>Ga0210402_10002160_pt1 | contig 19392 bp, 19 predicted proteins | sample IncBWC7MmetaG_FD_161055 | JGI IMG/M metagenome (GOLD analysis project Ga0210402, IMG submission 161055) | Forest soil microbial communities from Barre Woods Harvard Forest LTER site, Petersham, Massachusetts, United States - Inc-BW-C-7-M | ecosystem: Environmental > Terrestrial > Soil >... | reverse complement strand
CCGGCTGGGAGTTCGGCGGACAAGCCACCGCCGCGGCCAAGACCTCGGACAAAGGTGGAGCGATGGCGGGAGCGGCGTCGGTCTCGGATGGGGTGTGGATGTATCAAATGACGGAAAAGGGACTGGCCGCGGAGATCACCGCCAAGAGCACCAAGTATTACAAAGACGACGACCTGAACTGAACCAAAAGACCGCCCGGTAACACAGGGACGAAGACAACCCTCAATAAGAACTAAACATGCCGCTATCCATCCGTCCACCCGCTTTCAACGCCACGACTTCTGGTTCTGGCTGGATGGTCGGCACCTCGGAGATTGGCTCGTAGTTGGCGTAATATCGCGATTACACTCATTGACCCGCTGGTCACATTCCGGCCCGGCCCGGAGCCTTGGCAGAGTTGTTGGTGTAATCGCCTGATTACATCATGTGTCTGGGGGAGCGAATAGTGTTCAATTTTGAACAGCGGACGCGTGGCCTCCATCTGTACTATTTTGACCCTACAGATACAGATAAGGAGGGTATCGCTATGACGTGTAAAGGATGTCATTCCGACAAGCAGCGCCTGTTCAACGGCGAATTTGCCATCCATTTCCGTGGACTCGAAGGTCTGGACAAACCCATCGTGTGGGTTTTTCCGGAGATCGTGGTCTGTATGCATTGCGGCTTGACGGAGTTCATCGTTCCTGAAAGGGAGTTGCAAAGCCTTGAGCAAGCTTCTCCCGTGAAGGGTGGGGTGGTTTGGTCCCAAAGGATGACCCATGCGTCTGGAGAAGTCAGAATAAAGTCCCCTTCACCGGAAATGAACTGAGTAGTCCTGCAGAGTCGCGCTCCGCAAGTCTGCTACTGGCGAATGTCTCACCCCGAAGAACGGCGTCCACAGCGGTCAGTAGCTTACTGCCCGCATCCGTCTTAACAACGTAGCCCCGCGCCCCAACGCGGAAAGCCTCTTGTACGACATCGGCAGAAGACTCCTGACTCACAATGACTATTTTGGATTTCTTCACTAGTCGTCGAATGTTTCGTGCCGCTTCAATTCCATTGAGAGTTGGCAGCCCGACATCCAGCAGAATCAAGTCCGGTCGCAGTGCTTCAGCTTTCTGAACCGCTTCTAATCCGTCTGAGGCCTCGCCGACGACATGCAATTCTGGTCTTTCCCTCAGCATCGAACAGAGAAATCGCCGGAAGGGTTCGTAATCATCGACCACGAGGACTCTGACTGGTGACGCTGCCAAATCAGCCTCCACCCGAATTACCGTGGCAGAGTAGCACGACGACTCTTGATAGGGATACTCGTAGTTTGTGCAGGTCGGATGGTCAAGGGTGGATACGTCATCAAGCAGGAACTCTGAGGGGCCAACGAAACGACTTAGCTCAGTGCCCTGGCTGGCGAAACATCGCCATTACACCAACAACCTGAGGGCGGCCAGCAGGGACTGGGAGTGGACAAGGGGCGCAGGGCATCTGAGGCCGTTTGAGCCTCGGATGGCTCGTAGGTCGTCCCGAGGGGTTCCGACGCGTAAAAGGTCGTCAAGACGAACGAGTCCCGGTATTTTACGCGCGGGTCGTTAAGGGCTTTGCGGCCGTCGGGCCTCGGGCCTTCTGGTAACGCTCTGGGGCTCGCGTTTTGTAAACAGTACAAACAACGCGGGCTCGCGGAACGATGGGCAGGAACGATATCTGCTACATGTGCGGTCAGAATTGAGATCAGAAAATCCTTGACTTGTCAATCGATTTCTGGTAGACTGGTTTTCAGTAGCAGAAGGCTCACCGCGCCCTGCGGTAGCCATGAGCGTTGTACCGAAGCGCGACGGTTCGATTCCGTCAATGGCTGGATGCCAGCGGTTCTTGCAGCACATTCCAAAAACTTTTGATCTAGCAGAGTCCAGCGTTCGCATGCGTTCGTCTGGACCACACCGATCCGCGTTCACTGATTGTGGGCGTGGTCGGTCTGATACACGGCGACCCGTCCGCCTCTGCACGGGAGAAACGAGAAACAATGACAATCGCGGAACGAATCCTCGCAGGCGAACTTGTAGGAAAAAATAGACCACGTCCAGTCTCAACAATCATAGACCCGAAAATAAACGCGCTGGAACGAGGGGTCGGCATCTTCACATTTGCTGACGGAAGCAGTTTGACCGCAACGTTGACTAACAAATCCATCGACCCCGACTATTCGGACGATGCTGAAAATACCTCCAGCATTCCAGAACACGAAGTGGCAATAATAGGGCAACTCGAAACAACCCTCGCAAAATTCGCGGAACTGAAAATACCACTGCCAGCGGTGTTCGTCAGAATCGTCGAGGCATATTGCCTCACGTCATCCGGCCCATTTAGCGAATTCGCGAACTACGTTCAAGAGTCCCTCAACTTCGACAATGAACGTTTGACCGCAGCACTTGAGACTGGCATTTACGAAGCAAGTCCAGTGAACGGATAGCCTGCAGGGAACATCTGCAACAGGCTGGGAGCGGCGGCTCTCCCGTACGGAACGTTCCGCAGGAAGGGATATTCCCTGCATGTGTCGTGAGAATGTCGAGCATGACTGACAATGTTTGTACTTGCGTTCGGGGCTCCCAGAGGCAATTCGTCGTTCAACAGGTGAGGTATTCGTCCTCGGTGATTCGTTCGCCCTCGAAGATGCCACTGGGGCGTCGTTCGAAGAAGCCGTTGCGAACCTCGTTGAGGAACAGGTCGCCAGTCGCCACCAGTTCTGACAAGGAACGGGAAAAACAGTACGACCCATCCGCGTATCCGAAAAGGTCGAGGGCAACCGCCACGACCGCGTAGCAACTCACGGGGCGAACCCGCCCCTGAGCGCAACAGAACGACGAAACGAAAGGAATTATGGAAACGACGAACCAAGAGATGCTCCAGGCAGCGAGGGCTGTCCTAGACCACGGGTGGTACCTCTTCGCATGCGTTTACCGCGATAAGAAACCCTTCAAAGGTTCTCACGGCTCCCGTGACGCGCTCAATCGTGACAACGATATCAGGGCGCTGACACGCTGGACGCATCCGCTCAACTTACTCGAACCTGCAAACCCCGCTATCGCCTTGAATAAATCTGGACTCGTTGGTGTTGATGTCGATTACGGATTTCAGGGACTGACGGACGACGAGGTTCTCAAGAAGGCCGAAGCCGCAGGACTACCCGCGACGTACACCGTCCGAAGCGGTGGGGATAAAGGTGGTGCTCATTTCATTTATTCAGGGACACGAACACTCCCGGATGTCACGGGCTGGAATCATGACGGGCTATCAGGGGACATCAAACACAACGGATACGTTATCGCGGCTGGGGGGCTTCACAAGTCAGGCAACCAATACCGTGTCATCAACGATATTCCGCCTGCACCGCTCCCTAATTTGTGGCGAGACTTCGCGAAGCCGAAGAAACCAAAACTGACACCAGAAACCGTCGCGAAACTGTCCCCGTTCGAACTCGATGATCTCAAGCGCGACGGTTCGAAACTGTCGAGTGAGGAGTGGGGATTCGTGCTCGACATTTACCCCGAGATGGCGAAGGCCCAGAAGACACTTCTCCGCTCGAAGGACCGGGAAACTGTCGCCGCAGACACTCTTGTCCCGATAAAACATCGACAGCAATGGCTGACCAAACAAATTGGACGACTGAAAGCGATGTCGATGTCGCTCGCAGTCATTCGACTTTGCATTGACCATCTCGCGACCATGAAGTGCGAAGACGGTCTGCGGTACATGCAGGACAGACAGAAGTACTGGGACGCTCAGGTCTTCGGTTGGGGAAAATCGATGCCTGACGGAGAGATTGATTTTCCTAAACGCGGGCTCGTCATACGCAAGAAATCGACGCGGGAAGAGGTTCTCGCGGGGATCATTCGGACGTTCCCCGATGGCATCACGTCCTCGGAAGCACTGGACTTGCTGGCGCAGCGGCTCGCAGAACGCGATGTGACATTTAATAAGAAGTCACATCGGAAATTGGCCGAACGCGCCCGAAAGTTGGCTGGGGTCACCGTCGTTGGTCGCCGCTGGCACCAGTCAGTCCCTATGACCTACGGTACTTCAGAACCTTCAGGACAGCAGAAAGCAATAATGCATGTTACTGACAATGTCACGTCACATCGTGCGTCAGGTGTGGGTAGATCAGCCAGGTACGAAAGGCCGTTGGTTACGCCGCTCAACGAACAGAAGGCGGATGGATGTGGGTAAAGGTAGCCTGAACTATCACCTTACTACAACACATATACAGGTGAAGTAGGGGTGGTGGGTAGCCGCCGCGATGAGGAGATTTCCCGACAAGGTCACCGTAAAGGATGGCTACCGACGGCTCCAAGGCGCTCTGGTTGGAACTGACTTTGCCATCGACAATGAAACCAAGGCAGGCCAGAAGGCAGTATCGGAGGCAAGAAAGGCCGCTGGCTTCCATGCGAAGCAGACCTCATCCGGATGGATGTGGATCCGGAGTAAGCACGATAGCTGACTTCTATTCATACCCTCTTAGACCACATATACGGCTAAGTGGGGTGGGGTGGGCAAGTACTTGATAGAAAAAGACAGCACGATGACGAAGGTAGCAGTCTAGGGAGGAAGAAAAATGATTGATTTATTCGAAACATCGGGGACCAGCCCGACATTCAGCTCGACAGAACCGTTGTCTCTCGCAGACCGAATCGAAAGAATCGACCGCGCTTTGACGGCCGACGAACTCGCCGAAATACTGACAGTCTCAAGAATCACTATCTTCAAGCAAGCCAAAGCTGGCCGTATTCCATCATTCCGCATCGGAACATGTGTGCGCTTTGACCCACGGTCTGTTGCTCAGTGGCTGCGAAGTAACTAGGAATAGGGGGCCAGTATTTAGGCTCGATGGGGTGCCGGGGAGCGCCCCGGGGGGCCGGCGAGGCGACCGTCCTGCCACCCCTACCCCAACAGCAGGTCCCGCGGATATCCGTCATGCTTACAAACAGTGACGCGGGCAAAGCAAAGGAGAGGGCCAGCTTGCTAAACCCCGCGGCTTGGTCTGCGTCAAACGTATTGCGCTTGCCGGCTAAATAGCCCAGTGCAAGCACGAAAAATATTGGGAAGAGCGCTCCCGCGATGTTACTGATGTTCATCACGGCACCTTTTGGCATTTTCCTAAACTTCTTTACGACCTACGCGAGACGGAGAGAAGAGCTTCCATCATTTGGGAGATCCAACTCTCAGCATTTCGACCTACCAGAAGACGCCTTTATGCCACCCTCGCTGGTGGCTTGGATTTCTGGGCAGTCTGCGTTGCGTACTCCGGTTTGTAGACATGTTCACGAATGAACGAGACTATATCAGCGGGACGCCGGACGCGAGCAAGTCCCGAATCGAAGACCAGCTTCGCGACACGCGCAGCAGTCTGGATCTCTGTCTCCAGAATATTCGACTGCAACGGGTAGATTAGACCCTGGTTCAGCAGTTCCGAAGGTACCTGATCGGCAACTGCGTGCGCCGCTTCAACAAACATCTCATCAGTGACGCGCGAAGCCTGCGTCGCGAAGATTGCCATCCCAATCGCCGGAAAGATATAAAAATTGTTGGCCTGCCCGGGCAGAAATGTCTGTCCATTCAAGTGGACTGGTGCAAATTGGACGCCAGCAGCATAGATCGCTTTGCCCTTCGACCAGGTATAGGCTTGCTCTGCTGTACATTCTGCATGGTCGGTAGGGTTTGAAAGTGCCAGGATCACTGGCCGCTGATTTATTCGCGACATGCTCTCGACAACCTTTTGCGTGAACGCCCCACCGATGGTGCTGACACCTATGATCGTTGTCGGTTTAATGCTCTCGATAGCGGCGGTGAAATCCCGGGTCGGCGCGTGCTTGTGGGCATAGGGCTTTTGGAAATCGACTAGGTCGGCGCGCGTTGTTTCCAGTAGTCCATTAACGTCGAACATGTAAACGCGGTCCTGCGCCTGTTTCAGTGTCAACCCTTCCTGAACCATCGCTGCGCACAAGAGATTGGCAAGACCAATTCCAGCCGACCCTGCACCCAGGAACAGATACTTTTCGTCGCTCAGTTTGGTTCCCTTGATCTCCCCGGCATTGATCATGCCCGCCAGGACAATTCCCGCGGTGCCCTGGACGTCGTCGTTGTAAACACAATATTTGTCGCGGTAGCGCTGCAGCAGATGAACGGCATCCACACCGGTCCAGTCCTCGAAATGAATGCAGCATCTCGGGTAAAGTTCTTGGACCGCTTCCACGAATTCATCGACAAAAGAATAGAGTTCCTCAGTTGAGGGACGGATCTTTCGTAAGCCCAGGTAAAGTGGATCGTGAAGGTACTGCCCGTTGTTGGTGCCGGCATCCAGATACATGGGAAGCAGGTACTGCGGCGGTACTCCGGCGCAGGCGGTGTACAGTTGCAGCTTCCCGATCGGAATACCCATGCCGTTTGCGCCAATGTCTCCCAGCCCTAGGATGCGTCCGCCATCGGTCACACAGATGAACCGCACATCTTTCTGCGGCCAGTTCTGCAAAACTTCCTTCACCTTACCTCGACGTGTGATTGAGAGATACATGCCACGCGCCTGACGGTAAATGTGGCCAAATTTGAGAGAGGCCTCCGCGATCGTTGGGTCGTAGACGATCGGAAGAAAACGCGCCGGGTCTGACATGACGGTGCAATAAAAAAGTGTCTCGTTATGGTCGAGCAGATTAATAAGGTAGATGTAGCGTTCGAGATCTGTGTTTTTATGGCCGAGTTGCATCATCACTCTGCTTAACTGCAGATCTTCGGTCTCGGTCACGTCAGGTACGAGACCCACCAGCCCGAGTGCTTGCTTCTCGGCCTCGCTGAAGGCTGTGGATTTGTTGAAAGCGGGGTTTTGAAGCAGTTCGATTCCGCGTTTATTGGTCGCCATGATGGTTCTCCTTCGTCTTGCTAAGCCTGTGCTCCTGTGAGTCGAAGTCATAGGTGTTGTTTTGTTCAGCTAGCCTTTGCCACGTATGGATGCACCATCTTCGCCGGATCGACCACCCGCTCGAATTCGTCTTCGGTTACAAATCCCAGCTTGAGTGCGGCCTGCTTTAGGGTGAGGTCATTATCCAGCGCGTAGTGCGCAATTTTGGAAGCTTTGTCATATCCGATCACTGGGGACAGCGCGGTTACCAGCATCAGGGAGCGGTCCACGTATTCCTTGATCTTTTTCAAATTCGGCTTCGTGCCTTCAACCAGGAATTTGCGGAAGTTCGTGCACCCGTCAGTTATGATGGTCACGGAGTGGGCGATGTTGAAGATGATGAGAGGTTTGTAGACATTCATCTCCAGGTATCCTCCGGCACCACCGAATCCGACGGCTACATCGTTCGACATGACCTGCACCGCGATCATGGTCAACGCCTCGGCTTGTGTCGGGTTCACCTTGCCGGGCATGATGGAAGAACCCGGTTCGTTTGCCGGAATTATCAATTCGGCGAAACCAGCGCGCGGACCGCACGACATCAGCCGGATGTCATTCGCGATCTTGTAAAGAGAAACCGCGAGGGTTCGCAGCGTGCCGGAGAGCTGAACCTGAGCATCATGAGCGCCCTGCACTGTGAACTTATTTGAGGCGCTGACGAACGGAAGATTCGTTAGCTTCGCGATTTCAGCCGCCGCAGCTTCGCCGAACCCAGGGGCTGCAGTGATCCCAGTCCCTACGGCAGTGCCACCGAGAGCGAGCTGGTAGACACCCTTCAGGGCATCGTCGATGCGGTCCAGATTGTCGCTGAGCATACCGACGTAGCCTGACCATTCTTCACCAAGAGTGATGGGAGTCGCGTCCTGCATGTGGGTCCGCCCTATCTTGACGACGTCTTGCCACTCTCTCGACTTTGCTGCAACCGCGTCGCGCAGTGCTTCTACCGCAGGCAAGAGTCTTTCCTTGACGTTTACTGCCGACGCTATATTCATGGCAGTAGGAAACGAATCGTTGGACGATTGCGACATGTTGACGTGGTCATTAGGATGAACAGGCATCTTGCTGCCCAGCGGCGTGCCCGCGTGTTGACAGCAGCGGTTGGAAATCACTTCATTTACGTTCATGTTGAACTGAGTGCCGCTGCCGGTCATCCACACGTGCAACGGAAACATGTCTTGGTGCCGGCCGGCGAGGATTTCGTCGCAGGCCTGAACGATGAGCCCGTATCGTTTGTCGTCCAGTCTTCCGCCTGCGTGGTTCGCACGGGCGGCTGCTTTCTTTAGAGTGGCATATGCTGTGATCATCTCGCGCGGAATCAGATCTTGACCGATGTTGAAGTGTTCGAGCGAGCGCTGGGTTTGCGCTCCCCACAGCTTGTCGCTTGGCACCTCGACTTCACCCAGGCTATCTGTCTCTTTGCGAATACCCAAAACCGAAATATTGCTGATTGCAGTCATTGCTTTTTACTCCTTCTCGAATTGCTTTGTTCGGGCCCAACCTCATACTTCACTGCCCGGCATTCTCCGGGCGGTTCAAGAATTTCTTCATCTCAGTTCTCCCCTTTTTCTCTCTCAATCTCAGGTCGACTTCATTGCATGCCCTTTACCAATTTGGAAGCTGACGTTTTGCCAGCGTCCACCGCCTATTTCATCAACTGTTGATTGGATTCAGCTCTCGCGGCATGTCGCCCTTAAGTCACGTGTCGGGATAGCAACGCAGCCGGTTTCACCGGGACTGTTGAAGAAGACCGGGATCAGCCTTGGCGAATGCGTAGCAATTCCAGGTCTTTGCAAATGTCGAAGATGCATGAAATGGAGGCGGACCCAGTGAATCGCTCCGGAGGAAAGCTGCTGATCACGAATTGGAACCCGGCATGCACTCAGACTCGAAGATCACCAGGAGTTCCATCTATGGCAGCGACAGCTCAAGACCGATAAACATGTTAGCGATTGTGGAGCCAACTCTTCCAATTCAGTGAGTTCACTGACTTTGGCAAGGTTGGTGCTTACACGAACTGTGCGCGAATGATTCGCGGATCGCCAACATTACGATAAAGCACCGGGCTCCGGAGTCTGGCTCCGTCCTGATTGTGTGAACCCGGAGGCACGCCCGCACGTGAGTTAACAGACTCCAGAATTCAAAATCGACCGTATGACCCACCACGACCACGAACCCGGCAGTCCGCATGCCCGCCCCAATGTGTCAGGAGGCTACGCAAGTCACGACCGTCACGCGGGACACTCTGTCGCCATGTTTCGCGACAGGTTTCGGTTGAGTTTCGCTCTCACCATTCCTGTGGTCTTTTGGTCGACCGATGTCCAACACTGGCTTGGGTACACCGCACCTTCCTTTCCCGGCTCGAAGTTTATCCCCGCTCTGCTTGGGACATTCGTCCTCGTTTACGGTGGGCTAGTCTTCATCCGCGGGGCGTGGGGCGAACTTGGCGATCACCAGCCCGGCATGATGACGCTCATCAGCCTAGCGATCGTTGTCGCGTTTGGCACTTCGCTCGCGGCAACTCTTGGCCTCTTCGAGGTAGAGGTCTGGTGGGAGCTAGCGTCTCTGATCACGATCATGCTCCTCGGACATTGGCTGGAGATGCGAGCTGTTTCCCAGGCTCATGGCGCGCTCAATGCACTTGCTGCGCTGCTCCCAGACACTGCCGAGCGCGTAAAGGGTACGGAGACTGAAGCCGTTCCGATCTCTGAGTTGCAGGTGGGTGACATCGTCCTTGTCCGGCCCGGAGCCCGCATCCCGGCGGATGGCACGGTCGTCGAGGGAACCGCCTATGTTGACGAATCGCTGGTTACCGGCGAGTCCCGAACTGTGTCGAAGGGTACTGGGGCTGCTGTTATCGCAGGCACTGTCGCCAGCGGCGGAAGTCTTCGAGTTCGCGTCACGGCAGTCGGGGAGCAGACCGCTCTATCCGGAATCATGCGGTTGGTTGCGGCTGCGCAAGCTTCTGGGTCTCGCGCGCAAGCTCTCGCTGACCGTGCGGCAGCAATCCTTTTCTACGTGGCTGTAGCTTCCGGTGCGATCACGCTCGCTTACTGGTGGTTCTCGGGAGACAAAGAACATGCTCTGATTAGAACGGCAACCGTCCTCATCATTGCTTGCCCGCACGCCCTGGGACTGGCAATTCCGCTCGTGATTGCAATCTCGACATCGCTCGGAGCTCAGAACGGCCTTCTCATCAAGGATAGACTCGCCCTTGAACGCGCCCGGAATTTGGATGTGGTGATTTTCGACAAGACCGGAACGCTCACACGAGGATCCCCTGCATTGTCGGGGATCGCGGTTACGCCTGGCAGCAACGAAAGGGATGTGCTTGTCCTTGCTGCTGCCGTCGAAGCCAACTCCGAACACCCGCTCGCGAAAGCGATCGTGGCCGAGGCCAGGCGGCGAAACTTACCCATATCGCAAGCTGCGGACTTCGAAGCGCTACCCGGTCGAGGGGCACAGGCACGGGTCGACGGCAAGAGCGTCATTGTCGGCGGACCGCGTCTGCTGACCGAAGGCAAGATAACGGCGCCACCCGAAGTCGAAAAGGTGACGGCCGGATGGGCGTCAGAGGGCAAGACGGTTCTCTATGTCGTCAGCGAAGGACAGCTGGCCGGCGCAGTTGCGGTTGAAGATGAGATTCGGCCCGAATCCCCTGAAGCCGTAACAGATCTTCATCGGCTTGGTATTCGGGTCGCAATGATCACTGGAGATTACAAGACGGTGGCCGATTCGGTCGCCCGCCGCATTGGCGTAGATGACGTCGCAGCCGAGGTCCTTCCAGCCGACAAGGCTTCTGCAGTGAAGCACTTTCAATTAGGCGGCAAGAGGGTCGCAATGGTTGGTGATGGTGTAAACGACGCACCAGCACTGGCGACCGCAGACGTCGGAATCGCCATTGGAGCGGGTACGGACGTGGCCATTGAATCGGCCGGAATCGTGCTGGTGCGCAGCGATCCGCGGGACGTTGTTGGAGCGATCGAACTCTCTCGTGCGACCTACAGAAAGATGATCCAGAATCTGGTTTGGGCGACCGCTTATAACGTTGTCGCCATCCCGGTCGCAGGAGGCCTTCTCGTCCGGTGGGGAGTTGATCTGCCCATGAGCATCGGTGCAATGGCGATGAGCGTTTCCACCATGATCGTGGCTGTGAATGCGCAGTTGCTTCGTCGGCTGAACTTGCGGCGTGTAGCCCATTCTGTCGTCACTAACCGAACTGGCCTAACGCATGCGGCGAGCGGATAAGCTCTGAAGAAGGTCATATCTTGGAACCTAACATTGATTCCGCGAGAGAACCACCACTCAGCTAGAAGGATGCTCCCGTGGCGAACACCAGTTTGTGCGCAAACGTGCAGACGCACGAGTGCGGAAAATTGCGCGCGTTTTAGAGCTTCTTGGTCGGCAGCGGTGAAAGACGGTTTCGTTGGAGGCTTCTTTAGTAGTGGAAAGCAGGTGATGCACAATCCGTGCGAGTTTGTGAGCTGTGGCGCCGATTGCTTGGGGTTTGCCGAGCGAGTGATACGCTGAAAGAACTCGCCGAGATGCTCTTTGACGTAATGCAGTGATTTCCGGGTCATGCGTGGCGCAGTAGTAACGCGGCTCCTTGCGGGGAGACTTAGTCAGTATACCTTCATGCTCTTTTGGCAGATGACGAAACGGAATGCGTCACCCCCGGCTCTTTGCGCGATCGCACGAGCAAGGCGCCTGCAGGAATCAGTGTTGACGACAAGCACAATCTCGGGTTTAAGATGGAGCCGGTTTAAGATGCAAGAATCGTTCCTCCTCGATAACGGTGAGGTAACCTCCGCGACCGTGCGACTGCGTCTGTGTCGGAAGCACGATCGCCACCATCGTGAACGTTATGAAAGCCTCTATTGACAAGATCACTCTCGGCATCACCGACGACGAAATCCCACTAGGTAGCCATCTGATCCATTTTTGGCAAACTGACGAGGAATTCGAGCGGGGGGTTCGGTTTCTCGAACTCGGGATCGCCGACGCATTTCAGCATTGCGTTCTATTCGGCCACGATGAAGCCAACGATCGCGTCTTGGCTATTCTACGCAAGACGAATCATGACTTCGATAGTACGCTTGGCGAGGGTCGGCTCGTCATTTTGCGCCGCGAGTCTTCCGCATCTGTGACGCTGGCGAAGATCGAGGCTGCATTCTCGAATGCGGTGAACAGAGGAGCAACGGCGATCAGGTACCTGGGCAACCTTGGTATGGGCCAAGCTCCGTTGCCCGGCAGAGGGACCGACGAGGTAGTCGAACTCGAAACCAAGGCAACACTTCTCGCGCTTCGCTATCCGTGCGTGATTGTGTGCATGTACGACGTAAATACAATTTCCGGTCGTCTCCTACTGGACGGCGGGTTTGGAACGCATCCTCTCGCGGTTTGCCAGGGAGCGCTCCGACACAACTCGTACTACGCGGTCGAGGACGGCAGCAGAGTTGCTTAACGCTTTCAAGACATGACTGCTGAAACACACGGCACCACACAGAGCAGAGAGTCGGTGGATCTGCGGAACCTGATCGAAACAATTCCGGCACTGGTCTTGTGTGCGCTGCCCGACGGCTCGGTCGAGTTGGCGAACCGTGCTTGGCAGGAATATACGGGTTCTTCATTACAACAACTGAGCGGCTGGGTCTGGCAAACCACGATTCACCCAGGTGATGTTGCCAAGTTCATTGACGAATGGACCATGGCGTCGGCTGGCGGGAAACCGTTCCAGACTGAGGCGCGTATCCGGCGCGCAGATGGCCAATACCGCTGGTTCTTGATCAGGAAGGCTCTCGCCGTTACCCCAACCCGCGGCCGCGAATCATCCTTGCGTACGCTGATCGCTTGCGAGGACATCCATGAACGTAAAGAAGCCGAGGCCAAGCTCCAAGACAGCGAGATACTGCTGCAGGCGTTCTTCGAAAACAGCCCAAACCTGATTTTTGTGAAAGATCGGCAGAGCCGGTACCTCTATGCGAACAAGGAATTCAAGAAAGCCTTTCACTTCACGGACGAAATCAAAGGCAAGACCGATGATGAGCTATTTTCAGCGGAACAGGCTGCCGCCTTTCAAGCCGTTGATCGACAGGTACTAGAGGCAGGCCTGCCGACAAAATTTGAAGACGTGGTTCTCTACGAAGACGGACAACACACCAGGATCGTCCAGAAGTTTCCGCTGTTCAACGCATTTGGAGAAATCTACGCCATCGGCGGCGTCGTTATAGATATTACCGAACGTAAACAGGAAGAATCCGCCCGCCGCTACAGCGAAGAGAGGTATCGCCTCGTGCTCGAAACGGCCAACGATGCCGTCGTCTGCATTGACGAGAGCAGCATAATCTCTTTTGCCAATCCGGCTACCTCGAGAATCTTTGGTTACGATCCGACGGAGTTGACTGGGAAACCGCTGACCGTACTAATGCCGGAATTCCTGCGGAAGCTGCACGAGAATGGGTTCAGACGCTACTTGGCGACCGGCCAACGGCATATCAACTGGCAAGGCACCGAACTGACCGCGCTACGCAAGAATGGCCAGGAGTTCCCCGTTGAAGTCTCATTTGGAGAACTAGCCAGAGATGGGCACAAAGTATTTACCGGCTTCATCCGTGATATCAGCGAAAGAAAGCAAGCCGAGGATAAGCTTCGCGCGAGCGAACGCACTCTGCGTCAATTAACTGAGACTATTCCGCAAATGCTTTGGAGTGCCGAGGCAGATGGTGCAATTGATTACTGTAATCAGCGCGTGCTTGACTACACAGGGTTACCCGCGGAACAGGTCCATGGCGCGGGCTGGATGAAGACTGTTCATCAGGACGACATCGATAAGATGGCTCAGGCTTGGACAGTCGCAGTTTCAACGGGGGAACCGTTTCAATACGAATTTCGCTGTCTGCGGGCAGCGGACCATACGTATCGCTGGTGTATTTCCAGTGCTCTGCCGTTGCGCGATCAAAATCGTCGCATCATTAAGTGGTTCGGGAGTGTGATCGATCTGCATGATTGGAAGGAGGCACAACAAGCATTGCGGATGACACAGGTCGAGCTCGCCCGCGTTTCCAGGCTCACAACGATGGGCGAACTGGCTGCGTCCATAGCCCATGAAGTCAACCAACCTCTGACCGCTGTAACAAATAACAGCAACGCGTGCCTGAGACTGCTCGCCAATCGTAGTCTCGAACCTGAAGTTCTCCGTCGGGCTCTTCAGGAAATCGTTGCAGATGGTACGCGCGCAAGCGCCGTTATAGCTCGGATACGAGCATTCATCAAGAAAGCGCCCGCCGAAAAGAACGAGTTGCCAATAAACGAGGTGATTGAGGAAGTTCTGGCTCTAGCTGGCCGCGAGCTTTATGAGAATCGAATTCTGCTGGAACGCCAGTTTACCGCGGCGCTCCCGCTTGTGCTAGCCGATCGTGTTCAGTTGCAGCAGGTCCTGCTGAACTTGATTATGAATGGCATCGAAGCCATGACTGCTGTAACAAATCGACCTCGACTTTTGGGGGTGCAATCCCGGATCGACGAATCTGGGGACGTGCTCGTTGCGGTACGTGACTCAGGCACTGGCCTTGGTTTAGAAGCAGATCGCGTCTTCACTCCCTTCTTTACGACGAAAGCGAACGGTATGGGAATGGGTTTGTCCATCAGCCGCTCTCTTGTTGAAAATCACGGCGGTCGACTCTGGGTCACGCCCAACTCTCCCCACGGGGCTGTGTTCTCCTTCACGTTGCCAGCAGTCGGCGGGAGTGCCGCATGACTGGTGGTGCTCCGGTTGTTTTTGTTATTGATGATGATCCATCGGTACGTTCTTCGCTCAAGTTCCTCTTAAACACTGTGGGGCTTCAGGTGGAGAGCTTTGACTCGGCCGATAGCTTCTTGCACAAAAAACCGCCAGATGCGCCCGGTTGCCTTGTACTCGACGTCAGAATGCCTGGATTGAGTGGACTCGATTTTCAACACGAGCTTGCAAGGAGACACATTCACATTCCAGTAGTTTTTCTCACCGGTCACGGCGACATTCCAATGAGTGTTCGCGCCATGAAGGCTGGAGCAGTCGAGTTCCTCACCAAGCCATTCCGAGATCAGGATCTGCTGGATGCTGTTCGCATCGCACTGGAGCGAGATCGTGCCAGACGTGAACAGGAGAAAGAAGTGGCGGACCTCCAACGGCGCTATGACTCGTTGACTTCTCGCGAGCAGCAGGTGATCTCCATGCTCGTCTCGGGCATGCTCAATAAACAGATTGCCGGTCAACTCGGAACGGCGGAAAGTACTGTCAAAGTCCAGCGCAGCCGAGCGATGGAGAAGATGCACGCGGATTCCCTTGTCGATCTGGTAAGAATGATCGAGAAGATCAAAGGCCCCTCGGAAAAGGCCTCGTAAGCGAAAGCTTACCGCTATCGTCTTTTTTGGGACCTACATCTACCAACGCCCAATAGAATCCTTCTCCCTCTTGGAATACCTTTTGTCCAGTGGGGAGTTGAGAGTGACAAAGAATCTGATCTCCGTAGTTGACGACGATGAGGCGGTCCGCAGGACCACAACACTACTCATCGAGTCCTTTGGCTTTCGAGGAGCAGCCTTCGAATCTGCCGAGAGTTTCCTGCGCTCTGGCCAACTGCACGATACCTCGTGTCTGATCGTCGATGTGCAGATGCCGGGCATGAATGGATTACAGCTCCAACAGCACCTCGCAGCCGCGGGCTGCGGGATTCCTATCATTTTCATTACCGCTTACGACAACAAAGATTCTCGTCAGCGAGCGATGCAAGCTGGCGCTGCCGCTTTCCTGGGCAAGCCTTTCAGCGACGAACAGCTGCTCCAAACCATTCGTTCCGCCTTGCGGGGGGAATTCGGAGTGACCAAGAACCTGATTTCGGTAGTCGACGACGACGAGTCCGTCCGCAGGACCACGACACTACTCATCGAGTCCTTTGGCTTTCGAGCGGCAACCTTTGAATCTGCGGAAAGTTTCCTGAGTTCTGGCCAGCTGAACGATACCTTGTGTCTCATTGTTGACGTGCGGATGCCGGGCATGAACGGGCTACAGCTCCAAAGCCACCTCGCAGCCTGCCGCTGCGGGATTCCTATCATTTTCATGACCGCTTACGACGACAACGAATCCCAACAGCGAGCAATGCAAGCCGGCGCTATCGCATTCCTAGGCAAGCCTTTCAGCGACGAGCATTTACTCCAAACCATTCGTTCCGCCTTACGGCAAGACAAAGGCGGTACCAAGGCCACGTGACTATGAGTCATAACGATAAACACATCCAGCGTTCCGCTTGCAAAGGACTCTCGGTTCGTGGTTCACAGGAAGCTTTGTGGAGTCAGCCATGAACAATGTCAACAGAGTTTTGTCAATTGAACAAGGTTGCGCTGAGGATAGATTTGAAGAAATCATCGGTGACAGCGCTGCTCTGGAATGCGTCCTCGCGGAAGTGAAGCGTGTGGCGCCCACCGATTCCACCGTGCTGGTGCTTGGCGAAACGGGCACTGGCAAGGAGTTGATGGCCCGCGCCATTCACAATCTCAGCGGGCGTTGCGGACGCCCCTTCGTGACCCTGAATTGCTCGGCCATTCCCTTCGATCTTTTGGAGAGCGAACTGTTCGGTCACGAGAAGGGCGCCTTCACCGGAGCGGTCGCACAAAAAATTGGCCGGTTCGAAACGGCCGATACGGGCACTCTCTTCCTGGACGAAATCGGGGACCTGCCGCTGGCCTTGCAGCCCAAGCTGCTGCGCGTCCTGCAGGAGCAGGAGTTCGAGCGCCTGGGCAGCGGCAAGACCCATCGCATCAACGTGCGTCTGGTGGCCGCTACCCATCGCGATCTGACCGAGATGGTTGCGCGAAATGAATTCCGCAGTGATCTCTACTACCGCCTGAACGTGTTCCCGGTGGTGCTGCCGCCCCTGCGCGAACGCCGCGAAGACATTGCGCAACTGGTCTCGCATTTTGTCGAGCTTTTTGCCCGGCGCATGGGGAAGCGCATTGAGCAGATACCGCAGACCACCATGAATGCGTTCATCGCCTACCCCTGGCCCGGTAATGTGCGCGAACTGCAAAACCTGATTGAACGGGCCGTGATCCGATCGGACAACGGAGTACTTCCGAATCCTCTGCCCACATTACAGAAGAATGTAGTGACCCCGATTGCCGCGCAGAGCACCCTTCGGGATGCCGAACGAGACCTAATCTTGAAAACTTTGCGTGCTACAGGGGGACTCGTAGGAGGACCTCGAGGTGCAGCTGTCCGGCTGGGACTTAAACGTACGACTTTGATCACCAAGATGAAGACGCTTGGGATTTACCGTACGCGGTCCCAAGGATACATAGGTGCGCTCCAGGAGGGATTAGAGAGCGAGCCATTATTCAAACCGGAAGCTGACGATGGACCTTCGGGAAGCAACGATGTGCTAGGGGCACTTGCTGAGTAAGGGGTCCGTGGCTCACAACGAACACTTTCGGGAGGCCGCTGCGTGATTCGTCTCACGTGGGCCTAGTGTGCAAAGAGTGCTTCCACGAATGCACCCCATGATCTAGGACCTCGGCAACCTCGTATGGATACCTTTTCAGACGGATCGCGACAAAATCAGCTCGCCAGGTTCGTCATGATTACCGTCTCCACTGTTTAGTCGATTAGCTCCTCACAACTCGGGTTGCTGTGCTCTCGAAGGTCGCAGTTCCGAGCTATGCACTCGCCATAGAGGCACGAGACTGGCCACGGCAGTGAAAATTCTCTTATGCGCGGCGTCAATTTCTGCGCGGAAGATCGTTGCGGCGGCCCGGCTATTCGATCGCTCAGTGTTGCGATAGCAACACAAGACTTCATCACGACACATACGGCAGGCGTGCTCCGTAGAACCTTCACTAAATGCGTTGTGATGCCGGCGCAACTCACTGTTCGCAGAGTGGCACGGTGCGTGCAATGAATTCGAACTGAGATGCGAGGCAGCCTGACAATTGTTGATCTGGGACGGTGTTCGACCTGAACTCACCAGTACAGCGGCAGCATAAGCGACAGGGAAGGAGTGAACGGTGAATCATCTTACAAATCTGCTCGTCAAAATCGGCATCCTCAAGGATGATCTTGATTACCATCTGATCCGTGCATCGATGGTGATTATTTTCCTTTTCTTCGGGTATCAGAAGTGGTTTCAATATGAAGCCCAGGCATTGATTCCATACATCAGCCATGGCCCTCTCCTTTTCTGGATGTATGCCGTGTTCGGCATACGCGGGGCCACTTATTTCCTTGGGGTGACCGAATGGTTGTTTAGCCTGCTCTTGTTGTTAGGCTTTTGGAATAAGAAACTAGGAATTGTCGGAGCGCTTGGATCATGCTTTGCCTTTATCGCCACCCTGACGATTCTCCCGTTTATCCCGAACGGCTGGGCTGCGTCCGCCGGCGGGTTTCCCGCTATGACCGGAACAGGGGCGTTCCTAATGAAGGACCTCGTTTTGTTCGCTGCGTCGTTCTATTTGCTGAAGCAGGACGTGGTGAGAGCCTCGCTGTCTGGCAAGCATCTGCAGGGTAGTTTGATGAGGGGCGAGCCTTCGGCCTTGGCTTCGAGCCATCAAAATAGCTGATAGGGCGTGATCAGTTTCGATGTTCGCGCATGGCTCTATCACAACACAAGAATAGACCTTCCCATTCTCGAATTCGAAGAGGAAACCTGACAATGAAAAAGTGGAAGATTGCGATTCCCGTGCTCGCCATTGCACTGTTCGCCGCCTGGTACGCATTTCGGCCGGAGCGGCTTGCAGTCAATGTCCGTGTAAACGAAGGTTTCCCTGTGACAGAAGGCGTTTCGTCCGCGAAAGTCATGGAGTCAGGAACCTTCTATGGGGTCATGCACCCTACTACAGGTTCCGCAACCATCTACCGCCTTGAGAACGGAGATCGCATTCTCCGCTTCACCAACTTCAGGACTTCGAACGGCCCTGACGTTCATGTGTACCTGGTGGCCCCCGATGATGCGCGAGACAACGCTAGCGTGTTGCACGCTGGTTTCATCGATCTGGGAACTATCAAGGGAAATATCGGTGACCAGAACTATGCTTTAGGCGCTGATGTGGATTTGTCGAAGTATCGCGCGGTCTCCGTCTGGTGTAAACGCTTCAATATCAATTTCGGCGTGGCGCCATTGAGACCCGACCACACGATCTCACAGAAGTAGCTCGTTATCTGACTGGCCTTATTGATCTAACTCCACTTCGAATTGGAGGATCTATTATGCAAACGCCTCACCCTCCTATTCTCGGAGTACTGCAGCATGACGATTGATGAGAGCCGCCGGAATGGTTGAGGTGCTCTCATTCTTGCCTGCCCACAAGGAGCGCAATACTCAGGCCGGATACTAGCAGTCGCTATTTCGTCACCGTCGGAACCGCGACAGACCCGCATCACAATCGTGTGAAGTCACCTCGCCGCTCCACGCAATGCAAGCTTGATATGCGTAACGTAGAACGGAATG
>Ga0210402_10002158_pt1 | contig 19400 bp, 19 predicted proteins | sample IncBWC7MmetaG_FD_161055 | JGI IMG/M metagenome (GOLD analysis project Ga0210402, IMG submission 161055) | Forest soil microbial communities from Barre Woods Harvard Forest LTER site, Petersham, Massachusetts, United States - Inc-BW-C-7-M | ecosystem: Environmental > Terrestrial > Soil >... | reverse complement strand
CCGAGTTCTGCTGGCATGCGGCGCGCAATTACACCCTCGAACGCCGCCAGTTCGGCCGGCCGCTCGCCGCCAACCAGCTGATCCAGAAGAAGCTCGTCGATATGCAGACCGAGATCACGCTCGGCCTGCACGCCTGCCTCCGCCTCGGCCGGCTCAAGGATGTGGGCCGTGACACCCCCGAGATGGTCTCGATCCTGAAGCGCAACAATTGCGGCAAGGCGCTCGACATCGCCCGTGCGGCGCGCGACATGCATGGCGGCAACGGCATCGCCGACGAGTACCACGTGATCCGCCACGTGATGAACCTCGAGGCGGTCAACACCTATGAAGGCACCCACGACATCCACGCCCTGATCTTGGGGCGCGCCCAGACCGGGATTGCGGCCTTCGCGGGCTAGTCTAGCGGATCACGGTACCACCCCGTCATTGGGAGCAAAGCGAAGCAAGAGCGGGCCGACAGATTGCTTCGTCGCGCGACGCGTTCCTCGCAATGACATCCGCTGCCTCAGGTCGGAAAGCACTCGCTACTCAGCAGCCGCTCTGACAGCGACCGCCTATACCTTGGGAGCGCAGAATTTGTTCTTCGGGGATGTTGCCGACGGATCGAGCGGCGGGCTGGTTAGCCATTTGCGGCAGCTTCGGCGTAGCAGAACGGGACGAAACACCTGGCCTGGGGCGACGGCGCTAGCGCCGCACGCCCGTCGACCGTGGTAGTATGGCACAATGATCTACCCTGATAATTAGAATATCTCGCATTCAAGCCAACTTGATCAGGGGAGTGCCGCGGCGGCGCCCGTCTTTACCGCGGCCCACATGGCGTCAATCGCCGCGTTGACTGCATCCTGCACGACAAGTTGGGCGTCCAATTCGACCTCCTGAGTAAGAATGAATAGAATGGCGCTCTGGTTCCTGAGAAGGACCTCGGCTTCCGCCTCGCTCAGCTCCCCGGTTGCCAATTTCGTCTCGATACTGGCCGCATTTCGCAGCACAATGCCGAGATCAGAGGCGAAATCATGCTGAATCTTACTCCACGTGTCACCAGCGGCAGCCTTCGCCGCATTAAGCACGGCACTCCCGACAGCAGCTACATCCATGACTGGACCTCCTGGTTTCGAGACGAGCATCGTTCAGGTCGTAGACTAAATACTTTGCAGGCGCACTTTTTCCCAGGCCGGTTTTGACCAAAGCAATAGCCCGTATGCCAATTATTTATTAGCTTTTTTGTCATTCTCGGTGCGTATGACTAAGCTTATCGCAAGGCTGATATCTTTTTGTTCTTGATCTACAAATGCAGGAGATAATGGTCCTGACTTATGTAGTTTCTCCAAAGAGGAAACCAGATATATTATTTGATCCACTTGTGCTATCGTTTGATCATTGTTTTCATGAGCTCTCGCTAATACTAAAAGGCCATTTAGATCAACTTCAATCTTATTGTACGTAGCAATATTACCTGAGTAAGTCAGATTACTTCCGGACACAGGATTTTTCATATTTTGCAAAAATGTACTGATCTCCTTTTCTACGTTTGTCGCCGCCTTGACAAAGTCATCGTCGTAGTCGCTGACCAGTTTTATGTGGCATCCGCAGAACAGCAGTAGGAGCATAAATGACGACGTAACGCGAAGCGCGTAACCGCCGTACAGATGCCAGTACATAAAGCCTCCCTAGTTGCATTTTATTTCGCTCTTTTAACGTTACCAGCAATCGGTGATGACGTCCATCGCGATTTGGTGTGACTGGTCACATATTCCACCATGCAAGAGAGTGTTGCGCTTTAGCTCGGTACTTATATGCACCATCTCGATATTATGTTCCTTTAGTTGTGAGTTAATTGCGCGGCACGGCACGAACCAACGTGGGGCCGACGGGGCCGAAGATGGCCCCGCGAGATGAGGATGCCTCCGTTCGTCACTTCGGCTTGAGACAGCCGCACAAACCACGCTGCACCCTCGCGGAGCGTGGGCATTCTTGCCCCGTCAGTTAGCCGACGCCACTGCAGAAATCGGCAAAGGCCATCACGTGATCGGCATAAATCTCCGCCTGAGAGCCGCTACCGTTGTAACGGCGCACAGCATCGTGCGTATCGCCGTGAGCCGCGGCGAAACATCGATCCAGTTCTCGGGTCAGCCGGTCGAGACATCCATCCATCTGACCCCACAGCTGGTTCCGGAAGAAGTCTTCATCCGGCATCACGTGCTGCAAATCGTATTGAAAGATGCCGTATCCCTTGTACACAATACCAGCGGCGCCGAGGCCGCGGAGGGCGCGCGCCTTGTTACTCGCGTCGATCAACTCATCGGTGAAGGCATCCCCGAACTCCGCGCGAAATACGCCTGTGTTTTGAGGAAAGGCGTCGCGCGAATGGCCTTCGACGTCACCGCTCGCGTCGCCGATCAGCAGCGGCAACAGCTCCGCTGGGGGTATCGTCGTCGTTCGTGAAATCCAGATAAAGCCCGTTTCCTTGCACGCGATGGCGTACACGATGGCTGCAGGATAGGGCTTCCCATCGATCGCGCGGGCAATTTCGGGGGCGAAATTCGCGTGCATCCAAACCGCGCCCTTCCGTACCTGATCCTTTGACAGAGGCAAGTTCATGTCGGACTCCATCATTTGAGGTTCTGGATGACGCAGATGAACGGGCTATTCGTGCGTTGCACGATCAGCCCATCTTCGTCGAGCGCGACGCGCTTGCGCCTGACCGAGTCACTTTCGTTGCCGCCGATGGTTACAGCGAACAGCCCGTCATGGTCGTGGCCGGTCTCGACGACAATTGCCGAATGCGACGGGTAGTCGTTATGGGTCGCAGCAAACGCAAAATCGTGGGTGTTCCCGTCTCGGTTATTATGGATGATGTCGCCGATGGACGGTGCGATTTCGCTGATTGAATGCGCGCGAAACAGGCCCCGGTTTGCCTGCATGTTGCCGATTGCCCAATGCACGAAGACCGAGTGTTGGGGCGAGAACTTGAATTCGTCAGAGGTGGCTCCGGCCTGCTTGATACACCATGAAACGAATACAGCCGACCACGCGACTGCAACACCGGGAAAGTGCAGGTTGATGTCTTGCCAATATTGTTTTATGCGTCCACTCAGAGGTTCGTCATTTTCGCTGTTCAGATGGAAGGTATTGTATTCCTCAGCGGCAGTGCGGCCGACCGCCTTCTCGAAGTCCGACAACATGGTGCACCTCCCCAGTGATGGTTGTGCTTCGGAGCGAGTTTAGGCGGGGATTCGGCGACGATGTGTGACCTGGGTCACACAAGCAGCATTTTAAGGGCCTCGCCTGCCTTCAAAGATGCGCGACGAGGTTGGTCCGCGGCTTCATCCTCGAAAAGGGCATGAAGGGGCTCAGCGCGCCGAAGATTGAGGGCAAGTTCAGCCTGCGCGCGTCGGCCACCGGCGAGATCGTGATGGACGAGGTGTTCGTCCCCGAGGAGAACCTGCTGCCCGGTGTCAAAGGGCTGCGTGGCCCGTTCTCCTGCCTCAACAGCGCCCGTTACGGGATCGCCTGGGGGACGCTTGGTGCGGCCGAGTTCTGCTGGCATGCGGCGCGCAATTACACCCTCGAACGCCGCCAGTTCGGCCGGCCGCTCGCCGCCAACCAGCTGATCCAGAAGAAGCTCGTCGACATGCAGACCGAGATCACGCTCGGGCTGCATGCCTGCCTCCGCCTCGGCCGGCTCAAGGATATCGGCCGCGACACCCCCGAGATGGTCTCGATCCTGAAGCGCAACAATTGCGGCAAGGCGCTCGACATCGCGCGGGCGGCGCGCGACATGCATGGCGGCAACGGCATCGCCGACGAATACCACGTGATCCGCCACGTGATGAACCTCGAGGCGGTCAACACCTACGAGGGCACCCACGACATCCACGCCCTGATCCTCGGCCGCGCCCAGACCGGGATCGCCGCCTTTTCCAGTTAAGATCGGTACTCGCGCCTGCTGTCAGCTTAGCGCGCAACCGCGAGCCCGGGCAGCCGACGAGGCGGATTGCTGTCGTGAGATCGGTGGTCGACGCCCCTGGCATGATCATCCCCTCCGCGCTATGTATTACTTAGAAGACACTCAGTATTACGAGGACCGACATGACAAGGCTCACCACCAAGGGTCAGGTGACGATCCCGAAGCGGCTCCGCGAACACCTTGGTCTCAAGCCGGGGGCAAATGTCGATTTCGAGCTCGCCGATGACGGCCGGGTGTTCCTGAAAACGTGTGGTCCAAAGCCGGAGAGCCGCTTTGCCCGGCTGCGCGGTAGCGCCAAGCTTGGCATGACGACCGACGAAATCATGGCTCTAACGCGAGGCGAGGATATTTCTTGATCCTCGTCGACACTAACGTCCTCCTGGACCTGGTCACCGGCGACCGACTATGGGCCGAATGGTCGCAACAGCAGCTGGACTTGGCTGCCGCCCAAGACGAGATCGCAATCAATGACATCGTCTATGCCGAGCTTTCGGTGGGTTATGGGAGAATTGAAGACCTTGATGAGATGATCCGCAGAGCTGGGGTTGTGAGCGCAGCGATACCGCGCATTGCCTTGTTTCTCGCCGGCAAAGCTTTCCGACAGTATCGCTCTGCAGGCGGCGTCAGGACCGGGGTGTTGCCCGATTTCTTCCTTGGCGCTCACGCCGTCGTATCAGGATCTCCGCTGATCACGCGGGACGTTGCGCGATACAGAACGTATTTCCCAGGGATTGTGCTGATCGCCCCGAACTAATCCTCCCGGCCCTGCGGTCGCGGCTGGCTCGACCCGGACGGCGCAGAATTTGTCCTAAACTGACAGATTGATCGAGGTGCTCGCTAGAATGCGGCGCACGAGTCGCGGGTGATGATGCCGACCGATTGGTGGTGGAACCGCGCCTTGTAGGCGTCGATCACCGCCGCCAGCCGTTGCGCGAGGTCAGGGGTCCGCGGGGCCGCGACGAGCAGGATCTTGGTGCGATTGCCGGCGATCCGCCCGGTCTGCGGGTTGCGCCATTGGCCGTCACCGTCGAAAACGGTGAAGCCGTCGGGGAAGTTGGGTGTGATGGTCAGCGCGGCAAACTCAGCCCATTCGGCATCGGTCAGCGGCTCGCGCCCCATGCTGCCGCGGGCGAAGAACAATTCGGCGACGAGCATCCGCTGCTCCGTCGGCAGCAGGCAGGCGTACGGAGCAGCCGGAGGCGACTGCATCGGCGATTCGGCGCACCCGACGAGCAACAGCTCCGCCAGGGCAGCAACTAGTCCCCTCAGAATGGGGAAGGCCCGGCGGTCTCCCAGCCAAATTGCTTGAAGAACTCGGCAACCTCGCGATCGTCCATCGACGATAGCGGGCGCCGCAGGCGCCTCGCCTCTTCGAACATTCTGCCCGCCCCGCCCGGCGTGTAGAGGAACAGCGCCCGCCCGGGTTCGGCTCCGGTGTTCTTCCAGGCGTGCGGAACGCCGCGCGGTATGAAGGCACAGGTGCCAGGGCCGCCGATTGTGACCCGATCGTCGATCTTGAAGGTGAACTCTCCGCTCAGAACATAGATCAGCTCGTCGCTATCGTAATGGAGGTGAAACGTCGTATCTGTGCCAGCGGGTGCTGTTTCCTCGAACGCCATGAGGCTCTCCGCGGTTTCCGCGTTCTGCAGCTTGAGTGCCGCCGATCGGCCGGGAGACATGTTCCACACCGCACCTTCACCCGGCTGAACAACTACTCCCTTGGCATCCATCGTCATCTCCTCCGGTTACAAAGCTTCTACTCTGCGGCCGCCCTGACTGCAGCGGCCGGTTCGACCTTGGCGGCGCAGAATTTGTATTCGGGGATTTTGCCGAACGGGTCGAGCTGCGGGTTGGTCAGCACATTGGCCGCGGCTTCGGCGTAGCAGAACGGGATGAACACCTGGCCCGGCGCGACGGCGCTGTCGGCACGCGCCTTCAGCTCAATCATGCCGCGGCGGGTCGTGACGCGCACCGGCTCGCCGGCGGCGATGCCGAGCCGACGCAATTCGGCCGGGGCGAGGCTGGCGACCGCCTCGGGCTCGATCTCGTCGAGCACGCTCGCCCGGCGGGTCATCGCACCCGTGTGCCAATGTTCGAGCTGGCGGCCGGTCGTCAACACCATCGGATATTCCTCGTCCGGCTCCTCGGCGGGCGGGATGATTGCCGCGGGAACGAGCTTGGCGCGACCCGAGGGAGTCGGAAAGCCATCGCCAAAGACGATCTCGTTGCCGGGTTGGTCCGGGGCGTCGCAGGGGTAGGTCACCGACGACTCGCGTTCGAGCCGCTCCCAGGTGATGTTGTCGAGCGACGGCATCGCTTGCTTCATCTCGGCAAAGACGTCGCGCGGATGGGTGTAGGACCAGTCGAGCCCGATGCGCCGGGCGATCTCCTGGATGATCGACCAGTCGAGCCGCGCGTTGCCGGGCAAAGGCAAGGCGGCCCGGCCCATCTGCACCTGACGGTTGGTGTTGGAGACGGTGCCGTCCTTCTCGGGCCAAGCCGAGGCCGGCAATACGACATCGGCGTATTTCGCGGTTTCGGTGAGGAAGATGTCCTGCACCACGAGATGTTTGAGATGGGCGAGGGCCTCGCGTGCGTGCTGCACATCGGGGTCCGACATCGCCGGGTTCTCGCCCATGATGTACATGCCCTTGATCTCGTCGCGATGCACCGCGTCCATGATCTCGACGACGGTCAGTCCGCGCTTATCGTCGAGCGGCGTCTGCCACAGCGCCTCGAATTTGGCGCGGATCGCCGCGCCCTCGACCGACTGGTAATCGGGGTAGAACATCGGGATCAGCCCGGCATCTGAGGCGCCCTGGACATTGTTCTGGCCGCGCAGTGGGTGCAGCCCGGTGCCGGGCCGGCCAACCTGCCCGGTGATTAGCGACAGCGCGATCAGGCAGCGGGCATTGTCGGTGCCGTGGACATGCTGTGAGATGCCCATGCCCCAAAAGATGATCGCCGCCTCGGCGCGGGCATAGGTGCGCGCGACATAGCGCAAGGTCGCGGCATCGACGCCGCAGATCGGCGCCATCTTTTCCGGGCTGTAGTCGCGGATATGCTCGCGCAGCTGCTCGAAGTCTTCAGTGTGCGCCTGTACGTACTGCCGGTCGTAGAGGCCCTCTTCGATGATCGTGTGGAGGAGCGCGTTCAGCACCGCAACATCGCGACCGGGATTAAAGCGCAGGGTCGCCGTCGCATGCCGCACCAAAGTGTGGCCGCGCGGGTCGATGACAAAGATTTTGGCGCCGCGCTTGGCCGCCTGCTTGAAGAAGGTCGCCGCGACCGGATGATTTTCGGTCGGCCGTGCCCCGATCACGATGATGACGTCGGCATCGGCCGCAGCTGTGAAGGGTGCGGTGACTGCGCCTGAGCCGATCCCCTCCATCAGCGCCGCGACTGAGGAGGCGTGGCAGAGCCGCGTGCAGTGGTCGACATTGTTGCTGCCAAAGCCGGTGCGCACGAGCTTTTGGAAGAGATAGGCCTCCTCGTTTGAGCCCTTGGCTGAGCCGAACCCGGCGAGCGCGCGGCGTCCGTCGCGGTCGCGGATCTGCTTGAGGCCCATGGCAGCGAGGTCGAGCGCTTCGTCCCAGCTCGCCTTGCGGAAATGCGTATAGGGGTTGGCCGGGTCGATATCGGTGTTGTGCTTGGGGACACCCTCCCTGCGGATCAATGGTTCGGTCAGCCGGTCCGAGTGGTGGGCGTAGTCGAAGCCGAAGCGGCCCTTGACGCAGAGCCGGTTATGGTTGGCCGGGCCGTCCTTGCCTTCGACCGCGACGATATGGTCGTCCTTGATCTTGTAAGTCAGCTGGCAGCCGACGCCGCAATAGGGACACACACTGTCGACCTCGCGGTCGGGCGCGTTCGTGTAGACGCCGTTGGCATCGACCAGCGTCGCCGGCATCAAGGCACCGGTCGGGCAGGCCTGCACGCATTCGCCGCAGGCCACACAGGTGCTGTTGCCCATCGGGTCGTCGAAATCGAAGACGATCTTTTCGAGGTGGCCGCGCGCCGCCATGCCGATCACGTCGTTGACCTGGACCTCGCGGCAAGCGCGCACGCAAAGATTGCATTGAATGCAGGCATCGAGCTGCACCGCCATCGCCGGGTGGCTGCGGTCGGGCGCCGGTGCGGCGTGTCGCGGAAAACGGCTGTCGCTGACTTCCAGCTTGTCGGCCCATTGCCACAGCCGCGAATTCGGGTCGTGTGCGACGGCGCGGTCCGGCTGATCGCCGATCAGCAATTCGAACACCATCTTGCGCGAGAACCGAGCGCGCGCGCTGGCGGTCTGGACCTTCATGCCCGGGCTCGGCTTGCGCACGCAGGAGGCGGCGAGCACCCGTTCGCCCTCGATCTCGACCATGCAGGCCCGACAATTGCCGTCGGCGCGGTATCCCGGTTTCGGCAGCCAGCAGAGATGCGGGATCTCGATGCCCTGCCGGTCGGCCACTTGCCAGATCGTCTCACCCGGCGCGGCCTCGACCTCGGCTCCATCGAGAAAGAAGCGAATCGGATCGCTCATTGCGCAATCCTACTGATTATTGGAACCACCCGGGCGTAGGCCGGGGCCCATTCGTCCGTCGCTCGAATGGGTGAGAAATGGGTCCCGGCCGTCGCCGGGATGGACTTTGAAAGTGGCAGGCCGCACATGTCACACCAGATCCTCGCGGAAATGCTTCAGGACCATTTTGACGGGGTTCATCGCGGCCTGGCCGAGACCGCAGATCGAGGCATCGCTCATGACCCGGGTCAGCTCTTCGAGCAGCGGCTCATCCCAGCGCGGCATTGTCATCAGCTTGACCGCCTTCTCGGTACCGGCGCGGCACGGCGTACACTGGCCGCAGCTCTCGTCCTCGAAGAACCGCAGCAGGTTGAGTGCCACCGCCTTCATGTCATCCTTGTCCGACAGCACAATGACAGCGGCCGACCCGATAAGGCAGCCCTCGGGTTCGAGTGTGCCGAAATCGAGCGGGATGTCGGCGATCGTCGCGGGCAGGATGCCGCCCGAGGCGCCGCCCGGCAGGTAGCCTTTGAAGACATGGCCATCCGACATGCCGCCGCAGTACTCCTCGATCAGCTGACGCGCGGTGATCCCGGCCGGCGCCAGCTTGACCCCCGGATCACGCACCCGTCCCGATACCGAGAAGGTCCGCAGCCCCTTGCGCCCGTTGCGGCCCTGGCTGGTGAACCACTCCGGGCCTTTCTCGAGGATGTTGCGCACCCAGAAGAGCGTCTCGACGTTGTTGCACAAGGTCGGCCGCCCAAACAATCCTACCTGGGCCGGAAACGGCGGTCTCTGCCTTGGGAGTCCGCGCTTGCCCTCGATGCTCTCGAGCATCGCCGATTCTTCGCCGCAGATATAGGCCCCCGCGCCGCGCCGGAGGTGGATCCGCACGTCCCGCGCCAGCCCCGCCGCCTCGACTGCGGCAATCTCGCTCTCGAGGATCGTGCGGCATTGCGGATATTCATCGCGAAGGTAGATGTAGACCTCCTTCGCTTCGACCGCCCAGGCGGAGATCAGCATGCCTTCAAGAAAGCGGTGCGGGTCGGTCTCGAGAAAATAGCGGTCCTTGAAGGTGCCGGGCTCGCCCTCATCACCATTGACCGCCAGCAACCGCGGCGCCGGCTCCTGGCGCACGAGGCGCCATTTGCGGCCGGTCGGGAAGCCCGCGCCGCCGAGCCCGCGAAGGCCGGAATGCTCGAGGATCTCGATCAGCTCCTCGGGCTTGCGCTCGCCCGCCAAGCACGCTTCGAGCAGGCGATAGCCGTCGGCCGCGCGATAGGCGTCGAGGCCGACAAATTCGGGGATTGTCGGATGTGTCTGATCCGCCGCGACCGCAGCAGAGACGCTCTCCATTGTGGCGTTCTCGTGTAGCGCATGGCCGATCGCCACGACCGGCGCGCGATGGCACCCACCCATGCACGGAGCGCGGACGACGCGTACGCGGTCGCTGAGCCCGGCGCGCAGCCGATCAAGGAGCTGCATCCCGCCGGCCAGCTCGCAGCTCAAACTGTCGCACACCCGCACGGTCAGCGGCGGCGGGGGCGCCTCGTCGTCCATAACGATGTCGAAATGGGCGTAGAACGAGGCAACCTCGTAGACCTCGACGAGTGCGAGCCGCATCTCCTCGGCGAGTGCGGCGAGATGGCGCGCATAGAGGCAACCGAAATCGTCCTGCAGCAGATGCAGGTGCTCGATCAACAGATCGCGCCGCCGCTCGCGGTTGCCGAGCAACGCCTGCACCTCACCGAGCGCGGCCGGATCGACCTGTCGCCCCTTCGGATGATCGGGCCCGCGCCGGCGCCCGGAGCCCGGGTGAATACGCCGGTCGTGCCTTACGGACGCTGACATGTGTTGGTTCCCGCACCAAGCCCCTCTCCGCCCTCAAGGGGGGAGAGGGAGGGGCCCGCGCGCAGCGCGGGAGGGTGAGGTGGACATCTGCCGTCGCTCGCAATCGCCCCCACCTCACCCCGACCCTCTCCCCCCCGAGGGGCGGAGAGGGAGAATTTGGTTCCAGTCATGACGCGGTCTAAACCGCCCCTTCGGTGTGCATTGCCGCGATCGCGTCCGCGCCGTAGCCGAGCCAATCGAGGATCTCGTCGGTGTGCTCGCCGAGGAGCGGCGAGCGCTTCACCTCGACCGGCGAGTCGGAAAGATTGATCGGCGAGCCGACCTGGACATAGCGGCCGCGGGTCGGATGGTCGACCTCGACCAGAAAGCCGCGCTCGTAGAGCGACTTGTCCTCGTAGATGTCCTTCATCGACAGGATCGGTCCGCACGGCACATCGACCTCGTTCAATGCCGCCATGACCTCGAATTTGGTCTTGGTCATCGTCCACTTCTCGATGATCGAGAAACATTCGGGGATCTTGGGCAGCCGCGCCTGCGGCGTCGCAAACCCGGGATCGGTGATCAATTCCTCGCGGCCGCACAGCTTCATCAGCGGCTCCCAGCACGGCGGCTGGATGATGACATAGACATAGTCGTTGGGCCCGCCCGGCGCGCAGCGCAACGCGGCACCCGGCTGCCCGCCGCCCGAGGCGTTGCCGGCGCGCGGCACGGCGTCGCCGAATTCCTTGTTCGGGTATTCGGTCAGCGGCCCGCGCATCAGCCGCTGCTGGTCGCGCATCTTGACCCGGCACAGATTGAGCACCGCGTCGGTCATCGCGACCTCGACCCGCTGCCCCTTGCCGGTGCGCTCACGCTGGTAGAGTGCCGCGAGGATACCGGCGATGGTGTGCACGCCGGTGCCGCTGTCACCGATCTGGGCGCCGGTCACCGTCGGCGGGCCATCCTCCCAACCCGTCGTACTCGCCGCGCCGCCCATGCATTGGGCGACATTCTCATAGGCCTTGCAGTCCTGATAAGGCCCGGGTCCGAACCCCTTGATCGACGCGTAGATGATCCGCGGGTTCAACTCCTGAAACCGCTCCCAGGTAAAGCCCTGGCGATCGAGCACGCCGGGACCGAAATTTTCGATGACCACATCGGAGCGCCGGACCAGCTCCTCGATCACCGCCTTTCCCCGTGGCGACTTCAGATTGACCGTGATGCTGCGCTTGTTCGAGTTCAGCATCGTGAAGTAGAGGCTGTCGGCGCCCTTGACGTCCTGCAGCTGGCCGCGGGTGATGTCGCCGCGGCCGGGCATCTCGACCTTGATCACATCCGCACCCATCCACGCCAAGAGCTGCGTCCCGGTCGGCCCCGCTTGGACATGGCTCAAATCGAGGATACGCACACCTTTCAGCGCTTTGCTCATCGTTCGCCTCACCCTAATTCGCGCGCCGTGTCGAGAAAATCGCCGTGCTGCTCGACATGCGCGGCAAGCCCCAGCGTGTGCTCGCGCGCCAGTCGCTCGGCCAAGTCGGGGTCGCGCCGCTCCAGCGCCTCGATTATCCGCATATGGTCGGTAATCGAACGCGCCGCCCGGTTTTCCTGATGGATCGTGATCTTGCGGATAGCGCGCATGTGGATGAACAAGTTTGCTGCCATCTCGGCGAGCAGGGCGGAGCCGCTCATCTTCAGGATCGCTTGGTGGAAGGCGATGTTCGCCTCGGAATAATCGTCCAGCCGCGCGCCGTCGTTTCCACAGCGAAAGTCGTCCATCAGCCGGCGCAATTCGGCAATATCGGCGTCAGAGGCGCGCTCGGCCGCGAGCCGCGCCGCCATGCTTTCGAGCGCCGCCATGACCGTGATCATCTCGACGATCTCGCGCTTGGTTTTGCGCACGACGAAGATGCCGCGCCGCGGGCGGGTGCGCACGAAGCCTTCTTGCTCGAGCAGCGTCATCGCCTCGCGGATCGGCGTGCGGCTCACCCCGAGCCCCTCCGAGAGCCGCCGCTCATCGAGCCGGATCTCTGCCGGATGGTCGTAGATGTCCATCGCGGTGATCGCCCGCTTCAGCGCGGCATAGGCTTCCTTGCGGAAGCTGGTGCCGGTGTCCAGCCGCGGCATGTCGAGAGTGGGCCGGTCTAGCTTTTCGACGGGGCGCGGGCTGCCTTCGGACATAACTCAGGTATATGGTATACCAGAGCACGCTGGCAACCCGCTTTTGTGATCCGGAGGCAAGAGCGTCGACAAGGGTTCTCGATTCAAAAAGCAATCCGCGGGTAGAGCGGGAGGCTAGATCCGGGGCACCTCATCATCCTCGTTCCTTGTGAGGTGAAGCGATGGCCAGCCGTATCGGCAACAGGACATATGGGACCGTCAGCGTCGACAGGCAGAAGGAGATGAGCGGCCTAGAGTTTGTTCAAGGTCTGGCAGACGGGACGTTGCCCCTCAATACGATAGCGCAGACCTTGGGATACGACATCACCGAGGCGGAAAACGGACGCATCGTCGTTACCGCGGAACCGAGAGACATCCATCTCAATCCCGCCGGCACCGTGCACGGCGGTCTCGCAGCAACCATGCTGGATTCCTGCATGGGACTCGCCATCCAATCGACGTTGGAGAAGGGCGTCGGCTCGACGACCCTCGAATTCAAGATTTCATTTGTTCGGCCGATCACGCCGGAGATAGGGCCGATCAGGGCCGAGGGCACCGTGATCAGCCGGGGCCGCCGGGTCGGCACCGCAGAAGGACGTGTCACAGATGGCAACGGGCGCCTGCTGGTCCATGGCACGACTACCTGCCTGATTTTTGAGAGCTAGTTATTCGCGGCCTGCATCGGTGAGGGCCGCCTCGACCCCGATGCGATGCTTCTTCGTGAGCGGAACGCCAGGAACGTAGGGCGGGTGTCGTCCGCGGTAACGTCGACGGAACCGAAGGCGGGTGGTGCTGCGCTCCACCCGCCCTACGGCACCCGACGAACGCTCTGCTTTAACCGGGGACGAGGTTCGGAGTCTGCTCTAACGGCAACCCCGGGTGGCCGGTCAATCTCTCGCCTTCCGCCTGCATCTCGCGGGCCTTCTTCTTCACCAGAGGGAGAACGGAAGCGATTTTCTCCAGGTCGAGATCGGCCGCGATCCCCGGGTACCCCGCCCGCTCGATCATGGCTCCCAATTTGCGGTTCTCGAACTGCTCGAGGACCCAGCCGAGCGGGTCTTCGACCAATGTCTTGTCCCAAAAGATTCGGTGGTTCTTGTTGCGCGGGCCATAATGGTAATGCGGGGCTTGCCAGAAACAGTCGAAGGCCAGGAGCTCGGTTTCATCGACGTAGGATTTTCCCGTCGACCCGCCGAGGTCAGCCAGCACGTGAACGGCGAGGCCACCGTCTCCCCCGGCCTGCCGCCGCATCTCGAGCCCAAACCTGATATTCCCGGCTTCGAAGATGTCGGTGCCGCGATTGTGTTTGACCGTGTTCCGATTGGCGGCAAACAGCTCCCGAGCGCAGGCTTCCACCGCGGGGAGTACGCGCCCCACTTCGGCGAGGTCCGTTGCGGCGGCGAACTGGGGGTAGCCGGCTCGTTGCAGCATCTTCGGGAGCTTCTCCCGCAGGGTCTTGATGGTCCAACCGATGGGGTTGCCGTCGGCGATCGGATCCATTCTGCAGAGCTGGCCCATGCCGCCGTCGGCCCCCGCGGGCAGGCCATCCAGATCGTGATTTTCCGGCCCGTAGATGTAGCTCTTCTCCTGGTCGAAGCAGTTGAAGCGCAGCAGGGCGGTCTCTTTGCCGGCGACATCCGCCGTCACCGCGATCGATACCCCCTGGTCGGCATGATCATGAATGTTGCCGTCCCACAGTTCGTGTCTGACGCTGAACGTCAACGGACCTGCCGTGAACCTCTGCAATGCTTTTTCCATATCCGGACACTCCCTTTGAGACGCTGGCGAGAGTGTACAAAACCGGCGCGATCGCCGAAAGCTCCCTTCTGTGTCGAATACGCGTTGCCGAGGTGCACAAGATTCTTGGCCTGTCGTGTCGGAGCCGTCGTAAAGTCTCTGATCCTGCAGTTCGATCAGCGGGTAAAACATCCAGGAGGAGCGCCCATGTTGAGTAGAAGAACCTTTGTGTCGCTTGCCGCGGCCAGCGCTGCAGCACCCAAATTGGCGGCCGCCCAGCCGGTGCTGCGTGAGGCCGCGCCATCCGGGCCACAACCGGCCGCCCCGTCGTTCTATCAAAAAGGCAATGTCCGGATCCGCTACCAGGAGGTCGGCTCCGGCTTCCCGCTGCTGGTCACCCCCGGAGGGGGCCTGAACTCGTGCATGGCAAAATGGCCAACCGCCGTGTTCAACGCGCCGGAGGAATTCAAGAGCGACTTCCGCTGTATCACGATGGACCAGCGCAATGCTAATGACGGCGAATCGACTGGCCCGATCCCGGTCGACGACCCGTGGGGCGCCTTTGCCGACGACCAGCTGGGGCTGATGGACCATCTCGGCATCCAGAAGTTTTTCTTTATGGGCTACTGCATCGGCGGCCCTTTCGCCATGAAGCTGATGCAGCGGGTCCCCGACCGCGTCGTCGCCGCCGTGCTCTGCCAGCCGGTCGGGCACCGGCCGGAAAACCCGGACGTCATGTACAAATCCGGCAAGGATACCTGGGCCGCGGCACTGCTGCCCCACCGGCCCGACCTCAACATGGCGCAGGTCGACCAATATCTGCACAACCTCTACCGTGTGCAGCCCGACTTTGTTTACAGCGTGTCGCGCGACTTTGCGCGCTCCTGCCAGACCCCGATGCTGGTCATGCCGGACGACACCCCGGCACACTCTTACCAGGTCGCTGTCGACATCGCGTCACTGGCGCCAAACGCCGAGGTGACGGTCTATCCCTGGAAGGAGCCGCCGGAGCTGAAGACCCGGACGATCAACCGGGCGCGCACCTTCCTGAAGGCGCATCAACCGGCGACGGCGATGCGCTGAAACCCGCCGTCAACATTCCCGGGGCGGCAGAAATCGGCGCTACCGCTCGATGCTACGGTTGGCGCTCGAAACGCTCGACACCGGTGAGGTCCATCGACCAGGGCAGCGCCGAGCGGCACCAGCCCTGCGTTGCCGGACGCAGCTCGGCCCGGCGGTCGAGCGCGCCTACCCGCAGGCCATAGGACGCTGGGTTGGCGCCCGGGGCCGTCGAATAGATCGGTGTGCCGCATTCGGGGCAGAACGCGTGCGCCCGCTTGTTCCCGCTTTCAGCGGTCTTGATGTAGATCTTCGGTGTTCCGCCCCTCAGGACAAAGGTGCCGGGTAAGCTCGACACGTTCGTACGAAAAGCGGTGCCCGTGAGGGTCTGACAGTCGGTGCAATGGCAGATCCTGACCTGGGTCGGGTCGATTTCGGCCTCGAAGCTGATTTGACCGCAATGGCAGCGCCCGGTGACTTTCATCGCCATTCTCCCTGACGAGACCCGCCCGATGCCGGCTTCATGGTCAAGATCTCTCGTTTGTGCGTTTTGGGCAACGGCGCATTCGGGGCGAAGGCATCATCCGCGAGTAATGGTGCAAGCCCGGCTCCGCCCTGCGCGCGTTCCGGCGACTAGCGCGCCTCGGCGGCTCTGCGCCGCCGCCCGCTCATCAGATAGACATTGGCTCGCGGCTCGAAGAGAGGATCGGCCGAGGCTTCGATGCCATCCACCCGCGGGACCGGATCAAAGATGATGTGTTGCTGATCGCCGGCGTTGTTCGGAGCGACTTCCCGCAAGCTGATTTCGCCGAACGCGAGTTGAGGACGCTGCTCGGGCCAGCGGACCGTGGCATCGTCAACGGTGTCGCCGTCCTCCGCCAACTGCACGACCACGCGAAACCTGACGGGTTCCTTTGCAACCCGCTCTTTGATCTCGTCGAAGAGGAAATTTGGACTGCGCGCAGCGGCTCCGGCCTCGTCGAGATATTCGTTGCCTGCGACCGGCAATACCCGATAGCGCCCGTAGCGGCTCATGCCGTCCGCGTTGGTAAACGTGAATGCGGACACCGCGAAAAACGACTCCTTTGCAAAGCTGGTCGGGATCGGCTTGGGAATCTGCACAAATGTCGCAGCGGTAGGATGCGCGCCCAGAAACTTCTCGATGGCATTCGGGTGCGGCCCTGCCGGGCCGGTGGCAATCACTGCATTGAGGAACTCCACGAGCCCCTCCGCGGTGCGAACCGGGAAGGCGTCGACCGAATGACCGATGATGTCGGTGTGAACATGCTCGCCAAGGTGAAAGCGAACCGCAAACCCGCGCGGGCTGGCGCCCTGCGGGTCGTTATCGGCAACGGTCGGAATTCCCGCAAAATTCGAGAAGCGGACCGTCACCGGAGTGGAATTCCGGTGCAGATGCGGCGCCCGCGTCAGCGAAGCCGCTTCCGACGAGGGCGTAAACACGCCCGTCAGCAGGATGCCCTTCGCATGCGCGGGCCTAAACCCTGGATGAACTCCGCTATTAGCTTTGTCGAACGTCTCGATGACTTCCCGGCTCAGGGCCAAGAGTCTTTCATCCATCGTCAAGGGCATGGCTCGGTCCTCCGTCCAATGCTCCGACTCTTTTACTACCGAAGCAACTCGCCGCGGAGATTAATGCAAGAGAACGGAAGACTCGGTCGGAGGCTCGCAGCGCGGCTCACTTCGAGCCCTCCGAGCGCCGCGGCTGGTCGAGCGTCGCAAATGTTCATCGCGGTGATCGCCTGCTTCAACTCGGTATAGGCTTCCTTCCTTGGTGACGCTGGTACTGGTATCCCGCCGCAGCGCCTTAAGGGTGGGAATGGGGCCCGGGCTGCCTCCGGACGTGAGGCCAGGCGTGGCATACCAGAGCGGTGAGCCCTTTCCGCGGCCGGGAGCTGAGTGTCCCTCGCGCAATCCCGCCAGCGACAGTGTCGAGAAGAACGGCGTCTCGGTATGAATTCCGCCCGTTATCGGTAAAGTATGTCCGTGAGCGACCAAAGGGGCATTCCCACAACAGCTGCCGACGCCAACGGGCAGCAGATTAATCCCGGCGTGCTGCGGTGGGCACGCGAGACCGCCGGCTTGACCCTGGATGAAGCTGCGCAGCGCCTCGGCTTGACCACCTCAGCCCGTAGCTCCGCCGCCGACAAATTGGCCGACATCGAGAGTGGCAGGAGGGCGCCCAGCGTGGCTCAGCTGTTGCGCGCCGCAACCATTTACCGTCGTCCGCTCGTAGTATTTTATCTCGCCGAACCGCCCGTACCTGGCGAGCGTGGCGAAGACTTTCGCACCACCGGCGCACAAGTGACGCCGCGAGATAATGCGATTCTTGACGCTCTTCTGCGCGATCTCCGCGCGCGCCAGCAGCTCCTCCGGGCAATGCTGGAAGATGAAGAAGAGGCCGGCCCTCTTGCGTTCGTGAGAACAGCAGACGTAGGCGATGATCCCACACGCGTCGCCGCGGCAATCCGCTCCTGTATAGGTGTCACGCTCCGCGCGCAGCGCGAGGCGAAAGGGCCCGAGCCTTTATTCGCCCTGCTCCGTGCCGCCGCAGAGCTTATTGGCGTATATGTCCTTCTCCTTGGGGACCTCGGCTCCCATCACTCCGACATCGGCGAAAATGTGTTCCGCGGCGTTGCAATCGCCGACAATGTCGCGCCGTTCATCGTCATCAATGACAACGACGCCCAGGCAGCGCGTTCCTTCACGTTGCTGCACGAGCTGGCGCACATCTGGCTTGGCGCGAGCGGGGTCAGCGGTCCTCTTGCTGGCCCTGGGCCCAACAAGGTCGAGAATTTTTGCAATGAAGTGGCGAGTGAGCTTCTGCTTCCCGCCAGTGAGCTGGCAGACTCCGGGGCAATCCGGGGTGCTGATTTTCGGACAGTCCTTCGCGCGACCGAGGAGCTTGCACGAGCCTGGAACGTGAGCCAGTCACTCGTGACATACCGGTACCTCCGCCGCGGCTGGATCAGCCATCAAATGGCGGGAGAGCTTTTTGGCTACTTTGCGGACCGCTTGCGCCGGTTCAAGCAGCAGAATAGGGCAAGCCGCGATTCTGAGGATACCGGCCCATCATACTACATCGTCAGACGACACCGGTTGGGTCGCGCGCTTCTTGATGTGGTACGTCGTGGCTTGCAGGGCGACGTTATTACCCACACCAAAGCCGCCAAAATCCTCGGCGTCAGCCCGGCCAGCGTGGGGCCGCTTTTGGCACGCCCTGGAGCGGCGTGACGCTCTACCTTCTCGATGCCAATGTGCTCATCCGCGCGCATGCGGACTACTACCCGATGGATCGGATACCGCCGTTTTGGACCTGGCTCCTGTCGATGGGCACGGCAGACGTGATCAAGATGCCACTGGAGATTTACCATGAGGTCGCCACAAGCGCGGACGTGCTGGGAACATGGCTCAAGCGCAACGACGTGAAGAAGGCGATCTTATTGGAGGAAACAACCAACGGCCCTCGCGTGAGGCGCATAATTGTCGAGGGCTATGCGCCTGACCTCAACGATGTGGAGTTAGAGGAAATCGGACGCGATCCGTTTCTGGTTGCCGCCGCGCTCGGCGGACCCGACCGTGTCGTCGTCACGCGGGAAGTGTCTGGACCTAGCAAGAAGCGCGCGAACAGGAAGCTTCCAGATGTTTGCGCGCAATTCAACGTGCCGGTCATCAATGACTTTGCGCTTTATCGAGCGTTGAACTTCAGCATTGTGTGAGGATGCGATTCGGCACCGGAAAATTGATTCAATGGACGGAAGCGCAGCTAGCGCGGACCAACCGTGCGAGTGGCCTCCGTTGACGGCTGGCGCCAACTCTCATCAGACCTTGGCTACTTTCGGAATGGTGGTCGAAATAACCGCAGCGAATACGCCACGGATATACGGACGGCTTTCAGATGGGGTGAATCGGTTGAAGCTGAACGACGCTGGGCCCTGTGCCAGGGTGGCCTACCGCATCAACCGGCTGCAAGACATCGGCATCGGCATTGCACGGGGCGGCGTTTAAGGCGAAGGTGGCGCTGGCGGCGGTCAGGGGTGACCGGACGGTGGCCGAGCTGGCGAGCGCATTTGGGGTTCATCCGAACCATATCTACAACCGGAAGAAGCAGTTGCTGGACGGCGCGGC
>Ga0210402_10002157_pt1 | contig 19406 bp, 14 predicted proteins | sample IncBWC7MmetaG_FD_161055 | JGI IMG/M metagenome (GOLD analysis project Ga0210402, IMG submission 161055) | Forest soil microbial communities from Barre Woods Harvard Forest LTER site, Petersham, Massachusetts, United States - Inc-BW-C-7-M | ecosystem: Environmental > Terrestrial > Soil >... | reverse complement strand
GGATTGGCGGAATCCTTGGCGCTCACCGCGCCCAAATTGTCGAATGTGCAGCAGGAAACCGCGGAGGCAATCCAAGATGAGGCGCGCCGCATGAGCACCATGGTCAGTAATTTGCTGGACATGGCGCGCATCGAGAGCGGCGAGGTCAAGTTGAATTTGCAGTGGCAGCCACTGGAAGAAGTGGTGGGTGCGGCGCTCGAGGCGGCGCGCGCCATGCTGCAGCGGCATTCGGTCGTGGTACAGCTTCCCCGCGATTTGCCCCTGGTCAAATTCGATGCCGTGCTGATCGAACGCGTGCTGGTGAACCTGCTGGAGAACGTGTCCAAGTACACGCCGCCAGGTACGACCGTGACCTTGTCGGCGCAGGTGATCGGCGATCAACTCAGCGTGTCGGTCGCGGACAACGGTCCGGGACTGCCCGTAGGGCGGGAGGAGGCGGTGTTCCAAAAATTCACGCGCGGCGAACGCGAGTCATCCACACCAGGCGTGGGATTAGGGCTGTCCATTTGCCGCGCGATCATTGAGTCGCACCAAGGCAAGATCACTGCCTCGTCGCGGCCGGGCGGCGGGGCGATCTTTACCTTTACCCTGCCTCTTGGCACACCGCCGCCGGCGGTCGAGCCTGAAGCGCAGGTCGACGCGCAGGTCCGCGATGGCTGAGCCGCTCCCGACCGCAATTCTCATCGAGGATGAACGTCAAATCCGGCGCTTCGTGCGTACCGCCTTGGAGGCGGAGGGTTGGAATGTTCATGAAGCCGAGACCATGCGGCAGGGATTGACGGATGCCGCGACCCGCAGGCCGGACCTCATTATTCTGGATCTAGGCCTGCCGGATGGAGACGGTATGGATTTTCTGCGCGACCTTCGCGGCTGGTCGAAGGTCCCCGTCATCGTCCTGTCCGCGAGAGTCGGCGAACAGGATAAAATCACCGCGCTCGATGCCGGCGCCGATGACTATTTGATCAAGCCCTTCGGCGTCGGGGAACTGCTTGCCCGCGTTCGCGCTTCCTCGCGTCGGCGGCTGGAAGCGGGCACCAATCCGGGTGAGGGCGCCGTGTTCACGTTCGGCGATGTCAAAATCGACCTTAGCCTGCGTACGGCGCACAAAGGGGGCGAGGCGATTCATTTGACGCCGATCGAGTATCGACTGCTCAGCCTCTTGATCGCCAATGCCGGCAAAGTCCTCACGCATCGGCAAATCTTGCGCGAGGTGTGGGGGCCCGCACATTCCGAGGACGGACACTACGTCCGCGTCTATATGGGACATCTACGGCAAAAACTCGAGGACGACCCGGCGCAGCCCAGGCACATCCTGACCGAAACGGCCGTGGGCTATCGATTGGTGCAAGACGCGCGAGTTTGAAGAATCTCGCAACGCGGCCAGCAAAGTCCTACATACTGAGAGGCGCAACGACGACATTATTCGGTCGGAGCAACGCCTACGCTGTTTGCGCGGCGCCTTGATCAGCGTGGCGACACCGAGGTGAATATGCTGCATCAAGAGAGCCAGCATCCGTGCTGACCGACCAAGATATTTATTTGTTCCGCGAGGGGACCCATGGTCGTCTGTTTGACCAGCTGGGATCGCGCTTAAGCGAGGACGGCAGCGGTGCACGGTTCGCCGTTTGGGCGCCCAATGCTTCCGAAGTGTCGGTCATCGGGGATTGGAATGGCTGGAACGCGGACAGCAACCGGCTGCTGCCGCGTAGCGATCAATCGGGGATCTGGGAAGGGATAGTGCCCGGCCCGCAGCACGGCCACGCATACAAATACCGTATTACTTCTCAAGCGAACGGCTATCGGGTCGAAAAAGCAGATCCACTCGGCGTGTTCTGCGAGCGGCCTCCGGCGACGGCATCGCGCCTGTGGAAGCTGGACTATGAGTGGAACGACAAAGCTTGGATGTCGTCGCGAGCCGTGCGCAACGGCTTGGATGCGCCGATGTCCATCTATGAGCTGCACGCAGGATCCTGGCGCCGCAAAGACGGCAACTTTCTCAACTATCGGGATTTGGCGCATGCGTTGGGCGACTATCTCAACGAGCTCGGCTTTACGCACGTCGAACTCATGCCGATTACCGAACACCCTTTTTACGGCTCATGGGGATATCAGACCACGGGTTATTTCGCGCCGACAGCGCGCTACGGCACGCCGCAGGACTTGATGTACTTCGTCGACCACCTGCACAGCCGAGGCATTGGCGTCATTCTGGACTGGGTCCCATCGCACTTTCCGACCGATCAGCATGGTCTGGTTTATTTCGACGGCACGCACCTTTATGAGCACGCGGATGCGCGGCAGGGTTTTCATCCCGAGTGGAACTCAGCGATTTTCAATTTCGGCCGCAATGAGGTGCGCAGTTTCCTCGTCTCCTCGGCGCTGTTCTGGTTCGAGAAATATCACATCGACGGGCTGCGCGTGGATGCGGTGGCCTCCATGCTGTATCTGGACTATGCCCGCAAAGAGGGCGGGTGGATTCCCAATCGATTCGGAGGGCGCGAAAATCTTGAGGCCATCGATTTCTTGCGCATCCTGAATCAGTCGGTATACCGGGACTATCCGGGCGCGACCATGATTGCGGAGGAGTCCACCGCCTGGCCGATGGTGTCGAGGCCCACGGATATGGGGGGCCTGGGATTCGGCTTGAAATGGAACATGGGCTGGATGCACGACACGTTGGCGTACATGCAACAGGACCCGATCTACCGAAAGTATCATCATGGCGGTCTGACGTTCTCCTTGATCTACGCGTTCAATGAGAACTTTGTGCTGCCGCTCTCGCACGATGAAGTGGTCTACGGCAAGGGTTCGCTCATCGGCAAAATGCCGGGAGATGATTGGCAGCAGTTCGCCAACCTGCGTGCTCTGTTCGGCTATATGTGGGCGCATCCCGGCAAAAAACTCCTTTTCATGGGCGGTGAGTTCGGGCAGCGGCGCGAATGGACGCATGAAGGCGAGCTGGAGTGGTGGGTCTCCGGTTTGCCGGAGCACGCCGGGGTCAAGCGGCTCATCGGCGATCTGAATCGCGTCTACCGCGATGAACCGGCGCTGCATCAGGTTGACTTCTCGCCCGCGGGTTTCGAATGGGTGGATGTCGGCAATGCCGAAGCGAGCGTCATCGCGTTTCTGCGCAAGTCGGCGAACGATGGCTCGCGGCTGCTGGTGGTGTGCAACTTTACGCCGATGCCGCGCGAGAATTTTCTGGTCGGCGTACCCACGCGCGGGCTCTGGCGCGAACTCATCAACACCGATGCGAAGGATTACGGCGGCGCCGGCTGGGGAAACCTGGGCGCGGTTGAATCCGTGCCGGTGAGTTCGCATGGCCGCGTCGAATCCTTGAGCCTCACGCTGCCGCCGCTCTCGACCATCATCCTGCGCTGGGAAGGCCATGGCTAGCGCCAAGCGCAAGGCGGGCACGGTCGACACCACGGGCCGGGGCGGCACCACGAGCCGGGGCGGTACCACGGGCACCGTCGACACCGCGGGCGCGGGCACGGTCGCGGCCGTTGCGGAAGGCAGGGTTCGTGCAGTTATCGATGCCGTTTTGCCGTGCGTCGATGGCGGCCGATTTCCCGCCAAGCGCATTGTGGGGCAAGCAGTCGCCATCCAAGCGCATTGCTTCACCGACGGCCACGATAAGCTGCGCGTGGTGCTGCACTGGAGGCTCTTGGACTCCGCCAACGCGGATTACGAGATCGACATGAAGGCGCAGGGCAACGATGTGTGGACGGCGCAATTTACGCCGCCCCAGCCGGGTCGCTACCGCTGCACGGTCATCGCCTGGGTGGATCACTTCGAGTCGTGGCGCTGCGAGTTCGAGAGACGCGAGGATAGGAGCGACATTCAAGTGGCCGTTGAAGTCGGCGCAGCGCTCATCGACGAAGCGGTGGCGAGAGCCGCCGCCGGCAGTGATGCAGCCATCCTCGCCGAATGGTCCGGGCAGCTGCGAAATGCCCTTAAAGATGCCGCCGCGGACATCACGTTGCTGCGAGCGCTGGCGCTGGATCCGGCGCGCGCAACCGTGGTCGCGCGCTATGCCGATCGAACTTGGAGCGCGAGCGCCGCCTGTGATCTCACCGTCGATCGCGCGCGTGCGGCCTTCAGCAGCTGGTACGAGTTGTTTCCGCGTTCGACCGCCGCGGAAAGCGGGCATCACGGAACATTCAACGATGTCGAGGCGCGGCTGCCCTACCTGGCGGAGATGGGCTTCGATGTGCTGTATTTTCCGCCCATCCATCCCATCGGCCGCATCAATCGCAAGGGCACGAACAATGCGCTGCGCGCCAAGCCCGGCGATGTCGGCAGTCCCTGGGCCATCGGTTCCGCCGAGGGCGGGCATAAGGACATCCTGCCGCAGCTCGGCACTTTCGATGACTTCGATCGCCTTTTGAATGTGGCGCGCGCGCTCGGTATCGAGATCGCCATGGACCTGGCGTTCCAGTGCGCGCCGGACCACCCTTACGTGACGCAACATCCGCAATGGTTCAAGCACCGGCCCGACGGCAGCGTGCAATACGCCGAAAATCCGCCGAAAAAGTATCAGGATATCTACCCGTTCGACTTCGAGACCCGGGACTGGCGCGCCTTGTGGAGCGAGCTCAAAAGCATCGTCGATTTCTGGATCGCTCGCGGCGTCAAAATATTTCGCGTCGATAACCCGCACACCAAGGCGTTCGCTTTTTGGGAATGGCTGATCGGCGAGACCAAGCGCGATCATCCGGACGTGATTTACCTCGCCGAGGCCTTCACGCGGCCGAAGGTGATGCACCGTTTGGCGAAACTCGGCTTCTCCCAGTCATACACTTATTTTACTTGGCGCAATACCAAGCAGGAGCTCACAGACTATTTCAGCGATCTAGCCCAAGGCCCGGGCCGCGAATACTACCGGCCCAACGTGTGGCCCAATACTCCGGACATTCTCCCCGAGACGCTGCAGTCGGGTTTGCGCCCCATGTACGCAGCCAGACTCATTCTTGCCGCGACCCTGTCTTCGAACTACGGCATCTACGGGCCGACATATGAGCTGATGGAAAGCGCTCCGCGGGAGCCGGGCAGCGAGGAGTACCGCGATTCGGAAAAATATCAGCTGCGGCATTGGACCTTGCAGCAGCAAGACAGCCTGTGGTCCTTGATCGCCCGCATGAACCGCATCCGACGCGAAAATGTCGCGCTGCAATCGGATGCGGGGCTGCATTTTTGCAAAATCGAGAACGATCAGCTGATCGCCTACATAAAGGTCGATGCGGCCTCGACTAACGCCATTCTCACCGTCGTCAATCTCGATCCGCACCAGGCGCAGTCTGGATGGGTGGACCTGGACGTAGCCGCCTTGAAGTTCGATCCTGATCAACCGTACCAGGTGCATGATTTGTTGAGCGATCAGCGCTATATATGGCGCGGGCGGTTCAACTACGTCTTGTTGCAGCCGCAGCGCGCCCCGGCGCACGTGTTCAGATTGCGCCGACGCGTGCGCAGCGAGCAGGACTTCGACTACTATTTATGAAGAGCGACTAAATGAACGATGTCCAAGTTCCGGTGTTGGATACGGCGCCGCCGACCGGCATCAGCGCCGACGACGCGCTCTGGTACAAAGATGCCGTCATTTACCAGGTCAACGTCAAATCATTCTTCGATTCCAATGACGATGGCATCGGCGACTTCAAAGGCCTGACCTCCAAGCTCGAATACATCCGCGACCTGGGCGTCAATACCATTTGGCTGATGCCATTTTATCCCTCGCCCCTCAAAGATGACGGCTATGACATTGCGGACTATCAGGACGTGCACCGGCAATTCGGCACGCTCGATGACTTTCGCAGCATGCTGCGCGAGGCGCATCGACTCGGACTGAAGGTGATCACCGAGCTGATCATCAATCACACCTCCGATCAGCACCCCTGGTTTCAGGCGGCGCGCCAGGCGCCTGCCGGCTCGCCGCAACGCGATTTTTACGTCTGGAGCGACACGGACCAAAAATATCTCGGCACCCGCATCATCTTTACCGACACGGAAACCTCCAATTGGACCTGGGACCCGGTGGCGAAGGCTTACTACTGGCACCGATTCTTCAGCCATCAGCCGGACCTGAATTTCGACGATCCGCAGGTCATGACGGCGGTGCTCAAGATCATGCGATTCTGGCTCGACATGGGCGTGGATGGCTTTCGTCTCGATGCCATTCCCTATCTCGTGGAGCGCGAGGGTACCAACAACGAAAATCTGCGCGAGACCCACGCGGTGATCAAGGAGCTGCGCGCGGCCATCGATGCGTCCTATGCGAACCGCTTCCTGCTGGCCGAAGCCAATCAATGGCCCGAGGATGTGCGCGAATACTTCGGCGATGGCGACGAATGTCACATGGCCTATCACTTTCCGCTGATGCCGCGCATTTACATGGCAATCGCGCAGGAAGATCGCTATCCCATCATCGAAATCATGCAGCAGACGCCGGATATCCCCGAGACCTGCCAGTGGGCCATCTTCCTGCGCAATCACGACGAGCTGACGCTCGAGATGGTGACCAGCAAGGAACGCGACTACATGTACACGACGTACGCCTCGGATCATCAAGCGCGAATCAATCTGGGGATTCGGCGGCGCCTCGCCCCCTTGATGGAGAATGATCTGGATCGAATCAAGCTGATGAACAGCCTGCTGCTGTCCATGCCCGGTTCTCCAATTCTCTACTATGGCGATGAGATCGGCATGGGCGACAATTTTTTCATCGGCGATCGCAACGGCGTGCGCACGCCGATGCAATGGAGTCCGGATCGCAACGCCGGATTCTCGCGCGCGGATCCTCAGCGCCTCTATCTGCCGCCCATCATGGATGCCGTGTATGGATATCAGTCGACCAACGTCGAAGCGCAGTCGCGCGATCCGAGCTCGCTGCTGAGCTGGACCAAGCGGCTGCTGGCGGTGCGCAAGACCAGTCAGGCCTTCGGGCGCGGGTCGCGCCGATTCTTGAGGCCGGGGAACCGCAAAATTCTTGCGTATTTGCGCGAGTTCGGCGATGACACGATCTTGTGCGTCGCGAATCTGTCGCGCTCCGCGCAACCGGTCGAATTGAATCTCGCGCCCTTCAAGGGCCGAGTGCCGGTGGAAATGCTCGGCCGCACCGCATTCCCGCCCATCGGCGACCTGCCGTATCTGTTGACCATTTCGGCGTACGGATTCTATTGGTTCCGGCTCGCCACGGACGCGGCTGTACCTTCCTGGCATGAACAGATTGTTTCGGTTGATGAACGGCCGGTGGTGGTGCTGTTCGACGGCTGGCTGAGCTTGTTTCGCGAGCGCGTCGTGCCCTGGCGTATCGGCATGGCGGAGAAGACGCGCACCCAGTTCGAAACGGACACGCTGCCGCGCTACGTTGAGACGCAGCGCTGGTATGCGGCAAAGGGTACGCCGATCGAGCGGGTGCGCATCACCGAACAGGTGTTGTGGCAGGAAGGAAAGGTCAGTTGGCTCGTGGCGCTGGTGGAACTCGACGGTACAGAGCCGCGAGCGAGTTATTTTTTGCCCTTGGGGTTAGCCTGGGAGGACCGCGAAGACGATCGCGTGCGGAATTTATCGACCTCCGCCGTGGCCAAGATTCGCCAGCAGGCGAATGTGGGCGTGATGGGCGATGCGTTCGCGGACGAGGTGTTCTGCCGCGCGGTGGTCGCTGCCATGGCGGCGCGCCGCGAGATCGCCACCTCTGCCGGCAAGCTGCAATTCCGGCGGACTGCTGCATTCGCGGAGATTACCGGTCCTGATTTCGAGGCCTTGCCGGTGGAGCGGCCGCGCGCGTCCAGCTCGAACACCATCGTCAACATGCGCGAGCGATTGATGCTCAAAGGCTATCGACGGGTGCGCGTCGGGATGAATCCGGAACTCGAGATGGGCTTGTATCTCACCGAAGTGGCCCACTTTGCGAACTGCGCACCGCTGGCCGGCGTTCTCGAGTACGTCGGCAATGACGGCCAGACGCGCCTGCTCGCGATGCTGCAAGGCTTCGTGCCCAATCAGGGGGATGGCTGGACGTATTCGCTCGAGTATGTGCGTCGGCACCTCGAGCAATACCGCACCACACCGGCGGGCGATGCGTTGCCGCCCAATACACATGAGGCCTACCTCGCGCTGATACGCGTCTTGGCGCTGCGCACCGCGGAGTTGCATCGGGCGCTGGCCCAGCCGAATACCGATGCGGCATTTTCTCCGCAGCCGCTTAACAAAGCCGACATCGATGCCTATCGTCAACGCGCCTTGGATGAGGCGCATGATGCGCTGGATCTTTTGGCCTCGAATCTGGATGCCGTGCCCGCGGCGGATCGCGCGCGAGCGAGTGCCGTACTCGCGCAGCGCGATCCAATCATGCGGCGCATCGAGGCCTGCACCGCTGCGATGCCGCCGGGCAAGAGGATCCGCATTCACGGCGACTATCACTTGGGCCAGGTGCTCGTGACTCGCAATGATTTCGTCATCATCGATTTCGAAGGCGAACCGGGCCACAGCCTCGAGCAGCGCCGCGCCAAGCACTCGCCGCTGCGCGACATCGCCGGGATGATGCGCTCCTTCAGCTACGTCCAGCAAAGCGCTTTGCGCAGCGTCGCTCACAATGAAGCGGAGGCGGTGAGATTGGCGCCGCTGGCGCGGAGTTGGGAAATTGAGGCGCGAACGGCATTTCTGTCGGCCTACGATGCGGCCGCAAGCGAGGCGGCACTGTACGAGGGGCTGCAGCCGGGGCAGGGGTTGCTGGGATTGTTCGAGCTTGAAAAAGCGCTGTACGAATTGCGCTACGAAATCGGCAATCGTCCGACGTGGGTCGGCATCCCTTTACAGGGAATACTGGATTGGGGCAGTTGATACCGGAGAGCTCTCATGCAAAGCATTGACATGTTGGTGGAAACAACTCGAGAGTTTTTGCACCAGACCGCCGCGTTTCTACCGAAGCTGGTGCTGGCGCTGCTCGTGGTCGCGGTCGGATGGCTGATTGCCAAGACGGTGCGTTTCGCGGTGGAACGGGCCTTGCGCGCGATCAATTTCAATGTGCTCACCGAACGCGCGGGCACTGACAATTTCTTGAAACAGGCCGGCATGCGCGGCGATACGACGACGCTGTTTGGCCTGGTGGCATTTTTGGTGGTGATTCTGGCCACCTTGATCATTGCATTCAACGGCATGGGCCTATCCTACGTCCCCGACCTGTTGGGACGCGTGGTGCTATTCATACCCAAGCTGCTCATCGCGATGCTGATCATGGTGTTCGGCGCGTACTGCGCGGGTCTCGTGGGCAATGCCGTGCAGAACTATTGCGTCGATGCGCGGATCGCGGACGCCGACGTGTTGGGCCGGCTCGTGCGCTACGCGATCATGCTCTTCGTCGTCATGATCGCCTTGAGCCAGGTCGAGGTCGGCGGCGACATCGTGCAGCGAACCTTTCTCATCATTCTCGGCGGTCTCATGCTCGCGATCGCCTTGGCATTTGGTCTCGGCGGCAAAGATTGGGCCGCCTCGTTGCTGCAGCGCTGGTGGCCGCAACATCGAAAGGACAATGACCTCTGAGCGGTCGCTTCTCTCACGCGATGCCCTTTGGGTGCGCGCTCAAGCCGGGCGGCGCCCGATTCCGACTGTGGGCGCCCTCGAGCGCCCAGGTGAAACTCGAGTTGACACTGCCGGGTGAAGCGCGCGCCACACGGCACGCCATGCGATGCGCCGATGGCTGGCACGAGATCGACGTGCCGTATGCGTGCGCCGGCGCGAGTTATCGATTTGTCGCGCAAACCCGCGATGGGCAGGAGCTCGCCGTGCCCGATCCCGCCTCGCGCAGCAACCCGCAGGGTGTTCACGGCGCGAGCTTGATCGTCGATCCGAACGCCTATGCCTGGCAGTCCTTGGAATGGCGCGGGCTATCGTGGCCTGATGCCGTGCTCTACGAGCTGCACGTCGGCACCTTTACGCAGGAAGGCACGTTTGCCGCTGCGCTCGCGCGGCTGCCATATTTGCAGGAACTCGGAATCACCGCGCTGCAGATCATGCCGCTGGCAGCATTTCCCGGCCAACGCAATTGGGGCTATGACGGCGTGCTGCAATTCGCGCCGGCGTCCAGCTACGGCGCACCTTCGGATCTGAAGGCGTTGATCGACGGCGCCCATGGGCTGGGAATGATGGTGCTGCTCGACGTGGTGTACAACCACTTCGGACCGGAAGGGAATTATCTGCATGCCTACTGTCCCGAATTTTTTAATCCCGCGCATCGCACCCCGTGGGGCGCCGCCATCAACTTCGACGGCGCGGGCAGCCGGACTGTCCGTGATTTTTTTGTGCACAACGCGCTGTATTGGATTGAGGAGTATCGCTTCGACGGCTTGCGGTTGGACGCCATTCACGCCATCCGCGATTCGTCGCGTCCCGATATCGTAGCCGAGATTGCCGCCGCGATTCGCGCGGGCCCCGGCCTTGCGCGCCAGGTGCACATGGTTCTCGAGAACCACGCCAATCACGCGCACTATCTTGAGCGCGATGCGGAAGGAAAGCCGTTGGCCGCCACCGCGCAATGGGACGATGACCTCCATCACGCGCTGCATGTGCTCGTGAGCGGCGAATCGGACGGCCACTACGCCGACTATGCGGAACAACCTCTTAAAGTGTTGGGACGCTCGCTCGCGGAAGGCTTCGCCTATCAAGGCGAGTATTCGACGTTCTGCGACGCTGAGCGGGGCGAGCCCAGCGCGCATCTGCCGGCGGCGGCATTCGTGGCCTTTCTGCAAAACCACGACATGATCGGCAACCGCGCCTTTGGCGATCGGATTCAGGCCTTTGCCGATCCGCGCCTGATTCCAGCCGCCTACGCCTGTTTGCTGCTCTCGCCGCAGGTACCCATGCTGTTCATGGGAGAGGAATTTGCGGCCTCGACGCCATTCATGTATTTCTGCGACTTCGGCCCCGAACTGGCGCAGTCGGTCGCGGATGGGAGGCGCCAGGAGTTCAAGCGCTTTGCCGCTTTTACGGATGACGCGGCGGTCGCGCTCATTCCCGATCCCAACGCCGAAGCAACGTTCACCCGCAGCAAGTTGCGCTGGCAGGAGCGCTCGGCCTCGCCGCATCGGGCGCAGCTGGATTTCATCCGCGAGTTATTGGCGCTGCGGCGGCGCTACCTGGCGCCCCATCTATCGAACAGCATTCGCGCCGGGCGCTTTGCGATCGTGGATGAGGTGCTGCGCGTGGAGTGGCGGCTGGCGGATGGCCAGCCTTGGCGCCTGTTTATTCATTTTGGAGCACATGCCGTCTATGCGGTGCTGCCCACCGGCGGCACCACGGTGTTTTCGAGAGGCAGTGCCGCCGCCGCGGCCCCGCAAGCCCGGCTCGAGCCGGGAGCGGTGATCGCGGTTTACGGTTAAGGAGCTTTAAGCGGCGGCCCGCTCAGCGGGCGCGGATTCGAGCGCTCTGGCAAGCACGTCCTCAATCCGTTCCGCCCACACGAACTCGAGACCGTTGCGCACGCTGTCGGGAATGTCTTCGAGATCGCGGCGATTGCGTGCCGGCAAGATCACGGTGCGAATTCCGGCGCGTGCCGCGGCCACACATTTCTCCTTGATGCCGCCAACGGGCATCACCACGCCGCGCAGGCTGATTTCGCCGGTCATGGCAACGTCGGCTCGCACCGTACGCTGGGTCAGCAGCGACGCCAACGAGGTGGCGATGGCCACCCCCGCGCTCGGACCATCCTTCGGAATCGCGCCGGCCGGAACGTGAATATGCAAGTCGCTGTTATCGAGCACGGTCGGATCTATCCCTAACCGATCGGCTTGGGATTTAATCAAGGTGACCGCTGCCTGAGCGCTCTCTTTCATGACCTCGCCCAGTTGCCCGGTCAATATCAGCTTGCCGGTGCCGCGTACCCGGCTGGTCTCAATGAATAGAATGTCGCCGCCGGCCGGAGTCCAGGCCAGTCCCGTCGCGACGCCCGGCACGCTGGTGCGCAGGGCCACATCGCTTTCGAAGCGCGCCGCGCCAAGAATGCGTTCGACCGCGGGTCCGTCGATCGAGACGCTCTGCGCCTCGCCCGACGCAATCGTGACCGCCGCGTTGCGCAACAGGCCGCCGATTTGACGTTCCAGATTCCTAACGCCGGCCTCGCGCGTGTAGTCGGCAATCGCCCGCCGCAAGGCTTCGTCGGAAATCTGCACCTGCTGCTCGGACAGGCCATTGGCCTTTAACTGACGCTTGAGCAAGTAGCGCCGCGCAATCTGCAGCTTCTCCTCCTCCGTGTAGCCCGTCAGCTCGATGATCTCCATGCGATCGCGCAGGGGAGGTGGAATCGAATCGAGCACATTGGCCGTGCCGATGAACAGCACCTTCGACAGATCGAAGGGAACGCCCAGGTAGTTATCGCGAAACGTATTGTTCTGTTCCGGATCCAGCACTTCGAGGAGCGCTGAGAAGGGGTCGCCCTGATAGCTTGCCGAGAGCTTGTCGACTTCATCGAGCATCAGCACCGGATTGCGTCGCCCCGCCTTGCGCACGGCCTGGATGATGTTGCCGGGCAGCGAGCCGATGTAGGTGCGGCGATGGCCGCGAATCTCGGCCTCATCGTGTACGCCGCCCAAGCTTACCCGGCCGAATTTGAGGCCGATGGCTTTTGCGATGCTCTGCCCGAGCGAGGTCTTGCCCACGCCCGGCGGCCCGACAAAGCACAGAATGGGACTGCGGCCTTCGGGATTGAGTTTGCGGACTGCCAGGAACTCCAGAATTCTGCGTTTGATCTTGGCGAGGCCGTAATGATCCTCGTCGAGTATTTTTCGCGCTTGCTCGATGTCGACCTGTTCGGGGTCGAGTTTGGCCCAAGGCATGGCCAGCAGCCATTCCAGATAGGTTCGCGTCATGGAATACTCGGCGGCCTGTTCCGGCATCCTTTCCAGCCGGTTGAGCTCGCGCTGCGCCTGCTCCTCAACTTCCGGCGGCATGCCGGCATCCTTGATGGCTTGTTTCAGTTCTGCCAGCTCGGACTTCGTTCCGTCGGTTTCGCCCAGCTCCTTCTGGATCTGGTGCAGCCGCTCACGCAGCACGGCTTCCTTTTGCCGGTCATCAAAGGCTTCGCGGGTCTTTTCATCGATTTGACGCGAGACCTTGAGCACCTCAATGCGCCGCCCGAGCAGCGTCAAGACCCGATCCAGCCTCGTCTTCAGATCAAAGGTCGCGAGAATCTCCTGTTTGTCGGTCGCCTTCAGATCCATGAAACTGGCGATCATGTCGGCGAGCGCGGGAATGGATTCGATGCTGCGAATCGCGTTGGTCAACTCGCCCGGTGCCTGCGGCAAGAGCTGAACGGCCTCGATCGCCCGATCGCGCAGGGTCACACCGCGCGCTTCGATCTCTTGATCGAGGGTGGTGGGCTCTTTGTGCTGGTCGATGCGCGCGACCAAGAACGGTTCGCGGCTCACATAGTCAAGCACGGTAAAGCGTTCCTCGCCCTGGCAGATCAGATGATGCGAGCCGTCGGGCGCAGTAATGAAACGCACAATGGAGGCCGAGGTGCCGACGCGATGCAGCACTTCCGGCGTGGCGTTCTCGAGGCTCGGGTCGGTTTGCAGCAGCAATCCGACGCGGCGCTGGGTGCGCACCGCTTCTTGCGCTGCAGCGAGCGATGCCGTACCTGAGATCGTCACGGGCAGCACGACACCTGGAAACAACACGGTGTCGCGCACAGGTAGGATGATCAATACGTCTTCGCCGCCATTCATACGGTTTCCCTCGTCAGACGCAACTGTAAATAGCCATGATCCAAGCGGCTCTCGGTCAGCACGTAGTGCCCCGGCGGCAATTCAATGCGCCGGCGCATCCGGCCATAGGGAATTTCCAATCGCACCACGTTCATGGCGTTGACGGCCGGCGGCGGCACGGTGGTATCGATCTGCAAACCCGTTGGGGTTATCTGCACGGTCACGTCATCGACGCGTGCTCCGGGCAAGGCGACCACAACGTGCACTTGGGATCCATCCGCGAAAATATCGGTCGGCGGCTCCCAGACGGGTCGGCTTGCGGTGGCGATCAGATTAAAGAAATGCCGATGCTTGCGCTCGGCCTCCTCAAGCAGGGCGCAGGCTTCCGCCCACATCCAGGAGTTTCGACGGGTAATATCCATGTGAACTCAGATGCGGCCATGCGCATCAAAGTTCAAGGGCGCTGGCCTCGAGCAGGAGCCCGTTTTAGGCGGGGCGCGGCGCCGGGCGATCGATGACCTGCACGGTGTAGCCGCCGGATTTCTCATCGGGCCTTAACTGCACCAATCCGCGCTTTTCCGCGTCGCCCAACATGTCGTTGAAGGATCTAAAGCCGTAGAAGCGCTCGTTAAACCCCGGTTGGCGCCGCTTGATGGCCTGTTTGATCATCGAGCCCCAAATAGGTTCGCTGCCGCCGCGCTCTTCGGTCAAAGCCTCCACGGTGTCGACAATGAGCTCCAGTGCCTCACCGAGGTTAGGTCCTTTTTTCTCCGCCGGCGCGCCTTCAGAGGCGACTTGGGGCGGGGTTGCGGCTCCGCGGCGGCGCCCTTTGGGCTCCTTGCGCACCAAATCGTCGTAGTAGATGAATTCGTCGCAGTTGTTGATGAATAGATCCGAGGTCGAATTTTTGACGCCGACGCCGATGACGGTTTTGGCATTTTCGCGCAGCTTGCTGACCAGCGGGGAAAAGTCCGAGTCGCCGCTCAAGATGACGAACGTATCGACGTGGCCCTTCGTGTAGCACAGATCGAGCGCATCGACGACCATGCGGATGTCCGCGGAATTCTTGCCCGACTGCCTCACGTGCGGAATTTCAATGAGCTCGAAGGCCGCTTCATGCAAGCCGCGCTTGAAGTCCTTGTACCGCTCGAAATCGCAGTAGGCCTTCTTGACCACGATGTGGCCTTTGAGCAATAGACGCTCCAGCACTTTCTCAATATCGAAACTCGGATACTTGGCGTCGCGCGCACCGAGCGCGATGTTTTCCAGGTCCAGGAACACTGCCATGGTGGCATCCGACGCTTTGCTCGACATTCACGGATCCTTCGTTTCAAAACCAGTTGTAGTTGAAGCTTACGCTGATTCGCTCCGCCTGGACGGTGTTGGGGAGGACTTCATGGCGCAGCCAGCTCTCGAACAACAGCAGTTGTCCAGCCGCCGCGGGAAAGGTGACCCAGGGGCGGACCTCGCGTTTTGCCGTAAGTCGGCGCGGCGGCGCGGCCATGAATCGCTCCAAGCGCGGATCTTCGAATTTGATTCCGGGAGACCCCTTGGGCACTTGTACGTAGTACGTGCCGCTTAGGCTCGAATGAGGGTGCAGATGCAAGCTGTGCACCGTGCCCCGCGGCATGATGTTGACCCAGCAGTCGGTCATCTCGAGTTTGCGCCCCTGCAAATCCCATTCGACTGCCGCGGAATAGATTGCAACGTGGCGTTTGAGCTTTTTCCGCAGCGACTCAAAGGTCGGCGAAACCGTCTGCAGGCGATGCACCGAACCGTAGGAGGTGTAGCCGCCCGGATAGTTCTTGTCCGACCAATGGCGTCCGGCCGCATCGTCCAGGCGCAGCTGGCGGCACTCCTTCAAGAGCTGGCGATTGAAAGCGCGGGCATCACCGCTTTGCAAGGGCGACGCATAGACCAGCGTCGGAAATAAGGCATGAACGCCCACGGCAAGCGGTCAGACGGACAGTTTGACTTCGTTGAACTGAATGACCGGTGCCACGTCCGTGTAGCGTGGAATGTCGGCCTGCAACTCGGCGGCTGCCGGTCCCCAAACTTCCAGGAAGGCCGGGATGCTGTCGAAATAAAATTGGCAGCCGCCATGGAAGGCCGGCGGTTCGCCGGGAGCGGTTCCTTGCAGGCCCGCATCCACTTCGGTCTTGCGCAGATTCTTCTTCAGCAGGCGCATGGCGAGCGGCATGTGTGTGCCGACGTAATAATTGATGTCGAAGCGCGAGCCCGACTTATTGGGATACAGAATCGAGAGTTTGATCATTGGCGTACCTGGTGATTGGAAAACTCAAGGGGCCGCCGCGGAACCCGCGGGCGCACGCGAATCGTTCGCCCCGTACAGCAGGCTGGGCCTGGGGAAATTGAGCGCCTGTGCGGCCGCCGCATTCGAAGGCGCGATGCCAATGGCTTCGACGGCGTTGCCGGAACCCCAAGGTTCCAGCGGCACGATCTTGTGGCCCATAGCGGCGAGGGCTTTGACGGTATCGGCCGAGAGCGCAAAGGGTTCCGCGGCAATTGTGTCCGGTAACCATTGGTGATGGATACGCGGCGCATCGACCGCTTCTTGCAGCGTCATGCCGTGATCGATGAGATTGACGAGAACTTCAAGTACGGTCGTGATGATTCTGGATCCGCCCGGCGTACCGACAACGAAGACCGGCTGGCCGTCTTTGAACACGAGCGTGGGCGTCATGGAGCTCAACGGGCGCTTACCCGGCGCGACGGCGTTCGCCTTGCCTTGCACCAAACCGAAGACATTAGGCACGCCGGGCTTGGCCGTGAAATCATCCATTTCGTCGTTCAAGAAGAACCCCGTATTGCCGGCGATGACCTTGGCTCCGAATGAGTCGTTGATGGTGTAAGTGACCGAAACGGCGTTACCGGTTCGATCGACCACGGAATAGTGCGTGGTGGTGGCATGCTCCTCGGCGCCCGCGAGGCCTTGGAGTGCCGTGGAGGGCGTGGCACGATCGGGCTTGATCTGCGCCCGGATCGCCTGCGTGTACTGCGCCGACAACAGGCGCGAGGTTGGATTATCGACGAACGCGGGATCGCCAAGATACGTATTGCGGTCGCGGTAGGCATGACGCATCGCCTCGGTCATCACATGAACGGCCCCGCTGGAATGAAATCCCATGGCTTTCAGCGGATAGCCCTCCAGCACCTGCAGCATTTCGCACAAGGTGATGCCGCCGGAGCTCGGCGGCGGCGCGGAAACGACGGTATAGCCGCGGTACGAACAACTGATGGGCGCCGATTCCGTCGCGGTAAACGCCGCAAAGTCTTCGGGAGTTAGTAACCCGCCGTGCGCGCGCGAAGCTGCACTGACCGCCGCGGGTAGGGCGCCGTGATAGAAGGCATCGATCCCGCCGCTGCTGACCGCGCGCAGCGTCGCCGCGAGTTCCTTCTGTGTCAATCGATCGCCCGGCGCGAAGGGCCGGCCGTGGTTGAGAAATACCGCGGCAACGTTCGGCTGATCCTGAAATGCTTTAGTGCCGTCCGCCAAAACGTCGACATCGCCCCGCGACAGGACGAAACCTTCCTCGGCGAGTTTGATCGCCGGAGCGATCAGCGTTGCCCGCGGCAAGGTCCCATATTTTTGCCGCGCCGTCTCCAGGCCCATGACGGTTCCGGGTACCCCGACCGCCAGATACCCGTCGAGACTGCGGCTGCCGACAACCTTGCCCGCCGCGTCAAGGAACATGTCGGCGCTTGCGGCCAGGGGCGCCTTCTCGCGAAAGTTGATGAAGGTATTCTTGCCGTCGGCAAAATGAATGAGCATGAATCCGCCGCCGCCGAGATTGCCGCAACAGGGATGCGTCACGGCGAGTGCGTACCCGACGGCGACCGCCGCATCGATGGCGTTGCCTCCCTGGCGCAGAATCGTAGCGCCCACCTCGGAAGCGAGGTGCTGAGAGGAAACCACCATCCCGCGGTCCGATTCAAGTTCGAGGGGCGCAGCCGCATGAGCCACCAGGCAGGGCGCGAGCAGAAGAGCAATGGCGATTCGGTTGAACATAGTCCTAGAGTAGCGCAATGACCGGCGCGACGGCAGCACTTAGTCAGGCACGAGTGCTAACACAGGTTGGTGAAGACGTCGTGCAATGCGCGGATAGTTCAGCACAAAGCAGGAGCGATGGTTCTTCAGGAGGGCGCCGTGATGACGGTCAAGGAAGCTGCCGACAGCGCGGAACTCAGGCGCCGCATCCGCAGGCTTCTTTCCGTGCTCCGCTCGATCGCAGCTGACATGCAGGTTCGCGGGCGCGACTCGCATGACTCCGCGCGGCATTTCGCCGGCCGCCTGGGCGCCCTCGGGCGAGCAGCGCTGGCGCCCATTGCGGCCGGCGTGGACCTCGAATCTCTGGTGCTCGATGAGCTGCTCGTGCATCGCGTCCACCGTGCCGGCATCCTCGTCAGCGGTCCGCCGGCACGGCTCAACGCCAAGTCGGCGCAACTCATGAGCCTGGCGATTCACGAGCTGGCCACCAATTCCCTGAAGTTCGGTGCGCTGTCTCAATCGCGAACCACCTTGTGCGTGGTATGGTGGTTTACCGGCCTTGCGGGTTCGCGGTTGCACTTTGAGTGGGCGGAAAACGGGGTTCGAATGGCGTCGCCCAGCAAGCGCAAGATCCCGGGCTTCGGTTCGCAGGTCGTGACGCGTCTGTTCGCCAGCGAGTTGCATGGGGAGGGCAACATGCTATTTTCAAGCAAGGGATTACTTTGCACCATAGAGTTCCCGGCCGGGGAGGCGCTGCTACAAGATGAATAATCCGCTGCTGCGCAAACTTGCGAACTTCACCCAACTATCCGAAGAGGAGGCGAGTGCGGTCGAGGCGAGCACGCAGGACGTGCGCGAATTCGCCGCCCGCGAGGATGTCATCTCACAGGGCGACCGCACCGGCGGCGTCAAGTTGCTGTTGGAAGGATTTGCATGCCGCTACAAAGTACTCGAGGACGGACGCCGGCAAATCGTCGCCTATTTCGTGCCCGGAGATCTGTGCGATTTGCGCGTTTTTATTTTGAAGCGGATGGATCATTCCATCGGCGCGGTGGTCGCATCGAAAGTGGCGACCATATCCCCGGATAACATTCTCAAGCTGACGCACAACTACCCGACGCTGACGCGGGCATTGTGGTGGTCCACGCTGGTGGAGGAAGCGATTGCGCGCGAATGGATCGTCAATGTGGGACAACGAAATGCCCTGGAGCGGATGGCGCATTTGTTCTGCGAACTCCTCTACCGTTTCCGCGCCGTGGGTTTGAACCATGGAAACTCCTGCACGCTGCCCCTGACGCAAGTCGAATTGGCGGAAACGTTGGGACTCTCCTCGGTCCACGTGAATCGCACATTGCAGGCATTGAGGCGCCAGAAGCTCATTACCCTGGAGGGCGGCACGCTGACGATTCAAGACCTGGAAGCATTGAAAGAGATGTCGTTTTTCAATCCCGATTATCTGCACTTGGATTACAGCAAAGAGAAGCCCAACGGCAACGAGCGCGAAGCGTGAGTTGCTTTATGTTAGCGCGCTGAATATCCGGAACGCATAAGCTTTGCGCCTAGAAAAACCACACGCAACGGGATATGCAGTACAACGAACACCAGCTGGCGCAGCTCGCGGCGACCGTGGCCGCAGGACTGGCGCGCGGCTCGGAGCTGCTCGATCAGAGCGGCGACAAGGGCAAAATCCGCGCCTC
>Ga0210402_10002156_pt1 | contig 19417 bp, 23 predicted proteins | sample IncBWC7MmetaG_FD_161055 | JGI IMG/M metagenome (GOLD analysis project Ga0210402, IMG submission 161055) | Forest soil microbial communities from Barre Woods Harvard Forest LTER site, Petersham, Massachusetts, United States - Inc-BW-C-7-M | ecosystem: Environmental > Terrestrial > Soil >... | reverse complement strand
AGCGGCCATCTGGCAGTTGGTGCCGTCCGCATCACAGACGAGTTGCTGCGCCACGCGCACCTGCCCGGTCGGGCCGCATGCCGTGAGGAACACAAGGACCAAGAGGTACTTTCTCATTACCACCAGAGACTACCGCCGGGCCCCAATAGTGTCAATAGTGACAGTATTGCACGTGCTAGTGTCGGCTTGCGGGCGCGGCCCGGCGCGGGTAGAGTCGGCGCCGTATGCCTCGCGCGCACAATGGCCGCCGCCGATTGCCCTCGAATGCCGTCTATCGTGCGATCCAGGGCGCCGGCGGCCCGAGCGCCGTGTGCAAGGCGTTGGCGATATCGCTCGCCACGCTCGCCCGCTGGCGGCGCGCGGGGCGCGTGCTCGACGCCGTGGCGTGCCTCGAGTGGGCCGCGCTCCTGGCCCCCGACCCCGCGGCCCAGCTCGCCGCAGCCCGCCGGCTCGCCGGGCTGCCGCAGCACGGTGCTGCGCGGCGCAGCAGAATCGCCGGCGACCGCGCGCCTTGAGGCCCGATCGCCCTTGGCGCACCATGCCGCAAGGTGCTTAGTCTTGCATCGTGCCGAGGCAGATTGCGCCGCGCGGCCGAGGCGGCCGCCGGAAAAAGGTCAGGGGTAGCGTGGCAGCGCCCCGCGTGAGCGTCAATCTCTCACGGGATGCGCTCGTACGCTTTCGCGAGGTCGCGCGGCGGGAAGATGCGCCGTCGCTCTCCTGGCTCATGCTGCGCCTCGCGATGCGCGGCTTGCGCGCGTATGAGCGCGACGGCCGCTTGACCGAGCCGCCGCCCAACGCGCCCGCGTAAGCACACACCGCGGCAAACGATACCAAACTAATATGTATTCCACATGCACGCCGGTTATGCTGCACTGTGCAGCATGCGAGAAAAGCCTTGACAGGAATGCGCGCGAGGACTAATCGCTGCTCTCTCACATTACAAGGCGCTTGCAAGTCTGTGCGTCCGGTGCGGGGGGTTTCTGGTATGCGCGAGACGATTGCATGCACAGCGCCGAGCCACTCCGGGACTTCGTTGATAACCTCCCGCGGGAGCAATTACCGGAGCTAAAGGCGGCGCTCGAGCGCCGGCTCTGCTGTGAACAACTCGCCACCAGATTGCCACCGCCGGTGGTAGCATCCGCACCGGCCCGGCCCTTGGGCACGAAAAAGGCCGGGGAGTATCTCGGTTGCTCGGAGGACGAAATCCGCGACCGGGTGCGCCGCGGCACGCTCGCCGGCTATCGCGACCGCCCCGGCGGGCGCCTGCATTTCGAGATCGCCGACCTCGACGCCTACAAGGCACGACACCGGACGGTTGCGCCCGACGTAGGCCAACGGCATAGTCCCGGGCATGACACCTCACGACCTACAGACCCTCCGACACCGGCTCGGGCTCACACAAAGCGCACTCGCCGCCGCGCTCGGCGTGACGCCCTCGACGGTGGCCCGGTGGGAACAAGGCGCCCGGAAGATCTCCGGGCTCGCGGCCAACGCCCTTACACGCCTGGCGCGGGAGCATGGGCCAGCCCTCCCGGCCGCCCGCCGGAGCCGGAAGGCTAGCTAATGCGACCGCGGAAACGCACCGGCGGGCGCACCGGCGCCGCCGTCAAACGGCCGTGGTTCGTACAGTATCGGCTGCCCGACGGGACGCAAAAGAGCCCGGGATTTGCGACCTTCAAAGAGGCGCAAGCCTTTTGCGATACCCACGGGCCGCGGATCCGCGCTGGCCGCGCTCTCGTGCCGCTCGTCGCCGCGGATTCCACGGTCGCCGAGTACGGGCCGCACTGGTTGGCCGCCATCCGGCCGAGCATCAAACCGCGCGCGCACGAGCACTACGCGGCCCACTTCGCCCGCTACCTCGAGCCGCGCCTCGGGCCTCGCGCGGTCACCGAGCTCACGCGCCCCGAGTGCCGCGCCTTTTTGGTGGCATGCCGGGAGGCTGGGGTCGCCGGGCATACGCTCCGGCCGGGATCGGTCTACGCAATTTACGCCACGCTGCGCGCCCTGCTGAACGCGGCCGTCGAGGACGGCTTGCGGTACGACAACCCCGCCGCGCGCCTCGGCAAAGCCCTGCACTTGCACCCGACCAAAAAGGCGCGCGCGGCGGCGATCCTCAAACGCGCGCTCGACCGCGAGCGCCTTTTTCGGCTCCTCGAGCATACCCGCACCGCCGAGCCGGAGTGGTATCCGCTCGTGCTCCTCCTCCCGCGGACGGGGCTCCGACTCGGCGAGGCGCTCGCGTTGGAGCTCGAGGACTACAACCCGACGGCGCGCACCCTCGCCGTGGTACGGGCATGGGATGCGAAACACGGCCGTCTCGAGGAGCCCAAGCACGGGGCCCGGATGGTCGACGTGAGCCCGCAGCTCGCCGCGATCCTCGACGCGCACGTAGCGGCATTGCGCAAGGTGGTCCGGCTCGACGGTGCCCCGGTCGTCCGGTGGCTGTTCCCGTCCGAGGCCGGCACGATGCTCGACGGCCGGAACGTGCGGCGGACCCTCGCCCGCCTGGCAGAGCGGACCGCGCTCGGCCGCGGCCTCGGGCCCCATGATCTGCGGCACACGTTCGGGAGCCAGCTCATCGCCGCCGGCAAGTCGCCGGTCTACGTCCAGCGGCAAATGGGCCACGCGAGCGTGCAAACGACCGTCGACCTCTACGGCTCCGGGTTGCCGCTCGAGGAGCGCGCCGGGGTCGCAGTGCTCGACGACGTCGCCCAAAACGCGCGTGATGGTGGTACGATGGTGGTACGCGGTGGTACGGGGCCGCGTGGGAAGGCACGTACATGATACAACCCATTGATTTTGTTCATGGGCCGCGCAGGGATCGAACCTGCGACCCGCTGATTAAGAGTCTGTCCGAGGGATTCGACGCCCCCCGCCCGCACCCGCTAACGCCGCGGTTTCTCAGTACCACGCCCCGCCCGGCCTAAGGGCCGGCGGGGGCCGGTTGGGGGTGCGTGGTGGTACGGTGGTGGTACGATAGTGTCGTCCCCGACACTATCGTAGCGGCAGCGATTGGCGGAGAGGGCGCGGCGATGCGGGCACGTGGAATGACGGGACGGCAGCTCTTACCCCGGATCGAGGAACTTGCGGCGGTCTTCCGGGCCGGCCTCGCGGTCCTCGACGAACTGCGCTCGGCGGTCACCGGCGAGCCTCGTCAACCGACACTCACACGACGACCCTTCCCCTCTCTCCCCCCCGTACCCCCTCTCTCACCCCTTCCCCGCTATACCGAAGACGAGACATATGCACTTCCGTTCGGATCCGGATCCGGATCCTTCTCCGACCGTATCGGTATCGTTGGAGATGTAGGGGGGTCTGGGGGGGAGAAGAACCTTGCCGCGCGGCGCGCGAGGGCGAAACCGAAAACGCCGTGGCCTTCGGACTTCACCCTGACGCCCGAGCTGCGGCGCTATGCCGAGCGCAACAGCCTCGATGCCGACTACGAGTGGGGCAAGTTCAAGGCGCATGCCGAGCGCGACGACGTGCGATACGTCAACTGGCCGGCCGCGTGGCAGTACTGGATCCGCAATGCCTGGGAGATCGCCGGGCGCCAGGCGCGCCGATGAAGCGGCGACCGTTCCAAGCCGACGATCGCGACACAAAGCCCGAGTCGCAATGGCGCGGCAACTACCCGCCCGACATTGCCCGACGACGGCGCGACCTCGGCTTGCCCGTCACGCCCGAGGAGCACGTTCGCTACGAGGCCGGCGAGATGCGGGAACCGCCGGTGAGCTCGGCGCAGATGGCGGTGAGGCTGCGCGCCGTGGCGGCGTCGTGCGACGGCTATCTCCGGGGCGTCTTCCTCGAGATCGCCACCGAGATCGAGCAGCGCCGGCCGGTGCCCGTGTCGTTAGCCAAGCAGGCGGGGCCGCTCGGACACGCCATCCTCGCCGTGCAGGCGCGTGAACGAGACCCCGGCGAGGAGGGGTAAAACATGCCGCCCCCACGAGACTTAGCATGGTTTGCCGCCGTCGGGCTTCTGGTCTTGCTCGTCGCCTACGACCGCCCGTGCGCTGGGTGCGGGCGGTGGTTCGGGCACCGGCTGATCTGCCGGCGGCGGCCGCTATGACCGAGCCTGGTATCGTCGTCGTCGAGGTGCGCGGGCTTCCCAAGCCCGCCGGCTCCAAGCGCGTCTTTTTGGTCGGCAAGGGCGCCGAGCGGCGGCCCGTCGTCACCGACGATTCCGGCGCTGCCGGGCGCGATTGGCGCGCGAGCGTGCAAGACGCCATCGCCCGGGCGCATCCGGCCGACCCACTCGAGGGGCCGCTCGACGTGTGCTTCTACTTCGTCGTCCCGCGGCCCCGGGGGCATTTTCGGGCCGACGGCTCGACGCTCCGGCCGAGCGCCGCGCCCTACCCGACCACCCGGCCCGACGTGTCGAAGCTTGTTCGGGCCGTCGAGGATGCGGCCACCGGGCTCTTGTGGCGCGACGATTGCCAGCTCGTGACGCAGGTTGCCACCAAGCGCTACGGCCCGCGGCCGGGCGTCGTGATTCATTGCCGAGCGCTCGAGGCGCTCGAGACGGGAGGGAGGAACCATGCCCGCCGAATTTAGCCCCGACACGGTACAGCTTGCCACCCGGATCCCCAAGGCGCTCCACGTGCGAATCCGGGTCGACGCCCTCGATAGGGGCGTCACGCTCGCCGAATGGGTTGGCGACGCCCTCGCGAGCCACCTCGAGAGCTGCACGGGCAAAAAGCGGTCGCGGAAGCCCGCAAAAGCGGCCGAGGGCGCCACGGGCACGGCCGCCTAGCACCATGCGCCCCGGCGGTGAGGCGGCGGGCGGGGTCAAGGCGCGTAAGGGGCTTAAATCGGCTGCGACGCGTAGCAACGCTAGCGCGACGTGCGCGTGTTGCGGCACCACGTTTCGGCTCTATCACGGGCGGCGAGCGCGCTACTGCTCGGGGCGGTGCCGGATGGCGGCGTGGGACCGAGCGCACCCGCGGGTATGGCCGGCGCCGTGAGCGTTCGCCTCTTCCATGGCGACTGCCGCGCCGTGCTCCCGACGCTGCCCGAGGCATCGGTGCATTGCGTGGTCACGTCGCCGCCCTATTGGGGCTTGCGGGATTACGGGGTGGAGGGCCAGCTCGGGCTCGAGCCGACGCCGGAGGCGTACGTCGCGGCCATGGTCGGCGTTTTTCGGGATGTGCGCCGCGTGCTGCGTGACGACGGCACGTTGTGGCTCAACATGGGCGACAGCTATGGGGCTGGCGGCGGCAACTACTTCGCCGGCCTACCGAAAGCCGCCACGGCATGCGACGGCGCCCCGCGATCCGTAGCCAACACGGCTCGGGCTAGGGGTGACTTGGGCGAGCGCGAGCTCTCCACCGGTCTGAAACCGAAAGACCTCGTCGGCATGCCGTGGAAATTGGCCTTCGCGCTCCAAGCCGACGGCTGGTATCTCCGCGCCGATGTCATTTGGTCGAAGCCGAACCCCATGCCGGAGTCGGTGACCGACCGGCCGACGAAGGCGCACGAGTACGTGTTTCTGCTCACGAAATCCGCTCGGTATTTCTACGACGCCGACGCGGTGCGGGAGCCCGCGGCCGAATCGGTCATAGAACGGGCCGCCTATGCGGTCGGTGGGACGAAACTCTACAATCCGCGTAACGGTGATGGGGCGCGGCGGTCCTTTGGCGACTACGCCGCTGGCCGCAATCTCCGCTCCGTCTGGACGATTCCGAGCGCGCCCTTTCCCGACGCCCACTTCGCCACCTTCCCGCCCGCGCTGGCGTCGCGCTGCATCCAGGCGGGGACGAGTGAGCGCGGCTGCTGCGCAGCGTGCGGGGCGCCGTGGGCGCGGACGACGGAAGTCGTTTGGTCAGGGAACGACACCCCGACGCAGGCAGACAACTGGCGACAGGACAACGGCAACACGATGCAGGCGGTCCGCGAGACAACCGGCTGGCAACCGTCCTGCGCCTGCGACGCCGCCGTCATGCCCTGCACGGTGCTCGACCCCTTCGGCGGCTCGGGCACCGTCGGCGCCGTCGCCGAGGGGCTCGGCCGGCATTCGGTGCTCGTCGAGCTGAACCCCGCGTATGTTGCTATGGCGGAGCGTAGGACCGCGCAGCTTGGTCTTTTTACCCAAGCCGACGCTTGCGCCACACGTGCCCGGGCAAGTATCGTCTAGGGGGTATGGCGACCCGGAAGGGAAGCGGCCGGAACGGGAAGGCAAAGACGGTGCTCGAGGAGCTCGTCCGCGAGAGTGTGCAAGCCGCGCTCGTGACGCGGCTCCGGGTGCATGCGGAACAACAAGGCGATGAGCTCGCCCGGGAGATTCTAAAAGACGACACGTTCCGCGAGGAATTCGTCGCGCTCGCCCGCGCGGTGGCCCGCGAGGCGCTCGAAGCGCTGCGCGCCCGGAGGTGACCACGTCATGACGAGCGATTTGCGGCTACTCAAGTGGATGCTTGGCGCGACCTTCGCCGGGGTGCTCTCGCTCGTGCTGAAAGCATTTCTATGAGCGCCCTTGCGCCGCTCCAGCGGCGCGTTGACCGCCTCGAGGAGCCGCGCGCATGATTCACCTTTTCCTCGTCGCGTTCGTGCTTGGGCTCGTTGGCATTGCGGGCGCGCGCTTCCTAGAGCTTGCGTGGCCGCGCTGGCCCACCCCCGCCGACCGTACCGCAATGCTTCGAGAACTATGCGCCACGGTCGTTCTCGGCGCCGCGTGCCTCCTCGGCTGGCTGCTTACGCAACTACGGTAGCGCTTCGTTCGCTCCTACCTGCCCGGCGACCCGTAACCCGCCACTCGCCCATGGGGCCGCCACGTCGGCTACCCCCGGGAGCGATGCGAGCCACGGCCCTAGAGTCGGCGAGAGCAGCGCGCGGGGCGCATAGCGCTCCCCGAGGAGTGTCGTACCGCCAACCGCCGCCGCAAGGTGCGGGTGCCCGGCGTAGGTTAGCATTGTTGGGACAACGCCCGCCTTCAATGCCTGGCCGCCCGTCGCCGGGCTCAATAATGGCGCGACACTCGGGCGGAGCGAATCGACAAGCGTCGAGAGCGCCTCATGTTGCCCGCCGGCCATTGCCTGTTGCGCGGGCGTGCCGAGCTGGTCCCATGCGTTGACTACCGAGGCGGCCCCTTGCGGCGCCTGTTGCTGCCACCACATACGCACGAGCGTATCTTGCCCCTTGGGCGTCAACTCCGCGGCGGCGAGCTTCGCCGGGTCGCTCAACAGCTCCGTCACGGGCGCGAATCCTCCCGCCACGGTCGGCACGCCCTTGACGCCGGCCGGCACGGCTTGCTCGAGGGCCGGGGCGACTTCCGACGCTGCCCGGAGAGTCGGCCCGGCCACCGCCGCGACGCCACGCGCCCCCAACCGCAAAACCTGCCCCGCACCCTCGCCCGCGGTACCCCGGATGCCCGCGCGTGTCATGCGTTCAGTCAACGTGCCCGGCTCTGCCGCGGGCCATCCCATGAGGTTTTCGAGCCCGACTTGGCCCGCCTCGCCGAGCGCGGAGCCCGCACCCGCCGCGAGGGGCGCCACCACGGGGGCAAACGGCCCGGCAACCGTGGCCGCCATTCCGCCCAAAACGCCGCCACCGATACTCAATCCTTCGCTCGACAAGGAGCGCGATGGGAGCAGCGTTTGCCGTGCTTGGCTCGCAAAGCTCGGCGCCTCGGCGCTCGGAGCTCGCGGCGCATTGGCGGCCGGCGCAACCATGCTCGGGAGCGGCGCCGCCTCGGCGGTCGCCACGGTGGCGGGTACCGCCGCGGCCGGTGGCGTCGGAGCCGGGGCCGGCGACATCGGAACGTGCCCGAGGAAACGCTCGCCCTGATTTGCGGAGTAGTCGGCGAGCTCGCCATACGTCGGCGGCCGGTCGGCCCCACCCGTCCGCACCGCCTCGGAGCCGTCGGGGAGCTGTACGCGATACGCGAAAAGCGCCTGATCGGGCATCGCTTACCGGACCCAATTCGGTTGCCACGGCGCGGGGGCCGCCGAGGGCGGTGGCGAGGCCGCGGCCGGTGCGGTGGCCGGTGGGGGCGCGGCGCCGGGCTGGAAGGCGCCGAGGCGCTGCGCGAGCGTATCGTGCTGCAACTGGTCGACCCAACTACTTACCAGCGCGGGCGTGGCGGCCCCAACGGGCATGCCGCGGAGGTTGCTCACAATCGTCAGCCGGCGGTCGAGCGCGTCGTTAAAATGTTGCAGGTTACTTTCAAACGCCCCCGGCGAGTCGTTCACGCTTGGCGCCATTTGCGCAATGCCTTCCATGCCCGGCTGCGCTTTGCCTTTTTCATCCGTGAGACTCTCGAGGGAAAACGGCGCGAACGAATTCCGAAAATCGCGGATCGTTTGCGCATCCTGCCACCCGAGCCGCTCCCGCAATGTCTGCATCGGCGCATTCACAAGCCCGAGAAATTGCGCCCGGGCTGCGGGGTCGGCATATGTCTTAACGAAGTCATTAACCGCCGTTTTCATTTCCGTGAGTCGCCGTAGCTCCGTCGATTCTCCCTCTGTTAAACCGCGCTGCGTGCGCTCGATTGTGGCTTTGTCCATGCTTTCCTTATCTTTAAGCGCTTGCTCCGTGGCGAAATAGTCGACGATTTTTGCCGGGTCGGTGATCGCCGGATCCGTAATGCCGGTGTATCGAAGGAGCATCTGCGTATGCACGTCGCCGCGTGGCGGCGCGGTATATGTTTCGCTCCCGGTCTGCGATTCATAGGTGCGGCTCTGCAAGGGGAGCCCGGTTTGCGGATCCACCGGGATACCGGGCAATGCGGCAGCGGGTGCGGGGGCACCGGGAATCGCGGCAGCTCGACGCGCGGGGGCGGGTGCGCCCGGCGGCCGGAGCGCGGGAATCGGCGCCGGGACAATCGTGCCCGGTGCCAGCTCCGGGGCCGCCGGCGGATAGCCGACCGTCGCGTCGGCGGTGGCGGGCGCCGGCACGACAACGTGTGGCACGACGGCGTTAGGGTCAAAGGCGGGCGCCCCCTGCACGGTGGCACCTGGCGGGGGCGTCGCCGCATAGGCCACACCGCCGGGGGCAATCCGCGCAAGCAGACTCGGCCGCGTCGTCGGCGTCGTAGCGACCGCGACGCCGCGCGAGCCCCGAATGGCATTCACAATCGCCATGCCTTCGTCCGCTTGCTTGTGCCCGGGATTGACCTCGCCATGCCCATACACCGGGGTATCGGGATAATTCGCTGCAATGAACTTCTGCGCCGACGCGATTTGTGCCGGCGTCACGTCGTTGTTATCGCGCGCAACTACCTCCATGCCGACTGCATTCTTATTCGTGAGCCCCGGCGCGATACCGCCCCACCGGTCGTTCGGCTGCATGTGCGGCGAGCCGGCGCCGCCATACGGGTAGATCGTCCCATCGCGATCCATGAGGTATTCTGACCCGAGCCCACGGTCGGCGAGCGTGCTCCGCAATCCCTCGAGCGTCGTTCCGCCGGAGTGGTGAACAACGAAGCCTTGCGCGGGATAGACCGGCAACGGCCCTTGCGGTTGCGCCGCCGCTTGCGGCCCCGGGGGCGTTGGAACGGTAGGCGTCGGCGGGGGGCCAGTCTGCCCCTGGATCCTCGGCGCCGGGAGCGCACCGGGAGCGCCCTGTTGCCCACTCATTGCGGGCGGCGGTGGCGTTAGCGGTAATGTCTGCTCTCGCGTGAGGGTCACGTTCTTGAACGTGCCGTGAATGGTCGGCACCGTTTGCTGATTCGGAAGCAAATTCGCCCGCGCCTCGTCATATGTGCGGTATTCATCCGCCCCGACGGGAGCCACGTTGTACGGGCTTCCGAGCTGAATCGGCATGCCGGGAATCTGGAGCCCGACCGTGGAGCCCGGCCCGAGGCTCCCTTGCAGTTGCATTCCGGCCCCGACGGCGGAGCGCGTTTCCTCGAGTGTCAACGGAATTTTGCCGGCGAGCTTCGCTTGCGAACGCACAAGCGGGTCGGCCGACTGCAAGCCCGAGACAATCCCTTGCGCCGCCTGAACCTGTACCTGCGTTTCTGCCGAGAGGGGCGAGAGGCTCGGGACAAAATGCCGCCCGGGTGTCTGCTGCGCCAACCACGCAACATCGTTCGGCGCCGCAACCGCCGGTGCCGGCACGGACGGCCCGACAAAATCCGCGGGTTGCACCGTCGCCGCGGCCGCCGGCATAGCCCCCGGCGCGGCGGCAGCTACGTCCGAGCCGGGTTGCCAAAAGACCCCCGACGTGAACGGCGAGTCAACGAGCGATGCCCGGAATGCAGGATCCTCCAACTGCCGTTGCCGGTTGATAAAGTAGTTTTGTAGGCCCCCACCCTTGAGCGACGTGAGAGCGGAAAGCGCACCGACGCCGTAGCCCGCGACGTGCTCGATTGTGTCCAGGATCGGCGACTTCGCCATGATCGACTAGAAGCCCTTAAAGAGCTGGCCTATCAGATTCATAATCGGTCCCGTCGAGGGCTCCCCCGACGGTCCGGGGGAAAGCACCCGGGTCGCCGCGTGCGCAACGTCGCCGAGGTGCACAACGGGTTGAGGCGCCGTGTTACCGGGCATTTGGGCTTGCGGCAATTTCGACAAGGCGTCGAAAAGCTGCCCTAGGCCCGTACCCGCCGACGTTGCCGCGCTCGGCGACGCCAATTGCGACGCCGTGCCCATGTATCCTTGCATGAGCCCCCTCATGAATCCCGCGCCACCCGAGCCGCCGGTAAAGGTCGACGACGGGCCGACGAGATCGACGCCCTCGGGCACGGCTTGCCCGAGGCTCGCCAAATAGCCCGCCTCGCTCGGGGCGCTCGCGCCCGTGATGGCATGCCCGATATTGGTCAGCGCGGGCATGATGCCGCTCCCCCCGGCAAGGCTACCCGCGGCACCCGCGGGCACCGCACCGGCACCGCCCGCGGCGCCTGCACCGCCCGCGGCCGCCGCGTCGCCCCCGCCGCCGGTAAAGAGGCTCCCGAGGGTGCTCGCCACGTCGCCGAGCCCCGAGCCGACGGCCCCCGCCGCCGTGCCCGCGGCGGAACCAATCGAGCCGAGTACCGGAGCAAGAAACCCCATGACTCCCCCCTAGCCTTATAGAATATTAGTGCCTTTGCTGCTCGGAAGCCCGACCGGGGCCGTTGCTTGCGTGAGCTGCAACCCCGGCGAGACGCCGCCCGTCAAAATGTTTAGGAGCTGCCCGGTTGCCTGCATGGGGAGCCCGTATTGCTGCATGAGGGTTTGCCCGAGCTGTTGAATGGCGCTCGCTTGCTGGCCGGCGAGCTGCGGCCCGAGCATGCCGATTTGCGCCCCGCCCTGCGCGGCGCTCTGCACGTTCTGCCCCCCTTGCTGCAACGCTTGCACGAACGGGAGGAGGCTCCCACCAATCGCCGCCTGCCCTTGCGCCGCTTGCTGCACGCCCTGCGAGGCGCCCTCGAGCCCGGTGATTCCCTGTTGCGTGATATTGCCAAGGTTACCCGACGCGCCCGTTAACCCCTGCAATGCCGCTTGCCGGTTTTGCGCCTGATTCTGCGCCATTCCCCCAGCAAGATTCGTCATGGCTTCGTATTGCGCTTGTTGCGCGGCCCCACCGCCCTCGAGCCCGCGCGCCGCGGCCCCCGACCCTACCTGTTGCATGACGCGCCGGGCGGCTTGCTGGTACAGATCCTCGCCTTGAATCGGGCTCGCTTGCTGCGCAAGAAACTTTTGCGCTTGCTGCATCGCACCTTGCGCGCCTTGCTGCGCCGGGCCGCCGAGGGCGCCTTGCGCCGCGGCAAGCGCCGATTGCGCACCGGTCATTCCCTGTTGCCCGGCTTGGTTGAGCGACGGCATGAGCGCCTGCATCTGGCTATAGGCGTCTTGCGCACCGCTCAACCCTTGCTCGGATGCCTGCAAGCCTTGCTGCGCCGCTTGCGTCCATTGCGGCATTTGCGCTTGCGCCGCCGCGATTGCCTGCTCGACCCCTTGCACCGCCTGGCCGCCTTGCTGCGCCACTTGTTGCCCGATACCGGTCGCACCGCTAATGACGCCGGGGGCGTATTGCTGTATCTGGCGAATCGCCGACGCGAGCGGCCCTTGCGCCTGCCCGCTCTGAATCTGCTGTTGCAGCCGTTGTGCTTGCCGGCCGGTACCGAGCCCGAGCCCCATAAGAAGGGGGGATATCTGTTGCCGGGAGAGTGCCCCCGCCGTTCGTTGGGGAATGTTCCCAAACGCATTTGATAGCGACGTGCTCGATTGATTCTTGCCAAAGTACCGGAGTCGCTCCGGCGTCGGGTGCCGGTGGTATCGTCGGGAATCGTCGGGAGCCATCGGCGCTAATCCTTCCCCACGTCGGCCGCGAGCGCGTCGAGGTCGCGCTTGATGCAGAGCGCGGTCGTAGCCCACCCGCGCTCGCTCCATTGCGTATCGCCGGGCACGGTGCGCCCCTCGACAACGCCAATCCCGTGGCGCCGGCAATAGGGAATCAATCCCTCTCGAAAGAGCGCCCGGGATATCCCGGTCTTGCGGTGCTCGGGTACGACGTATACCCATTCAATGTAGAAGCTCGCCGGTGGCTCGCCGACCGGCCGTGACCATACCTCACCCGCTAAAAACCCCCTCGTATCGCGGTCGGCGGCGAGCCACACGTTGCAGGTCGGGTCCGCTCCGAGCCGTCGCTCCCATTCGGCGGCGTAGTGCATCGCGCCACTATGCGGGTCGACGTACGGGAAAATGTCGGGGAAACGGTGTTGATGCTCGGTAAGGAGCGCGAGGAGCATTGACCGGAGCGCCGGCACGTCGCCCGTGGTCGCTTGCCGGATCATTCTCACGGCTCGCCTCGGTCGGCCGCCGGCACCTTACGCGGGCGCCCGCGGGGGCGGCCCGTCGGCACGTACGGCTTGCGGCCCCGGCGGCGGTGCGGCGTCGAGCCGTTGCGCAACGCAAGCCCCCGCTCCGCGAGCGCCGCCCGAATCTCCGCGAGCGATTTCTTCCCGAGATTTTTGGTACGCAATAGCTCGCGGGCGCTCACCCGTACGAGGTCGTCAAGGGAGTGGATATCCGCGTTCTGGAGGCAGTTCGCAGCTCGGCCGCCTAACCGGAGAACGTCAACGGAGCGGGCGCGGTCAATAGGCTCCCGAGCGTTGCCATTGCTCGCGGCAAGCCGCTCCGGCTCCGGCTCGGGCACCTCGAGCGCCGGGGGCGGCTCGAGGGCGGGTGCCGGGGCCGGTAACCGCTCCGCCGCGCCGGCCATGACGCCCTCGAGCGGCAACACGTAATGCACGAGGTAGGGTGCCCACCCGCGGTTGAGCCATTGCATGTCGTTGGTGAGCGAGGCGAGCTCGACGTGCGTAATCCCGAGCTGCAAGAGATCCTCACACGCGAGCCGCACGAGGGCGCGAGCGACCCCGAGCTTCCGGGCCACGGGGGCGACGTAGAGCCAATGCGCGGCCCCAAAGCGCGTCGGGTACCCTAACGCCCGCTCCGATACGTCGCCGCCGAGAAACCCCAAAAGCGCGCGGCTCTCATCCTCGAGCGCAACATAGAGCAAAAGCCGGGGATCGACGCCGATGCGACCCGCAAGGTGTACCGTAAAATCGTCGAGCGTGCCCGCATCGTGTGTCGGATACGGCACGAGGCGCTCCGCTTCCAGCTCGGCGACCAGATGCGCAAAGCCGATGCGGATTGCCGGGAGGTCGGCAAAGATGGCGCGGCGAACAATCATCCGAGCTCGACCGCCTCGAGAAAGCCGCCCGCGGTGTTGCCCGTGCCCTCGATAGTCATACTCGGCCCCACCATGACCTGATACACATACGTATGTGCGCCCGCCGGGCACGCGTAATCCATGCAATTGATACCGGGAAGTGGCACAAATGCCCCCCCCGCACCTGCCACATTAAACGCCCGTTGTTGCACGAGCGTCCCGTCGCGGAGCCACCGTTGCCAGACGAACGCACCGCCGACGGGAGCGGTCACCGACAGGTCAGTATCGGCATAGAGCAACACGTTGCCGCCGCGGGTCGTAATCGGCACGTTGCTAGCCCATTGCGTCCATTGATTTGCCGTCGACAGAATGAACGACGCCGGCGCGGGGATAGCCACCGGGCTGCCATAGACGGCATTAACGGCAATTTGCGTGCGCCCGACCGACCCGATGGCAAGTACCACGTCTGCGAGCCCGTTCGCGTGCACTCCAAACAGTTGCGTAAATGCCGTCCCGGGTGGCGGGGCGCGCAACACCTGGAACACATCATCCAAATAATCCCCGCGGATAATCCACGAGGCGAGCGTATTATCGTATTGCGGGGAGTTAGGCAGGTTGCAGCGCATCTCGAAATAGCCCGCCGCCGCCAACAGCTCGCCTTTTGGCAACATAGGCACGCTGCCTTGCAGCACGCCCCCGCTGATCTTGTTCCAGGTAACGTTGTTGATGTTCGCGTCGGTGACGGCGGCGAGGCCAATCTTCGCATGGGTCACCGAGCCGTCCGCAAGGATCGGCGTCGTTATCTGCCCGGCGCCGATGTCGACGGTTTGTATTCCCCCGTCTTGCAGCTCGCGCGTCCCGACGGCACCCGGCGCGAGCTTGTCGCCCGTGATTGACCCGGGTTGAATATTGACGGAATCAACGCCTTGGTTCCATGCCGAATAAATAAGGTCCAGATCGGCGTCGACTTCCGCAGCCAATATCTTCGTGTATCCGGCGGCGACCTTCCCCTGGTACGTGGTCGCGTTGCCCTGCTTGGTGGGGCGTTGAATGATTGCCATTAGCGGGTTTCTCTCGCCGACGGTTGCACGCGCAATTCAAAATCTCGGAGGTCGATACTAATCGGGTCGGTATGCGTCAACGCCGCCTGAAACGCGCGGGCGCGTAGCTCGGGAACTGGCAACTCCATTTCCTCGAGGTCGAGCCCCGAGACTGCCCATTGCGCGACGTTCCAATCGTCGATGTCCCATTGCGCGCTTGGCGGCGCTCTGAACGGGAGCACGCCGGTCGTCGAGACTGCCTCGTCGCCGGATATGCTGACGGTCACCGACGTATCGGCGCCCACGCGGGCAATGATCCGGGCACGCTTGGCGAGCTTGGGCACGAGCGGCGTCCCGTCGTCGAGGTATGCCGTAACCGCCCGCGAGACTATCGGCACGGGCGGGCTCCCGTCCTCGACATAGGTACTCGCCTGGTCGAGCAAGAGGATTTGCCCGGCGCCGAGCGCCGCCCATTGTCTATCGTCCTCGGCCGGGTGATTCTGGTCGCGCACGCTCGCGCTGTACGCGGGCGTCGTATGCGGCCCCCACCACGCGGGCGGGTCGCCGAGCCCGTGGCGCAAATCGAGCCACCATTGCTGCGACGGAAACGCGGCGCCCGGGGGCGTGATGGCGAGCTTGTAAAAGCCGCGGTGGAATACCGCAAACGACGAGCCGCGGGCGTCGGCGGGAATGCCCCGGATGGCGCTTTCAATGGGCCACCCGATATCGCTCGGCTCTTGCGTGCTCGGCTGCATCAAGTACACGCTGCGCTTGCCGCAAAAGATGACGCCGACCACCGTCGGCACGATCGTCCGGTCGCTCGGGCATCCTATCTCCGCCGACACTTGCGCGAGGCTCGCGGTCGGATCGTCGGAGGATAAATCCCCCATCCACATCCACGACGAGACGGCGGTAAAGATGGCGAGTGGCGCGGTCGGCACCGCCACCGCCGAGCTTTGCGGCACGACGGCAAGCCCGGTCACCGTATCGCCGAGGTCACGCGTGAGCGCCGTAGCCGGATAGAAGAGCGCCTGGTCGCGGTTTTGCTGCTCGAGCCCGGGGACAAGCACGCCCGTTGCCCATACCCGATTCCCCTCGGCACCCGGGCCGCCGGCCCCGTAGAGGCACCCGCGGTGCGCCGTAAGATGCGAGCCCCGGCGTTGCACCGTGGACGGTATCGGGACGCTCGTGGTGTCTACCGTCGGATCGTCGTAGAGCGCGAAAATATCCGACGAGCCCGCAGCGACGCCCGACGGCAATTGGTCATGCGCGCCCTCGATCATCTGGTCGGCGCCGGCAACGAAGAGGTGCCAATTCTGCCCCGCCGTCACGCCGCCCGTCGGGGGCCGGAACTGCAAGCGGACGCGGCTCGCGGCGGGCGTGTTGATGCTCCGCACGTTCGCAATCTTGACCCATCGTTGCGTCGTCGTATCCATGACGGCCCACCGGTACGAATAGGTGCCAGCGATGAGGTTGGAATTCGGATCGTCGAGCGTGGTCGCCGTTTGCCCGGTATCGTCCGCAAGCCCGAGCTGCACCACATCTACGGCCGCGTCGCCGAGGTGCACGTACTTAATCGGGTCGGCGTCGTTGCCAATATATACCGTGTCACCAATGGCGACGAATCCATAACGCTCGGCGTCGGTCGCAAACGTGCCATTGACGACGGCGGTAAACGCCCCGTCGTCGACCGATACAAAGAGCGTATCGGGGCCGCTCGTCATGCACGCCATGGCGAAGAGGTAACGGTGCCCGTCGGAGCCGAGGTTGAACCCGAGCCGGTCAATGTAATTCACGGTGCCCGGGATCGTCTGCCACGTTTGCGAGCCGCGACGCTTGGTCAAGACATACGTCGGGTCGGGTACCCAATTATCGCATGCGACGAGAAACCCGGCCGGCACAAACGCCGGGTCCATCGAAATAATTGTGCCGGTAAACCGCCGGACCGGAATCTTGTGCTCTCTATCGTCGGCGCCCGGCATCTACCACCCTTGCGGCCACCCGCCCGACCACCCGCGCCACGGCGAGCGGAATACTTGCGGGTCAAGCGGAATGTCGCCACGCTGCGACCGGAGCGGCGCCGCGCCGCGGCGAATCGACGCCATGAGGGTATCCCGATTCGCCGCCTCTTGCTGCGCCCGGGCGTCTCTCTCATGTTCGAGCGCAAAGACAAAAACGGCTTGCACGAGGTAATTATGGTACGGGAATACCGGAATGTCGTTCGGCTCGTCGCTCGGTAACGGCTCCGGCGGCAAGCGCTTATAGCGGAGGAGCGCTTGCACGGTATGCCCGCTCGGGTCGGGGAAAAAGGACGCGGTGGTATCGGAGCGCGAGACGGCAAAGTAGAGCGGCGGCGAGCCGGCTTGCATGCCGGGGCCGGAGCGAGCCGAAAGATCCTCGGGCGACAGCTCGAGCGCAAAGGTGTTGGGCGTCGGGCTTCCGTCATTCGAGAGAATTTGCAACGCATGATCGTCCACCGTCGTCACGAAATCGGCGGGCAACGCGACGTTGAACCCGGTAATCGTGAGCGCCGCCGAGACGTACAGAAAGGGCCAGTCGGCGAGCGTGTAGAGCTCGTAGAGGTGTTGCGAGAGAAAATCCGTGGCGTCGGCGTCGAGCGCGCGGTTCCCCGCACGATTCAATGCCAGGTCACGGATTCTCTGGCGCGTGTATCGGCCCGGCGGAATCGTCGGCATGAGAGTTTTTCGTCTCGTCGCCGGGCGGCGGTGCCGTCAACCCTAATTCGCGGCGGAGCTGCGCGACGGCGTTGGTAAAGACTTGGGTTTGCCGCTCCTCGAAGGTCGAGGCAGCATCAAGGACGGCCTTGTTATTGGCGTTGACGCGCTCGAGCGCGACGGCATGCACGACGCCAACGGCGTCGCGGAGCTCGGCGACCGTGCCGGCGGTGAAGGCGAGCGTGATTTGCTCCCCCTCGCCCGTCACCTTAATAAGCTGGCCCGAGAAGCGCGGCGGCTTGGTGGGCATGGCTTACGCCCGCTGAACCGCCCGGGCTCGCTCAAGGACCAAGCCCGTATCGAGGTCGATTGTCTGGCCGCCCGGGACGCCTTCGGTCATGCGGGCCGCCTCGACCTGTTTGGCATGCCAGACGAGTTCGAGGATCGTCCGCGCCTCGCATGACCACACCTCGACCGGGCCGACGAATTCCTTCCGATTGATGAGTACGGGTTTCATCCGGCCGTCGGGCTGGCGCAGCAGCGGCACGTCGAGGTGCACGCGGTCGCAATCCGGGTGCAGCTCGCTATGGCTCGCCCGCCGGAGCCGTGCGGCAACCTGGCGTGCCAGCGCCTTCGCGGCGTCGTCGTCGGCGCCGGCGACATCACGCCACGTCTCGTTGAGCGCCGCCACCATGGCCGGCGTGAGCTTGACGCGTGGATTGTCGAGCGCGTACTGGACGAGCTGTCCGGTATCGAGCTCGTCGAGGTTCTCGCCCTCCTCGTCATCGCGACCGGCCGCGGCCCCCGGAGCCACGGCCGGCGACGGCGACGCCTCGGGCAGCGGATACTTGCGCGGCCGCCCCATTAGTTGAACGCCGAAAGACACTCAAAGCGCCGGAAGAAATCCGTATTGAGGATGCACGTCTTGGTGTAGAACTTGAACCCGGCCTTCCGGCGCTGCTGCAACGGGTCGGAATCCGACGCCGTCGCCGGCGTCAGGGTCGCCTGCACGCGGGCACCAATCGCCGGCACCGCAAACGCCGACTTCCCAAAGATGTATCCCGTATGCACGTTGCCCCCCGCGGGCGCGTCGGCGGTTGCCGGAGCGCCGCTCGGGTTCGCCTGGATGGACACGCCGCCGCTGGTCATGGCGACGTTGAAGGTGGCCGCGTTGCCCGTCGTAAAACTCACGATACCGGCATAGAGCGGCACCGAGCCGCCCGGCTGCGATACGTACAGGTTATACCGCCCCGACGGGGCGCTGGCGCCGATGGTGAACTGCACGTCGAACGCGGCGGCATTGGTCACGTTGACGGTGGCGGTCTGCTGCGTCGACAAGCCGCTAATCGGGTCGGCGAGAGCCGCAACCGCCTTGACGGTCGAGCCGGCGGTAAAGCCCACGTCGCCGGCCGGCAATGCCGTCAGGGCCGCCGCCGCGACACCGGCGCCGGTCGCCGCCAAGAGCGTCTGAATCGGGAGGAGGTTGGAGCGCTTCCAGCGCACGCCACGCCACCGGCCAATCTCGGCGTTGAAGAGTGCCGTCGTCTCGGCGTACTGGTGCGAGAGCACGAATGTATTGTCCTTCGCCAGATCCTGCTCGGTATAGGGATCGACCACGCCGGCATACATAGAGCCCGCGAAGGTCGGGGCGCCGAGCTGGCGCAGCGTGGCGACGATCATCGAGACGAAATCCGTCCCCGGCACGTCACCCGCGACGAGTGCGGAGCGCGACGCGCGGTTGTTCGGAAACATGACGACGCCACCCGCCATGAGCACCTTTTGAATTTCGCGGTCCTGCAACTCCGCCGACGCGTTGCCGAGGCGATCCTTCGCCGCCTGCAACGCCGGGTGCTTGGTGGTCATCAACGCGACATCGGAGAGCGAGCAGACCATGCCCCATTGCTCGAGTACCGCGGTCACCTTGTTGACGATGAGCGAGGTAGAATCCGGCGTGATCCCCTCGGTGATGGGCGAGCCCGGAAGTGGCAGCCGCTCATAGCGCTGCGCCGAGTACGTCTTGCCCTCGCCTTCCGGCATGGTCGGCGTATCGCCGATATCCTGAAAGACGGTCAGCTTCTCGGCAATCGCGAGCAGCTCATCCTGTAGCCAGAG
>Ga0210402_10002155_pt1 | contig 19419 bp, 17 predicted proteins | sample IncBWC7MmetaG_FD_161055 | JGI IMG/M metagenome (GOLD analysis project Ga0210402, IMG submission 161055) | Forest soil microbial communities from Barre Woods Harvard Forest LTER site, Petersham, Massachusetts, United States - Inc-BW-C-7-M | ecosystem: Environmental > Terrestrial > Soil >... | reverse complement strand
CCGGCGGCGACGCCGGCACCCGTGATCGCCACGCTGAACCGCACCGCCAAGGAGGCGATGGCCGATCCGCAAGTGAAGGACAAGCTCGCCGACCAGGGCCTCACGGTCGCGCCCGATACGCCGGAGGAATTTCTCAGCTTCATCGAGGCCGAGGCCGTGAAATGGGCCAAGGTCATCAAGGAGGCGGGCGTCGAGACCACGAAGTAGGCACGTTCGGGCCTCATGGTTCAAAGGACCGCTTGCAAGCTGTTGTTGCTAGTGGAGCTTTTTGATGATGAACAGCTCGCGGCTGACGGGTAGCGAACGTCAAATCCGCTCCACGAGAGCGTTTTCGAGCGAACTGGGCCCCGGTTCGCGTGAAGAAAACGCGTCCAAACAAGAATCTAGAGCCTCCGTTCCGATCCAATCGGAGACGGAATAGGCTCTAGCGGTGAACGCTAATGTAAGACAAATATGCGGCCGCTGCCGATGCCAGCGCCGAAACGGCCGCAGCGATTGTTGACAGGAGAGCATACAGGCGCATCCGCCTGGTAACCGACAAAGCATCGTAGTCAGCGATGCCTTGGAGAACATGGTCCTGTCCGAGCTCGCCTGCCTTGTAACGTGCAATCAGGTGCCGGATGAACGCCTCGCGGTCATCAGTCATTTTGCACCTCCATACGCAACGAACTATCCTCCTATCTCACTCCTCTCACAGCGGCTGAGTCAATTGGGAATGGTACCGTGGCTGATGCGCTTCATCGGCCAATCCCAAGTCGCTAGCGGCACCGCCCCCTGCTGTCGATGACCGCTCCCTAACCCTTCCCGTTTCAGAAATTACACCTGAGACTACTTATCCAGCAGGCGGCCGCGCAGCTCCTCGAACGGGAGCATCACGTGCTCCCGGTAGGCCCTGCGCTCCTGCAGGGTGCGGTACCAGCGTTCGACCTGCGGCAATGCGGGCCGCTCGATCTCCAGTTCGAAATAGCGATACAGCGACGTTCCGGCGGTGATGTCGGCCAGCGACAGCGTATCGCCGAGCAGGAACGTCCGCCCCTCGAGCAGGCGATCGAGCTTGCGCAGGTCGAACGTGGTCCGTGCCAGCGCGGCCTTGATCGCAGGCCAGTTGCGCTGCTCGGGCGGCGTGCGAAAAAATCCCCAGAACACGCCGACCAGAAAGTCCGGCTGCAGCGCCGTCTGCGACCAGTCCATCCAGCCCTCCACCTGCGCCCGCGCGACCGGGTCGTCGGACCAGAAGCGCCCCTTTCCGTAGCGCGCGGCGAGATAGCGCAGGATGGTGTGGGACTCCCACACCACGGCCTCGCCATCGCGGATGACCGGGATGCGGCCATGGGGATTCATGGCGAGGAAGGCCGGATCATCGAGCCCGCCGAAGGTGCCGCCCCAGTCGACATGCTCGTGCGGCAAGTCGAGTTCGCCGATCAGCCACATCACCTTCTGCACGTTGAACGAGCTGCGCCGTCCCCAGACCTTGAGCATGTCCATTTCGTTCACCCTGTCTCGCGATTGCGTCACCCTTGCGCCGCCTGCCGCAGATGATCAACCAGCAGCTTCGCAGGCCTGGGCAGCGCCCGAAAACTGCGCGCGCAGATCACGAGCTTGCGGTTGGCCCATTGATCTCTGATCCGCACCGTCGCGATCGGCATCGCGCGCCGGCAGCGCCGCGCCGCGGCTTCCGGAACCACCGCGATGCCGACACCCGATGCCACCATCTGGCAGATCGCATCGAAATCCCGCAAGCGCGCCCGTACATGCAGCCGCAGGCCGAGCCGGGCGGCGTATTTCGCGATATGAAGCTGCAGCGCGGTGGCCTGCGTCAAAGCAACGAAATCATGACCGGCCACCTCCAGGAAATCGATTTGCCGGCGGGTCGCGAACGGACCGCGCCGCGCCGTCACCAGCACCAGCCGGTCCTCGCCGAACACGAAGCGTTCGACATTGTCGGGTAGCGCTTGCTCGGCGGCAAAACCGAGTTCGGCGGCGCCGGATCCAATCGCCGCGGCAATGTCGATGCTTTCGCGTTCCTCGACGTCGACATTGATATCGGGATTTTGGCGCAGGAACGCGGCGAGCGCCTTCGGCAGATGTTCCGCAAGGCCGACGGTGTTGGCGAGCAGATGGACGCTGGCACGGACGCCGCTTGCGAACCGGGCAAGGTCGCCGCGCATCGCTTCCACATTGTGGATCACGAGCCGCGCGTGATCGAGCAGGCTTTCGCCGGCCGCCGTGAGCTCGACGCCGCGGCGGCCGCGCTTGAGCAGCACGACCGAGAACGCCTCTTCCAGGCCCTTGATCCGCTCGCTCGCCGAGGCCAGCGCAAGGTGGGCGCGATCGGCGCCCCCCGTGATGCTGCGAGAGTCCGCCACCGCGATGAAAAGCTGCAGGTCGACTAGATCGAAGCGCATGACTTTGTCTCGCCTGACTGAATCTCGTCATTGCGAGCGAAGCGAAGCAATCCAGAGCCACTTGCGAAACTCTGGATTGCTTCGTCGCTACGCTCCTCGCAATGACGGTATTTGCAGCCTTCGGCAGCTCCGAAGGCACTGTCCGGAACCTCCAGATTGTGCCGGATTTCGGCATCGGTCAATGTGCGCCAGCCGTCGGCGCAAGCGAAGGCGGCGCTGCAATCACGGTTCCCCGGATACCGCCATGTCCCACCTCGACCCCTTCCTGTTGACCATCGCCGCCATCTTCCTGTTCGCCGGATTCATCAAGGGCGTGATCGGGCTCGGTCTGCCGACGGTGTCGGTCAGCCTGCTCGCGGTCACGATGCCGCCCGGCCAGGCGCTCGCCATCGTGATCGTGCCGGCCATCATCACCAACATCTGGCAGACCTTTGTCGGGCCCTATCTGCGCGACATCGTCCGACGGCTGTGGCCCCTGATGATCGGCACGGCGGTCGGCATCTGGCTGAATGCCGGCGCGCTGACCGGGGGGGCGGCACGCTATGCCGGCATCGTGCTCGGCTGTCTCTTGGTGATCTATGCCGTCACGGGTTTAGGCAAATTCTGCTTCAGCGTCGCGCCCGGCAACGAGAAATGGGTCGGCGGCCTCGTCGGCCTCGTCACCGGCGTGATCTCGGCGTCGTCGGGCGTTCAGGTGATTCCCTCGGTGCCGTTCCTGCAGGCGATCGGGATGGAGAAGGACGAGCTGGTGCAGGCGCTCGGCGTGTTCTTCACGGTCGCGACACTGGCGCTCGGCTTCACGCTGACCCGCGCCGGCCTCGTGAACGGCGCGACCGCGTTGCCCGGCGCGGTGGCGATGGCGTCATCCTTTGCCGGCGTCTTTCTCGGCCAGGCGGTGCGCTCGCGCATGGACGCCGAGCGCTTTCGTCGCTGGTTCTTGATCGCGATGATCTTTCTCGGGCTCTATCTCGCCGGCACCGCGATCTACAAGATCTATTTTGCGTGAGCGAGTGCGATCCGAGCACCCAGGTAGACGAACAGCGCACCGAGCCCACGATTGACGAAATCCATCGTTCGGCCAGACTTCTTGACTCGGCCTGACGCGCGTGCCGCGACGATCGCAACGCTCACACACCATAGCGTGCCGTTGAAAATGAAGATCAGACCGAGCGCCAGAAAGGCGAGCGCCTTGTGCTGCGCCTCCGCATCGACGAATTGCGGCAGGAAGGCGAGGAAGAACAGCGCCACTTTCGGATTCAGCACATTGGTCAACGCGCCCTGCCAGAACACGCGCGACAGCGTCACGCTGTTGTTCTCGCCCGGCGCGGCGTTGTCGGGCGCGCGCGCCCGCGACAACAGCATGGTCAGGCCGACATAGCAGAGATAGGCCGCGCCCAGCCATTTCACCGCGGTGAACGCCGTCGCCGACGCCAACAACAGCGCCGATAAACCGATTGCGGCCGCGAAGACATGGCTCAGGCAGCCGGTCGAGATGCCGAGCGCAGCCATGACGCCGCCGCGCCATCCCAGTTGCACGCTGCGGCCGACAATGTAGGCCATGTCGGGTCCCGGTGTGACATTGAGCAGAAGCCCGGAGATGATGAACAGCCAGAAATCGTGAATGCCGAGCATGTCGTGAGCTCCTGCTAACTCAGCTTTTGGGTTCGTAACCGGGGACCCACGTCTCGTATTTCGGCAGGTCGTCCTGGATCGTCCACCACGGAGCGCGCGACGATGTGAACACGTGCAGGCGTGGCCGCGCGATCGGATCGTCGTCGAGCAGGCCGGCCGGGACGCTGATCGTCGTCAGGTAGGGCGCGCGCCCCGGCGTCAGGCAGCCGCACACCTTGCAGCGGTGGCGGAAGCTGCCGGGCGCGGATTCGTAAGTCACCGTCATGTCCTTGCCCGCGACGAAGCGAAATTTTTGCGCCTCGACATGGGCGTAGCTGGCGAACGCAGCACCCGTCAGCTTGCGGCAATTGGCGCAATGGCAGTGCGTGAGCGCGCGCACCTCGTCGATCTCGAACCGCACGGCGCCACAGATACAGCTTCCACGGATCATGATCGAGCCCTCCCCAACCAATGCCGCGCGAAAGGCCTCGCACGGGATGCTACTTGAACAACGGCGTTCCCGGCACGAAGGCGTCGAATGCCGCCCAGAACTGCTCGCGATAGCGGTCCTGCTCCTGCAGGATCTCGTGCTTGCTCCCGGCGATCACGAGATGCGAGCCGGCGCGCAGGTGATAGGCGAACTCCTCGATCGCGGACGTCGACACCACGCTGTCGTTGGAGGCCGCCAGCATCAGGATCGGCTGCCGGATCTGCGAGGGGTAGTTGGTCGCACGGAACGTGTGCATGGCGCGAAAGGCGGTGTCGGCCCAGGCCACCGTCGGCGAGGCGATGCCCAGCGTCGGATCCTCGTCCAGGATCGCCGCATTACGGGCGTAGCGCACGGGATCAGAGGTGACGGGATTGTCGAGAAAGGGCTGGGTGCCGCCCAGGATATCGCTGCCGCCCGGGACATAGCGGCCGCCCTGCGCGGCGAGCCGCATGGTGCGGAGCAGCGCGCGCACCGCAAACGATGTCGCGCGTCCCGGCAGGTCGATCATCGGCGCGGTCAGGACGAAGCGGTCGAACCAGCGCTTGCCGGCAAAGGCCGTGCGCAGCAGCACGGTGCCGCCCATCGAATGGGCAAGCGCGAAGAAGGGCGGCGGACAATCCGGCAGCACCACCTGCTGCACAAAGGTCTCGACGTCGATTTCGTAATCGGCGAAATCGCGCACATAGCCCTTGCGCGGATCACGCAGACGGCGCGACGAATGGCCCTGCCCGCGCCAGTCGATCATGGCAACCACGAAGCCGCGCTCCTGCAGATCGCGCACCGTCTCGAAATATTTCTCGATCATCTCGCTGCGGCCGGTGAACACGCAGACCGTGCCCTTGCGGCCCGAGGTCGGCGACCAGCGCGCGAAACGCAGTTCGGCGCCATCGACAGTCTTGATGGTGCCGGTCACGACGTTTTCAGGCACGGGATTGGCGGGAATCGAGACGAGCGTCATGGATGGGATCGGGTAGGTGAAAAGCAGCGGGAAACAAGGGTCAAAGAGCAGGAAACGATGAGAAAAAGCTGCAAATCCCGCCCTCTTGAACGCCCTTGAGCTCCTCCCATATCACCATCGTGCAGGCCGCTGCCAGTGCTTCGCGCACTTATAGGCTGCACAGACAGGCCCGGCCCGATGGCGGGCGGGTTACCGAAACAGTCGCTCAATGGAGGACTTTGACATGCGTACCTATGACCTCGCGCCCTTCTATCGTTCCACCGTCGGTTTCGACCGGCTGTTTTCGTTGCTCGATCGCGCGACCGCCGACGCCAGCCCCGGCTATCCGCCCTACAATATCGAGCGCACTGGTGAGAACGCCTACCGTATCACCGTCGCCGTATCCGGCTTTGCCCTGGACGAGCTGTCCATCGTCGCGAAGGAGAACACGCTGACGATCAAGGGCGAGAAGGCCGCCAATGAGAACGGCAAGGACAAGAACGAAGTGCTCTATCGCGGCATTGCCGCGCGCGCCTTCGAGCGTGCCTTCCAGCTTGCTGATTTCGTGGTGGTGAAGAACGCCTCTCTCGAGCACGGCCTGCTCCATGTCGATCTCGTGCGCGAGATCCCGGAAGCGAAAAAGCCCCGCTCGATCCCGATCTCGACCGGCGCTGCCACCCCTCGGGTGGTGGACGGCTCGGCTGAGAAGGCCGCGGCCTGACCGCGGCTCGACTTCAATCCTCCCCTGAACTTCACAACGCCCCGGTCCGCCGGGGCGTTTTTTTGGCGAGCCGGCTGCCTCGTGCAGCCACCGAGCGCCGCGGCCCTTCGCGACGACCGCGCCGATATGAAAACGCCCCGGCAAGACCCGGGGCGTTTTCCTGCTGCATGATCCGCCGTTGAAACTTTGCTGCGAACCCGAAATCGTCAGTATTCCAGACCCTGCGCATCAGGCATCGGCTGGGTCGGCAGGACCTGGGGCGCCGCCGGCTTGACCTGGCCGACCGTCGGCGCGGGTGCCGGCGGCGGCGCCGCGGCAGCGACCGCTGGCTTTGGTTCTGATGCGGCCGGTTGTTGCAGGGGCGGCAGTGGCGCCACCTCGGGCTTGGCGGCAATCTGCGGCGCAGCCGCGGCGGCTGGCCGCGGCATGGGCTGGGGCACCGCGCGGCTCGCAACGCGCGGGATCGCGGCAGGCGGCCGCGGGACATTCGCCATCGCAGGCATCGGCGGCGGCAGAGGCGCCGCACCGCGCGGGCCATTGGGACCCACCGGCGGGCCGTTCATGCCTTCTTCGTAGCCGTCCGATGGCACGAAGTTGATGATCCCGCCGGTGCGGGCATCAACCATCAGGCGGCCGTCGCCGCCGCGGCGGTCGATCGCCGTGATCACGTAGGTAAAGCCGCGCAGGCGCGGGACTCCGGTCGGCAGGAAGCCCGCCTCACGCATGACCTCGAACACTTCGTGCGGCGGCACGAGGGCCATCCCGTCGCCGCGGCTGAGCGGCCCCCGGGGTGCCATCGGCGTGTAATAGGGCTCGTCGAAATCCGACATTCTTGCATAGGGGGACCCGTAAGGTCCTGGACCTTGTGCGCTTGCGGCCGTGGCAGCCAGCACCAAACAACAACCGACAGCCCATCCTGCGAGCAATCTCATCGCTCAACCGCTCCTTATCGCCCCGATTGCGCCCCCGCGCTGAAGCGCTATCGCTCAAAGTAAAACTGGCTGCCAAAGTCGGGGGTGATTTCGGCGGTCCTTGGGCAGGATCGCGGCACCGCTTGCCTCAAATCCGGGTTCCAGGACGGCGACAGGCACCGCGGCCGCACGTTCGCGTGAGCGTGGCAGGGGGTCGTTCGGACCCGCATGACGGGTGCCGATGGCGATGCTAATTGGCTGGCTGTCTTCGCTTTTCCCAGGGTTTCGACAGCGCCATCCGGCTTGCAGGAACAGGGCAAAGCGCGATGCTGGCGAGCCGCAAGAAAACACGCCAGTGAGGACTTTCACGCGCTTGTGTGATACATAAAAATTTGCCATGGTTAGTGTTAGGACAGGATTGCTGTCTCAAATTTCGTTGCAGAACTGGCACAAGGAATGCAACGAAATTTCAGCGCGAGAGGCGCTGAAGAGGTATCAGGGAAGGCCGGTCGTCGGGGACGTTAAGGCCGAACCCTGAATTCTGAAAATGCGGCTCGCTTTGTCGGACGAGCGGTGGCCCTCACGGTGCCGCGGAACGCCCAAGGTGCGCCGGAGGATGATGCCGAGAACGTTAAGACATCACGTGCCCTGAGAGGACTGACATGAGCCGGTCGAGCTTTGAGAGCGAAAACATCCTTCACGATGCGCTGTCGGCGGCTTGCAATACCAAACCGGCCGACACCGATCCGCGCGAGCAAACGCGCGAGCATACTTGGCGCCCGGCCGCCGAAGGCCTCTACGATCCGGCGCTGGAGAAGGATTCCTGCGGCGTCGGCTTCATCGCCAACATCAAGGGCAAGAAGTCGCATCAGATCGTCGCCGATGCGCTGAACATTCTCTGCAATCTCGAGCATCGCGGCGCCGTCGGCGCCGATCCGCGCTTCGGCGATGGCGCCGGCATCCTGGTGCAGATCCCGCATCGCTTCTTCACGCGCAAGGCGGCCGAGATCGGCTTCCAATTGCCCGACCCCGGCGAATACGCCATCGGCGCGCTGTTCATGCCGCGCGAAAAAGCCTGGCGCACCGTCATCAAGAGCATCATCGCCGACCAGATCAAGGCCGAGGGCTTGATGCTGCTCGGCTGGCGCGACGTGCCGACCGACAATGCCTCGCTCGGCGAGACCGTGAAGCCGACCGAGCCGACGCACATGCAGGTGTTCATCGGCCGCAACGGCACGGCGAAGACCGAGGACGAGTTCGAGCGAAAACTCTACATCCTGCGCAAGTCGATCTCGCAGGCGATCTACCAGCGCCGCGACCGCGGCATGGCCGGCTACTATCCCTGCTCGATGTCGTGCCGGACCGTGATCTACAAGGGCATGTTCCTGGCCGACCAGCTCGGCAAGTACTACGCCGACCTGCATGAGCCGGACTTCGAGAGCGCGCTGGCCCTGGTGCATCAGCGCTTCTCGACCAACACCTTCCCGACCTGGTCGCTGGCGCATCCCTACCGGATGATCGCGCATAATGGCGAGATCAACACGCTGCGCGGCAACGTCAACTGGATGGCGGCGCGTCAGGCCTCGGTGTCCTCCGAGCTCTACGGCAAGGACATCTCCAGGCTCTGGCCGATCTCCTATGAGGGCCAGTCCGACACCGCCTGCTTCGACAACGCGCTCGAGTTCCTGGTGCAGGGCGGCTACTCGCTGCCGCACGCCGTGATGATGATGATTCCGGAAGCGTGGGCCGGCAATCCCTTGATGAGCGAAGAGCGCCGCGCCTTCTACGAATATCACGCCGCGCTGATGGAGCCATGGGACGGCCCGGCCGCGATCGCGTTTACCGACGGCCGCCGGATCGGCGCCACGCTCGACCGCAATGGCCTCCGGCCCGCGCGCTATCTCGTCACCAGCGACGACCGCATCGTGATGGCGTCCGAGATGGGCGTGTTGAAGATTCCGGAGGAGCAGATCGTCACCAAGTGGCGGCTGCAGCCCGGCAAGATGCTGCTGGTCGACCTCGAACAGGGCCGGCTCATCCCCGACGACGAGATCAAGGCGGATCTCGCCGAGAGCCATCCCTATCGCGACTGGCTCGACCGCACCCAGATCGTGCTCGAAGAGCTGCCGCACGCGCCGGTCACCGGCGTGCGCTCCAACCTGCCCCTGCTCGATCGCCAGCAGGCGTTCGGCTACACGCAGGAGGACATCTCGATCCTGATGACGCCGATGGCCGCCACCGGCGAGGAGGCCACGGGCTCGATGGGCAACGACACGCCGATCTCGGCGCTGTCGGACAAGCCGAAACTGCTGTTCACCTACTTCAAGCAGAATTTCGCGCAGGTCACCAACCCGCCGATCGATCCGATCCGCGAGGAGCTCGTGATGAGCCTCGTCTCGATCATCGGGCCACGGCCGAACCTGTTCGACCTCAAGGGCCTGGCCTCGACCAAGCGGCTCGAAGTGCGCCAGCCGATCCTGACCGACGCGGACCTGGAAAAGATCCGCTCGATCTCGGATCTCGCGGAAGCCCATTTCAGGTCGCGCACGCTCGACACCACCTACGACGCCACGCTCGGCGCGGCCGGGCTCGAGCAGACCCTCGACAACCTCTGTGCGCGCGCCGAGTCCGAGGTGCGCGAGGGCGTCAACATCATCATCCTCTCGGATCGCACGGTTTCGGCCGAGCGGATCGCGATCCCCTGCCTGCTCGCCTGCGCCGCCGTGCATCATCATCTGATCCGCACCGGCCTGCGCACCTCGGTCGGGCTGGTGGTCGAAAGCGGCGAGCCGCGCGAGGTGCATCACTTCGCCTGCCTCGCCGGCTACGGCGCCGAGGCGATCAACCCCTATCTCGCCTTCGAGACCATCATCGCGATGAAGGACCGCCTGCCGGTCGCGCTCGACGATTACGAGGTGGTCAAGCGCTACATCAAGTCGATCGGCAAGGGCCTCCTGAAGGTGATGTCGAAGATGGGCATCTCCACCTACCAGTCCTATTGCGGCGCGCAGATCTTCGACGCCGTCGGCCTGAAGGCGGACTTCACCGCAAAGTTCTTCGCCGGCACCCACACCCGCATCGAGGGCGTTGGGCTTTCCGAGATCGCCGAGGAGACCACACGGCGCCATGTCGACGCCTTCGGCGACGCGCTGGTCTACAAGAGCGCGCTCGACGTCGGCGGCGAATATGCCTACCGCACCCGCGGCGAGGACCATGCCTGGACCGCGGAGTCCGTCTCCGCCCTGCAGCATGCCGTGCGCGGCAACTCGCAGGAGCGCTATCGCGCCTTTGCAAAGATCCTCAACGAGCAGTCGGAGCGGCTCGTGACGCTGCGCGGCCTGTTCAAGATCAAGGGCGCCGAGGACGAGAAGCGCAGGCCCGTGCCCCTCGACCAGGTCGAGCCGGCCAAGGACATCGTCAAGCGTTTCGCCACCGGCGCGATGAGCTTTGGCTCGATCTCGCGCGAAGCGCACACGACCCTGGCGATTGCCATGAACCGGATCGGCGGCAGGTCGAACACCGGCGAAGGCGGCGAGGAAGCCGACCGCTTCAAGCCGCTCGCCAACGGCGATTCGATGCGCTCGGCGATCAAGCAGGTCGCTTCCGGCCGCTTCGGCGTGACGACGGAATATCTCGTCAACTCCGACATGATGCAGATCAAGATGGCGCAGGGTGCCAAGCCCGGCGAAGGCGGCCAGTTGCCCGGCCACAAGGTCGACGCCACCATCGCCAAGGTCAGGCATTCGACGCCCGGCGTCGGCCTGATCTCGCCGCCGCCGCATCACGACATCTATTCGATCGAGGATCTGGCGCAGCTCATCTACGACCTGAAGAACGTCAATCCCGAAGGCCTGGTCTCGGTCAAGCTGGTCTCGGAGGTCGGCGTCGGCACGGTCGCGGCGGGCGTCGCCAAGGCGCGCGCCGACCATGTCACGATCGCAGGCTTTGAGGGCGGCACCGGTGCCTCGCCGCTGACCTCGATCAAGCATGCCGGCAGCCCGTGGGAGATCGGCCTTGCCGAAACCCACCAGACGCTGGTGCGCGAGCGGCTGCGCAGCCGCATCGTGGTCCAGGTCGACGGCGGCTTCCGCACCGGGCGCGACGTCGTGATCGGCGCGCTCTTGGGCGCCGACGAGTTCGGCTTTGCCACCGCGCCGTTGATCGCGGCCGGCTGCATCATGATGCGCAAGTGCCATCTCAACACCTGCCCGGTTGGCGTCGCCACCCAGGATCCGGTGCTGCGCAAGCGCTTCACCGGCCAGCCCGAGCACGTCATCAACTACTTCTTCTTCGTCGCCGAAGAGGTCCGCGAGATCATGGCGCAGCTCGGCTACCGCAGCTTCAACGAGATGGTCGGCCAGACCCAGATGCTCGACCAGACCAGGCTGGTTGCGCATTGGAAGGCCAAGGGACTCGATTTCTCAAAGCTGTTCGTGCGGCAGAAGGAGCTGCCCGGCCAGAAGATCTACCGTTCGGAAGCGCAGAACCATCATCTCGACGCCGTGCTCGATCGCCGGCTGATCGAGAAGGCGGCTGCCGCGCTCGATCGCGGCGCGCATGTCAGGATCGAGACGGAGATCAACAACACCGACCGCTCGGCGGGTGCGATGCTGTCCGGCCGGGTGGCAAAAATCTACGGCCATGCCGGGCTGCCGCATGACACCATCCATGTCGGCTTCAAGGGCACCGCGGGGCAGGCGTTCGGCGCCTGGCTTGCGCATGGCGTCACCTTCGACCTCGAGGGCGAAGGCAACGACTATGTCGGCAAGGGCCTCTCCGGCGGCAAGATCATCGTCAAGCCGCCGAAAAATTCCGGCATCGTGCCGGAAGAGTCGATCGTGGTCGGCAACACCGTGCTGTACGGCGCGATCTCGGGCGAATGCTATTTCCGCGGCATCGCCGGCGAGCGCTTCGCGGTGCGCAACTCCGGCGCGATCGCGGTGGTCGAGGGCGCCGGCGATCATTGCTGCGAATACATGACCGGCGGCATCGTGGTCGTGCTCGGCAAGACCGGGCGCAATTTCGCGGCCGGCATGTCCGGCGGCATCGCCTATGTGCTGGACGAGAGCCGCGACTTCGCAAAGCTCTGCAACATGGCGATGGTCGAGCTCGAGCCGGTGCTGTCGGAAGAGATGGTCATGGAGGGCGCCTCTCATCAGACGGGCGATCTCGAGGCGCATGGCCGGGTCGACGTGTTCCAGAACCTGCTGGCCTCCGATGTCGAGCGGCTGCTTGTCCTGATCACGCGGCATGCCAAGGCGACGGGATCGAAGCGCGCCGCCGAGATCCTGGCCAACTGGGCGGCGTTCCTGCCGAAATTCCGCAAGGTGATGCCGGTGGAGTACCGCCGCGCGCTGAAGGAGTTGAAGGCGAACGCCGACGCCGAGCCGAAAATCGCGATCGGGGCGTAGTCACACGGCCTCACTGCGGTGACGGTCAGAATGGTCCAGACCGTCATTGCGAGCGAAGCGAAGCAATCCAGACTTTCCACGCGGATAGGCTGGAGTGCTTCGGAGCTTCGCTCCTCGCAATGGCGAGAATGAAACAAAAGCGTCATTCCGGGGCGCGCGAAGCGCGAACCCGGAATCCAGAGGTAATTGATCGAGATTCCGGGTTCGCCTCTTCGAGGCGCCCCGGAATGACGAAACGAAGATTGCAGGGACGACAGGTTTAATGGGCAAGGTCACGGGTTTTCTGGAAATCGAGCGGCATGACCGCAAGTACGCGGCGGTCGCCGAGCGCGTAAAGCACTTCAACGAGTTCGTCGTTCCGCTGTCGGAAAAAGACACACGCGACCAGGCCGCGCGCTGCATGAACTGCGGCATTCCCTATTGCCACGGCACCGGCGCGGCGACGCCGGGCACGCCGGGCTGCCCGGTCAACAACCAGATCCCCGATTTCAACGACCTCGTCTATCAGGGCAACTGGGAAGAGGCCGCGCGCAATCTGCACTCGACCAACAATTTTCCGGAGTTCACCGGGCGCATCTGCCCGGCGCCGTGCGAGGCTTCCTGCACGCTGAACATCGACGACAACCCGGTCACGATCAAGACCATCGAATGCGCGATCGTCGACCGCGCCTGGGACAATGGCTGGATCAAGCCGGAGATCGCCGCCGAGAAGACCGGCATGAAGGTCGCGGTGATCGGCTCCGGTCCCGCTGGGCTGGCCTGCGCGCAGCAGCTCGCGCGCGCCGGCCACGACGTGCATCTCTATGAGAAGCACGCCAAGGCCGGCGGGCTTTTGCGCTACGGCATCCCCGACTTCAAGATGGAGAAGGGCATCATCGACCGCCGCGTCGCACAGATGGAGGCGGAGGGCGTCACCTTCCATTATGGCGCCCATGTCGGCGCAGACGGCAACATCGATCCGCGCGAGCTGGTCACCCAGTATGACGCGATCGCGCTGACCGGCGGCGCCGAGGCGCCGCGCGACCTGCCGATCTCCGGGCGCGACCTCGCCGGCATCCACTACGCGATGGATTTCCTGCCGCAGCAGAACCGCCGCGTCGGCAACGAGCCGCCGAACGGCACGGCCGACATCCTGGCCGGCGGCAAGCATGTCGTGGTGATCGGCGGCGGCGACACCGGGAGCGACTGCATCGGCACCTCGTTCCGGCAGGGCGCAAAGTCCGTGACGCAGCTCGAGATCATGCCGGCGCCGCCCGAGCGCGAGGACAAGGGCCTGACCTGGCCGAACTGGCCGCTCAAGATGCGCACCTCGTCGAGCCAGGCCGAGGGCGCGGTCCGCGAATACGCCGTGCTGACCCAGAATTTTTCCGGCGCCGACGGCAAGGTCGCAAAGCTGCACTGCATCAAGGTCGACGACAAGTTCAAGCCGCTCCCCGGCACCGAGTTCGACCTCGACGCCGAGCTCGTGCTGCTGGCCATGGGCTTCGTGCATCCGGTGCACGAGGGGCTGTTGAAGACGCTCGGCGTCGAGCTCGACCCGCGTGGCAACGTCAAGGCCAACCTCAGCGATTACCAGACCTCACTGCCGAAGGTTTTCTCTGCCGGTGACATGCGCCGCGGCCAGTCGCTGGTGGTCTGGGCGATCCGCGAGGGCCGGTTGTGTGCCCAGTCGATTGACCGGTTTTTGATGGGAGCTACGGATTTGCCGCGGTAAGCGGACCGCGATCGCGGAGGCGGCAGTAATCGATTGAGAAGCCGCGGCGTACTGCGCCGACGGCGGCATGGCGACGGTGATCGCGCCTTGGACGAGCACTGGCTTCCATGCGGACGGCAACCAGTGCGATCGGCCAGGGCGGGCGACGATCGTTCTCGATCCTTTCTAACCCCCTCTTCAGCGACTCATCGCAGCCTTCTGAGCCATTTTTGCTCTGCCGCGCCGGAAGGTGTGCCGAGCACGGCGCGGATCTTCTGCGCCAGCTCGGTCTTGCGATAGGGCTTGGTGATCAGCGCGACGCCGGGCTCAACCCGGCCTTGGGTCACGATCGCGTCCTTCGTGTATCCGGATGTATACAGCACCTTGATACCCGGGCGCAGCCGCAGGATCTCGTCAGCGAGCGCGGGGCCATTGACTTCGCTGCCGAGGATCACATCGGTGAACAGCAGGTCAAATGCGCGGCCAGAGGCGACTATGTCGAGGGCCTCGCGCGCCGAGGCGGCAGCGAGCACTGCGTAGCGCAGGCTTTCCAACTGGGCGATAACGTATTGACGGACCAACGCGTCATCCTCGACCACCAGAATGGTCTCCTCGCCGCCCTCGGCGGCGTCGGTCGGCCGTTCGACCTGCACGACGGACTCGCTGCTGCGGGGCAGGTACAGCTGGAACGTTGTGCCGTGGCTTTCCTCACTGTAGATTTTGATATGGCCGCCCGATTGCTTGACAAAACCGTAGACCATGCTGAGCCCGAGTCCGGTTCCCTGTCCGACCTCCTTGGTGGTGAAGAACGGCTCGAACACCATATCGCGAATGTCTGCCGGGATTCCCACGCCGGTGTCGGTTACCGCGATCATCACATAGGGTCCGGGCCGGATCTCCTCCGCATGGATCGCCGCAAAAGATGTGTCGAGCACCAAGTTATGGGTTTCCAGGATGAGCTTGCCGCCACGCGGCATGGCGTCGCGGGCATTGACCGCCAGGTTGATCAGCGCGGTGCCGAGCTGCGAGGGATCGACCATAGCCGGCCAGGGGTCCTCCTCGAGCGTCGTCTTGATCTCAACGCTCTCGCCCAGAGTTGAGCGAAGCAGCTTGGCGGTATCGAGGATCAACCGGTTCACGTCGGTCGACCGCGGTTGCAGCGGCTGCTTACGGGCAAAGGCGAGCAACTGCCGGGTGAGGTCGGTGCCGCGCGCTGCTGCGTCTTCTACCATGCGGGCAATCGCCGCAAGCTGCGGCGATTGGGCGACTTCGTCGGCGAGGATCTCGATGCTTCCGGTGATGACGGTAAGGATATTGTTGAAGTCGTGGGCGACACCACCGGTGAGGTGACCGATCGCATCGAGCTTTTGGGACTGGCGCAGCTGTTGCTCCAAAGCGATGCGTTGCGTCATGTCGCGGCCGATGAAGAAATACCGTTGCTCCTGCTCGAGCCACGCCCCACTCCAGGTGAGCGGTACGATGCGGCCGTCACGGTGCACATAGCGGCAATCGTAGTTTCGCGTGGCGTGGCCGCGGGACGCCGCTCGCATCTCATTGCGGGTCCGCTCGACGTCGCCCGGATGCACGAACACTGCACCGTTGCGGCCGATCATCTCCTCCGGACGATAACCGAGGATCGCCTCGGCGCTCGGGCTGATGTCGATGAAGGTGCCCTCGCGGTCGGCGATCAGGATGAGGTCGAGCGAGCTCGCAAACAGTCGCCGACGCTCGGCGATCTCCGTCTCCAGCGACGCCGTCTTCTCGCGCACCTCGGCAGCCACACGATCGAAGGCGCGAGCCAGTGTGCCGATCTCGCCGCTGGACCGGGTCGGCAGGCTCAACGGCTCGCCGTGACCGAAGCTCTCGATCGCCGCTGTCATCTGGGTCAGCGGGCGGGTCAGGGAGCGCGCCAGCACGATGGCGAGCAGGACGGCGCCGATCGCCGCCATCAGCACCGCCGCAAGGGTGGAGTTGCGCACGATTGTCAACGTCGGGGCGAGATCCGCATACGGCATCGCCTCGACGACGAACACCTGGGGTCCTTCGGCAAGCCGCACACCGGCCAAGGCCGCGCCGAACTCGGCTCCGCTATGCTTCTGAACCAGCTGCGGCGCCGTCTTGCCACGGGCCAGCATGTCGGCCAGCGCCGGAAAATCGTCCTGCAAGCGCGACGTCGCGCCGAGGGTTGAGCCGAATTCGCGGGCCGGATTGGGACGAACCAGATAATCGCCGCTGGCGTTGACGACATAAACTTCGCCACCTGGTAGGGCGCGTTCGCGCGCGCGCGCGAACGGCTCACGCAGGTCGATATCGATGACCACGATCCCGGATGGCCGGCCGTCCGGCCCCACGACCGGAGTTGACGCCCTGACAATCGGGACATGTGGCGCATCCACCGCCCCGTGCTCCCGATCGAGCTCAACCGCTGAGATATCGACCTCGCCGGCGTGCAGCCGCATGGCACGCTGGAAGTAGTCACGATCGCCCTTGGGCTGGAGCTCGGTTTCGGGCGCGATACGGACGGCATTCCCTGGTCCCAAGCGGTCGGTCCGCGCGATCTCCCGGCCACCGTCGGCGGCACCGATCAGGCGGATCTGACGGTAATCCGGGTTGGCGGCGAGTTTAGCGGCGAATCCCCTGCCCAGTTCGCCGCGCCATTGGGTTAGCGTCGTGACGCCGAAAGGATCTACGCCGCCCGCTCGCGTCGTACGCCTGATGCCTTCGAGGGCGACGGCCGCCGCTGTCGGAATTCCGAGCACATCACCTCGCGATCCGCGCACGGAGGTCTCAAGATCGGAGGCAAGCAGTTGGGCATGGCTGTCGTGGCGATCAAGCGCGCGCGGCACCTCGACGATGGATGCATTGTGATAGGTCAGCGCACCGGTGGCAGCCACGCCGAGCACGATCAAGGTGACCATCGCCGCGGTCAAACGCGCTGAAAAACCCATGACGGGCTCCGTACTGGCGTACTCGGTAGCTCCGTGAGAGGCGGCTGTAGATGGGTACCGGTTAGACCCGCCAGGAGCAGCGCTGGCGCCCACCGCGCCCGCAATGGCGCGCCACTACGTGAGCGTGTAACACCTTCCGGCAAGGGGGTCAAAGCTGCCGGTCAGTTATCAGACAGACGCCGCGCAGCCGCAGCGCCTGATTGACGGCGAATCGAACTGCTTGATCAGGATCAATGCGACCGCGATGCGCACCTCGCCGAGCAGGCCGAAGGCGCGGTCCGCGAATACGCCGTGCTGACGCAGAATTTTTCCGGCGCCGACGGCAAGGTGACAAAACTGCATTGCGTCAAGGTCGACGACAAGTTCAAGCCGGTGCCCGGAACGGAGTTCGACCTCGACGCCGAGCTCGTGCTGCTGGCGATGGGCTTTGTCCATCCGGTGCACGAGGGGCTACTGAAGACGCTCGGCGTCGAGCTCGATCCGCGTGGCAATGTCAGGGCCAACCTGGTCGACTACCAGACCTCGCTGCCGAAGGTTTTCTCTGCCGGCGACATGCGCCGCGGCCAGTCGCTCGTCGTCTGGGCGATCCGCGAGGGCCGGTTGTGTGCCCAGTCGATTGACCGGTTTTTGATGGGAGCTACGGATTTGCCGCGGTAGGCGTGACAGGCGAGCTTGTTGTCTGCGGCTCTCACTTTCACCGCCGCTACAACTGTCATCGCCCGACTTGACCGGGCGATCCAGTAATCCAGAAGTGTCAGCGATCAAAATCGAGACGCCCCGGCGTACTGGATGCGCCGCCCTTGTGCGGAGGGCCGGCCTTCAGGCCGGCTGGGTGGGGGTCGTCAGGAGAGTCCCCGCCGCCACACAAGCGATCGAACAGCGCATGATAAGGTCAGGGTCCCATGACCGCGATCATCATCCTCGTATTCCTCTGCCTTGCCGCCGCTTCGCTGATCCTGCGCGTGGTGTTGTTCATCCGGGGCAGGAACGATCACGGGCGCCTTGCCAAGGTCGCGTCGATTGCTGGGTCAATCGGGTTCTTGCCTCTTATAGCACTTGAATGGGCGCTAAACCTCGCATGGGCCTGCTTGTTGATCCTCATACTGGCCTATTCGATCGCCCCACGGCCTGTGGTGAATTTCCTGAAGCAGCTGGACAGCCAACCGCAAAAGAAGACGGAGACGCAACCCGCCGCCTATCCTCGCGGGATTGCCGGATAACCCGCAATCTCACTGTGAGAAGCGCGCCGGATGGGTTGAGCTCTTCGCGAAACCCATCATCTTCCCAAGCACAAATTTATGGGCATCGCTTCGCTCCACCCATCCTGCGCTCTGACCGTAGTTTTACGTGCACGATTATAACCGATGGAAGCCGGTCGCGGGGTAGACTTCGTCGGCAACGATGGCGCAAGGCGACAGCCATTTTAGCTCAAGATCAACGGAATGGCGGGAGGGAAACGATGAAGAAGGCATGTTTCGGAATTCTGATTTTCTCGATGGCAGTCGGCACGACTGCTTATTGCAATGCCCAAGTGCTCAAGAAGGAACCTGGTGCGGGACAGTTGCCGGCGGGTGCGGTCGTGCTGGTCGATGACGGACGATGTGGAAAGGGCATGATCAAGCAAGTGACCGGAGGCTCGAACATGAGCGGCGGTCAAATGGGTGCTGGAGGTTCCGCCCGAACCCGAAAATGTATTCCGAAATCGTAAGGCGCGCGTGGATCGCCTCAGTTTCGGGGTTTATGAGAACGCATCCTTGATGCGCTGATCGCCGCATGTCTTGCAGTCAAGTGCGCACGATGGGTGGAGCGAAAGCGATACCCATCGATGCTGACAACGATGGTGGGTTTCGCGAAGAGCTCAACCCACCGACGCAACCTCAATCGTCCTTCGCCTTGCGCCATTTCTCCGCAAATCGGTGCAGCGGCAGGAATGTCGCGCACAGCTCCTGCCCGAGCGGCGTGAGGCTGTAGCCGCCCTCGACTGCGAGATCGAGAAAGCCGGCCTCGCGCAGCTCGGACAGCCGCGCCTGCAGCACGGTCGGCGACGCTTCGTCGCAGGCCGCGCGCAGCTCGCGTGACGTCAGCCTGCGCCCCTCGCGCAGCTCCCACAGGATGCGCAAGGTCCAGCGCCGGCCGAGCAGGTCCAGCAGCGCCATGATCGGCCGTCCCGTGCGCGAGCCGCGCACCGCCGCTGCTTGCCGCGAAGCCCGTTTCGGCATGGCCATCCTCAAACCTCCGTGACCATTCTTGCGCTACTGATTATGTAGCGATATGCTACGATTAATGTAGCAC
>Ga0210402_10002154_pt1 | contig 19423 bp, 16 predicted proteins | sample IncBWC7MmetaG_FD_161055 | JGI IMG/M metagenome (GOLD analysis project Ga0210402, IMG submission 161055) | Forest soil microbial communities from Barre Woods Harvard Forest LTER site, Petersham, Massachusetts, United States - Inc-BW-C-7-M | ecosystem: Environmental > Terrestrial > Soil >... | reverse complement strand
GGCTTCCACTTCGCCGACGATCTGCCAGACCGTCTTCTTCTCAGTGTCCTCGTCGATCAGCGTCACGGTCGCGCCGAACTTGATGGTGTCGCCCGAGAGCTTGGAAATGTCGATCACGTCGGCGCGCGCCAGCTTGTCCTCGAGCTCGGCGATGCGGCCCTCGTTGTGGGACTGCTCCTCCTTGGCGGCGTGGTATTCCGCGTTCTCCGAGAGATCGCCATGCGAGCGCGCTTCGGCAATATGCTCGATGATGCGCGGCCGCTCGACGGACTGGCGCTTCTTCAATTCGTCCGTCAGCGCGGAATGACCCAGCGCCGTCATCGGAACCTTTTCAATCATAGTTCTTGTCCTTCAATCGTGCGGGCCGCGCGGAGCGGCGCGCACGAGACATCTCGAATCAGGCTTTCCGGGCTTAGGTGCGAGCCGCGCCGCCTCGCCATTTCGGCCTCTTCGGGGGCCGAAACAACTTTCATCAAAGGCGGCGAGTTCCAACCATTCCGGCACTATCGCCGATCGCCCGGCCGAGACTGTAGCACGGCCGGCGGTCAGTTCTCGGAAAAATAACTCTGCAGAGTCCGGACCTCAAGGTCCCCGCCCAGGTAGGCGCGGATCCCCTGGGCGGCGGCCACGGCCCCGGAAAGAGTGGTGTAGTACGGCACTTTATGCAAGAGGGCGGCGCGCCGCAACGAGCGGCTGTCGGCCAGCGCCTGCGGCCCCTCGGTGGTGTTGAAGACGAGTTGGATATCGCCATTGGTGATGGCGTCGACGATATGCGGCCGGCCCTCCAGCACCTTGTTGACCTTCTCGGCGGGGACGCCCTGGTCGGTCAGGAAGCGTTGGGTGCCGGAGGTCGCCATCACCTTGAAGCCGTACGCGTGCAGCAGGCGAACCGCGTCCGCTATCCTGGCCTTGTCGGTCTCCCGCACCGAAACGAACACCGTGCCCTTGCGTGGCACGCGGGTACCACCCCCGAGCTGGCTCTTCGCAAAGGCCACCTCGAAGGAGCGGTCGATGCCCATGACCTCGCCGGTTGAGCGCATCTCCGGCCCCAGCACGGTGTCGACGCCGGGGAAGCGGGCGAACGGGAACACCGATTCCTTGACCCCGACATGCTTGAGCGTCTTCTTCTTCAGGCCGAAGTCGGCGAGCTTCTCGCCGGCCATGATCCTTGCTGCGATCTTCGCGACCGGCGTGCCGACCACCTTGGCGACGAAGGGCACGGTGCGCGAGGCGCGCGGATTGACCTCGAGCACGTAGATCTCGCCGTCCTTGATCGCGTATTGCACGTTCATCAGGCCGACCACGTCCAGCCCGAGCGCGAGCTCGCGGGTCTGCCGCTCCAGCTCCGCGATGGCAGCGGCATCGAGCGAGTGCGGCGGCAGCGAGCAGGCCGAATCGCCGGAGTGGATGCCGGCTTCCTCGATATGCTCCATGATGCCGACGATGAAGGTGTCCTTGCCGTCGCAGAGGCAGTCGACGTCGATCTCGGTGGCGTCCGACAGATAGCGGTCGAACAGCAGCGGGTTCTTGCCGAGCACGGTGTTGATCTGGCCGGTCTTGTCGTTCGGATAGCGCGCCTTGACGTCGGCGGGCACGAGCTCCGGCAGCGTGCCGAGCAGATAGTCGGAGAGCTGGGTCTCCTCGCGGATGATCTGCATGGCGCGGCCGCCAAGCACGTAGGAGGGCCGCACCACCAGCGGCAGCTCGAGATCGGCCGCGACCAGGCGCGCCTGCTCCACCGAATAGGCGATGCCGTTCTTCGGCTGCTTCAAGCGGAGCTTGTCGAGCACGCGCTTGAAGCGGTCGCGGTCCTCGGCGAGGTCGATCGCCTCCGGCGAGGTGCCGAGGATCGGCACGTCCGCCTCCTCCAGCGCGCGCGCAAGTTTCAGCGGCGTCTGGCCGCCGAACTGCACGATCACGCCGTGCAGCGTGCCGTTGGTCCGTTCGGTCGCGATGATCTCCAGCACGTCTTCCGCGGTCAGCGGCTCGAAATAGAGCCGATCCGCGGTGTCGTAATCTGTCGACACCGTTTCCGGATTGCAGTTGATCATGATGCTTTCGTAGCCCGCGTCGTGCAGCGCGAAGCAGGCATGGCAGCAGCAATAGTCGAACTCGATGCCTTGGCCGATGCGGTTCGGTCCACCGCCGAGAATGATGACCTTGTTCTTGTCCGACGGCGCGCTCTCGTCGGCGGTCACGCCCGCAAAGGGCGCTTCATAGGTCGAATACATGTAGGCCGTCGGGGAAGCGAATTCCGCCGCGCAAGTGTCGATGCGCTTGAACACCGGGCGGACGCCGATCGCCCTGCGCATGGCGGTGATCTCGGCCTCGGGGTGTCCGACCAGCACCGCAAGCCGCGCATCGGAGAAGCCCATCGCCTTCAGCGTCCGCATCCCGAACGCGTTCTGCGGGAGCCCGTGCTTCCGCACCTTGTCTTCCATCTCGACGATGCCGCGCATCTCGGCGAGGAACCAGGGATCGATCTTGCAGGAGTTGAAGATGTCCTCGTTGGTCCAGCCGAGCCGCATCGCCTGCGCGACCTGCAGGATGCGGTTCGGCGTCGGCGTCCCGAGCGCCGCCCGGATCGCGTTCTTGTCGTCGTGGCGCCCGAGCCCCTCGATCTCGATCTCGTCGAGGCCGGTCAGGCCGGTCTCGAGCCCGCGCAACGCCTTCTGCAGGCTTTCCTGGAACGTGCGGCCGATCGCCATCACCTCGCCGACCGATTTCATCGACGTGGTCAGCGTGCTCGATGCGCCGGGAAATTTCTCGAACGCAAAACGCGGGATCTTGGTGACGACATAGTCGATGGTCGGCTCGAACGAGGCCGGGGTCGCGCCGCCGGTGATGTCGTTGGCGATCTCGTCCAGCGTATAGCCGACCGCGAGTTTTGCCGCGACCTTGGCGATCGGAAAGCCCGTCGCCTTGGAGGCCAGCGCCGAGGAACGCGACACCCGCGGGTTCATCTCGATCACGACCATGCGGCCGTCGGCCGGATTGACGCCGAACTGCACGTTGGAGCCGCCGGTCTCCACCCCGATCTCGCGCAGCACCGCGATCGAGGCGTCGCGCATGATCTGGTATTCCTTGTCAGTCAGGGTCAGCGCCGGTGCGACCGTGATGGAATCCCCGGTGTGCACGCCCATCGGGTCGAGGTTCTCGATCGAGCAGATGATGATGCAGTTGTCCTTTTTGTCGCGCACCACTTCCATCTCGAACTCTTTCCAGCCGAGCACGCTTTCCTCGATCAGCACCTCATTGGTCGGCGATGCGTCGAGGCCGCGCTCGATGATGTCGAGATATTCCTCCTTGTTGTAGGCGATGCCGCCGCCGGTGCCGCCCATGGTGAAGGAGGGGCGGATGATCGCAGGCAGGCCGATCTCGGAGAGTGCCATCAGCGCCTGGCCGAGCGCGTGCTCCTGATAGCGCTTGCGCCGCTCGTTCTCGCCGAGCGCCCACTGCCGGTCGATCTCTTCCAGCGCGGCGCCGGACAGCTTTTCCCGCTCGGCGAGATACTTGTCGCGATAGGACTTTTTCAATGCCGACGCATTGGCGAGCCGCGATTTCGGCGTCTGCAGGCCGATCTTCTCCATCGCGTTGCGGAACAGCTGGCGGTCTTCCGCCTTGTCGATGGCGTCAGCGGTGGCGCCAATCATCTCGACATTGAATTTGGCGAGCGTGCCCAGGCGACGAAGCGACAGCGCGCAGTTCAGCGCGGTCTGGCCGCCCATGGTTGGCAACAGCGCAAAGCCGCCGGGGATGACGTTGCGCTCCTTCTCGATGATCTTGGCGACGATCTCCGGCGTGATCGGCTCGATATAGGTCGCATCCGCCAGTTCCGGATCGGTCATGATGGTCGCCGGATTGGAATTGACGAGGACGATGCGAAAACCCTCCTCCTTCAGCGCCTTGACCGCCTGGGTGCCTGAATAGTCGAACTCGCAGGCTTGGCCGATCACGATCGGGCCTGCGCCGATGATCAGGATGGTGGAGATGTCGGTTCGTTTGGGCATCTCGTCTCGGAGCTGAAAATGGGCACAAAAAAAGGGCGCGCTGGCCGCGCGTCCCTTGCGTAACTGCGTGAGGGCGACCCCCGCGCGCCGGGCGTCTTTAGACCAGATTCCGGGGCGGCGAAACCCCGAAAAATCGCCCATCAACCGGCAATTCCGTAGGGTTTTGGGCGCGCCTGCCATCCGCGGACAAGGTGCACCGACAGCGCCGCCGCCACGCTGGACCCGCCGACCCAGCCGAGATCGGTCGGGGTCAGGGCCGCAATGACGGCTCCGCCAAGGGCTCCGCCGATCGCAAAGCCGAGATACATGGCCGAGGCGTTGAGGGACAGCGCGATCATCGAGGCGTTGGGGTCGATCCGGATGATGCTGGCGATCTGGGCGGGATAGAATGCCCATCCCGAGATGGCCCAGAGGAAGATCACGCCCAGCACCGCATGGCGCGCATGCTCGGGCATGAATTTCAGCACAACCGAATGCAGGACGAGCGCCGTGGCCATTCCGGCAAGTCCCAGTGCCGCCGTGGCGGTCGTCCCGATCCGGTCGGCGAGCAGGCCGCCCAGCATGTTCCCGATGGCGGCCGCCGCGCCAAAGATCAGGAGCGCGAGGCTGATATCGGAGGCGTCAAACCCAAGGCCGCGCAGCGGGATCGCAAAATAGGTGAACACGGTGAAGCCGCCGAGCGCCCACAACATGGTGATGAGAAGGGCTGTGAGCACGCTGCGGTGACGCGCCACCGCCGCTCGCTCGGCCAGCGAGGCGGTGCTCTTGGGCAGGCCGCGGGGCAGTCCCAGGATCAATCCGGCGAGCGCAATGGCGCCAAGCAGGGCGACCATGACGAAGGTCGCCCGCCAGCCGAAGAGACTGCCGACCAGATTGCCGAGCGGAACGCCGACCACGGTTGCGACGCTAATTCCCGAGGTGACCAGCGCCACGGCGCGGCCGCGGCGCTCGGCTGAGGCGACGGCCACGGAGACGCCGAGCGCCGTCGGCATGCAGAGACCGGCGCCGAGCGCCATCAGCATGCGTGAGGCGAGCAGCAGCGGGAAGCCACTGGCAACGACCGCCAGCAAATTGCCGGCGATGAACCAGGTGAGCGCCAGCATCAGCACGGTGCGGCGGTCGATGTTGTTCAGCATCACCGCCAGGATCGGGGAGCCGACGGCATAAACGAGGGCATAGGCGGTGACCAATTGCCCGGCCGCCGAGATCGAGACCTGCAGATCCGCGGCGATCGCCGGCAAAAGACCCGCAATGACAAAGGCCTCGGTGCCAATCGCAAACGCCGCCAGGGCCAACCAGAATACGCTCATCGCAGGACAATCCTCTATGTTCAACGCTTATTGAACTATCGATCATGAAGCTTGTCAATTGGTTCAAGAACCATTGAACATTTGGCCGGCCTCGCTATCATGCCGCGATGAGCCGCAATCCACCTCACCCCACCCGCGAGCTGATCGACCTGCCAACGGTCCTGGATTGCCTCAGCGATCCGACCCGGCTCGCGATTGTCTACAACCTTGCGCGATACGATCAGGAAACCGAATTGCGTTGTGGCGACTTCAACGGCCTCAGCGGCAAATCAAACCTGGCCTACCACTTCGCGAAATTGCGCGAGGGTGGCCTGATCCAGACTCGCGTCGCCGGCACCACGCGCTTCATGAAGTTGCGTCGCAAGGATCTGGATGTGCGCTTTCCTGGCCTGCTCGATGCGGTGCTCAAAGCGGCCGCATGTGATGCGGATCGTCTGCAGCTTAGGGAATGCGAGGTGGTTGGCGCCGGCTGAGCCGAGCCGGAGCGGCGGAGGGGCGCAAGGCGCGGGGTTCGTAGCTGGAGCCCGCCGCCACCCCATAGCGCGTCAAAGACGCGCGTAAACGCGCTTTTGGGGCCTATGGCGCGGCAGCCTTCGCTCACTTCGCTACGATAAAGCGGGAGCTGGCTTGCCGAGCCGAAGCTCGCGAAGCGAGCGAAGGCTGGAGGCCCGGCCTGGATTTGAACCAGGATAAAGAGCGTTGCACCGCTCTCGCGTCGACGCTTTCCGCCACCGGGCCGGTACCATTATGACCGATCACGGCACGGTGAGCTACACGGCGCACGGTTTAACCCTAACCTGAAGTTCCTCCAATCTTGTAGTAGCCCTATGGTCGCCAACCCTTTGTAATAGTGTTGGCTTTTGTTGCTATTGGGTTATATTTTGGTGCTGAAATGTAGTCACTAAAACTAACATATTTTCTTGACAAATGGTCAGTTTATGTCTATTTCAATGGGCATGCCAAAACGCACCGGCACCGCTCATGTCGTTACTACGACGCGCCAATACAAGGGCCAGGTCTATCGCACCCATCTGTTGCGGCGTAGCTACCGCGAGGGCGGCACCGTCAAGAACGAGACACTCGGCAATCTCTCGCATCTGCCCGATGACCTGATCGAGATCATTCGCGCGGCGTTGCAGGGCACGACTTTCGTGCCGCTCAATCAGGCGTTCGAAGTAATTCGCTCGCGTTCACAGGGGGCGGTCGAGGCCGTCGCGCTGACCATGCAGCGCCTTGGCTTTGCCGCCCTGATCGCTTCCAAGCCGTGTCGCGAACGCGACATCGTATTGGCGATGGTGGCCGCGCGGATTGTTGCACCCCATACCAAGCTGGCGACAACCCGCTGGTGGCACACGACGACATTGGCCGAAGACTTCGAGGTCGCCGACGCCAGCGAGGACGAGCTCTACGCCGCCATGGACTGGCTGCTTCAGCGCCAATCCAAGATCGAGAACAAACTCGCCAGCAAACATCTGCAACCCGGCGGTCTTGTCCTCTATGACCTATCGTCGAGCTACTTCGAGGGCTCGACCTGTCCGCTGGCCAAACGCGGCTATAATCGCGATGGCAAGCGTGGATATCTGCAGGTCAATTACGGCTTGCTAACCGATCCCCGCGGCTGCCCGGTTGCGGTCAGCGTGCATGATGGCAATACCAGCGATTGCGAGACCTTCTTGCCGCAAGTGCAGCGGTTGCGACAGGACTTTGGCATCGAGCGGCTGGTGATCGTCGGCGACCGCGGCATGATCTCGCAGAAGTCGATCGAGGAGATCCGCCAAGCCGACGGCATCGATTGGATTACCGCACTCAAGAGTGGCGCAATCCGAATGCTGATCGATGACAAGCATGTCCAACCCGATCTCTTCGATGAACGCAATCTGTTCGAGTTCACCCATCCCGACTTCCCTGGCGAACGTCTCATCGCCTGCCGGAACCGAGAGCTCGCGAAGCTGCGCGCTCATAAGCGCCAAGACATGCTTCAGGCGACTGAAAAGGATCTCGAAAAGATCGTAGCCCGGGTAGAAACCGGACGTCTCGCTGGACAAGACGACATTGGCGTACGGGTCGGCAAGATCATCAACAAGTACAAGATGGCCAAGCATTTCGATTTGGACATAAAAAACGACGCGTTTTCCTTCCAACGCAAATCAGACAGCATTGCCGCCGAAACCGCCCTCGACGGGATCTACATTATCCGCACTTCAGTTTCCACGGATCGGATGAACAGCGCCGATTGCGTCCGCAAATACAAATTGCTCGTCCATGTGGAACGCGCCTTCCGTTCCTTGAAAACGATTGATCTGAAAATCCGCCCGATCCATCACCGTCTGGCTGACAGAGTGCGAGCGCATATCCTTCTATGTATGCTCGCCTACTACGTTGAGTGGCATATGCGCGAAGCTTGGCGCGAACTGATGTTCGCCGATCCAGACCAGGACGCCAAGAAGACCCGCGATCCCGTCGCACCCGCCAAAAGATCCGAGGCAGCCGAAATCAAAGCGACCAGCCGCCAACTTCGAGACGGAACACCAACGCATAGCTTTTCTACACTCTTGGATGAACTCGGCACCATCGTGCGCAACACTTGCCGCACTCCCGATGCCGGCCCTCATGCCCCAACATTCGACGTCACCACAATCTCCAATCCAAAACAGCAGCGCGCATTCGAATTGATCAAGTCAATCCAAGCGTAGTCAGAAAGCAAAACCTCGCTCTCCGCTCAAGAGATTGCGAAGTCAGAGAAATTTCCTTCGGATCAACAGGAACTTCAGCCTAACCAGCCATTACCGACATCCGACGCCCTCAAAGCGCGACGGTTTTGGGAATCGCCATCGCGCTTGGGCGTATGGTTCGAGCACGATCTCCGCGCAAACGCGAAGCGCTTGCGCGAGGGACAACCGCTTCGCACTTTTCCGCATCATGCTCTATCGGGTGTTTGGCGCGTGGACGGCGACGAAGGTCATGCGCCAGGGGTTGTGGCCGATATTGGTCCGCACCCGCGTGCCGATCAGGCCGCCCCGTTCGAGCTTTGCGATCATCTCGGCTTCGCCATAGCGCTGCAGCCCGAGGTTCTTGCGCAGGTTGCGGTAGTCCGACAGCGCGGTCGAGGCCAGGCCGACCAGCGCATCCCTGAAAAAGCCGTGCATCCCGGCAAAGCGCAACAACGCGATCACGTCGCGAAACATCCCGACCTGGGGCCGCAACACGTCGCCCAGCACCAGCCGGCCCGACGGTTTCAACAGCCGGCGGATCACCGCCAGGGCCTGGTCGAGCTCGTCCCGGGTCATATATTGCGACACCGAGTTCATCACCGCCAGATCGACGGATTTTTCCGGCATGTTCCGCACCTCCTGCAGCGAGCGCACCTTGATCCTGGTGTCGGGCGCAAAGCGCGCGATCAGCCGCCCGCGCACGCCCGGCGCCGCCTCGGCCAGGATCAGCGTGCCGGCGGCATCCGCCACCATGGTCGATGACAGGGCTTCGCCGCAGGCATAATCCAGCACGACCGCGTCCAGCCGATCGATGTAGGAGATGATGTCGCGCGCAATGAGCTTGAAATGCAGGTCGCGGTGCAACTTGCTCACATAGATCGTATGCGTCGAATCGTAATAGTCGATCCATTCGTCCATGTTTTTTCGGTCCCGCGCGGGTTCCGGGAGACGGGAACTGTCCCTCGGCCGCGGCGTTAATGGCTCAAACCACCCGTGTCCATAGCCCGGTTCGTAACAGGAAGGTCCCCGTGAGCAAAGCCGATGTCGCAAGAGCAAAGCCATCCAAGGTTAGCCCCGAATTGGATACGCCCAACGACCTGCCGCCCGCGGCGGTCGAGAAGATCTCAGCCGCCCTCAATGGGCTGCTGGCAGATGCGTTTGCGCTTTATCTGAAGACCAAGAATTTCCACTGGCATGTCAGCGGCCGGCATTTCCATGATTACCACCTGATGCTGGACGAGCAGTCGGACGCGATTTTCGCCACCACCGACCAGCTTGCCGAGCGTGTCCGCAAGCTCGGCGGCACCACGCTGCGTTCGATCGGGCAGGTGTCGAAGCTGCAGACGATCCAGGACAACAACGAGGATTACGTGCCGCCGCGCGAGATGCTGCGCGAGTTGATGGAAGACAACAAGCACATCGCAGCCGCCATGCGCAAGGCGCACAAGCTCTGCGACGATCACGAAGATTCCGGCAGCGCGGGCCTGCTCGAGACCTTCATCGACGAGACCGAGCGGCGCACCTGGTTCCTGTTCGAGGCCAGCCGCCAGGAAAGCTCCAACGCGGCGTAGCTTCGTCGTCATTGCGAGGCGCGACCGCGCCGACTTGTCCGCCGTAGCTTGAAGAGCGGAGGCGGAAGCAATCCAGAGTCGGTCGCTCCGCCCTGGATTGCTTCGCTTGCGCTCGCAATGACGGCGAGAGCCTTATGCCCTCTTCTTCGCGCGCATCAGCTCGGCGAAACGGTCGAACAGATAGTGCGAGTCGCGCGGGCCGGGCGAAGCCTCCGGGTGATACTGCACGGAAAACACCGGCATATCGTCGAGTGCGATGCCGCAATTGGAGCCGTCGAACAGCGAGATATGGGTCTGCGTCGCGCCCTTCGGCAGCGTCGCCTGGTCCACCGCAAAGCCGTGGTTCATCGAGGTGATCTCGACCTTGCCGGTGGTCTCGTCCTTGACCGGATGATTGGCGCCGTGATGGCCCTGGTGCATCTTCCGGGTCGTGGCGCCGACGGCAAGCCCCAGCATCTGGTGGCCGAGGCAGATGCCGAAGGTCGGCGTGCCCGACGCGATCACCGTCTTGATCACCGGCACCGCATATTTGCCGGTGGCGGCGGGATCGCCGGGGCCGTTGGACAGGAACACGCCATCGGGCCTCAGCGCCAGAATGTCTTCGGCCGAGGTGGTCGCCGGCACCACCGTCACCTTGCAGCCGACGCCGGCCAGCAGCCGCAGGATATTGCGCTTGATGCCATAGTCGACGGCGACGACATTGAACTCCGGCGCGGCCTGGCGGCTAAAGCCCTCGTTCCACACCCAGGGCGTCTCATCCCAGGTGAAACGCTGGGCCGAGGTGACCATCGGCACGAGGTCCATGCCCTCGAGCCCCGGCCACTCGCGCGCCTCTTCCTTCAGGCCATGCAGGTCGAACTTGCCGTCCCTGGCGTGGGCGATCACCGCGTTCGGCATGCCCTTGCTGCGGATCAGCGCGGTCAGCGCGCGGGTGTCGATGCCTGATAGCCCGATGATCCCACGCGCCTTCAACCATTGGTCGAGATGGCGGGTGGCACGATAATTCGAGGGATCTGATATGGCGGTGCGCAGGATCACGCCGCGCGCGCCTGGCGTGGCGGCCATGTTCACCGTCTCGATATCGTCGTCGTTGGTGCCGACATTGCCGATATGCGGGAAGGTGAAGGTGATGATCTGCCCGGCGTAGGAGGGATCGGTCAAAATCTCCTCATAGCCGGTCATCGCGGTGTTGAAGCAGACCTCGCCCACGGCGTGGCCCTCGGCGCCCAGGCCAAAACCCTCCAGCACCGTGCCGTCGGCCAGCACGAGAAGCGCGGTCGGCTTGAGGTCCGGCCAGGCGGCGTCGTTTTCGATGTGTGTCATGAGCCCGCTACATAGTCCGGCAGGCGGCCGCCGTCAAAGCAGCAAGCGCAGGATTCACATGCAGTTTTGGCGGGTAACCTAACCGTTTGCGAGGAACCTCATCATGAGGATTTCGTCGAAATACCGCCCGTCCTGCTTCAAGGCCTTCATTTCACGTCCGTATTCGGAAAAGCCCATTTTTTGGTAGAGCCGACGGGCAGCATCGTTGCCGCTGGCGACGCTCAGTTGAAGCAGTTCGACCCGCCCTGAGGCGTGGTCGACGATCGCTTCGATCAGGCGCCGCCCGAGACCGGCATTGCGGCCGGCGGGCCGCACATACATGCCCCACAGGGTCGCCTTGTGACAGATCTTGGCGCCCTCCTGGCGCCAATAGCCGGCGACGCCATGCAATTTGCCTGACATGAAGGCGCCGAACACGTTGCCTTTGGTCAGCCGCTCCTCGAACCATGCGAGCGGCATGACGCTTTCGCGCTCGAACGTGGAGGAGAACGCCTCCGGTGACTGCTGCAGGCCTTCGAGCCTGATGTCGCGATAGGTTGCCGCCTCCGCGGACGTCAGCAATCTGATCTCCGGCGCAGCTTGGGTCGTCACGGCGGACCTTTCTCTTCGGCAAGCACGGTCGGGAACTCGGTTGTCTCCCGGCCCGGAACGGCCTAGATCAACAGCCGACTGATCTGAAAAGGATTTTGACCATGCTGCGCGACGACATCAACACCGCCGTGAAGGAGGCGATGAAGGCAAAGGACGAGCGAAAACTCTCCACGCTGCGCATGGTCAATTCGACGATCAAGAACGCCGATATCGCCGCGCGCGGCGAAGGAAAACCGCCGCTCTCCGACGCCGACCTGCTCGGCGTGCTGCAAAAGATGATCAAGCAGCGCCAGGAAGCCGTCGAACTCTATGACAAGGGCGCGCGGCCTGAGCTCGCGGCGCAGGAGCGCGAGGAGATCGCCGTCATCTCGGCCTATCTGCCGAAGCAGATGTCGGAGGATGAGGTGAAGGCCGCGATCTCGGCCGTCATTGCCGAAACGGGCGCGGCCGGGATCAAGGATATGGGCAAGGTGATCTCGGCGTTGAAGGCGAAGTACACCGGACAGATGGATTTTGCGAAAGCGAGCGGCCTCGTGAGGGCCGCGCTGTCGTCGTAACTCGCCGCGTGCTGACCTTCAATATTCTCAAGGAAAGCAAAACGGGTTCCCGCCCTTCGACATGCGAACGGTTCTGGGTTGGCCAGCCCAGTCGTAGACATCCTGGAAGAGGTGGTGATGGACGGCGCAATAATGGAGGAAATCCAGCGCTCCCTCGGGCAACGGCTCGTCTGCGCGTGCGCTGGAGATTTCCGCCTCGAAAGCGTCCGGTTCGGCTTGAGTTCTCAGGTCAAGCCTGTTCACCAGAACGGTTGAATTTTTGTACGTGTAGGGGTCTTCAACTGCATCGTACAGCAGCCGCTCAATCCTTGCGATGGCTGCGGATAATGGCCCGGCGATATTCCTCCGAGGTAAATCCTTTGGAGCGCTTGTCGTCAGCGCGCTTTTTCATCGCATCGGTCAAGCTAATGCCTTCGACCGCACTGATCTTGGCAAACGCCGTGCTCCCAATGACGAATCGGCCGGATTTCGCACGTTGCCCAACTGATTTTGATGCTTTGCCATGCCCGCAGTCTCGCATGAATCTCGGCTGATTGCAGGTCCGATGTGGCAGTTGCGGGGCATCATTTGCGTTAGATCAACGCGCGTCCGGCGATCGCCTGCGTCAATGACGCCAAGCAGGAAACGTCGAGGGAAACGCGCATGCCATCCGTCTCCGGCAAGGTCGACCCGGTGGTGCGGCGCATCACAGTCGCCGACATCGCGGATGCACGCGCACGGCCTGCGCGATTTCCAGGCGCTGCCGCTTTACGGGCTCGTCTTCGGCGCGCTCTATGCCCTGGGCGGCATCATCATCGTGCTCTGCCTCACGCAATTGGGCATGGTTTATCTGGCCTATCCGCTGGCCGCAGGTTTTGCGCTGCTCGGGCCATTCGTGGCGGTCGGCCTCTACGAGATCAGCCGCAGCCGCGAGCTGGGCCAGCCGGTATCGCCTGGCGCGATCTGGTCGACCGTGCGCTCGCGCAGCGAGATCGGCTGGATGGCTTTCGTGACGCTGTTCTTCTTCATCATCTGGATGTACCAGGTGCGGCTCCTGGTCGCGCTGCTGCTCGGCCTCAATGCATCCTTCTCGAGCTTCAAGGAATTCCTCACGGTGGTGCTGACCACCAACGAGGGTCTGCTGTTCCTCACGATCGGGAATCTCGATGGCGCGGCGTTGTCCTTGATCCTGTTCGCGCTCACGGTCGTCTCGTTCCCGCTGCTGCTCGACCGCGAGGTCGATTTCGTCACCGCCATGGTGACGAGCGTGCGCGCGGTCGTGGCGAGCCCCGTCCCGATGATCGGCTGGGCCGCGATCATCGTGGCGCTCCTGATCGTCTCGGCGCTGCCCTACTTTTTCGGGCTGTTGGTGACCGTGCCGGTGCTCGGCCACACCACATGGCATCTTTATCGGAAGATCGTGGCGCCGATTGCCTCCGGGTGAGGGGGAGTCTCCACAGACTCAATCCCTTGAGACTCCCCCTCACCCCGACCCTCTCCTCGCAAGCGGGGGAGAGAGAGCCCACCGCCTTCGCGGCGACGTGGTTCGTGTCATGAGCACTGCGGCGTCTTGATCCCCATCTCCCCGAGCGCCGCCAGCATGCGCTGTGGCGGGGCCATCTTGATCACCATCGGCTGGCCGGTCTCCAGCAGGCTCTTGAGGCTCGAGAGGATCGCCGGCCACCCTTGCCGACCGCCGGAGAGGATGTCGTCGGACAGCGGCCGGTCATGCTGCTCGGTCATCGTCAGCTTGACCGCATCGCCAGCCGGCTCGATCTCGTAGGTGACGAGCGTTGGCCCGAGTTTTTCGATCAGCTCCGGCCAGTTGACGTTGAAGGTGACGGTGAGCTTTCGTGGCGGCTCGCATTCGAACACCTCGCCCGAGATGTGCAACGCGCCGTCAGGGGTGCGCACGATGAAGGCGCCGCCGACTCTCAAGTCGACCTCGACCGAGTTGCCGAAAAAATACTTTGTGCTGAACTCTGCCGATGTCAGCGCCTGCCAGACCTTTTCGGGCGTGGACGCGATGTAGATCGTGTAGACGGTCGCCGGCTTGAATTTTCCGATGTTCATGTCCGTCGAAACCCTTCGATAGATTTTCATCTCTATTCGCATCCCTCGATGCCGAATTCCGGCCTAGGCACAGGCCAGCTCCTTGGCGGCCGCCGGATCGAGGTCGAGCGCGTGGCCGGTTTCCAGAATGCTCTTCAGGCTTGCCAGCACCAGCGGCCAGCCGGCGGAGACGTCGCGCAGGGTCGTGCCGCCCTCGTCGGTCTCGTCATGCGTCACCGTCAGCTTGATCACCGTGCCGCGCGGCATGAGATCGAAGGTGACGCGCGAGGTGCGCTCGCGGGCGGCGCCGTCCTTGACCACGTCCCAGCTATAGGCGAGCCGCCGCGGCGGATCCGACACCAGAACCTTGCCTTCAACCATCGGCTGACCTTGGTTGGCAAAGTGATAGGCCGAGCCAACCGTCCAGTCGGAGGTGACGCGATGGCCGAACCAGTAGCGCTCGGTGAAGTCGCCGTCGGTCAGGGCCCGCCAGAGCTTTTCCGCGGAGGTCTCGATATAGGTGGTGTAGACGAAGGCCGGCTTAGTCATCGCGCTTCTCCAGTTGTCGTTTCAATTCACTGAGTGCGGCCAGTTTCCCGCGCTCGAATTTCTTGATCCACCGTTCGCCGATCTCGTGGATCGGGACCGGGTTGAGGTAATGCAGCTTCTCGCGGCCGTGCCTGAAGGTCGTGACCAGGTTCGCCTCTTCCAGGATCGCAAGGTGCTTGGTCACGGCCTGCCGCGTCATGGCGAGGCCGTCGCAGAGTTCGTTGAGCGTCTGCCCGTTCCTGGCGTGAAGCCTGTCCAGCAGGGACCGTCGCGACGCGTCCGCCAGCGCTTTGAAGACTGCATCCATGGGGCTCATAATAGGCAACCAAATGGTTGCATGTCAAGCGAACTTTTCGAGGCGCCCGAGTTCGCGAAAGCTGCGTCGGTTCAGGTTTCCTAGGCCCGCCGCACCATGTCCGGCGTGATGTCCTTCAGCGTGGGGGCGCCGAGCTGCTGCATGGCGAGACGGGTTTCGAAACGCAGGATGCCAAGGACGCGCTCGACGCCGGCTTGGCCGAACGCACCGAGTCCCCACAGATACGGCCGGCCGATGCAGACGGCTTTCGCGCCGATTGCAAGCGCCTTGACGATGTCGCTGCCATGGCGGAAGCCGCTGTCGACCAGGACCGGCATGCGGCCACCGGCCGCGCCGACGATTTCCGGCAGGGCGTCGATGGTCGCGTCGACGCCGTCTTCCACGCGGCCGCCATGGTTGGAGACCACGATCGCATCGATGTCCGCATCTGCAGCCATCTTCGCATCCTCGGCCGTCAGGATGCCCTTCAGCACGAGCTTGACCTTCACCATGTCGCGCAGGCGCTTGATACGATCCCAGGTCAGGTTGGTGACCACGGTCTGACCGGTGCCGGCCAGATCGATCCCGGAGAAGTTCGGCTTGCGCGACAGGTAGTCGTTGGTGCCGTGGCAGCTTCCGCAATCCCTGGTGTCGGTGCGCCGCAGCCGGACGAAGGTGGGCCATTTGGCAGGCGAGCGCACGTCGAGCGTGACTGCGATGGCTGGTGCGCCCGCGGCCTGCGCCCGTTGGACGAGGCCTTCGGCCACCTCCCACCGTTGCGTGGTGTAGAGCTGGAACCACACCGGCGCCCCGCGCGCGGCGATCGCGTCCTCGATCGAAGTGGTCGCCACGGTGGACAGGATTTGCAGGTGGTTTCCAGCCTTGGCGGCTTTGGCCACGGCTATTTCGCCGTCGGCGTGGAAGGCGCGATTGCTGCCCGTCGGCGCGATCACAACGGGACTGTCATATTTCGCGCCAAACAGTTCCAGGCTCATGTCGATATTGCTGACATCGACCAGCCGGCGAGGACGCAGCACGAACTTTTTGAAACCCTCGCGGTTCGCGCGCAACGTCAGTTCGTCGTCGACGCCGGTTGCCATGTAACCGAAATGCGCCGGCGGCACGTTTTTCTTCATCACCGGCTCGAAATCGAAGACATCGAGCGCCTCCTTCGGGTCGGCGATGAGTTTCTCCAGATCGCGAGGCGCCCATTCGACGGGATCTGGCGCTGCAATCCCCTCCGCCAGCGCGGTGCGGGCGAACAGCGGACTTGCCGCGACGAATTGCAGGAATCGGCGCCGGCTGGCCATGACGTGATGCGTCGACATCGCTCTCCCCCCGAAAAACGGTCCTCGCGCAAATTTGGTCCTGGCGAGCGTAGCGCAAAGCCGGCCGGCTCCGCTATGGTATCGTGATAAGAGCCAACGAAGATTGGCTAATGGACTGGGATGGAAAGCATGAGCGGTCGCGTCAAACTCGCCATTTTTCTCGCATTTTCGTTTTCGTGCATCGCCGGCGCCGAGGCGCAGCAACAGGTGATCGGCGCGGCGCCCGAAGCCTCCAACATGAAGCTGGTCGGATATAGCGACCTGCAGGCGCGCAGCGCCTATCAGCCGACCATCCATCATCAGGGCGACCGCTGGATCGCCTATATCGGCCATCACGGCGGCACCGACGATGTGCCCGATCCGGTCAATCCGCTGACCGGCAAGGCCGAGCCGAACGGCACCTCGATCGTCGACGTCACCGATCCGGCCCACCCGAAATATCTGCATCACATTCCAGGCCAGGAAGGAAAATACGAGTCCGGTGGCGCGCAGATGGTGCGCGTCTGCGACGGCAAGACCTTGCCGAAAGGCGATCCGAACGCGGTCTACCTGCTGCGCGCAGTCGGCAGCGAAGGGCATGAGATCTGGAACGTCGCCAATCCTGAAAATCCCGTGCTGGTCGCCCATATCGGCGAGGGCTTGAAGGACACCCACAAGAATTTCTGGGAATGCGACACCGGCATTGCCTATCTCGTCTCAGGCAGCCCGGACTGGCGCACCCGCCGCATGACCCAGGTCTATGATCTCGCAGATCCCGCACATCCGCAAAAGATCAGGGATTTCGGTCTGCCCGGCCAGGAGCCGGGCGCAACCGGCACGGTGCCGACCGAGCTGCACGGGGCGATCTCGACAGGGAAAGATGACAACCGCGTCTATTTCGGCTACGGCACCGACAAGGGCGGCATTTTGCAGATCGTCGACCGCGACAAGCTCATCAACGGGCCGAAGGAGCCGACACCGGACAATCTGCGCTATCCCGAGATCGCGCGGCTGCCGATGTCGGCCTTCAACGGCGCGCACACGACCTTCCCGATGCTGCACATGCCGGTGAAGGAGTTCGCCAGCGACAAGGACGGCAAGAGCCGCGACATCGTGATGATCGTCGACGAGGCGATCCTGAACGAATGCGCCGAGCCGCGGCAGATGGTCTGGTTTGCCGACGTCACGACCGAGACGCGCCCGATGATGATCTCGAGCTACACCGTGGCCGAAGAGAACGGCCATTTCTGCGAGCGCGGCGGCCGCTTCGGCTCGCACTCCTCGAACGAGAGCATGGCGCCGGTGTTTTACAAGAAGATGGCGTTCATCGCCTTCTTCAATGCCGGGGTGCGTGCGCTCGACATCCGCGATCCCTATCATCCCAAAGAGGTCGGCTATTTCATCCCGGCGATCACCGACAAGACCGACAAGCGCTGCGTCACCATCGACGAGAAGGAGCGCTGCAAGGTCGCGATCCAGACCAACAATGTCGAGACCGACGATCGCGGCTACATCTATATCGTCGACCGAGCCAACACGGGCATGCACATCCTGGAGCTGACCGGCGACGCCCGCGCCGTCGCCAGGCTGCCGTGAGGTGAAAAATGTTGGAAGCAGAATGAGGCCGTCATTGCAAGCGACTTGTCCGCCGGAGCTCAATGAGCGAAGGCGGAAGCGAAGCAATCCAGAGCTGCCGCCACGTGACAAGGCCTGGATCGCTTCGTCGCTTCGCGCCTTGCAATGACGATCTGAGGGCTTGGCATGCGTCGTTGGATTGCCGTCATCGTTGCAGCGTCGGCGTTCGCGGCCTTATCCGGCGTTGCGGCCTACCAGCGAATGCAGCGCGCCTCCGACGGTCGTGCGCAATGGCAGGAAGTCGCCTGGCCGTTCCCCAGGGACGGCTGGCCGGCGGGCCGCGCCTTCCGCTGCACGTCGGAGACCTGTGGCGAAGGCAACGAGCTCTATGTGCGAGCAAAACTCGGCTTCTGCAATTGCGATACCGGCGTGGCCGACGACGACGAGGTCGATCGTGTCGCCGACCTTGATTTGATCAGCCCGCGCTTTGTGCCGCAGGCCGCCGGGCAGGTCGTGCGCGTGGCCGAGTTGCCCGGCCGGGCGCGCGCCTATGAGCTGACGATGCCGGATGGCCTGCGCCATGCCGCGATCGGCTTTGCGCTGTCGCGCCGCTGCGACCTCATGGTCGCGGTGGCGCAAGGCGGGAGCGATGCGGGCGCGCTGCAGCGCGCCGGGCGCGAGTTTCTGGAGCGACACGAGATGCATCAGTGGATGATGGCGGCGCTGGACGGGCACTAATGCGTTGAAAGTCACGTGCAGCAACCTCAGCTGTCGTCCCCGCCTTGTACGCAATTGCGCACTGGAGCGGGGACCCACAACCACGGGCTTGTGTTGTTGCGCGAGCTGTTTGTCACGACTTTCTTCGTGCTACGTCTTCCGGTGGTTTATGGGTCCCGGCTCTGCGCGAGCCTGAGCGGCTGGCGCCGCTCAGGCTCGCTTGGCCGGGACGACATCGTTGATGATTGTGCGTCTTCCGCCAGCTCCTCAATCATGCATAATGCCTCCATCTTTCTCCGCACGGTGAGTCCCATGTCGCTTCAGCTCTATCTCGCCTTCATCGCCGCCTGCATTGCGCTCGCGCTGCTGCCGGGCCCGATCGTCACGCTCCTGATCGCCAATGGGCTCCGTCACGGCACCCGTGCCGCGCTGACCAACATTCTGGGCGTGCAGGTCGGACTGTTGATCGTGATCGGCATCGTCGCGATCGGGCTGACCTCGCTGATGGCGACCATGGGTTACTGGTTCGACTGGGTGCGTCTGGCCGGCGCCGCCTATCTGGTCTGGCTCGGCATCAAGCTGATCCGTTCGCCGATCGAAGGCGTCAAGGGCGACGACGCGCCGCCACCGCCGCCGCGCGGCGGATTTTTCCTGCAGGGGTTTCTGGTGGCGCTGTCGAACCCGAAGCTGCTGGTGTTCTTCGGCGCGTTCATTCCGCAATTCATGGACATGAGCAAGGACCACCTTTCGCAGGTGCTGATCCTCGGCATCACCTTCATGGTGATCGCGGGCTTGACCGACGGCGCCTATGCGCTCGCCGCGGGCCGCGTGCGTAGCCTGTTCTCGGCGAGGCGGACGCGGCTGGTGTCGCGCATC
>Ga0210402_10002153_pt1 | contig 19432 bp, 15 predicted proteins | sample IncBWC7MmetaG_FD_161055 | JGI IMG/M metagenome (GOLD analysis project Ga0210402, IMG submission 161055) | Forest soil microbial communities from Barre Woods Harvard Forest LTER site, Petersham, Massachusetts, United States - Inc-BW-C-7-M | ecosystem: Environmental > Terrestrial > Soil >... | reverse complement strand
TCTGCGGCAGGTAGGTCATTAGTTCGCGAATCATGCGCAGGCATTCGCCATCGTTGGCGGCAATGAAGTGGCCCACGCCGCTCACCGAATTGTGGGTCATGGAGCCGCCCAGGGTTTCCTTGGTAACGTCTTCATGAGTCACGGTCTTGATGACATCGGGGCCCGTCACGAACATGTGGCTGGTGTGTTCCACCATGAAGACGAAGTCGGTGATGGCGGGGGAATAGACGGCGCCGCCGGCGCAGGTGCCCATGATGGCGGAGATTTGCGGAACCACGCCGCTGGACAGCGTGTTGCGCAGGAAAATGTCGGCATAGCCCGCCAGCGAGACCACGCCTTCCTGGATGCGCGCGCCGCCGGAATCGTTGAGGCCGATCACCGGCGCGCCCGTCTTGAGCGCCAGGTCCATGATCTTGCAAATCTTGAGCGCATTGGTTTCCGATAGGGAACCGCCGAACACCGTGAAATCCTGAGCGAAGACGTAGACCAGCCGGCCCTCGATGCGGCCGTAGCCGGTGACGAAGCCATCACCGGGGATGATCTGCTCGTCCATGCCGAAATCGCGGCAGCGGTGGGTAACCAGCTTGTCGATCTCTTCAAAAGAGCTTTCGTCGAGCAGCAGTTCGATACGCTCGCGGGCCGATAGCTTGCCTTCCTTATGCTGGCGGGCACGGCGCTCGGCGCTACCTCCCTGCTCAGCGGCTTCATGGCGGCGGTGTAGTTCTGGGAGGCGGTTCATCGGGACTATTGTAACGGCTGCCACACCCCTTGCATATCGACAGAAGCTCGGTAATCTATCCTCGGTAACCGATTTGAGTAAGCCCGCCGATCTGGTCCAAGGCACCTTCGATCTGATGCTGCTCAAAATTCTGGCGCGCGACGCGGCTTGATTTCCAGGGACCCAAGCCGCTTCGGCTGAGCCTCGTGCAGCGGCCTCTCAGGCTGCCATGATTCCAGCGAGGACGAGGCTCACTCACCGCCCCACTGGCTCGGCGGCTGGAACGGCTGCTTGCGCTTTGCGATCAGGAAGAACCCAGCGGCGCCCGCCACGCCGAACATCACCAGTACACTGAGACCGAGGCAGATTCTTCGCTCCGCGCCGCCGTCGAAACGCAAGTCGATCCGGCAACGGCCGTCGCATTGCGGGTGCAAGGTGAGCAGACCGATTCCGTCACGGGTCACCAACGCGGGCCGGCCATTGGCCGTTGCGACCCAGCCCGGATCGTAAGTCACTTGCACCGCTACCACCTGGCCCGGATGCAGCTCGGTGGCGATGCGGGCATATGTATTCGACAGCCAGGAGAAATCGGCCACTGGAAGCGCGGGATTGTCCATCGCCGCCACGAAGCGCGCCACGCCTTCCACATCCAGTCCGTGGATTGGCGGCCGCTCGACGGCGGCATCGGCTGGAATAACGTGGGCCAGCGATTTCGAGCGTGCCGGCACACCGTAGATGGAATCATCCTCGTCATGCCACAGCAGCGGAAGCACGCCGTCGAATTTGCGGGGATTGCGGAAGGGGTGGAACTCCTCCCTGCTCTTCGGCCCCGGCACCGTGATGGCGTGGCAACCGTAGGCCTTCAGCCAGAGGATGGAATACTCGGCGTCCCGGTCCAGGGCGTTCTGGCCCGAGTAGATGGTGTACGCCGCGATTTCGACCATCCAATTCGGCGAGAACGGGTCGGGGGCGGAACTGAGTTGCGGGTTATCGGTGAAGACGTTGAACCAGGAGCCCAGATCGCCCGAGACCATGGTGCGGAGGCCCTTGAGATTGGCGTCAATCCACCGGGCGGTTTTGTATTGGATGGTCGGGGTGATGTCGATGGAATGGATGAGGCCGCCTGCATACTCCCGATACCAGACCGCCTGCCAGGCCAGAAACGCCAGAAACAGCGCCAGAGCGCCGGCCCGCACGCGGGGATGCGCCCGAGCCAGCAGGTGGCGGGCGCCGAAGACGAAGGCCAGGCAGAGCGCCATCTCCATTTCCAGTTGATACCGCCAGGGCTGCGGCAGAATGGCGATCCCGGCGTAATAGGTCAGCGTGACTACAGCGGTAAAGACGTAGGCGAATTCCACGGCAAAGCGGTCGAACCAGTGGTTCCAGCGGCGGGTGAAATACCAGATGGCGGCGCCGCCCGCCAGAACCAGAAGGCCGGTGCCGATCACCCGCGGCGTGTAATGGTAGTCACCTTCCACCATCAGGGAGTTGGTGCGGATGGTGCGAACCAGGCTTGGCGTGAGGATGGGCGAGATCCACAGGTACGCGGCCACGCCGATACGTGCCAACCGGGCCAGGCCGCGAACGCGGGCGCCGGGCGGCTGCACGGTCACCAGGATTGCGATGCCGACCGCCAGGTCCGCCGCGGCAAAGGCGTTCGTCAGGACCATAGCGCCCAGCAGGATTCCGGCCGCCACGCTCCAGACGAATTTCGGGCGCGCGATCGCCAGCCACGCACACAGCAGAGCCAGGGGCAGCAGGCTCAGCCCCGTGTTGTGGTTGCCCTCGCCATAGTGCACCAGCGTCTGCAGCCGGCGCGCGTTGTGCCAGCTTCCGATATCGTTGCGCACCGCCGGCAGCAAAAGCGAGGGCGACCATAACGAGTAGACAAGGCCGCTGAAAAAAGCGGTGTGCAACAGTTTCGAGGCCTTCCAGGCGAAGAGAAACAGGCAGACCGGCCCCAGGCAGTAGAAGCCGGCGGTGACCGCATGATAGGCGAGAGCCGGGCTGCAATGGAGCGCTTTCGCGACCATGGCGACGATGACCTGCAACAGCGGGAAATAGGTGTTTTCGAAGGGCACCCCGTTGAGCCAGAATGGAAACCAGCGGACATCCGGCCACCGCTCGGCCAGAAACCGGCTGATTGCCATGAATGCGCCTTCGTTGGAGCTGGTGTGCTGAGTGAACTCAGTGTAGAAGAGCCGCCGCGCGATGGCGAAGTTGACGGCGAACAGCAAGACGGCGTAGAGGTATGGGAGCCATTTGGAGCCGCTCTGGCGCTGGCCGGTTTCCACGCTCCAGGTGTAACACAGAAAATATTTTTGCCAACAGTAGACAAACAGATCTTAAATATGTATTATTAAAGCAACTACAGAAAGCATCCCTGTGGCGGTGAGTCCCCTCCCACCGCCAACCTTCTGAGTGCGGCCCCGAGATACCCAATCTCGGGGCCACCATCCTTATCCTCACCAACTTGCTCACGAGGCGCAGCCGGCATACCCATCTCCCATCTCCCATCTCCCATCTCCCGGCTCCCATCTCCCTGGCACTCTTGCCTGTCACCCTTGCATATAATGTCCGGTATGTTGAAACGGATCGGTCTTGCGGCCATAGCCATCTGGATCGGCGCGACCTGCGTTCAGGCCCGCGTCACACGCATCGTCGTCGAGCACCGCGAATCCCCGGCCTTTGGCGGGCAGGCGTTCGGCAAGGCCGGCCAGTACGAGGTGCTGAGCGGCCACTTTTTCGGCGAAATCGACCCCGCGGACCCGCACAATTCCATCATCATGGACATTCGGTTCGCGCCGCGCAACGCCCACGGCATGGTGGAATATTCGGCGACGTTTGCGCTGTCGAAGCCGATCGACATGTCCAAGTCGAACGGCGTCCTTTACTACACCGTGTCCAACCGCGGCCGGGGTGCTCCGGTGGCCTCTGACGACGGCCGCGTCAATCTTCTCAGCGGATGGCAGGGTGATCTTCCGCAGCGGCCGGATGCGCAGACCATCGTGGTGCCCGTGGCGCACAAGTCTGATGGCTCGCCGTTGAGCGGACCGGTATTGGAGCGCCTGATCGACATCCCGCCCAACACCACCACCATCGACCTGGGGGCAACGCCTTACGTGGGCCTCACCTACCAGCGCCCGCTCACGCTCGATACCGCCAGGGCCAGCCTCACCCGGCGTGCCTCCCAAAATGCGCCGGCCGCCGTCTCTAGCGGCGATTGGGCCTTCGCCGATTGCGGCACGAAGCCCTTCCCCGGCGTCCCCGATCCTTCGAAGCTATGCATGAAGGGCGGATTCGACCCTGCTTCCGAATACGTGCTGGTGTTTACCGCCAAAGACCCCCTGGTATTGGGCATCGGCTTCGCCGCCACCCGCGACCTGAATTCGTTCTTGCGCTACGCCGCGCAAGACGATACGGGTGCGCCCAACCCGCTCGCCAGGCACCTCAAGTGGGTGATCAGCCGCGGCGATTCGCAGTCCGGCAACTTCATCCGCAGCTACATTCACCTCGGTTTCAACCAGGACGAAGGCGGGCGCATCGTGTGGGATGGCGCCAACCCGCATATCGCCGCGCGGCAGCTTGCGCTCAACTTTCGGTTCGCGGTCGCCGGCGGTTACGCGGCCGGGTATCAGCCGGGTAGCGAGGGCGTGCTCTGGTGGAGCGATTACACGGACCGGGTGCGGCGCCGCCCCTCGGCCGGATTGCTGGACCGTTGCCGCGCCTCCAACACCTGCCCCAAGATTTTCGAAACCTTCGGCGCGCTGGAGTTCTGGTTCCTGCGCGAGTCGCCCGGCCTGGTTGGCACGGATGCCAAATCGGACATTCCGCTGCCGCCCAACGTGCGACGTTATTTCTTTCCCGGGACAACCCATGGCGGCGGGCGGGGCGGTTTCAGCACCGCGGCACCGCGGCCGCCCAATGGTTGCGTGCTTCCGGCTAATCCCAATCCGGAAAGCGACACCATGCGCGCCCTGACCGCGGCTTTGATCGACTGGGTCACCGTGGGAACGGAGCCGCCGCCGAGCCGCTATCCGCGCCTGGATCAGCGACAGCTCGCGCCCGCCACCAAGGCTGCCATCGGGTTCCCCAACATTCCCGGGGCGCCTTCACCCGACGGCCTGGTGAACCCGGTCTTCGATTACGACTACGGGCCGGATTTCAATTACAACGACCAATCCGGCTTGATCACCAAACAACCGCCCGCCATCCGGCAGGTGCTTCCGACGCTGGTGCCGAAGGTGGATGCGGACGGCAACGACGTCGGTGGAGTGCCTTCGGTGCTGCGGCAGGTCCCGCTGGGAACCTATCTCGGCTGGAACATCACGGCTGCTGGGTTCGACAAAGGCAAGATCTGTACCTTGAACGGGGGCTATCTGCCGTTCGCCGGGACCAAGGCGGAACGCGCGGCCGCTGGCGATCCGCGGCCATCGCTCGAAGAACGCTACGGCACCCACAACGCTTATGTGGATGCGGTGAAGGCCGCAGCGGAAAAGGCCGTGGCGGAGCGCTTCCTGCTGCGCTCCGATGCGGACCGCCTGATCGCGGAAGCCGCAGCCAGCGACGTTCTGGCGGGAAAGCCATGAAGGTTGGCGCTGCTGCTCCAGGTTGGCCGGTAAGCGCGATCCGGGCTGCGCCACGGAGTTCCTCCAGGATCTCGCGAACCGCCTTGCCAACCGCGTGCAAATGACCACTGACGGGCTCAAGTGCTACCTCACGGCGGTCCCGGAAGGCTTCGGCTCAGACATCGACTACGCGATGTTGGTGAAAGTCTACGGCAACGACACCGTAGAGGGCGAGAAGCGCTACAGCCCGGCCATTTGCTCTGGCTGCAAGAAGCAGAACAAGATTGGCGACCCCGATCCTGAGTTCATTTCAACCAGCGTACACCGCAGCCGCGCATGGCTGGTGCCCTCCGGATTCGCAGGTCTACAACGAGCCACGGGCCGAGAACGCATGGAGCCGCTTGCTCGCGCTGTGCGGAAAAGCTCTGGCCTGAACATCGAGTCTTCTGAGCTTACGGACGCCCCAATGCATACCAGACTACGAAGTCGGTCATGGGCGGCGCTGCTCCCAGTTGGCGCATCCTGGATGCGTTCTGGCCGCGGTGATGTTGGCTGTGCGTGAGCGCCTGCAGCAACAGCACGCCGGCCGGCGCCGCAAACGGGCCATTCGGCCCGCGGGGCAATGCAATCATCCTGGCTAGATCGGCGGACCCCAACGCCGCGGCCAAGTCCGCATGGGCCTTCTGCATGGCGGCTTCGAGCTGGTCGATCGAATCGACCTCCTTCATGCCGGCAGCGTCCGGCGTCTGGCCGCGTGCCAGGGTGGTAAGCATCTTCAGCGCCGTAACCATATGGTTCAGCCGCCTGCGGATTTCGACATCTTCCAGCAGCGCGGCATTCTCACGAATTGCTTTCCAATGCGCCATATCGGCCCATGCCTGATGACGGGCCAGGTCCAGCAACATTTCCGGGTTCATCGCGTTCGCTCCTAAACTCCAGTTTCGCTTTTACCAGATATGTTTACCACGATATGCGAATTGGAGATGTCGAAGCAAAGGGCTGGTACGAATGGGCGTCGCTCACGTGCTGAAAGCGGCGCATCGCCGGCATTCCACACTTCATCGTCAGTGGCCGGGCGGGGCGAATGACGCGCAAGCAGGAACTTGGACCGGCGCGCGTTTGCCGGAGCCCTCAGTTCCCGTTTGCCGATAGAGAGTGTTCTGGTTGACGAAGTGGCATCTCTTTTGGGATAATGAATATGACAACTGGAGGTCTGATGTACACCTATTCTGCCAAGCCCAGCACAATCGAAGAAGTACAAACCACAATTGAAAACTGGTTTGGCACTCGCTACAAGGAAGCGAAACCGTCGTTTTCTCTCCAGTCTAACCATACCGGGCTCAACGTGTTCATTTCACACTCCGCTCACCACGACTTGAAAGTCGAGATTATTGAGCGTTGCTTGCTCTTTCAAATCAAGCACACGAGGCTTAACCTCGATCTCGAAGGATTCCTGCTTCGCAGTGCCTATGAGGACGAGAAGTTGCGCCTGAAGATCGAGCGCGACCCAGAGCTAGAACATCGCCTGTTGGTTTCGATATTGAAGCAGTTTAGAAACACCAAACATCCAGCTTTTTACACTCGAATCCTCAGGGCGGTCAAAGACCTCGAATCTGATCTGACAAGCACTCTGATCGATGAGGCGACTGCCGCTCCAACGGATAACCTCGTCATGTTTGAGGCCCTCAGTTCAGCCCCTTGGGTGTCGGCGTTAGCAGCTCAAGATCCGATTGTCGCTTCGAAGCTTCGAGGACTTGAGCTTCGGCAGGAGATGCTCAAGAAGGCCGAAGGTGTTCTCAGTTCCGGAAAGGTTGCTGAACTGTTGAAGCTTTCTCGTCAAGCGGTCGATAAGAGGCGAGCCGCAAATCAACTTCTTGCATTGACACAGGGTAGACGTGGGTACAGTTATCCAAGTTTCCAGTTTGAAGACGGAAAGACAATCGACGGTCTAGAAGAAGTGTTGAGAAATCTCAGTGCTCTCGATTCCTGGATGCAGCTCAGGTTCTTTACAAGTCCTCACGAAAGACTTGGGAATATGGCGCCAATCGAGGCGCTACGGATTGGAAGAGTTAACGACGTGGTGAGGGCCGCGAGGGGATACGGTGAACAAGGAGCAATGTGATCGACCCTCCGGGCGATCATCCGCCGCCCCACACGGAATTGGCCGCTCAACATCCAGTGATCTTCACCGTGCCGGCAGGAGGCGTTTTGTACCGGCACCATCAGAAGATTCACGACCCCGTATATTTCGGCAAGAAGGGCGACTATCGCTTCGATGACCCAGACTGTCGCCGCACCTGCCTCTTCAACAAAGCTCGTACGGGCACCCTTACGCTACGCTGGCGGTGATGGGCGAATCGCCCGCCCCGCCGCGCTACCACTCTACCGGTTCATCGAAACTTCTCGTTCGCATCACTCCGCCATTTGCCGCACGGTCTCCAGCAGCACGTCAGCGCCGCGCGTGCAGTCCTCCCACCGGCTCAGCTCCTTCGGAGAGTGGCTGATGCCGCCCACGCTGGGCACGAAGATCATGCCCATCGGGCCGACCTTCGCCATCATCTGCGCGTCGTGACCGGCGCCCGACGGTAGCCGCCGCGATTCGAGACCGAGCCTGCCACAGGCCGCCTCGATGGCCTTCTGAATCTCTGGTGTAGCCAGCGCCTCGTCATGATGCGCCGCCGGCCGGATCGTAATCCCGGTCTTGGTCTGCTGGGCGATTTCCTGGGCGCGCGCCCGAAGCTGCTCGGCCAGCCCGGCGATCTTTTTCGACGACAGGTCGCGCAGTTCGATGGTCAGTTGCACCGCACCAGGCACGATGTTGGGAACGTTGGGGCTCACGGCGAGTTGGCCGACCGTGCCCACCTGCCGGCCCGGTTCGCGCCGCACCGTCTCATTCACGGCCACCGTGAGGTACGCCGCCGCCAGCAGCGCATCCTGCCGCTGCGGCATCGGCGTGGTGCCGGCGTGGTTGGCGAAGCCTTCGATCTCCACCTCATACCGGTCAATGGCGACAATGCCTTCCACCACGCCGATAGGAATGCCGGCCTGCTCCAGGGTACCGCCCTGCTCGATGTGCAACTCCACGTAACATCGGTAGGCGCCAGGTCGGATTGGGGCTTCGCCGACGCGGTCCGGGTTGCCGCCCACCTTCCGGATGGCGTCGGACTTTTTCACGCCGTTCCACACCTTGTTCAGGTCCCCCGGCGCCACGCGGCCGACGGCGGCGCTGCTGCCATCGAGGCCGCTGTTGTACGCCGCGCCCTCTTCATTGCACCAGACCACCACCTCCAGCGGACGGCGCGTGGCGATGCCCGCTTCGCTCAACGTCTGGATCACTTCGATGGCTGCCAAAGAGCCGAGGTCCCCGTCAAAGTTCCCGCCGCTGGGCACCGAATCGATGTGGGAACCGAACAGCACCGGCGCCAAGGTTGAATCCGATCCGTTGCGGCGCGCGAAGATGTTGCCTGCCGCGTCGATGCCCGGCTTCATGCCCGCGCCTTCCATCAGGCCCATCACGTAGCGGCGGCCGGCAACGTCGGCTTCCGAATAGGCCACCCGGCTGACTCCGTCGGCGAACGTGCCGCCGGCGGGGCGGCCGTAAACGCTTAGCGCTTCGATGTGCTGGCGCAAACGGGCGCCGTTGACGCGCGGTTGGGCGGGCGCAGCCAGGGCCGAGACCGCAAGCGCGGAAGTGAAGTGGCGGCGGGTCATCATGGTCATACCATCTTCGCAGCTTCGCCATGGGCCCAATTGATCCGGCCGAGGCGCCCACGTGTCCGGACGCCAGCTTAGTACACCGTTTCAGAAATACGTCGCGTATTTCGACGAAACCGCTCCCTCACGGTCGAGCGACAAGTCGCGGCTCTGATCGGAGCCGCGCTCTGATCGGAGCCGCGCGCGTTAGCAAGCGGTTACCCGATACGTCGGCGTATTTCTGAAACGACCGGCTTAGTTACTTTCCGGCGCGGCCGCCTGCGGTTATGAGGTCCCGCCGGCAACCGCGGTGCGCGTCGGCACCAGCCGCCCCACCCCAACTTCCTGCTGGTCGCCCTGCGGCCCGGCCTCGTGGTACTCGGCGTCCTGATTGACGCGCCACACATCGTACAGTTCGCGGTCAGCCAGTATGTTCTCAGCCGAAAGCAGCGCCGTCATCATCGCGTGGTCCTGATTGTTGTACCGGTGCATGCCGTTGCGGCCCACCAGATGCAGCGTCGGAAAGTTCTCCTGGAGTGAGTCGCGGACCGTGGCCACGTGGGCGGCGTAGCCATCGTCATAAACCGGATACGCCTTCGGCTGGCGGATCACGCAGCCATCCACCACGTCTTCGGCGCGGCCAAGGCCGATCTGCTCCAGCTCTTTCTTGGCCAGCGCGATCAGGTCCTCGTCGCTTGTCGACCACAGGCCGGGCCCGCTGTTGCAAAAATACTCCATACCGTAACAGGCGTACGCCGGGTCGGGCACCATGTCCGGCGACCAGGACTTATAATTCTGGACTCTCCCCACCTGAACCGACGGCTCGTGGATGTAGATCCAGTTGTCGGTGAAAACTTTCCGGTCGCGGAGAATCAGCCCGACCGTCAGAAAGTCGCGATACCGGAGGGCCTGCGCAGCCTGCAGCACGCGGCCGGAAACCGCGGGGCGCAGTGCCGCCACGAACTCCTTCATAGGCGCCGACGAGATGATGTGAGTGGCCTGCACGGTTTTGGTTTCGCCGCCCGCGGTGCACTCGATTCGCCACGTCCGGGACGCGGAATCCCAGCGGCAGGACCCGACCCGGTGCCCGAGCAGCACTTCGCCTCCCATCTGCCGGACGCGCTCCGCGCACCGCTCCCACATCATCCCGGGCCCGAATCGCGGATAGTGGAACGAGTTGATGAGCGTCTTGATCACCTCGCCCTTACCCGCGGAAGACTTCGGCAGCACCGCTGCCATGATGGCCGAGCTGATAGCAGACCACAAGGACAGCCCTTTGATGCGCTGCGCGGCCCAATCCGCCGAGATTTCTTTGCAGCTCATCCCCCAGACCTTTTCGGTATAGGTCTTGAAGAAAATGCGGAAGAGCCGCGAGCCGAACTGGTTGGTGACCCAGTCTTCGAAAGATTTGGGATCCTTCTCCGGAAACCCGCGGGCTTTGAGATACGAGAGGACGCACCTTGCCGATTCCGCCACGCCCAGATTCATCAGCGCTTCCACTGGCTTCAGGGGATACGAGTAGAACCGGCCGCCATAAAGAATCCGCGACGACCGCGGCCGTTCCAGCAACTCATCGCCCAGAAGTTCTTTCCACATCGCATTGACCCGATCGGATTTCGAAAAGAACCGGTGGCCGCCGATATCGAAACGGAAGCCTTTGTAGTTGACGGTCCGCGAAATGCCCCCGACATATTCTTCGTCGGCTTCCAGCACTTGCACGGACGCACCGTGCTTTGCCAGATGGTACGCCGCGGTGAGGCCGGCCGGGCCGGCGCCAATGATCGCCACGTCAGCCATTCAGTGCCCGTCCTTTGGATAAGGTTCGAAACATGCTCAGGCCCAATCCTCCCGCGGATTCGGCGGCGATTCCATGCTTGCAACGCTTAGGCCCCCGGTGTTAACCAAAGTGAAGAGTGCTAACCAAGGTGAAGAGTGCTAACCAGGGTGAGTAGCGCCAAGGTTTCGACGATGCGCCCGCGCCTGTTCTATTGCGATCACCACCCGATCCCGCTGCCCGCGGGGCATAAGTTTCCCGCGTCGAAGTACGCCCTGCTGCGCGCCGCCCTGGAGGCCGGCGGATTCTACGCTCTGGAGCCGGCGCCGTTGGCGGATGCAGCCACTATTGCGCTGGCGCACGACGCTGGGTACATCCGCCAGTTCCTGGACGGCACGCTGGATGCGCGAACCATGCGGCGCATCGGGTTTCCGTGGTCGGAAGCACTGACGCGGCGCACCTTGGCTTCGGTGGGCGGCACGCTGGCGGCGGCCACCGATGCACTGGCGTCGGGCTTCGGAGGCAATCTCGCCGGCGGCACGCATCACGCCCACCGCACGGAGGGTGCCGGCTTCTGCGTGTTCAACGATCTGGCGGTCGCCATCCTGGCACTGCGCCGCGACGGCCGGGCCCGGCGGGCCGCGGTGCTCGATCTGGACGTCCACCAGGGCGACGGCACCGCCAGCATTTTCGCCGGCGACCCGGACGTGCTCACCATCTCCGTTCACGCCGAGAACAACTTCCCGTTTCGCAAACAGCGCAGCCGCATGGACATCGGCTTGCCCGATGGCACAGGTGATGAAGTATACCTGTCGCGAGTAAGTGATTTATTGCCCAACGTCGTGGATTTCCGGCCGGATGTCATCTTCTATCAATCCGGCGTGGATGGGTTGGCCGGCGATCGCCTGGGACGCCTGGCGCTGACCCACGCGGGGCTGGTGGAACGCGACCGGCTCGTCTTCGAAATCAGCAGGTTGCATCGCATTCCCGTGGTGGTGACCCTGGGTGGCGGTTATGCCGACCCGATTACCCGTACAGTGGAAGCGCACGCCAACACCTTTCGCACGGCTGAGAAGGTCCTGGGATGGCGATCAGGCAATTGCAACCAATGAGGGGGGACGGCGCGTCCTATTGATAGTAAGGTTTCTGCGAGTGGTTCCGTGGGGAGACAGGTTTTTCCGCGGACCAACCCGGCGGGCGCTAATCCTCCGAGCGTCCGCCGGTTTTTGTTTCTGTGGCACAGTGGGCTTCGCCGGAAGGTGAGCCTCAGCCCTTTTTCGACTTCTTCAACACGGTCTGAAGCTTCGCCGCCAGATCCTTGCTGCTTTTCGAATCCGGCACGTTCTTGAGCATGTCCTGGGCGCGCTGGCAGAAAAGCATCATCTTTTCCGGATCGTCGAGCTTCCGGGGGCCGTAAAGTTGCGATTCGTTGAACAGCGTTTGGGCCATTGCCAGCCGGAGGGCCGGGCGGGCCACCTTGGCATCGGGCGCCTTGAGGATGGCTTCGGTCCTGGCGGTATCGTCCGGGGCGCCGGCCACCCGGCAGGCCGCCAGCAATACGCCGCGTTCGATCGCGCGTTTCTGCGCAGACTCTGCATCGGGCGCCGTCAGCACGACGCCGTTCGCCACTTTCGTGAGCGCCGGCACCGGCGAGGCAGTGCCCACCGGATAACCAAATGCCAGCGGGAAGGTATCGCCCTGCACTTTATCCGTCTTGGCAGCGTTCTCGGCGAACTGCAGGGACAGGCGGTTTGCCAAACCGCGGTAGTCCCGTAACGATCGCCGGAAGGCTGTTGGGTCCGACTTATTGATCCGGCCGCCGATTTCATAGGAGTCGGCCAGCTCCGTGTACCCGGAGGCCATTCCGGAGCTCAACACGAGCGACCATGTCAGGGCGCGTGCTGCGAAGTCGCTATCGCCGGCCAGAATCTGGTCCAGATGGTCCAGCGTCTTCAGGTAGTCTCCGGCCTTGTAAGTTTCCCCGGCAGCCTGCCAGTAGAACGCCGGGGTTCCCTTCGCCGGTCCGGCCGGCTCGGACGAACAGGAAGACAGAATTGCCAGCGCCAGTACCGGGGCGCTGAACGTAAGACAACGGTACACGGTCAAGGACATCGTGGGCCTCCGAGTTGTGGGTTGTATCACATCGGCGTTCCGGATGCAAGCGGTCGAGCCACGACAAGCGGTCGAGCCACAAAGGCCACGAAAGTCAAGCCACGAAATTCTCGTGGGCAGCTTTGCCAATCCGCGGCGGGAAGGCTTGATTCCCTGCTTGACGAGCTGGCCTTAGTCGCCCAGGTCCGCCTTGTCGACGCACAGGCCGGTCTGGCGATCGGGCAGGCCGGCCTATTTCGCCACCGGGCTCTTTACGCCGGCAACAAAACCGCGGGCTTTGGTTTTCAAACGGTAAATCGAGGTCCGCGAGGAAAAATAAATCGTGGTGTAGTCCGCGTCTCCCCAATTGAAATTGGCAGTCGATTCCGGCATCATGACGGTGCCCAGGTGGTTGCCTTCGGCATCCCAGACCCAGACGCCTCCCGGACCCGTGCAATAAACATTGCCTTTCACGTCGACACGCAGGCCGTCCGGGACGCCGCCGCGGCCTTCTTCTTTGCCGAATATCCTTCCGTTCTGCAACTCCATGTTGGGGCCGACGTCGTAAACGCGAATCTCGTGTTGCCTGGTGTCGTCCACGTAGAGGCGCTTGCCATCCGACGAGAATGCCAGACCGTTGGGCGCCGTAAGATCTTTGGTCAACAGGCGAACCGATCCATCCGCCCCCAACCGGAAGACTCCCTGGAAATCCAGTTCCTGCTTTTCGCCTTTGGGCAAATCGAGGGTCGGATCGGTGAAATAGAGCGCTCCGTCCGGACCCACGATGATGTCGTTAGGGCTGTTGAACTTCTTGCCCTGGTACTTGTCGGCCAGCACTTTGTACTGGCCGTTGGGATCCACCTGAATAATCGCCCGCAGCACGCTGGCAGTTGTGATCAGGTGGCCCTGGGCATCCAGCGTGCTTCCATCCGGATCGCCGATCTCCAGCACCGTCTCCACGCGGCCATCCAGGTACACGCGCGAGAGCTTGTTTTTCTCCTCATCGCTGACGTAGAGAAAGCCATGTGGATCCCAAACCGGACCTTCGGTAAATCCGAAGCCGGTGGCGATCTTTTCCAACTGGGAACCTTCCGTGAAGAGCTCCCAGAACTTGGGCGACTCCGCCTTTAACTCGAACTGGCGCGGGGGACCTCCTTTGGCTCCCTGCGCAGCGGCTTGGCCGCCGAGCCATGCCAGCATGCAGGCGGCGGCCGCCAGAGTCTTAAATGAATGACCTGTTTTGTTCTGCACTTCGGGATTCCTTCCTTTACCGCAGACTGAACGCGAGAATGGTCGATCCGGCGGCCATGCCAATGTACTGCTTGCCATCCACGGTGTAAGTCATTGGACCCGCCTTCCAACTCTGGCCGGAGTTAAAGTGCCACAGCAGCTTTCCGTTTTTCGCATCGGCCGCGATGAAGGCGCCGTTGCCGTCTCCATAGAAGACAAGGCCGCCGGCTGTGGCCATGAGGCCACTGGCCAGAATCCCTCCGCCTATGTCCGGTATCTCCCAAGCCGTCTTGCCCGTCTGGATATCGATAGCTTTGAGAAACTTCCCCGACACGTTGTCGCCCGGGGGCCGGCGTGTGCCGCCGCCATAAAACGACTTACCCGCTTCCCACCATTGATCGTTCTTGGTGTAGACGTTGCAAGACTCCTCCGCGAACATATAGTACAACCCGGTGGCCTGGTTAAAGGCTGTGGACGCCCAGTTGGCCGCCCCTGCCACAGCCGGACATACCAACTGACCTTCCACCGTAGGCTCATTCCCCGGCAGCAACTTGGGACGGCCATCGGGGCCGATGCCGCTGGCCCAGGTTATCTTTTTGACAAAGGGTTCGGCCAGCAGAACCTTACCGGTCACGCGGTCCAGCACGTAAAAGAACCCGTTGCGGTTGCCCTGGAGCATGAGCTTGCGCGGCTGGCCGTGGAACTGCGCATCCACCAGCACCGGCGTTTCGGTGGCGTCCCAGTCGTGCAGGTCGTGGGGCGTGAATTGGTAATACCACTTCAGCTTTCCCACAGCGGGGTCCAGCGCCAGCACCGACGATGTGTACAAATTGTCCCCCTTGCGTTCGTCGCCGTTGTAGTCGGGGCAGGGATTGCCGGTGGGCCAGTAAAGCAGCTTGGTTTCCGGGTCGTAAGTGCCAGTGAGCCAGGTTGTGCCGCACCCGTGCTCCAGCGCGCGCCCGCTCCAACTCTCCGCTCCCGGCTCACCCGGCGCCGGAATGGTCCAGAACCGCCAGACGCGCTCGCCGGTCGAGGCCTTGTAGGCATCCAGGAACCCGCGCACCCCTTCGTCTCCACCCGAGACACCGGCGACCACCAGATCGTTGACCACCAGGGGCGCGCTGGTGGACCCGTAATTCTGATGGGAATCCGCCATCTCGACGTCCCAGATGAGTTGGCCGGTGAAGCGATGCAGCGCGAAGAGGTGGGCGTTATCGCTGACCATGAACACGCGGTCGCCGAGCACCGCCACGCCGCGGTTGATGCCGCTGGCAGCGTCGCCCGCCAGGCCCTGCGAACGGGGCCGGCTGTAATGCCAGATCTCGCGGCCGCTGCCGGCGTCGAGCGCGTAGGCTTCATTCACCGAGGTGACGTACATCACAGAGTCAACAACCACGGGAGTGACTTCCAGCGCGCGCGGGGCGCCGGGAATGGTGAACATCCATTTCGGCGCCAGGTGTTCGACGTTGCCAGTGTCGATCTGCTTGAGCGGGCTGAAGCGGTTGCCGCTCTGGTTGCCGTCGTAGGTTGGCCAGGTGCCAGGCTTGGGGTTGGCCACGTCGGCGAAGGGTACGCCGAGCCCCATTTCGCCGGTAGCCAGCATCGCCTTGGCATTCGGATCAGGGTTGAGCCGGCTGAGGTAGGCTACCAGATTGCGCATTTCGTCCGCGCTTGCCTCAACCTTCGGCATGAGAGTTTTCTCGCGCACCACCTCGGCCACCTGCTGCTTCGAGAGCAGGTAGAGCTTGCCATCCATGCCCAGCAATTGCAGGTCGAAGGCGCTTTCGTTCTTGGCGATGCCGCGAATGGTCCGGCCGTCGCGCAGGCGCACGGTCACGGCGCGGTACGGAGGCGCACCGCCACGTCCCCCACGGCCGCCGCGACCCGCCTGAGCAGCCGGCGCCGCTTCGGGATCGCGCAGTTTCTGTTCGATCTGCGCCGGCCTGCGGTCGCGGCCGATTGTCGAAAGATCGGGGCCCAGCACGCTGCCACGTCCCCGTACCGTGTGGCAAGCCCCGCAGTTGCCCTTGCCCGCGAAGAAGCGCTCGCCCGCTACGGGGTCGCCGGGCGCGGCCTCGGTCGACGCGGCGCCGGCCGCAGGCGCTTTCAACGTCATCACGAAAACCGCGATGGCGTCGGCTTCCTCGGCGGGAATCTGGAAGGCCGGCATGCCTCCGTCGGGAATGCCCTTCAGGATCAGATCGCGCACTTCGCTTTTCGACGTGGCGCGGGGCCGCCGGACGTCAATAATGTTGGGGCCGTGTCCGCCACCGGATCCATCCTCGCCATGGCAGGCCACACAGCGGGCCTGATAAGGCCGCCGGCCGGCCTCCGCCGTTTGTGCGCCTGCCTGTTGTGCGCCAGTCTGGTTAGCGAAAAGCCCAACCCAAATCGCCAGAGTAGAGATTCGAATCATGGTGGCAAACACCTCCGTCGCGCAGTTTATACAATAACGTATACCTGCGCCACCGAAGACGTCCGATCCGGGCCGGTTACCAAATCGTCATCTCAACGCAATCCTGGCGCCGGGCAGCCGGCGGCGTTCGGCGTGGGTGGGACTTGTCGTCGGCCTTCCGCACTGCCGCGCCCCGAGCGCCGGTGTCACCCCTTGCAGCCGCCCCCAGGTTCGATCTTGTGCCGCTGGCCGTATCGCATTGGACACTACGATTCCAGTGTGGCGTCGGGGAATTCGGCGGCGACCACCTCGGCAATCTGAGCCCGGAGCAGAGGAACCCGGTTTGTCGCCACGCCCCAGACTTCCGGCCAATCGATTCCCCGGTATTGATGCACAATGACGTTTCGAAGCCCCTTGATCTGGACCCACGGTATCAACGGATGGCGTGCCCGAACGTCCTCGGATAAGCGTGAGACCGCCTCTCCGATTATGGTCAACTGAAACGCCAGGGCGCTCTGCAAGAGGGTGCTACTGACGAGAAACTCCAGATCGCGGCCCTGAATGAACTCCGTGATGGTGTCTGCCGCGAGAATGACGTCTTCCAGATAAACGAGATCACGCTGCATAGATACTGCGCGCTTCGGCGAGGATGACTCTACGAAGCCGCTGGCGAAGCCCGCGCTTCGAAACAAGATCCACTTTCCTCCCGAGGAGTTGCGAGAACTCGCCTTCCGCAGCGATGTGATCGAGGAGGTCAATCTTCGATTCCGGCAGAAACTCCACCAGCAGATCGATATCGCTGTCTGGACGCATCTCGCCTCGAACGGCCGACCCGAAGAGCATGAGCTCCTTGATCTCGTACCGCCGGCAGATCTCGGCCAAGGCCGATTGGGGAAGATCCAGGCCGGATGCAAGGGTCATGTCGACGTCCTCCATTGCCATTATCTAACGGAGAACTGGCTCCCGCACACCGTTGAGAATTACACAGCCTCGTGTACTGCCGTTCCGAAGCCGTTAGCTCGCCACGACCAGGCGAACCCTCGCTCTGGCGGCATGGCTGCTTTCTCGGAGTCGCTGTATCATCTCTTCCACGCCTGTCTCCTCATATGCGGTAGCGTGCATTCGGCGGTATGATTTCAACATCTACCGCGAAACTCGTTCTGGCGTTTCTGAGCCTGGTTTCTGACCGTGGAGGCGTTGCGATGCTGAGTTCCATGAAAAATGTGTTCGTCCGCCGCGAGTTGTTTCGGCGAGGCGGATTGCTGGCGGCAGTGCCCGCGTTTCCTGGCGGGCCCAGAGTCGCTTCGGCCGCCGCGACGATGACCGCCGGGAAGCTTCCAATCGGCGCCGAAATTTATCAGCCGATCGGAGTTCGGCAGATCAACTGCCGCGGCACATTCACGGTTGTGGCCGGCTCCGTGGAATTGCCCGAAGTTCGGACAGCCCCCGAAGTTCGCGCAGCGAAGGATGCCGCCGCTCTGGGAACGCACCAAGGCGATTTCGTTTCGAGGGATTTCACGGGCTCGATCACGGGCGAAGACGTGCAGATCTCCAGCAACGTAGGTGAGGTGCAGGGCGCCGCGCTGTCTTACCGTTTTGACGGGAAACCGATCGGCGACACGATGTCGGACACCCTGGGCATGGGCGAATACCTCGGCGCCAGGTGGACCGCGAAGCGCCACCACTGCCCGGGTGTGCAGGCGGATAGTGCGCAAGCGGATGTCGGTTAAGCCGCAACAGGAGTCTCCAATGCAACAACCGTGTTTCCGAACTTCTAGGCGGCGTTGGATCGGCTGGTTAGTCGCCTGCTCCGCCGCCCTGGCCGTCTACGTTCCCGGCATGGCCCAGGGCCGCCGCGTGGCGATCACCATCGACGACGGACCGGTGGTCAACGAGATGAAGGACCTGGCGAATTTCCAGAGAATTTCGGCGGCGCTGCTCGCTTCCGTCCAGGCGGAGAAGATTCCAGCTACCATCTTCATTAACGAGCGCCAACTCAACGTTCCAGGGCAGCGCGAGGAACGGGCCGCGGTGCTGGAGAAGTGGCTGGATGCAGGCTTTGACCTGGGCAACCACACGTACTCTCACCAGAGCGCCAACAAAATCCCAGCCTGGCAGTTTGGCGACGAGATCGTCCGCGGTGAGGTGATCATGCGCCCGCTGATTGAGGCGCGCGGCCGCAAACTGGTGTGGTTTCGCTATCCCTACCTCGATTCCGGCTCCACGGCGGAGGTCCACCAGGCGATCATGGATTTCCTGGAGCAGCACAAGTACCGCGTGGCGCCGATTACGGTTGACTATAAGGACTATATGTTCGCCGGCGCGTATGCGCGTAGTCTGCGCGCGGGAAACGCGGAGTTGGCGGAGAAGATCCGGCAGGCGTACCTGGAGCAGGTGGATATCGGCTTCGAGGCGGCAGAGAAGGCATCGCGCGACATCTACGGCTACGAGTTGCCGCAGATCCTGTTGATCCATTGCAGTGAGATGAACTCGGTTTCGCTGCGGGATTCGATGGCGCGGATGCGCAAGCGCGGCTACAGCTTTGTGACTCTGGAGGAAGCTATGGCCGATCCGGCTTATCGGCGACCGGATAGCTTTGTGTCTCGAGGCGGATCCTGGCTGGAGCGCTCAGCCATTGCGCTCGGCAAGCCGCGTCCCCAGAGTATGGAAGCGCTGGTGCCGAAGTGGATCACGGAGCGGCCGGCGCAGAAGTGAACCGCCTCCTCCGCCAGATTTTCCAGATCCGGGTTTTCCAGATCCATCCCTTCCAGCCGGGCGACGCGCAGCATCCCGCTGCCAGGAACTGTCTGCATGAAATCATCGGAAAAGCCTCCCGATCCGGCACTCCTAAGGAACTCGCTGCAAGTTATTGATAATACGAGAGTCCAAAAATGGCTTTGCTGAATAATTTCGCCGACAGAGACCCGGCCAAGTTCCTCTCCGGTATGGACCCGCGCCACGCG
>Ga0210402_10002152_pt1 | contig 19432 bp, 16 predicted proteins | sample IncBWC7MmetaG_FD_161055 | JGI IMG/M metagenome (GOLD analysis project Ga0210402, IMG submission 161055) | Forest soil microbial communities from Barre Woods Harvard Forest LTER site, Petersham, Massachusetts, United States - Inc-BW-C-7-M | ecosystem: Environmental > Terrestrial > Soil >... | reverse complement strand
GCAAAGATCAGTCTGGAGGTAATTGATTATGTGTCAATAGCTTAGCGCAAATCTGGGGGGGGGGTTACAAACCAATAATTATTGTGTTCAACTGCAAAGCCAAAATAAAAAATGTCAAACACGGAGCAGTAGCACGGACCTCGTCCCCGTGCGAAACCCGGGCCGTATAACAACCGGTTCCGAGATCACCCAGTCCATCGGGAGGCGGGGGTCAAAGGCAAAGGCAGCGGACAAGAGTGTCCGCTCCACACGAACGAAGCGTTCGCTCCGCCCGGCGCAGGCCCGGCGCTGTCGCATGTTAGAATCATTATTGTGATGCCCCGGACCGATGCTTCCTGACATCGAAAAATTGCTGGAGCTGCAGGTCGCGGACAAAGAAATCCGCAGACTGCAGGACGAAGTCGCCGCGCTGCCGAAACGCGTGGCAGTGATCGAGCAAAAGCTGGCCGGGACAAAGACGCAACTGCAAAAGGCGCAGTCCGCAGCCAAGGGCGACGAAACCAACCGCAAGAAGTTCGAAGCCGCTATTAAGGATCTGCAAGGCAGGATTTCCAAGTATCGCGACCAATCCCTCGACGTTAAAACCAACGAACAATACAAAGCGCTGCTGCACGAGATCCAGTTTGCCGAGCAGGAGATCCGGCTCAACGAGGACCGCATCCTGGAGGTGATGGTCAACGTCGAGGCGCGCGACAAAGAAGTCAGAGCGGCGGAGGCCGAGCTTAAGGCGGAGACGGCTGAGATCGAAAAAGAAAAAGAAGACGCGCGAAAGGTTACTGCCGAAGATCAGAAGAAGCTCTCCGAGTGGAACGCCAAGCGCGACGGGCTGCGCCAGGGGATTTCGGAAGATATTCTTCGGCACTATGAGCGGGTGGCGAAGTTTCGCGGCACTGGCCTCGCGGAAGTCCGCGACCACAAGTGCATGGGCTGCCAGGTGATGCTGCGTCCGCAGACCTACAACGAAGTGCGGAACGGCGAGAAGGTCATGGTCTGCGAGTCGTGCTCGAGAGTTTATTACTACAATCCCGCGAACGAAGTCAAGCCGGAGCAAGAGGTCGTGACGGTTACCGGGAGAAAACGCGCGCGTCCCAAGGCCGATGCGCCGCAGGCCTGGTTCTACCGTCCGGATTACGGCGAGGAAGGCGAAGTGCTGCTCGTGTTTACCAATAGCGGCGGCAATTCGACTCGTCGCATCTACGAAATGCACACTGGACGCCAGGTTGGCGGCGTGCTGCTGCGCGAAGGAACTTACCGTCAGGCGTTTCCCGAGGAGCTAACCGACGCCGCTCTCCGGCTCAACGGCCATTGGGATGAAAAAGAGATCGACGAGTGGGGTTCCGAGATACCCTCGAATGCGCTCGATCTTCTGCATAAAGATATTCTTGCCATCCGGCGCGAGCATCGAGCCCACAAAGACCATTCCACCTCTCCGGCGGAACAAACGGCCGCGCGCTAGAAATCGAAACCCTTACTTCCCCGCGTAGGGATTGGGATACCGCAACACCTTGTTCAGATTCTTGCCGCGTATGATTCCGGCCTGGTGATATGTCAATCCCCAGGAATCGATCGAAGACATATCCGGAAAAATGCAAGCCTCGAGCACAGTGTCGACCGGATCCGCCTTCATCACCCAGCCACCGCCGTTCAAGTTGATTCCGCCGAAAAGATCGGAGCCGCCAAGCTGCGAGCAATAGCAGGATCCCGGATTGCCGTTGCACTGGCCGTTGTATGGAACCCTGGCGTAATAGGCCAGCGCTGCCATCGTGGGCTTATCGCTGTAGAGGGTGGAAAGCAGCACGTGGATCCGCGAACCATCTTGGTTGGACGTGAACTTGCAGAAGTTGCGATCTCCGGAAAGCCGCAGCCAACTGTTCGGGTCGGCGTTGGTGTTGAAGTAGGGCGCACGAATATCGACTTCACCGCCCTTTTGGACGCAATAGTCTCCGGCTTTGCCGAGGTCGGCAGCTTCGGGCGAGTTCGCGTTCTTGGCACTGCCGGCTTGAGCGGGTCTGGCGGGAACAAAGACCGCAATGGCGAGCGCGGTACAAATCATCATCATCAGTACGACGAGTGGACGTTTCACGAAGGGCCTCCTCGGAAGAGCGGGGAACCGGCTCTGTTTGCCGAGGCCGAAGGTTATCACGAAAACGCGACTGTGGCTTCGAGGCATTCTTCTTTGCCGTCCGAGTCCTCTGTGGTTGTGGTCTTAACCACAGGGGACACAGAGATTCATGGGGATTCACAGAGGAACCCGCTCCGGTCGGCGAAGGAATCTGAAGCCGAATGCAAGATCGATTTTGCGGTAAGATTGCGCCACGAGGTGAGCGATGGCCAACCATAACGACCCCAGTCTTCCTTTCGCGTCCCGGCGTACGTTTCTCAGCTTGTCAGCTGCCGCTTCGGCCGCGCTGGCGCTTCGCATTGTGACCGAACCGATGCTTGCGCACGCTCGCGTGCACAACTTTCCAAAAGATGCGATCCGGATTGACGCGAACGAAAACCCGCTCGGGCCCGGGGCTTCGGCGCGCGAGGCGGCAGCCGCCGTCGTTCCTCAGGGCGGCCGCTATTCCGATTGGCTCACTGACGATCTGGTGAAGACGCTCGCCGAGATGGAAGGCCTGAAACTGGAACAGATCCGCGTCTACGCCGGATCGAGCGAGCCTCTGCATCACACTGTGGCCGCTTTCGCCTCACCGCAGCGCAGCTATGTGACCGCGGATCCGGGATACGAAGCCGGGATGTTCGCCGCCAATGCGGTTGGTGCGAAAGTGGTGAAAGTCCCGCTGACGAAAGACTACGCCCACGATGTGAAGGCGATGCTCGGTGCGGCTCCCGACGCGGGGGTGTTCTATGTCTGCAGCCCGAACAATCCGACGGGCACGCTGACCAGCCATTCCGATATCGAATACCTGGTGGAGAACAAGCCCAAGGGTTCCGTCGTGCTGGTGGATGAAGCCTACATTCATTTTGCTGACGCGGTTTCGGTGATGGATCTGGTGAAAGCCGGCAAGGATGTGATCCTGCTGCGTACGTTCTCGAAAATTTATGGGATGGCTGGCCTGCGCTGTGGCGCCGTATTCGGCCGGCCCGATCTGCTGGAGAAAATCGAAGCCTATGGCGGCTGGAATTTCATGCCAATCACCGCGCTCGTCGCGGCGTCGGCCAGCCTGAAAGACGCGCAGTTGGTGCCCGAGCGGAAGCGCATCAACGCCCGCATCCGCGGCGAAGTCTTTGCCTGGCTCGACCATAACGGGTACTCCTACGTTCGCTCGGAATCGAACTGCTTCATGCTCGACACGAAACGGCCGGCGAAGGCGGCGATCGACGCCATGGCCAGCCAAAATATATTTATTGGACGCATCTGGCCGGTGTGGCCGACCTATGCGCGCATCACGATTGGGACCGCGCCCGAGATGGAGCAGTTCCAGGCGGCATGGCAGAAGGTGATGTCGGGAGCAGTGACGGCGAGTGTTCGAGCGATTCCGAGTTCGGGAGAACTGGGTGGGCGCAGGCGGAATCTGGATGGGATCATGATGCGCGGTTGAGGGGTTGGCAGCTGCCGCGCTTCGCTCGGCTTGGACGGGGCAGAGCCCCGTCACCAAACCAGCGCGGTCACGGCAACCTGGGGTTCGCTATAACATCTGTTCATGCCGAAAAAGCCTGGCTTCTCTCCCGAGCACGCGGAGCCTTCCGTAAATCTTTCTGCCCGTGGCGTTCGACGCCTGCAAGGGCGGCATCCTTGGGTCTATCGCTCGGATGTTGCCGAGCCGAACGGCGTGCCTCCAGGCTCGCTCGTCCGCGTCCTCGATCCGCGCGGGAAATTCCTGGGAACGGCGCTCTACAGTTCTTCGTCGCAGATCGCGATCCGCATGATCTCTCACGGGTCAGTGGCGGATCTGCCTGCGTTGGTCGCGGAACGCATTCGTGCTGCCATCGCCTACCGGAAAAAACTCGTCTCGAATTCCGACGCCTACCGCATCGTCTTCAGTGAAGGTGATTTCCTGCCCGGCCTCATGGTCGATCGCTACAACGATGTCCTCTGCCTTCAGATCCTCACCCAAGCCATGGACGCGGAACCCGTGAAGGCAGCCGCCCTGCAAACTTTGAAAGAGGAACTGCAACCGGCGGGAATCGTCGAGCGCGTGGATGCTCGCATTCGAGAGCTTGAGCAGTTGCCGCCGCTTCAGTCCCGGCTGCTTTGGGGAGAAAAGAGTTCGACCGTCTTCACCATGAACAGCGGCGTCCGCTTTCACTACGACGGCCTCGAAGGCCAGAAGACCGGAGCGTTTCTCGATCAGCGGGAGAATTATGCGGCGGCGGCGCAGTACGCGCAGGGGGAAGCGCTCGACGCTTTCTGCTACCAAGGCGGATTTGCGCTGCACTTTGCTGCACACCCCGCCGGAAAAACTTCGAGCGTCACCGGCGTGGACAGCTCGCGTCCAGCGCTCGAAATGGCGGAAAGGAATGCGACGCTGAACGGGCGTGAAATGGAGTGGATCGAGGCTAATGCTTTTGACCTGCTACGCGAGTACGCCGCGGCGAACCGGCGCTACGACACCATCGTTCTCGATCCGCCGGCGTTTGCCAAGACCAAGCGGGACCTCGAAAAGGCCTTGGGCGGCTACAAGGAGCTGAACCTGCGCGCCATGAAGATGCTGCGGCCGGGAGGGATTCTTGTCTCCTGCTCCTGTTCGTACCACGTCAGCACGTCGGACTTCTTCGAAGTCGTGGCCGACGCCGCCCGCGATGCCCACAAATCCTTTCGCGTCATTGAAAACCGCGGAGCGGCGAAGGATCATCCAATGCTGCTCAACGTCCCCGAAACTAGCTACTTGAAGTGTCTGATATTGAGTGTAAGCAATTGAATAATAGGAAGATAAAGTTCTTGACAATAACGCACTAAGATTTTATGCTTTCGTCACACTAAATTAAAACCTGGGAGCTTCAGAAAGCTCCCCGAATGAAGTTGAAGAAGGAGGATTTAAGTTATGACTCTAATTGCGCGTTATGACCCTTTCCGTGAGTTCGTCACTCTCCAGGACCGCATGAACCGTTTGTTCCGCGACCCCCGCGGGCCGGAAGGGCACGATGAATCGCTCACCACGACCGCATTTGCCCCGCCCGTGGACGTCTACGAGGACGAGCACAACATCACCCTGAAAATCGAAGTGCCGGGAATCGACGAGAGAGACATCGATGTCCGCATCGAGAACAACACCCTGACCGTGCACGGCGAGCGCAAGTTCGAGAAGGAAGAGAAAGAAGAGAACTATCGTCGCGTGGAGCGTCAGTACGGCAGCTTCACCCGCACTTTCACTCTCCCGAATACGGTCGACCACGAAAACGTTCAGGCCGACTACGACAAGGGCGTGTTGAAGGTGAAGCTGGCGAAGAAAGCCGAAGCCAAGCCGAAGCAGATCAAGGTAAACGTCGGCGGCGACAAGACGCTCGGAAGCAAAGAGCCGAAGAGCGTGACCAAGGCCGCGTAATGACAACTGCCGGGCTTTGCCTGGCTGGACGGGCGAGTCGCCCGTCCCCCCACGAACTGTAGACTTAGCGGGAGGCGGCTCGACCGGCGCCTCCCGCGCTTTATTTGTAATGGGTGATTTGTAATGGGTGATTTGGAATGGGGAATTGGAGAGCAGGCTTTCCCAATTGCAAATTGCAGATCAGCAATCACGAAATTTGCAGATACAAATTGGAGAGATTGAGATTAGCGATCAGGAGTAGAGACTCATGGCCATCCGTTGGGACAAATTTACCGTGAAGGCGCAGGCAGCAGTCCAGCGCGCGAACGAGCTTGCCTCGGAGCATGGCAATGCGGAACTGGCCCCCGTGCATGTGCTGGCGGCCCTCGTCGAAGATCGCGAGGGCATCGTTTCGCCCGTGCTTGAAAAAATCGGCATCGGGCCGCAGGCCGTGCTCAGCGACGTTTACAAAGAAATTGAAAAGTTGCCCAAAGTGTCGGGCACGAGCGGCGCGAATCAGCCGTCCATGTCGGCCGAGGTCAACCGGCTTCTGGAGAAATCTTTTCAAGAAGCGGATACCTTCAAAGACGAATATGTCTCGACCGAGCACATGCTGCTCGCTTTGACCAGCCTGAAGCGCGATCCGGCGCAGGAACTGCTCACCCGTCACGGCGCGACCCATGATGCTATCTTGAAGGCTCTCACCGCGGTTCGAGGATCGCAGCGCATCACCGACCAGAATCCGGAAGGCAAGTACCAGGCGCTCGAGCGTTATGCCCGCGACCTGACCGAGCAGGCGCGGCGCGGCAAACTCGATCCCGTGATCGGCCGCGATGAGGAAATTCGCCGCGTCGTGCAGGTGCTGTCCCGGAGGACCAAGAATAATCCGGTGCTGATCGGCGAGCCGGGGGTGGGGAAGACTGCCATCGTCGAGGGCCTGGCACAGCGCATCATATCGGGCGACGTGCCCGAAGTCCTGAAGAACAAGCGCGTGGTTGCGCTCGATCTAGGAGCCATGCTCGCGGGCGCGAAATATCGCGGCGAATTCGAAGACCGTTTGAAGGCCGTCCTCAAGGAAATCGAAGACTCGCAGGGCAAGATCATCCTCTTTATCGACGAGTTGCACACGCTCGTCGGAGCCGGTGCCGCCGAAGGCTCGATCGACGCCTCGAACATGCTGAAGCCGGCACTCGCCCGCGGAGAGCTGCGTGCCATCGGCGCCACCACGCTCAACGAATATCGCAAGTACATCGAAAAAGACGCCGCGCTCGAACGCCGCTTCCAGATCGTTTTCGTGGGCGAGCCGAACGTCGAGGACACGATCGCCATCCTGCGCGGTCTGAAGGAAAAATACGAAGTGCATCACGGCGTGCGCATTAAAGATTCGGCCATCGTCGCGGCCGCGACGCTCTCGCATCGCTACATTTCCGACCGCTTCCTGCCCGACAAAGCCATCGATTTGATCGACGAAGCCGCTGCCTCGCTGCGCATCCAGATCGATTCCATGCCCACGGAAATCGATCAGCTGGAACGGCGGGCCACGCAACTCGAAATCGAAAAACAGGCGCTGAAGAAAGAAGAGGACGCGAATTCGAAAGAACGCCTCGCCCACGTCGAGAAAGAACTGGCCGGAATTCGGGAACAATCGAACGCGCTCAAAGCCAAGTGGAAGCAGGAAAAAGACGTCATCGCGAAGGCGCGCGCGCTGAAGGAGAAACTGGAGCAGCTCAAGATCGAAGAAGCGGCCGAGGAGCGCAAAGGAAATCTGGAGCGCGTGGCGCAGATCCGCTATGGGCTGATTCGCAACACGGAAGAGGAATTGAATCGGGTCACCGCCCAGATCGACAGCAAGTCCGGGCATCGCATGTTGAAGGAAGAAGTGGATGAGGAGGACGTAGCCCGCATCGTCTCCAAGTGGACCGGCATTCCGGTTTCCAAGATGCTTGAGGGCGAAGTCAAAAAGCTCATTCACATGGAAGAGCGGCTGCGGCTGCGCGTCATCGGACAGGAGGAGGCGCTGGAGCGTGTAGCCAACGCCATCCGCCGTTCGCGAGCCGGGCTGAGCGATCCCAAGCGGCCGATTGGGTCTTTTATTTTCCTGGGACCAACCGGAGTCGGCAAAACGGAACTGGCTCGTGCGCTTGCCGAATTTCTTTTTGACGATGAGCGTGCGATGGTGCGGATTGACATGTCCGAGTATATGGAGAAGCACGCCGTGTCGCGTTTGATCGGCGCGCCTCCGGGATATGTCGGCTATGAAGAGGGTGGACAGCTCACCGAGCAGGTGCGACGGCATCCTTATGCGGTAGTGCTGTTCGACGAAATCGAAAAAGCGCACCCCGATGTGTTCAACGTCCTGTTGCAGATCATGGATGACGGCCGCCTCACCGACGGCAAGGGCCGCAAGGTGGACTTCAAGAACACGGTCATCATTATGACCTCGAACCTCGGTTCGTCGTACCTGCAGTCGGAAAACATTCGCGACGCCGCTGCCTTCGAGCGGGCCTCGAAGCAGGTGATGGAGACGCTGCACCGGCATTTCAAGCCCGAGTTTCTGAATCGCGTGGACGACATCATCATCTTCCATCCGCTGGGCAAAGAACAGTTGGTCAAGATCGTCGAGCTGCGTCTGGAAGATTTGCGTCGTCTGCTGGCCGATCGCAAGATTTCTTTGGAGCTGACCGATGCCGCTAAAGAGTTGCTCTTCACCGAAGGGTACGATCCCAACTTCGGAGCACGTCCTCTGAAGCGTGCGATTCAGAAGCTGGTGCAGGATCCGCTGGCGCTCAAAATTCTGGACGGCGAGGTGCTGCACGGTGACCATGTGGTGGTGGACGCGGATAGAAAAACAGGGAAGATGACGTTCAAGGTCAGCGAGCGGTTGGGAGAGAAGGTGGCGGCGCGGGCAAAGAAGTAATGCGCTCTGGGCGCCCTGTCGAGCTGCGCTCGATCGGGACAGCCGAGGGCGGCTGTTCCTACGCCAACCTGGAGGGACGAATGCGTCCGCCCCTACCTGGTTCCTGGCGGTGCCTTGAACCGGTCCGCTACTTCTCCTCGCGATAGATACCACGCCACCATTACCCGCACAATAATCCCCAGGCCGCCGAACGCTAGTGCTTTTGCTTGAACCATTGCGGTTGCGGCGGACACAGACGGAACGAGCATTACGATTCCTGCGATGGCAATCAGCACCGCCGCGTGGCGGACGATGTTATTGAGTTCGACTAGACCCCAGGCCACTCCGCCTCCTACGATGGGCATGAGCAGGAACATGTACGGTCCAGATAGTTCCAGGCCGAATAGGAGTGGTGCGCCTGCCGACAATGGTATCGTGCCGGGACGAAGCAGCATCAACCCGCCCACGATTCCCAGATAAATCCCGCAGAGAACGAACAGAGCGGCTATGGCTCGTACTCCAGTGGGGATCGGGTTCCGGGCGTTATCAGTCATGGTCTTTCTAGAGCGAACCAGGAATCGCTGTGGCCGCAGGCAGCTCGCGAGCTGGGCTCGGCTGGACGCGTCATAGCCCGTCACCCCACCGGCATCGCGGCTTGTAGAATACTAGGCGTGGCTGCGCCCTCACAAAACAAAACTGGTTGTTCCGAACTGTCCGGAAGGCTGCCGGGCTGCGCTCGGCTTGGACGGGCGGGGCGCCCGTCCCCACACAAAGTTCTCCGCGATAAGACTCCGATGAGATTGCTGTTACCCTTCTCGAAGTTGTAACGTACTCGGCTTAGACTCAATTCTCGCTGGGGGATGGAATGAAGCTCAGACTTCAGCTGTACGGGTTTATTGTTTCGCTCTCTTCGATCGGCGTGTGCGGGGCGCAGCAGGGCGCGCCGGCCGCGAAGATGGTTGTCATTCGCGCCGGACACCTGCTGGACGTGAAGACCGGCAAGACGCTTACCCACCAAGTCATCGTGATTCAGGGCGACAAGATCGCGAGCGTTCGCCCGGACACGCAAGTTCCCGCCGGGGCGCTGGTCGTCGATCTGTCAAACGCCACCGTCCTCCCCGGATTGATCGACGCCCACACGCACATCACGATGATTACGAATTTCGGCTACTCGCGACTCGCGATTTCGGCGCCCCGCGAGGCTTTGAACGGAGCGCGCAATGCCCGCGTCACCCTCGACGCCGGTTTTACGACGATCCGCAACGTGGGCGCGAGCGGGTTCACCGACGTTGCCTTGCGCGATGCGATCAACGCCGGCGACGTCCCCGGACCGCGCATGCTGGTCAGCGGCCCGGCCCTGAGCATTACGGGCGGGCACTGCGACAACAATCTGCTGCCGTTTGAGTCTCATGTGCAGAGCGCGGGTGTGGCCGATGGCGTTGAAGCGGTCCAGCACAAGACGCGCGAGATCATCAAGTACGGCGCCGACCTGATTAAAATTTGCGCCACCGGCGGCGTGCTTTCGCATGGCGACAATCCGCAGGCCTCGCAGTACACGCTCGAAGAGATGAAGGCGATCGTGGCCGACGCGCACCGGCTTGGCCGCAAGGTCGCGGCGCATGCGCATGGAGCGGAGGGCATCCGCTGGGCGTCGGAGGCGGGCGTGGATTCGATCGAGCACGGATCTTATATTGACGACGCGGCCATCGCCGTCATGAAGAAGAACGGCACCTATCTGGTGCCGACACTCTACCTCGCCGACTGGTTTCTGGAAAACGCGGAGAAGATTGGCACGCCGCCAGAGCTGATTGCGAAGGGACGAGAAGTGATGCCAGCGGCGCGCAAGAATGTCGCGCGGGCGTTTGCCGCCGGAGTGAAAGTCGGCTTCGGGACCGATGCGGCGGTGTATCCGCACGGGCTTAACGCGCATGAATTCGCGGTTATGGTGAAGCTTGGTTTGACTCCGCTGCAGGCGATCCAGGCAGCGACGATTAACGACGCCGATCTGCTGGGCTGGTCCGACAAGATCGGGACGATTGAGGCGGGGAAGTGGGCCGACATTGTTGCCGTCGATGGCGATCCGCTGGCTGACGTTACTACCCTCGAACGCGTGAAGTTTGTGATGAAGGGCGGCGAGGTGGTTAAGAATCTGTATGCGAAGTAGACAGCCGCTTGCAGAGGTACGAAGAACCACACCTATACCACGGGGGGGCACAGGGGATCACCGGGAAGATCAACTGAGAGAAGTTCCCACGGTGGTGAGGACTGACTGCGGAGTTCCGTTACAATCCCCCCGTGACCGTCCGCTTGCAGATTGAAGCCACCCGCGGCGCCGCCCGCGCCGGCAAGCTCATGACTCCTCACGGAGCGGTCGAGACGCCTGTGTTTATGCCGGTGGGAACGCTGGCTTCGGTGAAGGGCGTCTCGCAGGATGTGCTGGAAGAGCTGGGCGTCGAGATTCTGCTCTCGAATACCTACCATCTTTTTTTGCGGCCTGGCATCGAGACGGTTCGCCGGATGGGCGGGCTGCATCGGTTCATGTCGTGGGATCGGGCCATCCTTACGGACTCGGGCGGGTTTCAGGTTTTCAGTCTCACCGATCTGCGCAAGGTTAACGAAGAAGGCGTGGCGTTCCGCTCGCACCTGGACGGTTCGCCTCATTTTCTGAGTCCCGAAAAAGCCATGGAAGCGCAGATTGGGCTGGGGGCTGACGTCATGATGGCGTTTGACGAATGCACGGAGTATCCGGCCGACGCTCGGCGTACGCGCGCGTCGATGGAGTTGACCCTGCGCTGGGCTGCGCGCTGCAAGAATTATTTTGAGGAGCACAAGAACGAGGTGCCTTGGGATGGCTCCTCAGACGCTTCGGCCCTGCCCACAGAGTCTGCCGAGCTGCGCTCCGCTGGACAGCCGAGGGCGGCCGTCTCGACGCGGCCTGAGGCGACGCAAGCTTTGTTTGGCATTGTGCAGGGCGGGATGGATACTGAGCTGCGCCGCGAGTCTGCTGAGCGAACGATCGACATCGGCTTTCCGGGGTATGCCATCGGTGGGCTTAGCGTTGGCGAACCCCGCGAGCTTACTCGCGATATTGTCTTATCCACACTCGAGCATCTTCCCGCCGACCAGCCGCGATATTTGATGGGAGTTGGCACTCCCGATGAGATTCGACAGTACGCGCAGTCGGGGGTTGACATGATGGATTGTGTGCTTCCGACCCGCGCTGCCCGCCATGGATTGCTGTTTACTGCCGAGGGAAAGGTGTCGATCAAGCAGGCTCGGTACGCGCAGGATGAGAGAGCGCCTGATCCGACCTGCGATTGCCGGGTGTGCCAGCGCTATTCCCGGGCCTACTTGCGGCATCTTTATGCCTCGAACGAACTGCTGGCCCAGGTTTTGAATACGGTGCACAACCTGCACTTTTATCTTGCTACCATGCGGACGGTTCGTTCCTGGATCCGGGCAGGACAGGCGCCCGCTGCCGGCGCTTCGCAGATGTAAATTCGGTGGGGTGTCCTTGACACCTTGCGAGCCGTCCGGCATTCTATTTAGCTTGGGGATAAGGCCCGTTTCTTTCTGTGCCGTTCGCGCGGCATCGCCGGTTCTAGCCAGAAGCGCTGGGTTTCCGGCCGTAGAAGAAAAATTCCCGTAGAAGCAGAAAAAGTTAAGCAGAAAAAAGTCACGCAGAGAAGTTCAGCGGAGAAAGTGAAGCGGCGGAAGAAGCAAAGTTGTGCCGAGTTCCTCGCGATTGGCCCGAATGGGCGCTTCGGAGTGCTGCGGTCTTAATCACGTATTTCGCTCCATATTTCGTTACCCAGGATCGACTTAGCGGTGGAAATCGTATTGTCTGGCATGTCGTCTGGTGGGACTGGCGGATTGGCGTTTTGGTTGCAACTGCCCGGGGGCTCAAGTCTGCTCGGGTTGGCACCGCTGCTGTTCATCTTCGCCATTTTTTATTTTCTGTTGATTATGCCGCAGCAGCGGAAGCAGAAAAAGTGGCAGCTTATGTTGAGCGAGTTGAAAAATGGGGACAAGATCGTGACCAGCGGCGGGCTGCGCGGGACGATCATCAGCCTCCGGGACGATGCGCTGACTTTGCGCGTGCCGCCCGACAATCTGAAACTCGAAATCAGCCGCTCAGCCGTGGTATCGGTGACGCCGGCGGAAGAAGGAAAATAGTCGTTGGTCGCCGGTCGTTGGTCGCTCGCGAAGCGGCTCTGGTTTTCTCGAACGACTGGCGACCAAAGGCAAATCGACTGGTTTTCATGAATAAGAATCTTACTTGGAAGTTGGTTGTTATCGTGGGGATCCTGCTGGTCTTCCTGGCCGGAATCTTCGGCATTCCTAAGGACTGGTCGGGCAAGGGCATCCTCGCGTCGATCACCGACCGCATTCATTTGGGGCTCGATCTTCGCGGGGGGACGCACCTGATCCTGCAGGTGCAGGTCAACGACGCGGTCAATGTTGACTCCGACAATGCGATTGCGCGCCTCAAAGAGGATATGCGCACGCGCAAGATCAACTACGCGGACATCACCAAGCCCGACCCGATCAGCCATCCCGAAATGCTCGTGGTTAAGGGCATCACGCCGGATCAGACCAGCGATTTCAAGAGCATTGTTTCCGACCGACTGCCGGAGTACGACGCCACCTCGGGCGCGGAGAATTCCTGGACGGTTCAGATGAAGGCCCAGAACCTCGCCGATTTGAAAAATCGCGCCGTCGCCCAGGCCATCGAGACCATCCGCAACCGCATTGACGCGCTGGGCGTGAGCGAACCGGTGATTCAGGAGCACGGCCTCGGCCAATATCAGATATTGGTCCAGCTTCCGGGCGTGGACGATCCGGCGCGGGTCAAGGAAATCATGCAATCCACGGCGATGCTTGAAATCAAGCAATCGCTGGGCGGGCCCTATTCGAGCGAGCAGCAGGCATTACAAGAACACGTTGGTGGGTTGCCTCCGGATACTGTTTTGATGCAAGGCAAGAGCATCGGCTCGCGTAACACCGAAGGGGGCCCAGCCTGGTACATCATTTCTCGCGCTCCGGCGGTCAGCGGCCGCGATCTCCGTACGGCCGAACCGACGACCGACGAAAATGGCCAGCCAGCGGTGCGTTTTATTCTTACAAGCGAGGGCGGACGCAAGTTCTATTCCTTTACTTCCGCCCACGTCGGCGACAACTTGGCGGTCGTGCTCGACAACGGCGATGGCCCGAAAGTGCAGGAAGTGGCGGTAATCAAAGACGCCATTCGCGACACCGGCGTCATCAACGGCCGGTTCACCCAGCAGGAGACGCAAGACCTATCGATGACTCTGCGTTCTGGCGCCCTGCCGGCGGGCATCAAGTACCTGGAAGAGCGCACGGTCGGGCCATCGCTCGGCGCCGATTCGATTCGTTCGGGAGTGCGCGCGGCCATTTACGGCATGCTCGCCGTCCTCATTTTTATGCTGGTTTACTACCGCTGGGCGGGCGTGAATGCCGATATCGCGCTGATTCTGAATCTGGTCATCCTGCTCGGGTTCATGGGCTACTTCGGAGCGGTGCTGACGCTGCCGGGAATTGCCGGAGTTATCCTGACGGTTGGTATGGGCGTGGATTCGAACGTGCTGATTTTTGAGCGCATCCGGGAAGAACTGAGGAACGGCAAGACGCCGCCGTCGGCCGTGGAGCAGGGATTCAGCCACGCCTGGATTACCATCGTCGATACCCACGTTACCACCATCGTCTCGGCCGCGATTCTGTTCCTCTTTGGTACCGGGCCGGTAAAAGGATTTGCCACGACGCTGGTATTTGGCCTGGCGGCAAACCTGTTTACGGCCGTGTTTGTATCGCGTGTGATTTTTGATTGGGTGCTGAGCCGCAAACAGCGCGGCGAAGCGCTAAGTATATAGAGCCGCGCCTCGGGGGCGAAAGCCCTCGCGGTTGTTGGCTCGGGACGGCACGGCTGAAGCCGTGCGCTTCCCAAACGATTTTTGAAGGGATCGTAAGCAGCGTGGAATTTTTTAGAGACACAAACATCGATTTCCTCGGGAAAAAGTGGTACTTCCTGACCTTCTCGCTGATCTTCAGCGTGGCCGGAGTGCTTTCCATGGCGTTCTGGCATGGCATTCCGCTGGGTGTCGACTTCCGCGGCGGCACGCTGGTCTATGTGAAGTACGCGCACACTCCCGATCCATCCGCCATCCACTCCGAGATCGAGCGCGCCGGCTTGAAGAATGCCCGCGTTCAACGGTACGGACAAGCCTCCAACAACGAAGTGCTGATCGCCCTCGATATCCAGGAGACCAGCGAACAGGCTCTTGACAAGGGTAAAACCCAGATCATTCAAGCGCTCGAAAGCCACGCCACCCCGGGCCAGCAGGATCTCAACAACTCCAGCTCCTTGGCGATCGCGAATTATCTTTTGGAGAAGGATCCGCTCCACCTCGGATCAGGCAGCGATGCCAGCCCGCGCTACACCGCCATAGCGCAGTCCATTGTGGACTATCGCGACAAGGTAAAAGGCGGCGTGCTCGGCTCGCTTTGGAACGATGAGCTGAAGAGCGTGGCCGACCCCGCCGTCGTCCGCTCGCTCCAGGACAACTTCTTCGCCTCGGATTTTGGCATCCGCAACGTCGAAATCGTCGGCCCCCAGGTTGGACAACAACTCCGCAAGCAAGCCATCCTGGCGACTCTTTATTCGCTGGCCGGAATGCTGGTTTACCTGGCGCTGCGCTTCGAATGGATCTACGGAGTGGCGGCCGTATTGACGGTTTTCCACGATACATTGATTACTGTAGGCGCCTTCTCGCTGCTGAACTGGGAAATATCCCTGACCGTGATCGCTGCCATTTTGACCCTGATCGGATACTCCAATAACGACACCATCGTCGTGTTTGACCGGATCCGCGAGAACATCAAGCTGCTCCGGCGGGAGAAACTGGCCGACATCGTCAACAAAAGTATTAATCAGACTTTAAGCCGAACTATCTTGACAGCGGGCCTGACTTTCCTTACCGTGCTTGCTCTGTTCCTTTTCGGGGGCGAGGTGCTGCATTATTTCAGCTTCGCCCTGGTGATCGGGATCCTGATCGGGACATATTCGTCGATCGCGATTGCGGCCCCGATTCTCGTTGCCTATCAGGAATGGCGGGGCGAGCGAGGCAAGAAGCCGATTTCCATGCCGCTGCGGCCCGGCAGCAGCCCGACGCAGCCGAAGGAAAAGGTTAAGGTTTGAAATGGGGCCTTGTGGCGTTAGCAGTTTTACAGGTGTCCAGCCCCTAAAAGGGTCTGATTTTCGGACAACTTACGGCATCGCTAAAGGGATGCCCCGAGGTGCAAAACGTGAGTTTTTCTAGCAAACTGCTTTCAGTTGGATGATGGCGTAGATCGAGGATGGCGCAGTTCATGGACCCGCCCGCAGAGGCAGGAGTTTCGAGAGGCAAGGGCTCTTAAAGACCGGGAGCAAAGAGGATGCGGTCGGTGTCTAAGTTCTCGTAGAGGTCTGATGTAGGAGAAGCCTATGTTTGAAGACAGCCTCATTGAGTCAGGTAACAAGCTGAAAACCAAGCGGTTGGGAACCACAGTCCTGTCGTTCCTGCTGCAAGTCGGGCTCATCGGGGTCTTGATCCTGATCCCGCTGATTTATACCGACGCGCTGCCGAAGGGGAACCTGATGACCTTCCTGGTAGCGCCACCGCCACCGCCACCGCCGCCGCCCCCTCCGGCGGCCGCCGTTAAGGTGGTGAAAATCCAGAGCGAAGTCATCAACGGCCAGTTGCGTACGCCGACCAAGATTCCAAGCAAAGTTCAGATGATCAAAGAAGAGGAAGCGCCCCCCGATCTGGGTGGCGGCGTCACGGGTGGCGTCCCGGGCGGCATTCCCGGAGGCTCGGCGGGCGGCGTGATGGGGAGCATTCTCAGCACGACCAATGCCGCGATCCCGAAAGTCGCGACTCCGCAGCGCGTTCGCGTTTCGTCGGGCGTGTCGACTGGCCTTTTGATCAAGAAGGTTACGCCCAACTATCCGCAACTGGCAAAGCAGGCCCGCATTCAGGGGTCTGTGGTGCTGCAGGCGGAAATCAGCAAAGAGGGCACGATTCAGAACCTGCAGTTGATTAGCGGACACCCCATGCTGGCGCCGGCGGCGATCGAGGCCGTGAAACAGTGGCGTTATAAGCCGTACCTGCTCAATGGCGAGCCGGTGGCGGTGGAGACGCAGGTGGTTGTGAACTTTAGCTTGTCCGGAGGCTAGACTCTCCGGCCGGCTTGTGTCGTCGGTTAAATTTGTGGCGGTTTGAAGCCCTCCCCGTCCCACCTTTTCCCGATAAGGGGCGAGACCAGGGTGGTTTTGCACCCGGGGGCAATTCTGCCCAGTTTGGTTTTCTTTGCATCAAACGGTAGATCGGGCCGCGGGGTTTTGATCCGCGCAGGAGTTTGGGAAGGCGCTGTGGCGCCGGTTTTCCTGTAGAGACGCGGCTTGCCGCGTCTCCTGCCACAGAGTTAGACGGGGCAAGCCCCCGTCTCAACAGGAGAATGAGTGAGCGGTTTAGTTACGAGTCTCGAAACAGTTCTGAGGAGGAAAGCAACTCATGGTACTGAATCTGGCAGCAGTCGCACTCTGTAATTTCCATCTTTTCGCCGCCTGGCTCTTTGACGAGGGCTCGGTCGGTTGGGACCCGATTTCGCTCTGGAAGCAGATGGGTCTTCTGGCGAAGGTCGTGGTTATCATTCTGTTCATCATGTCGGGGTGGTCGATCGGCGTGATGATTGACCGTTGGATGGCTTTCAACGCCGCCCGCAATCAGTCCCGCTCGTTCGCTCCCGCGGTTGCTGGAGCGTTGCGCGAAGGCAAGATTGACGAAGCGATCAAAGTCGCCGAGCGCAACAAGAAAAGTCACCTGGCCAAGGTGGTCACTGCGGGCCTGATGGAATTCAAGGCCCACCAGGATAGCCCGGGTGAAATTCCCGGCGAGACCATTGAAGCTTCCAAGCGCGCCCTGGAGCGGACCGAAGCCATCGTGCACGCCGAACTGAAGCGTGGCTTGGGCGGTCTGGCGACGATCGGTTCGACGGCTCCCTTCGTGGGACTATTCGGAACGGTGGTCGGCATTCTGAACGCCTTCAACGGCATCGCCAAGGAAAAGGCAACCGGCTTGGCAGCGGTCGCGGGCGGTATTTCCGAGGCGCTTGTGACCACCGCAGTCGGACTGTTCGTGGCGATTCCGGCGGTTATGATGTTCAACTATCTGACCGGTCGCGTGGAAGCGTTCGACGTGGAGATGGATAACTCCTCGAGCGAACTGATCGATTACTTCCTGAAGCGCCGGAGCATGCGCCGGTCGTAATCAGGATAGGCAGAGGGTTGGCACCCATGAGTTGCTGAATGGAGGGACGGGCGTCTCGCCCGTCCAGCCGGGCGGGGATGCCCGGCGTTCCACCAGCAAGGTTGGGGGTCGGCCCGGGCAAAGCGCATGCGGGAGAGAGAATTCCATGTCATTAGCAAAGCGAAACGAAGCGGCGAACGTCACCTCCGACATCAACGTCACACCGATGGTTGATGTGATGCTGGTGCTGCTCATCATCTTCATGGTGGTCACGCCCATGTTGCAACACGGCGTCCCGGTGGATATGGCCAAGGTCAATAATCCCACGGACATGCACGACGCCGACAAGGAAGACGCGCTGTTGGTTGCTGTCACTCGCGATGACAAGGTCTTCTTCGGGACCGATCCCATCAAGGTGGATGAATTGACGCAGAAGATCAAGGATAAGCTGGCCAACCGGACCGACAAACGGGTCTTTCTCAAAGCTGACATGCGGGCGAAGTTCGGCTGGGTAGTCGAAGTGGTGGATAATGTTCGCGCGGCCGGCGTGGATCAACTCGGCCTTTTAACGGACCAGCGGAAGGCGGGAACCCTTGCACCGCCCCCAGGCGCCACTCCACCGGTACCCGCGGGCGGGCAATAGTTACGCGATAGCAATCCAGGAGATCGATTATGGCTATGGCAATGGGCTCCAAAGGGGGCCAGAACGCGAACATGAACGTCACGCCGCTGATTGACGTGCTGCTGGTGCTGCTGATCATTTTCATGGTGATCACACCGTTGACGCCCAAGGGTTTGGAGGCGTTGGTGCCCCAGCCGCCGCCGCCCAATCAGAAACAACCGCCGCCCACCCCCGATCGCACCATCGTGGTGCAGTTGATTGATCATGGCGCCGGCAACCCTCCGGGACTCAAGATTAACCAGGACGAGGCTACTTGGGAAACTTTGCAGGGACGTTTGGAAGATATTTTCAAAACTCGCGCCGAAAAGGTCATGTTTGTGAAGGGCGATGACAATGTGCCCTTCGCCGACGTCGCCAGCGTCATTGATATCGCGCATTCGGCCGGCGTCGACAAAGTCGGCTTGATCACAGCCAAAATCGAAGCGGGCGGCTAGAATATTCGGGCAACGAGGCGGAAAGCGGTGAGGCTCCAATTCCGATGTGGCACCTCTCGTACCGTCTCGGCCTGGTTCTTACACTCCGCCGCAAGGGAGATTCACAAAGCAAATGAAAACGACTCAAAAGCTCCTGGTGGTTTTCGCCACCGCGTTGGTGATGCTCTCGGGCACCGGCTGCAACAAGCTTAAGGCGCGGGACCATCTCAACAAGGGTGTGCAGGCTTACAAGAACTCCAAGTTCGAGCAGGCGATTGACCACTTCCAGCAAGCCGTCGCCCTCGACCCCTCACTCATCAATGCCCGGCTGTATCTGGCCACGGCCTTTGCTCAGCAGTACATTCCGGGTGCCGACACGCCCGAGAACAACCATTATGGTGAGCAGGCGATTGAGCAGTACAAGAAAGTGCTGGAGGTCGATCCGAGGAACATCAACAGCATCAAGGGCATCGCCTATCTTTATCTGCAGATGAAGAAATTTGACTTGGCCAAGGAGTATTACAAGAAGGCTTCCGAAGTCGATCCGAATGACCCCGAGCCTTATTATTCGGTCGCCGTCATCGACTGGACGCAAACCTACGTGCCGCGCCAGGAAGAGCGTGCCAAACTCGGCATGAAGCCCGATGAGGCGCTGCCTGCCAAGGACA
>Ga0210402_10002150_pt1 | contig 19435 bp, 17 predicted proteins | sample IncBWC7MmetaG_FD_161055 | JGI IMG/M metagenome (GOLD analysis project Ga0210402, IMG submission 161055) | Forest soil microbial communities from Barre Woods Harvard Forest LTER site, Petersham, Massachusetts, United States - Inc-BW-C-7-M | ecosystem: Environmental > Terrestrial > Soil >... | reverse complement strand
CATCAGCAGGATCTCGGGCGGCTTCTCGGGTGCCTCCCAGGATGGCACCGCCACCGGGTAGAGGAAGCTCACTCGGAAATCGGCGATATTGGCGGGCTCCGGTATTCGCGAGCGGGAGCGGCCGGTAAGGTTCAGGAAGCCGCTCTGAAAGCTTACGTCGCCTAATCCCTTCACCAGCCCGGTTAACAGGTCGTGCGTCAGGGGCGCCAGGATGCTGACCGCGCTGCCGTTCTGTTCCGCGCGAGCCCAGGCGTAGAGGCGAAGCTTGTCTCCTTCCTGTTTGGTCACCAGGCCGCTTCCGTTCTTCCAGGCTGCCGGCAGCGGCCTCAGCTTGGAATCGGGCGGAAAGCGGAATTCGCTCTGGCCGGTGCCCAGCATTTCGAAATCCGGGAAGCTGCGGCGCAGGAGTAGGACGCGGTTGCTCACCGCCTGGTCCTGCACCGGCCCGCGTGACAAGGTTTCCGCCACGAACGACAGGGTACGCTCGCGGGCACTCAGCTCGGTATCCACCAGATAAACCGCCATCTGTCCGAGCACGAACCAGGCAGCCAGTCCCATCAGAACCAGGATCAGCACGATGGGCACCACCGCGATGAACAGGTACGCGGCAATCAACCGGTTACGCAAGCGCCAGATGGCCGTGCGGATGGCGCGGCGCGACAGTTTGTAGGCCGCCAGGCCGCCCGAAACGACCATTGCCAGGGTTGCCACCACTAGCAGCGCCGGCGCCGAGCCGGTTAAGTAAAGCAGCACCCAGATCGCCGCGAAGACGAGGAACGTCTTCTCGATCCGGCCGACCCGGCGCCAATTCACTCGGTACCTCTTCATGGCTATAGATCCAGACTAGCGTACCGGACTCGCGGGCGCTAGAATCGGCATGCAAATAGGCAACATTCTATCCGGCGCTCTGATCCTGTTGGTGCTTGCCGCCGGCATCACCGGCGTCCGGCCGTGCAAGAGGAGCAAAGTTTAGGGGAAGAGGACGAGCTCGGCCGTGAGCCCTTTTTGGCACTCGCCTGGTTTGATTTCAGGCTGCCACCTACGCCGGTCACCGTAGATACTTTACGGATAGGAGCCACTTTTGGGACAGGAGCCACCTGGAGGCGGCTGGATGTATCATGGAAGAATAGTCGATGCTGGGCAGGGTGGCAAAAACGGAAATCATTAAGAAAGTATGCAACGCCGTGAGCAGGGGGGATGATCAAGGAATGGGGGGTGACATCCGCAACCTGAGAGTCATTCTCACTGTCATCGTAGCCGGCGTACTGATGGTACTCGATGCCGTGACACCCTTGGGTTTGGCTGTCTGGTTCCTCCAAGTGGTTCTGGTCTGGATCGCCAGCTTATGGGCTAACCGCCAACAGATGATTGCGGTGGCGGCTGTGTGTTCGTCACTTATTGTTCTCGGATTCGTGCTCGGACCCAAGTCCGGGCTTGCGATCTCGATTGAAATATCCAACCTGCTGTTGAGCCTGGGGGCAGTTGGGGCGATTACCCATGCCTGCTTGCGTCAAAGGGCCATGGAGGAAGCCGGCCGGAAAACGGAGGAGAAGCTCGCGCAGTCCCGAGCCAAGGTTCGTATTCTGAGCGGCCTCTTGCCCATCTGTGCTTCGTGCAAGAAGATTCGCAACGAGGCCGGCGCCTGGCAGCAATTGGAAACCTACATTGCCAACCACTCTGAGGCGGCATTCACCCACGGCATCTGCCAGGAATGCGCAGCCCGGCTCTATCCGGACCTGTTCCCTTTGCAGCCCGTGACCTGATTTGTTGCAAATATTGCCTTACAATTAGCGGCTTCAGATTCCAATTATCCGGAAAACCTCAGAGACACCTATCGCGGCGGCGGCGGGGACCGGCCAGACCAGGTTACGCTCAATACAACTTCAAGCAGGAGCCGGTCGGGTTCGCCGTCAACGTGGATATGAACGGCAACGTCGCCAGATTCATCGGCTCCGGAACCCATCAAGGGCGTCAGAACACCTGGCGTCAGAACACCTGGAAACAGAAGACCTGGTTCGAGCCTTCGGGTGTGATGGAGTATTCTCCCGGTCCCAGGCTCTCGGCTACTTCGAGGCGGTAGAGGTTGCCGTCCAGGCGCGTAACATCCAGGCGGATGGGCTGAGGCCGTTTCTTGGACCCGAAGAGAATTTCGCGCCGGCTGCTCTTGGAATCCAGCTTGAAAAGCTGCAGCTTGTCCGGCGCCAGCTTGTCGGCCTGGAAGAGAAAGATCGGCGAGGCGAGCGGGGTCTTCGCCGATGAATTGGGGCCTGCCACGACGTAGAGCAGGTCGTCCTTCTTGCCTTTTTCCTCCTTGGCATCAGTAGCCTCCGTGGGCAGCAGGTCTTCCGCGTGCTTCAGGTAAGGGAGATCCGGTTTCGGCGGCCGGGGCCCACTGTATTTCTGCGCCGGCGCAGCGCAGACCGCAACCAAAAGGAGGATTAGAATTCGGCGCAGCATAGCGAATCTATTTTAGCGCTGCGCGCGCCGCTGTGGGGCAGGTTGTTAACCGGTTGGCAAACTGCGGTGGATTGTTAATCCTGCTTCTCAAAAGATATTCACGTCCAGCCCGGCAATGAAATCGATTCCGGGGATCACCAGCTTGCAGCCACTCCACCTCAGGAGGCCGGATCAGTTCCTTAACCGTCCAAGCTAATTCAAACGGACCCTTCTAGCATGGACCTGTGAGGACCTCACAAATCGTGAAGATACTAGTATCCAAGGTGTCTTGTCGCTTTTTCATGCTGCCGAGGGTTCTACCAACACGACGAGGACGTATGAGCCGCAATTTACTGGGACATACTGTTCTTTGCGTACCTGGCAGGATGCTGAAAAAGGGCCTTGAAAGCAGGTTTTGGGACAAGTGTCCCAAATCTGGAAGAAGCGGACATTGGTAGCAAATGACTTACCACGTCAGTTTGGGACAAGTGTCCCAACTGGTCCTTCTCTGGTATCTATGCTGCTCGCGCCGGTATGAACATCGCCAGCCACGATCTTTACGGTTGATTCATGCTGCTTGCGACCAGCTTATTTACACATCTTCGGTGCTGGTCAACTCGTCTAGCAATTTTGCGGCTCCGGGAAGGTTGTCTACCCCGAAAACCACCAGCGCCCGCGTCGATCCGGGCTCCACTCCGCAATAGGAGTAGTCAATGTTGATCTGCTTTTCGCCCAACCGCGAGGCTGCGCGGCCCAACTCACCCGGACGGTGCGCGAGCCTGACTACGGCGACTTCCGTCTCCTCGAAGATCATGCTCAGGCCACCCAACACCGCCATGGCGCCGGCCGGGTCGTCCACCAGTAATCGGGCCAGGCTCTCACCCTCCTCTACATACGATTGAAAGGCCAGGATGTTCACGCCACGCTCCGCCAGAGCGAGGAAGAACTTCCCCAAGGCGCCCGGCTTGTCTTCAATCGTTACGGTAAGCTCCTTAACCCTCGGCATGCGTTTTGGACTCCCTTCGTTTCCAAGACCGACAACCAGGGGAGCTGTCTTTATCGTACGTGTTCCTGATGCAGTTCTCAACCGAAAGCCATTCCGCAAAGCTCTGACCCGCCTCTACTGAAAAATTGTTCCGCCTATCAGCGCGAGGACATTGATCCCTTTCATGCGGGGAACCACTTAAGCTCACGCGAGTTCGAGAATGACTGCTCCAAACGCTCCCCGCGCCCAATCGGGCCCGCCCTCGTCGTGATCGCTACTTGGGGTCGGCTCTTCCCGCCTCCCGATGCTCGGGCCACCTATCGGAGGACGGTATCTCAATCGATGGTTCGCTGAGTTCGAGTCCGCACGAGCCCACCATGAATTCCTTTACCCCTCACGCGCTAAAGTGCTTCTGCAAGACCAGCGCCACAGTGCCGCGGAGGCGGGCCATGCCGTCTTCATAGGCGGGGACCAAGCGGGGAGCGCAGCCGCCGGGCAATACCTGGGCCTGGACCTCGGCTTCGATGACGCTGCCGAAGCGGTGCCAGGAGCGGGTGAGGTCGCCGACCACAACAATGCGCTCCGGGGCCAGGCCGGCGACGATCATGCGCATGCCGCGGCCCAGGTAGTGGGCCATAGTTTCCAGGGCCTTGGCGGCACGCGTGTCGCCCTGTTCGGCGCGGCTGAGCAGGTCGGGAAAACTCAGGCCGCTCGAGTCCGAACCTTCTTCGAGATAGTAGCGCAAGGCGGCGCGGTTGGAGGCGAAGACTTCCCAGCAGCCGCGGCTGCCGCAGCCACAGACCGGTCCTTTGGCGTCGAGCGGCACGTGGCCAAACTCGCCGGCCATGCCGTTTAGGCCGCGCACCAGTTGGCTGTTGGCCAGAATCCCGGTGCCGATACCTTCGGACACCGTCACCACCACCAGGTTGCGGCCTTCCTCCATGCGGTCAAACCAGACGGCAGCCAGCACGCAGGCGTTGGCCGCGTTCTCCAGTTCCACCTCCAGGCCCGTCTCCTTGACGATGGGATTGCGCAGGTCCACGTCGCGCCAAGCCAGATTAGGAGCGAAGACCAGGCGGTCCGAAGTATGGTCGAAACGGCCCGGCAGGCTGATGCCGATGCCTTCGATCATCTTTCCGCGGCAGGATTTTTTCATGCGCAGGATACAATCGATCAGGTTTTGCAAGGCGATCTTCGGATCGGGCAGAGTGACCATCGCCTCCTGGGAGATGAACTTGCCGTTGGCATCGGCGATTGCCACCGTGGTCTGTACGGGACGAATGTCCACACCAATAATTACGCGCTCGTCGTTCAGACGCAGGAAAGTCGGGCGGCGGCCGCGCGGCAGCCTGCCGGTGGGCCCTTCGAGCACCCAGTTTTCCTGAATCAATTGTTCGACAATCAGCGAAATGGTGCTGCGCTGCAAACCGGAGACACGGGCGAGATCGGCCCGCGAGATGGGCTGGCGAGTACGGATGAGGTTCAGGACGATGCGCCGGTTGATGTCCCGGACCACCTCGCTCGAAGCTCCCTGGGTCCGCTTGGGTTCCATCACAGCATTGCTCGGGACACCGAGACGGTTCCGGCCACCGGTTTCTCCTCGGATCAATTCAACTCCTTGCCTGGTACCTCGACGGCTGGTCCCGCAACTGCAACGCGCCCGGTCACGGCGCCGGTCTGCCCTCCGCCGAGCGACACTTCGAATTTGCCGGGCTCCACCACGCGGCGGCTACCGGCTTCCCTGGCCGACTGGGTTGTCGAAAACTGGTTGGCCGAAAACTGGCGCGGGGACAGCGCGAAGTGGATCGTCTTCTTTTCCCCCGCCCGCAGCGCCACGCGCTCAAATCCGGCGAGCCAATGGATGGGCCGCGGTCCGGTCGCGCCGGCGGCTCTTGCGTCGAGTTGCACCACCTTTATGTAGAGCTGAACCACCTCTCCACCCGATCTGGAACCGGTGTTTTCCACTTCGACAGCGACCCCCACTTCGTCGCCCGCTTTAACTTGCCTTGGAAGGCTCAGCTTGCGGTACGCAAAGGTAGTGTAACTCAGTCCAAAGCCGAACGGATACAGCGGGTCGCCTTCAAAGTACCGGTAAGTCCACCCCTTCATCCCATAGTCCGCGAAGGCCGGCAGTTTTCCACGGACCGGTAGAATGTCACCGGCAGGCGGCCGCTGGGGTTGTAGTCGCCGAAGAGGACGTCGGCCAGCGCTTCGCCGCCCCCCTGGCCCGGGTACCATGCCTCGACGATGGCGGGCATAGCCGCCCCCATGTCGCAAGCACCCGCAAGCAGGGCTGGTGGCTTCCTGGTGGGTAGAATTGAGATAATTGCAACGCGAGGCGAGAATGACCATTACACTGCGGCCGGAACAGGAAGAGGCAATCGCCCGGGCGATTGAGAGCGGCGCCTACGAGAACCCGGAACAAGTGATCGAGCGAGCCTTGGAACTGCTGCGTTTCGAGCAGTTGTTCCACGAAGAGAAGGATGAGGTTGCCGAAAAGATAGAGCGGGCTTTCCGCCAGTTTGAGCGCGGTGAGTGGGCCTCATCTGAGGAGTCGCGCGCCGATATGGAGAGACGCAAAGCGGCATGGCCGGCTGAGCAGAACTGCTGATGGCGTCCTTTTAGGATGTTTCCGCGGAAGCTCAGGCCGATCTGTTTGGAATCTGGTCGCGTATCGCGGAGGATAGCGTCGACCTGGCGAAATCGGATCGATTGGGAATTTCGTGCCCTGTTTACATCGTTAGGGAACATGCCGTATCAAGGACACAAACGGGAAGATCTCACCAAGCGGCCTGTACTGTTCTTCCCGTTGTATTCGTTGTCAAACGGATTCTGAAAGAACGGCTATAAGGCGCCAGCTAGGACCCAATCAATTCTTCGGCCCCGCGATAGGGTACCCCTGCCATAAATATTCCAGAGCCTCGGGCAGGGTTTGTTGTTTCACGGTGCGGTCGGTGTGCCCGGCGTTACGCGCAAATACAAACTGATAGTGATAGCCTTTGGCGGCCAGCACTTTGGCCATGTTCTCATTGGCGACCACCCAGTCGTGCATGTTGTCGGTCATGACATTCGGATTGAGCAGGTCCCTGTCGCCGACTTCCATCCAGATGCGCAGCGGCTTGGCCAGGCTGTTGGGGATGAGGTGTTCATGGAACTCCCATGCGCCGTGGGGAGTCTGGGAGTTCGACGGCCACTGCTGGTTCACGTAGGTGCCTGAGTAGGTGAGAACGCGGTGGTATAGCTCCGGGTGATACCACGCCATGATCAAGGCGCACGAGCCGCCGGAACTGCCGCCCATCGTCGCCCGGCCCTCGGGATCTTTGGTCAGTTTCACGTTGTATTGCTTCTCCACCTGAGGCAGCACTTCTTTCTCGACGAACTCCGCGTACAGTCCTGACATGGTGTCGTATTCCAGACCGCGCTGGCTTCCCTGCGCGTCGCCACTGCCGTTGCTTATGGAGATGGCGATCATCACCGGCACCCGATGCTGCGCGATCAGATTGTCCAGTGCGGTGAACAGTGCCCGGTCTGGTCCGTCAGCCCCGACGATGAATGGCGCGGCCGTGCCGGGGACGTATTGTTTGGGGACATACACAGCCACCCGGCGGGTGTAGGGAGCGGGGTGGCTGGTGGTGACCACCATCTTGGCGGGGTCGGTGGGGTCTGCCTTGCCAAAGGTGTTGGCCTCGCGCGCGATGCCGGGATAGATCTTGCTGTCGGCCGATTCCATGGTGAAGTTGAAGATCTCTCCCTGCGGTACGCCCTCCTGCGCGGTCATCTCCGGTGCCGGGTTGTGTGTCGGGCCGAGGATGAAGTTTCCGTCGGCCTTTGCCGGAGCGTTGGCGCCGTCAGGCAGCTCTTTCGCCGTGACATAACCGGGCGTGTTGGGATCGCGGGTCGGCGGCGTCGGGCGCACAGGGCGTCCGGCCGGCGGCGGAACTGGAGCCGGAGATTGGGCCATTGCCGGATCTACGCCAGTCATCAGGCCGATCAGGAGCGCGAGGCTTAGAGGACGGACCATTGGGGACTCCTTTGTCTCTTAAAGTCGCGCTAAAGCGACTCGGAGAAACCATCACCAATCTTAACTCAGCAGCCGATACGGCATCTTCGAAGCCACGAGTTTACTCCCAACAGGCGGTGCCGGGGAATCTGCTGGCGGACTGCATTCGGCTGGAAGACGAAGCCATCGACTATATAGCCGACTATAGCCGGCGGCCGGCCCCCGGGTCGGCGGGCAACTTCGGATTCGGTTTGGTCTCTCCGTGGAACATCCGGGTGATCTCGCCCGCCAGTCTCAAATACCAGTCGCTGGGTAACTCCGCTCCGTCCGCATCCAGCGTCAGCCAATAGCCTCGATCGGGTGCTTCTTTGCGGTGCGAAACCGCTTTGAGGATCGCGGTTCCCTCATCCACCTCATCGAACATGGCGATTTTCAAAACCTTGGCGCCGGCCATCTTGGCGTTGTAAGCCTGGCGCCAGAAAAACTCGCCACCTAACCGCGGAATCTGGTTTTCCTTGGCGTTTCGTTTCAGGTTGTGCCAGGAGAAGCCCGGAAAAATCACCGGCATGTAGATCTGATGATTGAGGTCGGCCAGCTTGACATCCGGAACCAGCACGTCCTGCTTCCAGCGGTCAACGGCTTCCAGGCTGCCGTAGCGGCCCACGTTCCATGGCTGGACGACGTCCATCGTCGCATATACGCCGGCCCAGGCCGGGTCCTGTCGCGAATCGGCGGTCAACGTCCCCCAGTGCGCGGGAGTGCCGCCCATGTAGGTGACGTGATAGGGCGCCGGCGACTTGGACCGAAACCACTCCACCAGATCCCTGGCCGCCTGGGCATCGGCCGGCGGATGGCCATTACCGTCGCTCAAGCCCATGCCCCAGATGGAAAGCACCGGTTTTCCTTGGTGGCGCTGATAATTCGATTGCGATGTCACCTTCAGTTCGTCCACCAGGTACATCCAGTCGTCTTTCAACGTCTGCGCGAACGTCTCGGCATTTCCGCCGGAGATGTCGTACTCAATGGCGAATGTCCGCCCGGATTCCCTGGCGGCGGCCATGATGTTCTTGAGCACCACGTCACCGTCCGCTCGCTTCCGCCGAATCTCTCCCACAAAGCGTTGCACCAGGACGCCGTCCAGCCCGTATTCCTTCATCCAGCGGAAGTGGCGGCTCACCGTCTTCTGGTTCCGTGACGAGAACAGATACGCCGGCTTTCCACCAATGGTCATGCCCGGAACTTCGCAGCGCTCGTCGGCGTCGAGTTCGCTGAGATCGGGGTATAGCTCAACGGTCAGACTATCGGCGGTGGGAACCCCGCGGGACCAATGGGTCCAGCGTTGAGAGCCGTCCGCCGGACAGGTAAACCAGCCCTGATACCCGATCAGCACCTTGTTGTCGAGCGTGGATGCGTCGACGACGCCGGCCGCGGGAATGGCGGCCCGGCAGAACATCAGGAGCAACGCAATCCGCTTAACCATCTGCCCCCCGCGGGGTTCCTGGCCGGCGGTTAGAACTCAAGACGCAGCGCCATGGTGATGGTCCGGTTGCCGCTTTTCGTAGTGATCTGCCCAAAAGTCGGGGACGTAATGCTGGCGCTGGGCGCACCCAGGTTCGGGTGGTTCAGGATGTTGTACATGTCGGCGCGGAACTGCAGCCGCATGCGCTCCTTGATAGGCTGCCACCGGCTCATGCCGGAATCCCAGGCGATCGTCCCGGGATTGCGCAGATCCGGTTCGGTGCGTGAAGCGTTCCCGAACGAGTACGGTGCGGGGCTGGTGTATGCCGTGGTGTCGAACCACTGTCCCATGGTCCCGCCGCCGGAGAGGTTCCCATCCTTCGATTTGTTGGCTGTGCAGCCCAGGCCGGACGTGCCGGAGAAGCTGCACGCTCCACTGATGGAGATCGGCGTGCCGGTCTGGAACGTGACGATTCCGGTGGTCTGCCAGTTGCCGAGGATCCAGCTCCCAATTCCGTGGGAAAAGAACTGTTTGCCGTGGCCGAAAGGCAGCACATAGACGTAGTTAGCGACGAAGCGCTGCGAAATGTCGGCGGCGGAGATGGACCGCGACTGCCTGAGGTTATACGGGTCGTCGTAGTTGGCGCCGCCGACGAACCGCTCATTCACGTCGTCGATCAGCTTGGCCGTCGTATAAGAAGCCTGGAACAGCAGGCCGTGTGCGAACGACCTTTCGGCCCGCAGCGTAAAGCCGTGGTAGACCGAATCGCCCACCGCGCCGCGAAGCATACCGACGCCGGTGTACTGGGGATAAGGCACCAACAGCGTTCCCTGCCTCACGGTTGCCGCGCTCAAACTGCCGGTCGTGATCTTGCCGAAGAAGGGATTGGGAACCAGGTTATTGAGCGCCGACCCGAGCGAGAGGTACTGCGGGAAGGTCGCGTTGTCGGTGAAGTTGTTCCAGAGGTGTTCGCCGCGGCTGCCTACGTAGGCGGCTTCGATGATGAGGTCCTTCGTGACACTCCGCTGGATGTTGGCGTTCCACATCTGATTCATGGGGGTCAGCCACTGCGGGAAGATCGCGTTGATGCCGCTGCCGATCAGAGAATTGGGGAACGGCAACAGGCCGGTGACGAACGGATTGGCCAGCGTGGACCCGGGAATCGGGGTATTCGGCGCGGCCAGCGCCTGGCCGAAGTATACGGAGGTGCTGGTTTCCGAACCGCTGCCCAGGTCGCCCGGGCTGGAGCCGATGCCGCCGCTGCCCGGAGCGTAGAAGATGCCGTATCCGGCGCGGAATACGGTGTTCGGCATAAAGGTCCACGCCAGGCCGACTCGCGGCGCCCAATTCTTCTTATCGGTGTTGCTGGGATACCGGTGCGAACTGGTGGTGGGGGTCAGCACGCCCTTCAGTCCGGTGATGGGGTCGGTACCGTTCGGATCGAAGTAGGCGAGGTGGTTGTAGCGCTCCGTCCACGGTGTCTGGTATTCCCATCGCACGCCCAGGTTTAAGGTGAGGTTGCGCCTGATCTTCCAATCGTCCTGCAGATACCAGTTGTAGCTCTTCTGCAACAGCGCCAGCGACGGCCCGATCGTAAAGCTGCCCCCGGTGGGCGCACCCAGTAGAGCAGTGGCCAGGCCGTAGCCGCCGGTGGCGGATGCCGTGCCCGGGTCGGGTCCCTGTGTGTACGCACGGGTGAACCCGAAGTCGCCCGACGGGTAATCCGGACGGAACGTATTGAAATAGCAAAAGAGCGCGTCGAACCCGGTCTTCAGCGCGTGCGCGCCCTTCAGCCACGTAAAGTGCGCTTGCACTTCGGGGGTGTTCTCGGCGTCGATGTCGTGCGAGGCGCGTTGTGGTCCCAAGCCGGTAAAGTCGGTGATGTCGATCTCCGGGAAGAGAGCGTCGGCGGCGGCGTTCTTCAGATACTGGGGCAGCCCCAGTTTCGTGATGTCAAAGCCGACGCTGAGCGGAGTCAACTGGATGAGCGGCCGCGTATAACCGAACCGGAACTCGCCCATCAGGGTGGGTGAAAACGATTCGGTATCGCTGAGCGCATAGGAATAGGCGGTGGTCTTCTGGGTTCCACCACCGTTGGTTCCTTCTCCAGGGAAGGCGACGTTCGAGTACGGGCTGGTCTGCGGCGAAACCTGATAGCCGAACCGGAAGAACAGCCGGTTCTTGTCGCCGAAGTTCTGGTCCATACGAGTAAAATACTTGTTCTGATGAGTGATCAGGGGGAAGTTTGCCGACCAGTTGATGCCCAGCGTGGGGGAAAGCGCCAGCGTCGGTTCGGGATAGTAGCCGAGGATGCCCTTCATGGTCGGATCGATCCGATTAGCCGGGATCACGTTCCCCGGAAAGACGGAGCGCGAATAGCCGCTCGATTTGGTCGGATCCGCCACGGTCGTCAACGGATCGTAGATCTGGATCAGCGCTCCGGAACTGGTAAAGGTTTGCGAGAAGTTGCCGCCTTTCTGCAGGTCGGTCGGTATATTTGCGGTGGGGGTGGCGACACCGTGATCGTTGATCTCTTCCCAGTTGAAGAAAAAGAAAGTCTTGTTCTTCCCGTTGTAAACCTTGGGAATGTAGACCGGACCGGATATGCTGAACCCGTATTCGTTGTGCCGCTGCCGTCCGCGGGGGACGCCGCTCTTGTTGCTGCTCCAACTGTTGGCATTCAGGTCGTCGTTCTTCAGGTAGTCGTAAACGCTGCCGTGCACCAGGTTGCTGCCGCTTTTGCCGGCCGCCACCAGGACGCCGCCATTCGAACGGCCGTATTCAGCCGAGAAGCTGTTGGTGATGAAGCGCACTTCCTGCACCGTCTCCTGGGGAGGGGTGTAGGCGTTGTCGAGGGTCGAATTATTCCGCGTGTCTTGTCCATCCAGCAGAATGGAAGTCGTATTGGACCGGCCTCCGTTGACGATATATCCCGTCCCGGTGTTGCCGGTGTTGATCACCCCGGGAGAGAGAATCGCCAAAGAGTAAGGACTCCGGTTGGTCGGCAGTTCGAGGACTTGGACTGAACCGGCGACGTACCCCAGCGAAGAGCTGACCTGCTCCACCAGCACTGCGTTCGACGTGACCGTGACCTCATCGTGCACGCTGCCCGGCTTCATGGTTACGTTGATGGTCGCGGATTGGCCGACGAGCACTGGCACATCGGTCACGCGGTTAACCGTGAAGCCTTCCTTTTCCACGGTGAGGTTGTATTTCCCCGCCAGCAGGTAGGGAATCTTGTAGTATCCGTCATCGGTGGTTTCCGAGGCGCCGACAGCCCCGGTGGCTTGGTTCGTGGCGGTAACCTTCGCCTTCGGAACCGATGAGCCGGTTGAATCCACGACGGCTCCCGTAATGGCGCCCTGCTCGACTTGGGCAAGGCAGACGATGCCGTTCGCGGCGATGATGAACGTAGCGATCCGCAAAGACAGTTTGCGAGACATACTGAGTCTTCTCCTCTGTGGGACAGTCAGGTAAAACTTCTGAAAGCATCCCGATAGGCGAAACTATAACCTGAACCGCGTTCCGCGGCAACGTTAGGACAGATCGCTAACGTTCCGCCAAATATCAGAAAACAAAGTCCCTAGATTTGCTGGTGTTTGTATCGGTAGCTACTTGGCTCCAGGAGTACTACCAACTGCCCGGAATCGATAGAATTTGACACGGCCTGTAACACTAGTTACTAAAATAGCCATTACGTCCGCTCAAGCCCGGCGAATGGCGGGCACCTGAAACGGATCGTTGGACGAGATCCACTCCACCGGCAGTTCGAGCACCAGCGGGCGCGTAGCAGACCGCCACGCCGCGCACCGGCGACTGGGAATTCCCGGCGCACATTCCTTCGTATATGGCGGTAGTCATCGGATTGCCCATCGCGGTGCTGAGCATCAGTTCCGCGGTCCGGCCGGTCAGCACACTATCCCGTCGATCCTCCCGATGTGAGGCAGGCTGGCAGCCTGCGGCGGATTGTTAATCCGCCGGCGCGATGCGGCAGCGAGCCAGCTCACGTTCTGCGGCCCTGCCCGCCAAGGGCTCGTCACAGCGCGCGGCAGGCGGATTGCCAATCCGCCGCAGGTTACCAACCTGCTCCACATAGCGCCAGCCGCCTCAGGGGATGATTACCGTTCCGTCCAGCGCTCTTTCGGTCCCGTAGGCGCCGCCGTTGCGGCCTTCGACTATGGGGAATTTGGCCGCCATCTCTTCGTTGATGTCGATTCCCAACCCCGGCCGGCCGCTGCCGTACAGGTAGCCCTTCCGGATTTCGGCGGTTCCGGGCAGCATCTCATGGACCTGGGGTGGGAAATGATTCTCTTCCTGTATACCGAACGCCGTGCTGCAGATATCGACGTGGTAAGCGGCCAGTTGATTCACCGGGTCGTTCTCCCCGCCTTCCTGGAAAGCCGTCTTGACGCCGAAGACCTCGCAGAGGTTGGCGATTTTCTTCGCCTGCGTAATCCCACCTATGGCCGTGACGCGCGTGCGGATGAAATCGATGACATGGGCGGCAATCAGCGGGTAGTATTCCGCCGGATTCGAGAAGACCTCGCCGACCGCCTGGGGCGTGGCGCAGGCTTTGCGAACCTCATGGTACCAGTCGAGATGTTCCGGCCCGAGCAGGTCTTCGACAAAATAAAGATGGTACGGTTCCATCTTCTTGGAAAAAAGAACCGCGTTGGTGCCGGTGAGGTGCGAATGGACATCGTGCAGCAGCTTGGGCGCGAATCCTACCTTGGACCGGACATAGTCGAATACCGGCGGTATGGTCTCGACGTACAAATCCTCGTCGAACGCCTGACCCTGGTACCCGCCCTCGGCCCTATTGCCTTCGTTGGCCCGGATAAAGCCGCCGCCGCCGTAACCGCCCTCGCCGTACTGCAAGCGGATGTGGCGAAAGCCGTTCTCCATCGACTTGCTGACGGCCTCCGCAGCCTGCTCTTTGGTCCGTCCGGAGACGTGATCGTAACAGGCCACCGCGTCGTGGGCGCGTCCGCCCAGCATCTCGTACACCGGCATGCCGGCGCGCTTGCCCTTGATGTCCCACAAGGCTTCATCCATAGCCCCGAGCACTTTGTTGTTCACCGGGCCGCCCCGCCAGTAAGTACGGAAGTTCGCGCTCTGCCACAGGTCCTCGATGCGATCCGGGTCCTTGCCAATCAGCCACGGCTTGAGGTGCTTTTCCAGGGCGGTGGCGACGGCGAACGTCTGGTAACTGTCGTTCGCCGATCCAATCCCGTAGAGACCGGCTTCGCTGGTGACGATCTTCAGGAAGACCCAGCGGTAGTTCCGCCCGCCGTTGGTGGTGATTACCTTGACATCCTTGATTGTCAGCGGCGGCAGTCCCTTGAGGCGGTTGTTGTAATCGTCAGCGGCCGCGGCTGACATCGCGGGCGCCGCCAACAGGCCCTTGAAAAAATCTCTGCGTTGCATCGGTCCTCCCCGGGTCTGCCTGGGTCACTCGCCGGGTCACTCGGTGTGCTGGGTGACCTTGCGGCACGCCACCAATTCGACGCTGTCGCCGATTTCATTCTGTTCGGAGACGCGCAGCACCATCTCCAGGTCGGGAAGCCGGCCCCTGGACGGCAGTCCCAACATCTGCCGGACCTGCGCTGTGGAGCCATTGCGCAGCAACAGCTCCCCGGCCATCTCGGTCGCGGACATCGACTGGCCCGCCACCAGCAGCACGCGTCCCGAGTGGGCGGTGTTCTCCAGCAGATAAACCCTGGCAAAGGTAATCTTCTTGCCTGTCTTGGTATCCAAATGTACTTCGAACTTCGCCGGTTCACCCTGCAACGGATTCCGGTTGAGTATCACTTCCGGTTTGCCGGGCCGCGGCAGCTCGTCAAAAGGAAAATTCGACTCGTTTACCGGGAACAGATCCGCCCAGGGGTTCGAGAGAGAACTGCCCAGGACCACGAAGTTCCCTGTCCGGAACGATCTGGCATGCATTTGACGCGCCTGCCGAATGGTCGCGTCCCAACCCCGGGCCTGCAGATCTCCGGCAATGTGGTTGGCGTTCTGAAGGTCTCCGACGTTGGTGATTTGCCTGGTGGAAAGGCTTCCCCAGAAGCGCAGGAGATCCTTCTTCTGCGCCAGCTCCGGAACATTCAGATAGGTCAGGTTCTCGTATTCCTGCAGGGTGAACCTGCGGTCCAACAAGACTTGGATGAGCACCAGGGCGTCATCGGCGACAACCACCTGGGCGGCGCGAGGCGTGCCCTGAAATGCCGCGACAATCAGGTTGTCGGTCGACCCGCTGGTCATAATCCAGCGTTCCACCGCCCACCACCCGAATGCCGCAGCGCACACGAAAACGATGGCGGCAGCCAGCCGTCTCCAACCCCGCGTCCGGTGGTGAACCTCATCGGTCGGCAAGTGCGGCACAACCGTGGTCTCGGCCGGCCGGATTGCGGCGACCTGGGTGTCCAGAGACTCGAGCCCGGAGGCGGGGACAAAACAGAACTCGGGAACGTACGAACCGGAGGGAAGATTAATCCGGAATCTCGACCTGACTCCCGTGTTGCCATAGTGTTGGAGGAGGCGCTTGCGCACGTCGCTCGCAGTCACGCGAACAATCGCGTCATCGGCGGTGTCATAGGTGACGGGCCTGCCGAAAAGAGCCACTCCGATACTGCGCTCCCGCAAGTCTGCCGGTTCGCCGTGGAGCGCTTGTTCGACGATGTGCTTTAGAAAGTCCTGGCTGCGATGGCTGCCCTTGAAAGCCGCTCCCTTGATGATCTCGTCCAGGTGGGCTCGCAGTTCCAGCTCATGCTTGGCCGCCTCGCTGATCTTGGCGATGGCTGCCGCGTGGGTGGCGCTGTCTACTTTTCCGGCCATCTGAGAATCCCAGTGGTTAAGAGAATATCACACGCGGGCAAATCGCGATGTGCGCGGGACGCACAGGAGCGAGGATGAAAGTCGCCCCATATGTGGGGCAGGTTGTTAACCTGCGGCGGATTGGCAATCCGCCCGCCCGGAGTTGGCCGCAGCCGAACTTCCACAAGCGACTTTCGAGAGTGCGGCGGATTGGCAATCCCCAGCAATATTCGGCAGCGAGCCGGACAGTGTGGGTTGGCCTCGCCGAGTGGGTCGCACTGCAGGGTGTCGCCCTATCTCCTGCTCTACCCCGCGGAGGCGCGTACAGACGCGACCGGCGGATTGCCAATCCGCCGCAGGTTAGCAACCTGCCCCACACCCGCAACGCCGGGTTGGCTGTGGAAAGTGATCTCTTGATAGTATAGGAAGCCGATGCTGGATGGCTGACTGTGACCAATATCAACGGCAAGACCTACGCGATGAACGCCATCACGCCGATGAACGCGTTCTACACTCCGATTCTCAAGCTTGTCTTTTTCATCCTGGGCCATGTCAAATCCTTGCAGGCCGACCTGATCCATCTCTCCTTCATCCACTTTGCGCGGTGGGTGGTGGTCAAGCGCCGCCAGTTCCCGCGTCTTTCCCAGAAGCAGCCGGAAGAACAACTGCACTACGACTACCTGCTCTTCTTCAGTAACTTCAACGGGACGTGGAATCAGTATATCGACGCCTTCGCCGACGTCCTCTCCAACGGGTTGAACCTGATCTGGCGCTGGAGTGCGAAGTATCCCGGCGCCCGTCCGGTCACGGATTTCAAACGCTACATTGCGCTGGTGCAGTTCGATACCGATTACTACTACGCGGCCTATCCGCGCGCCACCGCCAATGACGTGAAGGCCGCGCACCGCGTGAACGCCGCAGTGGAGGAGTTTGCGCGCAACAGCAAAGATATGACCCCGGCCGAATTCGGCGCCGCCTACTTGAAGTTTGTGACGCTGGTCCAAATGGACCTCGGATCGACTGGTATCGGCCCCGTCGGCAGCTAACATACGGACAACTTCCATGCCAAATCAGAGTGGTAACGTTTACGGGCTTACGATCCTTTCGCCCATTATCGACGGGGCGGATGGCAATGTCTCGCACGATTGCGCCATTCGCGATTATCTGGCCGATCTGCCGCGCGACCACCGCAGCCCGTTTGCCAAGGTCTCCAGCACTCACCTGGCCCGCCTGGTGGTGATGGACGACGTGGTATTCGTGGGCACGCCGGCGCGCGAGGAACACCTCCAGTCGAAGTATCTGGTCTTCGAAACCAACTTCGATGGCGATCTGGATACCTACCTGACCCGCATGGCCCGTGAAGCCCCGGACGAGGTGCACGCTGTCTGGCGGCATTGCGTCGGCTACCCCGGCGTCCAGGACCCGGCGGCCTTCGCCGGCTATATGAAGCAGTGCCAGATCGAAACTACTTTCTTCTTCGCGGACGTCAACAACCAGACCGTGCAGCAGACTTTGCGCGCGCTCAAGGTTCAATCCGGACTGGCGCATTTCATCGAAGCCAACCAGGGGAAGTCCGCGGGCGACACGCAGGCGGCTTTTCGCCGGTTCCTGGAGAAGATTCGTCGTGCGCCGGAACCCTTGGCCGGCGAATACGAAGGGCATCCACATGGCGCCGCCGCCGGCCTGGAGGATGCCGGCAAACTGGACCCGCTGGCGAGCGATTACGAAGGGCATCCACATGGCTAAATTGAACGTCGCTGATATACAAGGATTCGTGCTGCGCGGCTACAACTTTCCGTTCGCCCGGTACCTGCTGTTGGAACTGGAGGGTCCGGGGAAGGGGCGCGATTTCATCGGCCAAATCATCCCCCATATCACTACCGGCCAGCGCTGGGACAGCAAGCCGCCATCCACCGTGAACGTCGCGTTCACGCACAAAGGTCTGGTGCGGCTGGGATTGCCTGACGCCACCTTGCTCAGTTTTCCGGTGGAGTTCTTCCAGGGCATGAAGGCCCGCAAGGAGATTCTGTGCGACACCGGCCGCAATGCCTGCGAAAAATGAGACCAGGTCTGGCGCCAGGACGCGGTGCACGTCTGGCTCGGGGTCAACGCTCTCACCCCGGCGGCCCTCGATGAGCGATGCGCGGAAATGGAGCGCATCATGCAGCAGACCGGCGGGGCCCATCTGCGGCAGGCGCAGGATGCCAAGGCCGTGGCCATCGACAACCGGATCACCACCAAAGAGCACTTCGGCTATACCGATGGCTTCGGCAATCCCGATTTCGAAGGCGCGGAGCGGCACAGCCAGCCTGGCCAGGGCAAACTGACTAAAGAGGGCAACTGGGCGCCCCTGGCTACCGGCGAGTTCATCCTGGGATATCCCGACGAAGCCGGCGAACTGCCGGTGGCGCCGGTGCCGCACCTGGTGGCCAATAACGGCAGCTTCATGGTGTATCGCAAACTGCACGAAAACGTGGCCACTTTTCGGGCTTACCTGGACGCCCAAAGCCGCCACTACGCCGGCGGCAGGGAGAAACTCGCGGCCAAGCTGGTAGGCCGTTGGCCGGACGGCACGCCGGTGGAACTTTCGCCGGACGCGGAGGACCCCGCGCTGGTTGCCGATTCCAACCGCAATGTGAATTTCACCTTCGGCCAGGATCCGGACGGCGTCCGCTGCCCGCTGGGCGCCCACATCCGGCGCGCCAACCCGCGCGATGCTTTCGGCTTCTACGGCCAATTGGTGAACCGCCGCCGCATCACCCGGCGCGGTCTGCCCTACGGAGAGTACGTTCCGGAAGGCCAACCGGTCAGCGACGAGGACGATCGCGGCGTAATCTTCATGGTGCTCAACGCCAGCATCTTCCGGCAGTTTGAGTTCGTGCACCAGCAGTGGATCGAATACGGCAACGACGCGCATCAGGGCAGCGACAAGGATGCGCTGCTCGGCAACCATGATGGACATGGCAGGCTGCTGATCCAGGGCTCCACCGACCCGCGGAATCCGCCGTTGGTTTGCCCGCGCCTGCCGCAATTCGTGGAACTGCGCGGCGGCGATTATTTCTTCATGCCCAGCCTGACAGCGCTGCGTCTGATCGCCGATAACTCGGTAGATCCGAGGTGATTTCCACGTCTCCGTTTCGACGATGCGTAAGCCGCGGCTCCGTCCCGAGCCGCGACGGTCAGCAAGCGGTGCTTCGATACCACCGCTCCGTCCCGAGCCGCGCGCGTCAGCAAGCGGTGCTTCGATACGCTTCGCGGCATGTCGCCACCGGCCAAATTGTCCGGGTCAAATTCCTACCCATCCGCGGCGATGCGGAAGCCGTAATCCGCATAGCGGAACTCGGGCGGAATGCTGCTGCGGGCCGCTGAGCGCGACACCTTAATATGATGACGCCATGCCCCGCCTCGCGACGACCGCCTGATGCCATGCGCCGGCCCGGGCGGATTATCGGCAGGCGACGCCCGGTAATAGCCCGCGTCATACCAGTCGCTGCACCATTCGTGCACGTTCTCGCACATGTCGAACAGCCCGTAGCCGTTGGGCTCGGCCGTGGCCACCGGTTCCGGACCCTTCTGCCAGCGCGTACCGTAATGGGCGCGGGTTTCGAATGAAGCGTCGCCCCAGGGGTAGACTTTCTGCTCTGCACCGCCGCGGGCCGCGAATTCCCATTCGGCCTCGGTGGGCAGGCGCACGGGCCTCTTCCATGCGGCCGAAAGCCAATGACAGTAGGCCGCGGCATCG
>Ga0210402_10002148_pt1 | contig 19446 bp, 11 predicted proteins | sample IncBWC7MmetaG_FD_161055 | JGI IMG/M metagenome (GOLD analysis project Ga0210402, IMG submission 161055) | Forest soil microbial communities from Barre Woods Harvard Forest LTER site, Petersham, Massachusetts, United States - Inc-BW-C-7-M | ecosystem: Environmental > Terrestrial > Soil >... | reverse complement strand
GCTTAATGACAGGCTAGAGCGTCCCGCACCCCACGTGGGTGAAGAGATAGTCCACTCCCTCCGGAAACGGCGGGGCTAAGTGAATCCCTTGGTCCTCGGTTCGAGTCCGAGCGGGCCCACCAACTCACCCTCCGGCGCCATCCGTTAACGGCGTCGCAGATATAAAAAATGTTTAAAAACAGACGCTTAAATTGCCGACAGTGACCGCTATCCTCCATTGACAGCGTTCGCGCGGTAGGGGTACAAGCTGGGGTATCTGCCATTCTTCAAGAGACGTACCCCAAATGCTTACTGATATCGCCATCAAAGCGGCTCTGCGCAATGCCAAAGCCGCTGGGAAGCCGCAGAAGCGATATGACGAGAAAGGGCTGTACCTCTTGGTAAAACCAAACGGCTCCGCGCTTTGGCGATTCAAGTATGTCTTTGGAGTTAAGAAAGCTACGACTGGAAAACGAAAAGGACAATTGGTCGGCATCGAAAAAGGGATCGGTCTCGGCGCGTATGCGGACGTGCCGCTCAAACGTGCCAGAGAAAAACGCGACGAAGCTCGGAAGCTGGTTGCCGACGGTATCGACCCAAGCGCCGTGCGTAAGGCGCAACGGGTCGCGAAGGCGGATTCGGTCGAGGCGCTCGCGCGTGAATGGCTCGATAATCGCAAAAGCAAGGTGTCCGAGGGAACCACCCGGCGCACTCGTCTGCAGCTCGAGAAATATATCTTTCCCACTCTGGGCAAACGGCCAATTGGCTCGGTCGAGCCGCCGGAACTATTAGCGGCTCTGCGGCGTATCGAGGCTCTTGAGTTTCGGGAAACGGCTCATCGAACGCTCGCCGCTTGTGGGCGAATATGGCGATACGCCATTGTGACAGGCAGAGCTACACGGGACATCAGTTCCGATCTCCGAGATGCACTCGAGCCCACCGTGGCAACGAGTTTCGCGGCCATTACCGATCCACAGAAAGTTGGCGAACTGCTACGTGCGATTGACGGATACTCCGGTCAACCCGCCGTTCGCTGTGCATTAAGGCTCGGTCCGATTCTATTTGTGCGGCCGGGTGAATTGCGACAGGCCGAGTGGACGGAATTCGATCTTGATGGCGCCGAGCCCACTTGGCGTATTCCGGCGGAAAAAATGAAGATGAAGGATCCGCACGTCGTCCCTCTCGCGAAACAGGCGGTTGCGATCCTGCATGAACTTAAGTCGCACACAGGCGGCGGCCGATATGTCTTCCCATCGCTTCGCTCCGGCGGCAGACCCATGAGCGATAACACGGTCAATGCGGCACTGCGACGGCTTGGTTATTCCGGTACGGAGCAGGTTGCTCATGGTTTTCGCACAATTGCTTCCACTTTGCTGAATGAACTTGGTTGGGAACCGGATGCAATCGAGCTGCAACTTGCGCACAAAGAGGGAGGCGTGCGACCTATATACAATCGCGCAGTCCTGCTTAAGAAGCGTCGAAAAATGATGCAGGCGTGGGCCCATCATTTGGACTCATTGCGGGTGGGCAGCAACAAGGTGGCAGCTTAGACCGCAGCACGTTAGTAGCCGAGAAGCCTAAAGCATCTGGCGGCCCACAAGCCACACAATGAAAGCCGTGATGGGCGTCGCTACTTGCTTTGTCGGGTGCGCTGCACGCGAAGAAGTATAAACACACTAGCTATTCATCGAGTGACATCCGTCACTAACTGAGATGGGAAGCATGAGTGAACAAGTCGTTAAGAGATTCCTTCGCCTACCGCTGGTCGAAGATCGAACCGGTCTAAAACATAGCCAGATCCACACGCTCGAGGTGTCGGGCAGATTCCCTAAGCGTATAAAAATTTCCGCAAGGGCTAGCGGATGGCTTGAACACGAGATCGACGCTTGGATCGAGCAAAGGGTGACGGCAAGCCGCACTTAAACCGAGTACTGAATGCTATTTGAGCGCCATCTTGAGGAGCACAATCAGGTCCACATCGGCTCCCAATAGCCGCAGTAGGGGGGCACGCCGACGGCGCGACAGCGTTTGGCGGGACCGACGAAAACCGCGCGTCCAGTCAGTGATGGCTGGCTGGAGCGAACTGCTAGAGGAGGGCGTCTTGCATGCATGACTGCAGAAAACGGCGGCAAGTCGGTAGATTCGACTCTTTAAGCGAGACCTGGATCACCGAAGGTTGGTGAAGACCCAGGCAGATTTGACGCATATGTTGACGAAAAATCGTATTGCAAGTCAGGCGACTCTACAAGAACAGGCGATCATTCCATTGAACGCTGCGATCGACCGGGATTGCTAGTTCGGCGGTGTTTCCTGGCGATAACTCCAAGGATCGGGGAAATTTATGCAAATTCGCCAGCTCAAAATAGAAAACTTTCGAGGCATTGGGTCGCTGGATTGGAAACCAGAGAAATCGTTTTGTTGTCTCATTGGTTCTGGCGATTCCGGAAAATCGACAGTGTTAGATGCCGTCGAAGCAGCGCTCTCTTCGCGTTGGTTCTTCTTTCTAGAGCCCGATTTTCTAAACTGTGATACGGGCCATTCAATCCGCATTGAAGTCACGGTCGGCGAACTTTCCAAGGCGTTGAAATCTGATGAGCGCCTCGGTCTGTACGTTCGAGGGTGGACCGCTGTCGGTCAGCTTCGCGATGAGCCCGAAGACGACGATGAGCCGGTGCTTACTGTGTGTCTCACCGTGGACGCCACGATGGAGCCGGTTTGGGAATTGGTGTGCGACAGGATTGACGATCCAAGGATACTGTCCAATCGAGATCGCGCGCTATTCGGCCTTGTCAGGCTCGCTGGTGAGGACGCCAGACATTTAGCGTGGGGTCAGGGCTCAGTACTGGCCAAAATCACCGGCGAAACTAACGAAGCATCGGCGCGATTGGCCGCAGCCTACCGCTCTGCCAGGTCCAGCGCGAAGCTCGATGAGATCAAAGAATTAGCCGACGCCGCTGAACTGGCGGAGAGCCTCGCTAAAGGATTGGGTGCGTATGTAGGAGGTTCTTACAGGCCGGGTCTTGAGCTGGGACGGTCCGGTTTGTCGTCCGGTGCTATTGCTTTGCACGACGATGACGTTCCCCTACGTCTGGCCGGTCTTGGTACTCGCCGATTAGCGACGCTTGCCATACAGAAATCAGCGATATCGGAGGGTGCCATCGTACTCATAGATGAGGTCGAGCACGGCCTGGAACCGCATCGAATCATCGGCGCCATTACGCAACTTAAGGCAGATCAAGCGAAAGCCGGCACAGACCAGAAGCCTGTAGGTCAGGTGCTAATTACCACCCATTCGGATGTCACGCTTGCCGAGGTAGGAGCAGATTGTCTACGAGTTTTGCAAACGGTTAAACCGAGCAGGCAGTCGACAGTGATTAGGACGCTATCGCCAGAGCCTATTCAATCGCTGATGCGATTCACTCCGCGCGCTCTGTTCGCCCAGCGCATTCTCGTCACGGAGGGCAATACGGAACTCGGCCTTCTTTTAGGTGTTCGGGAAAACTGGCCCCCTCGCCATGCGGGCAAACCTATTGAACAACTAAGTGTCGCTATTGCTGACGGCAATGGTGGCCAGGCTTGCGCGATCGCGCTCGGGTTAAAGTCTCTTGGGTACCTCGTGGCGCTATACCGTGATTCCGATACGGAACTTTCCGCGGCTGACCAATCTGCGTTGGTTGCCGCAGGCATAGTGGTCATTGAATATGGCGGCGGGCTGAACACCGAACGCGCGATGTTTTCAGTTGCCTCCGACGATCTTGTGCAGGAATTGCTCGAGTTCGCACGCGCCGAACGCGGCGCAGATGCCATCGACAACAATCTCGATATCAAGATCCCGGACTTAACCCTATCGGTAATTCGCGCTCCATTTGCCAACTGGGAATTGTTCAGCGCCCTTGACCGGCACGGGTTGCGAGAAGCAATTGCCGAAGTTGCCCACCGAAGGAGATGGTTTAAGGACCAGCGTATAGGAAGAGGACTCGCATCGACGGTTTGGCGCATTGCAAAGGATGCTCCCGCTTCACCGCTCGCCCAAACTCTTGCGAAAATCGAGGCGTGGTTGTATGCCTGAGGCCGCGTATCTGTTTAGTCTCGGCAATGCCTCGGTTGTAGGTCCAGCAGGTCACGGCAAGACTGAGATCATCGCAAGTGTAGCTTCCATGGGCCGACGAACACTTATATTGACGCACACACACGCGGGAGTTCACGCGCTGCGCGCGCGCTTGAAGCGACTCGGCGTTCCATACGCACGTGTAGCAGTGGACACTATTGCCGGCTGGTCGATGAAATACGCTCACTCATTCCCGAAGGTCGCTCAACCGCCGGAAGGCATTCCCCAGGGTGCGGAGTGGGATCAACTCTACCGGGGCTCGACACTTGCGCTCGATATCAATGCGATCCGTGAGGTGGTTTCAGCTTCCTACGATCGCATTCTCATCGACGAATACCAAGATTGCGGCATTCTACAGCACGAACTTGCGACATCATTGTCATCAATTGTCCCGACTCTCGCGTTCGGAGACCCAATGCAGGGCATTTTCGAATTCGCAGGAGCAACCCTCAACTGGAGTAGTCAAATCTATCCCCGATTTCCCCTCGCAGGGACACTGACAGTTCCACATCGCTGGCAGGCGAATAATAGCAATCTCGGTGAATGGATCGCCGAGACCCGGGGGAAGTTGATACGAGGCGAGGCGATCGACCTCGCAGATGCTCGAATAAACTATCGCGAATCCGACGACGCTTTCGATATGGGCGCCCTATTCGAGGGTCTCGCCGAGAAAGAGGGTACATTCGCAGCAATTCATTGCAACAAGGGGCTCTGTTATCAAATTGCCAAGGCAGCGGGAGGCGGTTATCAGGCCATTGAAGAAATCGCTGCGAACAGATTACGCGAATTCGCGGAATCATGGGATCGCGCGATCGATGGTGCCGCAAGGCTACAAGCGATTTCGCGACTTCTTGCGGATAGTTTCCACATGCGTTCGGCCGACCTCGAGTTAGATTCAGTAGCCGTGGAGGTCGAAGCTTCCTTAAGAGAGATTGAGTCAGGGCTTGGCACTGGAAGTGGCGCGGACGCGGCTGCGCAGTTTATGCAGCTCTCTCGCAGGCATCCTCGTTGGAAGCTCTTTCGTGGCGAGTTGTGGCGGGACGCGGAACGAGCCGCCGCTGAGGTTGCCTCCGGCAGGGCCGACTCAATGTTAGCCGCAACCGCGCGCGTACGACAGAGAGTAAGTATGGCTGGGCGCAAGCTTCCGAGAAGGACTGTCTCTACGCCTCTACTGCTAAAGGGCTTGGAATTCGACCATGTCGTGATACCAGACGCGAAGCACTTCGAAAGGGAGCGATATGCGCAGGCGAAGCTTTTCTACGTTGCGATTTCTCGGGCAATGCAGTCTTTGACGATTACCTCTTCGGAACGTTGGCTGCGCTTTCCAGTTCCCCTAAATTGAGTCGGGTCGTGAGTTTTCCTTCATTGTGTACGTTTTTACCCTTAGGATGTCCTAAAGGTAATCTAGGCGCATTGACCGACGACAGAAAGCATTTTTGCCCCAACGACCCGCAGTTGAACAGGGCTGACTCCCGGGGTCTTGTCCGCGATTCCCGGCAACGCTGCGCGTCTAGGCACTTCGATGATACGGCCGGTGTGTGTGGCCAACGAGTCGAAGTGGGCTGGACGCGGGCGTCTCTGATCGGAGTTACAAGGCCCCCCAGTCTACACTCGATATGCAGCGTGGTCGGCGACGAAAGCACTTAGTTTCCTTTATTGTGCACCGTAGCCATCGTGGGTAAAGTGCCGCTTCTTAAAGCAACGCCTACCACAAGGACGCTGGTCCCCATTTATGTTTGAACAAGCTTTTCGCAGCATCGACGACGTATTACGCAAGGAAGCTGGCTGCACGACAGAGCTGGACTACACCGAACAGACGTCCTGGCTGCTGTTTCTGAAGTACCTCGATGCGCTTGAGGAGGACAAGGTCGCGGAAGCCGAGATCGACGGTAAGAAGTACGCCTACATTCTCGACAAGCCCTATCGGTGGCTGAACTGGGCGGCACCCAGAAAGAAGGACGGGAAACTCGACCACAACAAATCCCTGACGGGCGACGATCTCCGGGACTTCGTCAACAAGAAGCTCTTTCCCTACCTGCAGGGCTTCACGCAACGCGCCACGGGGCCGAATACCATCGAGTACAAGATCGGGCAGATCTTTGTCGAGCTCAAGAACAAGATTCAGAGCGGCTATAACCTGCGCGAAATAATCGACCACATCGACGACCTGCGGTTTCGCTCGCAAGCCGAAAAGCACGAGCTCTCGCACCTCTACGAGGCCAAGATCAAGAACATGGGCAACGCCGGCCGAAACGGCGGCGAGTATTATACTCCGCGACCCCTCATCCGGGCCATGATTCAGGTGATTCAACCCAAGATTGGCGAGCGCATCTACGATGGCGCGGTGGGCTCCGCCGGATTCTTGTGCGAATCCTTCGATTTCCTCAAGTCGAAAGGCAAACTCACGACCAACGACCTCGCGACGCTACAAACCCGCACGTTCTATGGCAAGGAAAAGAAGTCTCTGGCCTACGTGATCGCGATTATGAACATGATCCTGCACGGAATTGAAGCACCTAACATCATTCATACCAACACGCTGAGCGAGAACCTGGCCGACATCCAAGACAAAGACCGCTACGACGTCGTCCTCGCCAATCCCCCTTTTGGTGGGCAAGAACGCGTGGAACTGCAATCCAACTTTCCGATTAAAACTGGTGAGACCGCTTACCTGTTTCTACAACACTTCATCCGCATTTTGAAGGCCGGCGGCCGCGGTGGCATCGTTATTAAGAACACGTTCCTATCAAATACCGACAACGCTTCGATCAGCCTTCGCAAGCTCCTTCTCGAAAGCTGCAACCTTCACACCGTGCTCGACTGCCCGAGCGGAACATTCCAGGGCGCCGGCGTCAAGACCGTCGTGCTGTTCTTCGAAAAGGGCAGCGAAGCTCGAAAAGTCTGGTTCTACCAGCTAGACCCCGGCCGCAGTATGGGCAAGACCAATCCGCTCAACGATGAGGATTTGGCGGAATTTGTGAAGCTGCAAAAAAAGTTTGCCGATTCGCCGAAAAGCTGGTCGATCGATATATCGACGCTTGATCAAGGCAGTCTCGATTTATCGGTCAAAAACCCGAACGGGGGCGACGAAGTCACCCAACGTAGTCCGCAAGCAATAATTCAGGAGATCATTGCACTTGATGCAGAAAGCGTAGAGGTAATCAAAAAGATCAAAGAGCTGCTATGACGGGAGATTCCACGCGGGTGACGACGACGGGCGGTCGCGAAGCCACAACGCGACACATTCCGCCAAAACATGCATTAGCTGTTGGTATGCCCAGTATCGCGCCGCCAGCGAGATGGCGCTGGTCGCCCTTGTCGTCAATCGCCCGCCTTGAGTCCGGACATACGCCAAGCCGGAAGCACCCAGAGTATTGGGGCGGCCCTATTCCCTGGATCAGCATTCAGGACGCCCGCGAATCCCATGGACGCCGGATCGACAGCACGCTTGAACATACGAACGACGTAGGGATCGCGAACTCCTCCGCTCGAATTCTCCCCAAGAACACGGTTTGCCTGTCACGAACTGCATCAGTGGGCTATGTGGTGGTGATGGGGCGGCCAATGGCAACCAGCCAGGACTTCGTGAATTGGGTCTGCACAGATCAACTGAACCCCGACTTTCTAAAGTATGTGTTCATCGCAGAAGGAAAGGAGCTGTTGCGATTCGCAAGCGGCTCGGTTCATCAGACGATCTATTTTCCTGCCGCAAAAGCGTTTCATATTTGCCATCCTTCCGCGGCCGAACAGAGCAGTATCGTCGCCATCCTCGACCAAGCCTCCGAGGGAATCGCCGCAGCCAAAGCCAACGCGGAGAATAACCTGGAGAACGCTCGGGCCATCTTCGATGGCCAGCTTCAATCCGTGTTCACTCAAGGCGGTGAGGAGTGGGTCGAAACGACCATCGGTGAGCAAATTCGGTTCATCGACTATCGCGGAAAGACACCTGTAAAAACAGCGCACGGAATTCGATTGATTACGGCAAAGAATGTGAAAATGGGATTCCTTCAAGACAAGCCGATGGAGTACATAGCGGCGGACAACTATAGGACATGGATGACTAGGGGAATTCCGGAGAAGGGCGACGTTCTATTCACGACCGAAGCACCGCTTGCCAATGTGGCGCAACTTGACACAGCCGAAAAAGTCGCCTTCGCCCAACGCATCATTATCATGCAAACTAAGGCGGAAACTCTTGATAGCACATTCCTAAAGTATCTTTTACTGTCACAGCCAATCCAACATCGCATTCGCACTAGAGGGACGGGCGCAACGGTGCAGGGCATCAAAGCCAGCCTCCTAAAAACGATTGAGATTTCATTTCCGCGTTCGCTGGTTGAGCAGAAGCGTCTTGTGACGAAGCTCGAGGGATTGCGTGACGAAACCCAACGCCTCGCGAGCATCTACGAGCGCAAGCTCGCCGCGCTGGACGCTCTGAAAAAGTCGTTGCTTCATTGCGCATTTATGGGGGAGTTAACGGCAAAAAGGACTTCGGAGCTGATAGAAGCGGTGGCATGAACGAAGCCGAGACCCGCGCCGAACACATCGATCCCGCCCTCAAAGCTGCGGGGTGGGGCGTCGTCGCGGGAAGCCGCATACGGCGGGAGTATTCCATCACGTTAGGGAGGCTTGAGGGTCAGGGCAGGCGCGCCAAACCGCTGATCGCCGACTACGTACTTGAGTATCGCAACACCAAGCTAGCCGTCGTTGAAGCGAAGGCTTGGGATGAAGCGCTGACCGAAGGCGCTGCACAAGCCAAGAACTACGCCGGGAAACTGGAAATCCGGCATACATACTCGACGAATGGGCAGGGCGTCTACGCCATCGACATGGACACAGGGAAAGAAGGCCAGGTCGCCAAATTCCCGACGCCGGCCGAGCTCTGGAAGGCTGTATTCACTCAGCCTGATTCCTGGCGGGATCGTTTCGCTGCCATACCTTACCCGGACAAGAGCGGGACCTGGGATATCCGTTTCTACCAAGAGATCGCCATCAACCGCGTGCTCGAATCCATCGAAGCCGGACGAGATCGGGTCCTACTGACGCTTGCTACCGGCACGGGCAAGACCTCGATCGCATTCCAAATTGCCTGGAAGCTCTTCAAGGCCCGATGGAACGTCAAGGATTGGAAAAGTGAGAAGGAGCCGGAGCGACAGCCTCGCATCCTGTTCCTGGCGGATCGCAACACGCTTGCCACGCAGGCCTACAACGATTTCACGTCGTTCGCGGCTTTTCCGGACGATGCCCTAGTGCGCATCGCTCCGGAGTCAATTAAGAAGAAAGGCCGGGTTCCGACCAACGGCAGCATCTTCTTCACGATCTTCCAGACCTTCATGAGCGGCCTGCCCAAAGACGGGCAGCCTTCTCCATACTTCGGCGACTATCCAAAGGATTTTTTCGATCTAATTGTCATCGATGAATGCCACCGCGGCGGCGCCAACAACGAAGGCAACTGGCGCGGCATCCTTGAGTATTTCTCGCCGGCGGTGCAGCTCGGGCTGACCGCGACGCCCAAACGCAACGAGAACGTCGATACCTACCAGTATTTCGGTGAGCCAGTCTACATTTACTCCCTCAAAGACGGGATCAACGACGGTTTCCTGACGCCGTTCAAGGTCAAGCAGATCGCGACGACCCTGGATGAGTACGTCTACACACCCGACGACATGCTCGTGGAGGGAGAACTCGAGGGCGGCAAGCGGTACGAGGAAGCAGATTTCAACAAAACTATCGAGATCACCGAGCGCGAAGCCTATCGGGTCAAGCTTTTCATGGAGATGATCTACCAGAGAGAAAAGACGTTGGTGTTCTGCGCGACGCAAGACCATGCCCGGGTAGTTCGCGATCTCATCAACCAGATAAAAACTAGTAACGATCCGAACTATTGTCAGCGGGTAACCGCCGAGGACGGCAGCCTGGGCGACCAACATCTGCGCGACTTTCAGGACAACGAAAAGACGATCCCGACGATCCTCACGACCTCGCAAAAGCTGTCCACCGGCGTGGACGCGCGCAATATCCGCAACATTGTGCTGATGCGGCCGATCAACTCCATGATCGAATTCAAGCAGATCATCGGCCGCGGCACGCGACTCTACGAGGGGAAGGACTACTTCACGATCTACGACTTCGTGAAGGCGCACCAGCATTTCAACGACCCCACCTGGGACGGCGAGCCGATCGATCCCGAGTTCGGGATACCGCAACCGCCGCGGACGCCGGTTGATCTGACTGACCCGCGACGCCCGGAGGGTCCGCGTGAGCCGCGAGGACCCAGGCCACTAAGGGCAAAGGTGAAGCTCGCCGACGGTAAAGAACGGGCCATTCAACATATGGTGGCAACGACGTACTGGCACGCGGACGGCACCCCCATGTCCGCGCAACAATTCATGGAGATGCTGTTCGGGAAGCTGCCCGAGTTTTTCAAAAACGAGGACGAGCTCCGCACCTTGTGGAGCGACCCGGAGACCCGTGCCAAGCTGCTGATTGCGCTGGCGGAGAAGGGATTTGGCAGCGCACAGCTCGCCGAGATGCAAAAGATTATCGACGCCGAGAACAGCGATCTGTTCGATGTCCTCGCATACGTGGCCTATGCATTACCGATGCTTACTCGACAGCAGCGCGCCGCGCAGGCGAAGCGCGGCTACGGCCCCCAGGTCAACTACAGGCAGCAAGCATTCATCGACTTCGTGCTCTCGCACTACATCACTGTAGGCGTGGAGGAATTGAGCAGGGAGAAGCTCAACCCCTTGCTACGTCTCAAGTATCACGACTCCATTGCGGACGCCGTGGCCGACCTCGGGAAGACCGAAGATATCGGCAAAATGTTCGCCGGCTTCCAGCGCTACCTCTACGACAAGTCGCCGGTGAGACCTGCAGCATGAGTGCGTTCGAACTCGCTATGTTGACATCAGCACTCCCTTACCGACAGGGTTGATTCAACCGGTTATGTCTTGATCGCCTATTCCGCAAGATCCTTGACTCTTTATCGGTGATGTAGGCCGGATCGCTGGAAGTCGCCTATAATCAGAACGCGCAGGTACGAGTGCATGCAACTTGCGCATGAGTCGGCGAAAAGTCAGGGACGAGATCTGCAGCTGAATATGGACGTACAAGATATTGGGCAGTTGCTTGCGCATGCCGACAAGCCGCTGCAGCTGATGCGGCTGGCGGCTCTAGAGCCGCGACTTCAGCCGTACGTTGCCGTGCTGTGCCAGCCTAACGGCATCATCCACGCGTGCCCGGCGCGCATCGGAAACGCCGACTCGTCGGGCGTACATCCCATGTATGCGTCATTCCTCGAGGACGCGGTAAAGCGTCAAGCCCAAATGGTAATAACCCCGGAATACAGCGTACCGTGGAGCGTTATCAGAGACATCGCGTTTTCCAAGGCCTCGCTAGGGCCGCCTCAAGGTTCTTTGTGGATTCTCGGATGCGAAAGCATCACACCGGGCGAGCTTGAGACGTTTGGGAGCGAGCTGGCATCCGCGCCGACGCTGAGGCTGTTCCATGAGGAATTCGACCCGCAGCGACGCGCGCAAACGGTTTACGTAGATCCGGTAGTGTTCATTTTCTGGGCCGTTGAAAAAACAGGTACCGCGGTCCTATGTTTACTTGTGCAGTTCAAGACCGTTCCTTCAAGGGATCCCGACCATGTCGAGTTGAAGTCCCTTTATCTTGGGACAACGGTATACAAGTTCAAAGCACACGATGCCGACGTCTCCCTCCTGACACTGATCTGTTCTGATGCATTTGAATTTACCGACGCCTTGGTCGACAAGCATTCAAACAATCTTCTTCTGGTTCATATTCAACTCAATCAAAAGCCTGCCTATGTTGACTACTCGGCGTATCGGGCGCGGCTTCTATCTGTGGCGAGCAATAATAACGTTGAGGTGATTTGTTTGAATTGGGCGGCTAAGGTTCTGATCGAAGGGCACGTTAAACCCTGGAACGCCATCGCTGGATCAGCGTGGTATGTAGCTCCCAGAGGAGTGACCCTAAAGGACGCAGACGTCAATGAGCTCCACCGCGATGGACTCTATTACAGCATCGTCGGTGACCGCTGGCATGGCTTTTATCTGAACTATGCGGCGCATTCGTTGGTTCTCAGCAAGCAACCTGTGTACTTCGTTGGCGCCCAAGTCCTCAACGCTAGAATCCCGCCTGAGGTTAGAGCTCGTCGAATCTGGGAAGCCACGATAGGTGCGTGGCAGGATGCCACTGCCGATGATGGATTCGGCGTATTCATAGAAACTTATAGCCCGCTAGCCGAGATCTTGGCTAAACCTTGTCAAAATGACCCACTCGCAATTGAGCGTGCCTTGGAGCTCCTTGAGGGACCACGCGGACACGTCGACGATTGGTATCAGCTAAAAGAACTGTCGGCTCTCAGAGTAGCTGAGGAGGAGTCACTCCGTCGGGTCACGGTTAGTCAGGAAGTGGATCCAGCGCGGCAGGGTGTGCAATTCCGCCGTCATCGCGCTCGTTTAGCTCAAACTGCAGCCACTATTCCCAGCCTATTAGGCGCTTGGCCGGCTAGGGTTGGAGATTTGGCCAACGGCTTTCGCTACAAATGGACATCCACCACGCCTCATAACAATGTCGAGCCCACTGGAGGCGGAAAGGCCGCAGCACTCGTATATCTTGGAGAGGATCCAGAGAGCGACACGTTGGCCAACATCTGTGCAAAGCTGACCAAAGCACGCCAAAAACATGCGGCGACAGTCGCGATTGATTCTGGAGGAGATCCCAGCGACGCATTGGTCCTAGCAAAAGACCGCCTGTGCCTAGCGTACAAGACAAATCATAAACTTACATTTTACAAACCCGATGGATTTTCCTCCATTACCGATGCCTCTACAGGCAAGCCTGATGACATCGCTGGAGAACACTCATGATCCCCATTAAGGACGTTGTTGCCAAGCTAGCGACGCGTTATCCGAACATTGAACAGGTGGCTGAAACCGCATACCGCGTGGTCGATACCTACGATGGTCAGCCATTTGCCGTCCGGTACTTCGACCTAGGCGATCAGCTTGAAGCGTATGCAGGGCAATTGCACGAGTATCAGGATCGGCTGCTGGGTTCTTCATATTACGCCAGTGAGTCGAAAGCCGATCTACGCTGGAACTATTACCTATATATCGTTACGAGCGGCGCGCAAAGCAAAGCCGCGCTCAGCGCAAAAGCGACGGTGGAGTCGGACCGAGAATACGCGCGCAAATTTGTTGTCACTCAAACCGAACTTGATCGGGTCCTAAACGACCGGATTTTTGGGTCTGACAATGCCGAAGGACTGCCTCCTGACGCACTCTCAATCTGGACCCAAACCCTTGACCAGCACGCCATGGGATTCATCGTCGATCAAGGACTGCAGGTTCCGGCCGTGACGCGACATATCGCCGAAGGCGATCGCAAGCCGGTAATTAGACCGCCAACCGCTCCTCAGTTAGATTCCGCAGAAAGGGCCGCCGCTACGGAATTTCTCTCGAGCCTAACTATAAAGGGCTTCCGGAATTATCCGACTCGTAGAGATTTCGATTTTGGCGCCGTAAACCTAATTGTCGGAGTCAATGGCGTAGGCAAGACCTCATTGCTTGAGGCGATTGAGTTCCTGTTCTGCGGAAAGACACGAAGAACTGAATCGGTGCCGAAGGGGACGGACATCTCCGGAAGACTTGCCGACTCCAATCTCAACTTACAGACGAGGCAAAGCACGCCATCTAATCGCTTGCGCGCTCGACATTTGGCTTGGTATGGCAAGTCTGAGCTCAGGACACTAACTCTCGATGACAGCTTTTCCAAGTTCAACTTTCTCGACACGGATGCGGCGGTGCGGCTTAGCGTCGAAAAAAGCCAGGTTAGAATCGTTGATGATCTGTCTCAGCTCCTACTCGGGGCCGAAGCCTCGAAAGCGCTAGATAGATTCTCGCGTGTACTTCGTCAGCTTGGTGATGACAAAAAAGATTTAGAGAAAAGCATAGAATTTCGCGAAGAACGCCGGTTTGATGCGGTCACGCAGCTAGCAATACTCCGAAACACACCTCAAGCCTCTGGATCATTATATTCTGATTTGCTGTCTGCCCTTCATGCGATTGGTTGGACAGGCATGCCTACGGAGAAGAGCCAGGCCGCGCGGGTCTCCGATTCAATACACAATGCTCTGGCAAACATCGAGTTGTTGAGAAACTTGGGATCCTCCAGCTTTCCCGACGTGAAGGACGTCGAGGCAATGCTCGAAGCCCTTCACGGAACGGTAAAGACACTGGAACAATTAAAGGAAGAGGCCGCGGTTAGGACACGTTCCGATAAGCGAGCGACGATACGCTTGCGGCAGATTGCGAAACGTATGGAGGCGCTTGAAGCGTTGGCGCCTCTTGTCGCGGCCGGAATAACTGAGCTCGTTCAGCGTGCTCGCGCCTTGGAAGATCAAATTAACAAACAAACGCCGAATATTGCCGCGGCAGAGGCCGCTGCTGCGAACGTCCCAACAGATCCGATTGTCCGCTCGCAGAGACTCTCCGTGATTAAGCAACAGTGGACTGCAGCCGCCCGCACTGCCTCCATCCGGATGGATTCGACAGCGCGAGCACTGACGGCGTTCGAAAGGACACAGAAGGCGCTTATTTCTTTAAAACAACGACTGCGTGCGAACGCACAGGAGGTATTGCAGCATACTGGCGATGTTACGCACTGTCCTGTGTGCCGGGCTGCGTACGCGCAAAACGAGCTTCAGGCAAAGCTGGAGGAGCTCACAGAATCGGCGGCTAATGCCGAATCGGAGCAATTGCGACACGAGGTGCAGGAGTCCCAGCGCCAGTACGAGCAGCTCACAATGCAATTGACCGCCGTGGAGTTCATCGAACGTTATCTGGCGGCGGCTCCGAACATAAGTCTGGAAGATGCGCTTAAGACAATTGAGGTAAATCGAGCAAGCCTCTTAGGCGTTGTTTCTGACCTACAGACCGTGCGTGGGACGCTGCAGGCGCACGCTACGGCAGGGCACAGTCTCGAGCGGCTTGAGGAACTCGCTTTTGCGGCCGAATTGCCCGAGGCCGACAGGTCTCCCGAATCCATCGCCAAACATCAAAATCTGCTTAGGGCGGAACAACTAACCGTTACGGCAAACCTCGAGCGATCGGCAAGTGATGCGCGCGAAGCTTCACTGCGAGTCACAGACATTTCCGCCGCTTTGGGCGTTCCGGACCAGACCCCAGAGGAACTAGAGCGACTTGTGGCGACGCGCATCAAACGTCTGGTAGATATGAGGGGCGCGACTGACGCGCTTCGCAGCCAAATTGCCTCACTCGATACTCTGTCACCGTCGGAACTACAGTCGCGTCTGCAGGCGATCAACGACATTGTCGTCCAACTACGTACTGCAATAGCTAAAGAGTCCCAAGACTCAGAAGCGGTAAAGCACGAGACAAAGCGTCAAACGGAAGCCGAAGCGGAAATAGAAGGGTTTCGCGTGAGGCTCAATCGTGTCGACAATGCCATTTCAGTTCTGACTGATTTGCTTACTCACCAATCAGATCGCGCGCTGTCGGAGCTGGTGCAGCGCGAGAATGCCACGCGTATCTCTTCGACCTTCGCAAAAATTCATGCGCCAAACGAATTCGATCTGGTGATGAATGGCAGTCTCAGCATCATACGCCGCGAAAGCGGCAAGGTTGAGCTAGATGAGATGAGCTCCGGTCAGCGTGCTGCCTATGCACTATCGCTCTTTTTGGCGATGAACGAACGTTTGACCACCGGGCCAAAGGTCCTGCTATTCGATGATCCCGTCTCCCACGTCGATGACATCAATACGCTGTCGCTGCTAGATCATCTGCGTGACGTCGCACTGACTAATGAGCGCCAAATATTCTTTGCGACCGCCGATTCCAAGATCGCTGCCCTATTTGCTCGTAAGTTTCGGTTCATGGGCGAGCGCTTTAAGCAAATCGAGCTTTCGAGGGACTGATACGGCATCTTTAGCGACCGTTGGGGCGCGGACGTCTCGTAACTGACGGAGAAATTTGTGATCTCTACACTCGTCGCGAAGCCGATATCCCAGGCGCCGGATCGATTTTATCGGTATCAGCCGTTCTCCTCACGGTCTCTTCAATCACTATGCGAAGACACACTGTACTTCTGTCATCCAGGACACTTTAACGACCCGCTCGACTGCAAGCCCACCTTGGAATGCGATTCTTCGACAGCCGATCTTAAGGGCCTCTTGGCCCAGCTCGTAGGTACAAGAGTAGCCTCGGAGATTCGAGCGTCCCTCAAACGAGCGCAGTTGAAAGGCACGCGGGCAGAAGTGCACGCGCGCACTCGTGCGGAATTGGAGGCGAAGCGGGTACTCGAAGACATTGCCTATCACTCTACCAATCCGGACTATGAAGAAGGGCAGGAGGCAGCCGAAACAAATCTTCTGGTCAACGAGATTGAAGATGAAATGATGCGGCACTATGAGCTCGGCGTCTGTTGCTTCAGTGAATTCTTTGATTGTGCGCTTCTGTGGAGCCACTACGCGGATCAGCATCGCGGAATTTGCGTAGGCTATGATTGCGACCGAGATCCCGTTCCGGACCTCAAACCTGTCAGTTATGGAGGAAAGCGCGCAATTCTGACGTCGGTCGTTGTTCAGGGGTTTCTTCGCGGGGATGCAGCGGCGAGAGCACATCTCGACGAGAGCGTTCTATTGAGAAAAGCAGCAGGATGGAGTTATGAAGCCGAGTGGCGATTGATCCGGCCAATTGGAGAGCAAGATTCGCCAATGCGGCTCAGGGAGATTACTTTTGGTCTTCGGTGTTCACCGTCCGCAATTTACACGGTCTGCTCGGCTTTGAAGGCGCGAAATCCAGAAGTCGACTTTTACGGCATGGGCGTGGCGCATAAGGAATATAGTTTGGTTCGACAACGCGTTGATCAGGACGAGCTGGAGAGATCATACCCGCGCACCGCGCAGTCCGGCGCCGAGATGTTTCCCGACCTCCAGGATAGTTGACATCCAAAATGGCGAGATCGCGCTGACTACAAGCCTCCAGATTAGCTTGCAATGAACTGATGCCCACCTACACAGTACTTTCCTGCCGCCGTTTCTCTTGCTCTGGAGAGCCTTGCGTGCATCTATTTTCCGAAGAGCGCTGTACGTGGAAGCTAGGGGACCAGGAGTTGGCTAGCAGTAAACCTTTTCGCATGGACCACCGACGTTGCGAAGTGTCAGCCAATTGCGTTTGACGGGCTGCGACTAATGGATAAATTTGAACGCATTTACAGGCTTCATGCTGTTTTAAACGGGCGAAAATCCGCTATCTCAGCCCGTGATCTTCAGGAAAAGCTCGGATGCTCACGGGCCACGCTTAATCGGGACATTGCCCTCTTCAAAGACTACCTGCATGCGCCCCTTGAGTTCGATGCGGACGCCGGTGGCTATCGTTTCTTAACGGCATCGGGCACGTTTGAGTTGCCGGGCCTGTGGTTCTCGGCCGCCGAGCTTCAGGCGTTGGTCTTCCTGCAACGCCTGGCGGAGGACTCAGGGGGCGGCATCCTGCAAGAAGAGATCCAGACGCTCTCACGCCACTTGAGCGAGCTTACGAAACACAAGCGCCTTCATCTGGAAGAAGCATCCACGCGCCTGAGATTCCCCGCCTTGGTGGCGCGCCCCGCCGGTCCCGCCTTTGCTTCCGTGTTGTCCGCCACGTTACGACGCAAGCAGCTATCCTTCGGATATCACTCTCGTGGATCGAATGAACGCACACAGCGGATGGTTTCACCGCAGCGTGTTGTTCACTACCGGGAGGCCTGGTACATGGATGCGTGGGACGAGGCCAAACATGACCTGCGGAGCTTCTCTGTCGATCGCATGTCGAACGCGGTCGAGCAAAACGATTCTGCGCGCGCCGTTCCAGAGAATGAACTCGATGAACATTTCGCCGGCGCGTTCGGGATTTTCGGCGGCCGACCGGACAAAGTGGCGGTGCTCCTTTTCACGGCTGAACGTGCTCGGTGGGTGGCCGATGAGGTATGGCATCCGAAGAAATCAGCGCGGTTTCTAGAGGATGGTACCTATGAATTGTCGGTGCCTTATCGAGACAGCCGAGAGTTGGTTATGGAAATACTTCGGCATGGTCCCCATGTGAAGGTCATCGCCCCTGAATCGCTTCGGCACGAGGTCCTCCAGCAGCTCACGGCGACTCTAGAACGGTACAACCCTTAACATAAGCCTAGTCTCATGTTTTGAGCCTGGCGCCGGGCAATCTCCCAGATAGACCAATCTTAGGGAGATTGCCATGTGGACCTACCTGATTCTGACCGCCCTCGGTGCCGGCGCCAGCGGATTTGCCGTGGCCTGGCTCGTTCAAGCGTCCAAACTGGTTAGCGCGAAAGCAACTGACCAAAGCCAGATCGACGGACTCCAAGCACGAAGTAAATCGCTCGAGGAGGATATCGCAGTCGAACGCGCCGCAATCACCGAACTTCGGGAGTTGCACATCACCGAATCTCGGGCGCGTGCCGCTGCGGAAGCTCTCGCCGAGCAGGTGCCGCAACTACGGGCTCAGCTCGATGCACTTCAGGATCAGATCAAAAATCATGCGGTGCGGGCGGCCGAGCTGGAAACGTCGTTGACCGCGAGCCAGCTGGCGACGAGAGAACAGCGTGAACATCTGGATAAGGCACAACAGGCCTTCGAAACCACGTTCAAGGCCCTCTCGGCCGATGCGCTCCGAAACAATAATCAGTCCTTCATTGAACTGGCGAAGTCGAGTTTCGCGAACCTCCAAGGGGAGGCTAAAAATGATTTGGACGCGCGGCAGTTGGCTGTCGACCAATTGGTCCAGCCCATTCGAGATCAGCTGGCACTTGTCGGCACGAAACTCGGAGACCTCGAAGTGCAGCGAGTGGCGGCCTACGCGGCGGTCCATGACCAACTGAAAACGCTTAACGAAGCGACCTTACCCGAAATCCGAAAAGAGACTGGAAGCCTGGTAAAAGCGCTGCGTCAGCCCATGGTCCGAGGCCGCTATGGGGAAATGCAGTTAAAGCGAGTCGTCGAGATGGCCGGCATGCTCGATCACTGCGATTTCATCGAGCAGGAGAACCGCGAAACGGAGGATGGACGCCTGCGGCCTGACATGGTTGTGAAATTGCCTGGGGGCCGCAACATCGTGATCGACGCCAAGACCCCGATCATGGCGTATCTGGAGGCGCTCGAGACCTCGGACGAGGAGATGCAGCGCGCCCATATGCTCCACCACGCGGATCAGTTTCGTAAGCACATTACCGCACTAGGGCGAAAGTCCTACTGGGATCAATTCTCTCCGACACCAGAAATGGTCGTCATGTTCGTGCCTGGAGAAGTCTTCTAC
>Ga0210402_10002147_pt1 | contig 19449 bp, 38 predicted proteins | sample IncBWC7MmetaG_FD_161055 | JGI IMG/M metagenome (GOLD analysis project Ga0210402, IMG submission 161055) | Forest soil microbial communities from Barre Woods Harvard Forest LTER site, Petersham, Massachusetts, United States - Inc-BW-C-7-M | ecosystem: Environmental > Terrestrial > Soil >... | reverse complement strand
AGTCGGCCCGCGTCGGGCATTCGGCGCCGCACTGCTCGCACCACTTCCGGCCGGTCATGTCGGTCGCGCGGCGCTCGATGGCGCGCTGGCTGGCGGCCGAGAACGAGATGCGGATCATGCCGCCCCCTTGCGCCGCGCCCGTCGCGTCTCGGCTCCCTTGGCGTATGAACGCTCCTGCTGGCGCTCATAGCCCTCACAAACCAGAAAAATCGCCTCGCGCACCCGAAATGGCAAATGGCCCAACCAGATCACAATCGGCGCTCCAAGGTGCTCCTGCGGCGTATGGGGGCCAGCCTCATCAACCAACCGCCGGAGCCCTTCAGTCCACGTCTCTTTCATGCCGCCCCCCGGAGCCGCTCAGGCTCGACGCCGATCAGGTTCGCGATCACCTCGATGATCGCAGTCTTGCTGCGCTGGAACTCGTCCTTGTCCATCCGGTCGTGGCCGTGCATGCGCTGGCTCTTCGGCTTGCGCACGATGACCAGCGGGCCGCGCACGAACACCACAGCGAACTCGTCCTCGTTGCGGGCGTAGGCGGCCATGCGCAGGGCGGCGGCCTTCGATCCCGCGTCGATCACCACTTCGGTGTAGAAGCCCGCCTGGATCAGCGCCCGCTTCCTGAGGTGTGTTGGCGTCGGGTAGAGGCCCGCAAGGTTCTCAGGCAGATTTTCCCAGGCCTGATTGACGAACGCGAACTGCTGCGCGTGCGACGCCCAACTCCGCTCGGAGACTTCCTCCAACCAGTATCGGCGGCCGACTTCGAACTCCTTGGCCGCCGCCTGGGGCCGCAGCGGGACCATTTCGGCACCTGTCCAGCGGAATGCAATCACGGGATGTGCCCCCATGCTTGGCGATTGACGATCTTGCTGATGCAGGAAGTCCTGACGCCGTAGTTGTTCGCCAGTCGCGATTGAGGAACCGTTCCCGCGAGATTTCGGATTACGATAACGTCCGCTTCGTTCAGTTTCGCAGCGTGATGGCGTTGCCCGCGCACCACCGTCCCGTGGCCTTCTTTGTCAGCCGCGTTCTCATCGGCAGTCGCCCAGCGAAGATGACGAGGGTTTACGCACGCCAGATGTCCGTTGCCGCAAGAATGAGCGGCTTCATGACGAGGCGATGGCGCGGCGCCGTGGATCAACTCGCACATGATCCTTGTCGGCTTTCCTGCTCGCATATGCGCCCGGCCGTCGGGGAAACGCGCGAACGGCCACGGCACGCATTTGTCGCCGACATGGTCTTTATGGGCGTGCAGCCAAGCGAGCGGAGCGCCACGCGCGCTTATGGCGCGAACGGATGCCTTGGGGTCGCCGAACCTTCGCCATCGTTCGTAGTGCAGTTTGCACCATCCTCTGGCGAGCGAATGCCTGCCACACCCCAAAACGATGCACTTCATCATCGCACCCCCTATTTCACGTGAAATAATGCATGGGTTTCAGCCGGGTTTAGTTGGTTCTGGCTGGTTGTTTGGGGTGATCATCACGCCGCCATTGCGTAGCGGCGCGAGAGCTTGTCGACCTTGACCTCCAGCTCCCGGATGAAGGTTGTGATCTCGCGCTCCAGTTCGCCGTTGAGCGCGGCGTCGCGATGGACGCGCTTGATCCACATCTGCATCGCGGGCGGAAAGTCGGGATTGAACGAGACGTAGTCGCACCAGGGCATCGCGCTGCAGGCCATCTGCCATTGCATCTGCACCATGTGATCGTTGCTGATCGTCTCGGTGATGAGCGTGTCGAGATGCTTCGCGGGCAGCGGCGCCTTTATCTCGATCAAGCCCGCTATCGCCGTGCCGCCCGGCTGCAAGACGAAGCCATCCGGCGAGGCGTGCGATCCCTTGATGCGCGGGTGCGTGATGAGGCCGACCTCCTCGACCTCGACGCCGCGCACCATCGAGTAGAGCAAGCGCGCTTCAGGCTCGCGCGTGGTCCCCTGGAGCATGGCGGCGGTCTTGTAGATCTCGACCGGCGTGTTGGTCAGCCGCTCCAGGACCTTGTTCGCCATCAGGCTCTCGCGATCCGCGCTGTAGCCTGTCTTTGTGCGACGAACGACGCTCGGCGCATCGGATGCGCCGACCGAACCGCAGCGCGCCTGCCTCCAGGCGTCAGTTCCCTGCTGGAGCATTCTTGCGCGCCTTCTCTGCCTTCGCGAGGCCCAGGACTTCCTTCGCCCGCGTGAACTGATCGACCGTCATCTCGACGACCTCGTCGACGCCGACGAGCCTGAGCAGCGTCGCCTGACTGCGGCCCGTGTCGTCGATGAGCTTCTGCAGCTCGTTGGCCTGCTCGATGCTGATCTTGGGCGATGTCCCGCCCGCCCCGCGCCCATCGTCGTCGACGGCGGCGGCAAGACCAATGGCGGCGCGCAAACCGTAGCGTTGCAGGTAGGTCAGCGCCGAGCCGAGCGCCTGCACCATCGACATGCCGGTCGAGCCTGGGTCGACCTTGCTTTCGAGCTTGACGCGCTCGCTGTAGCCGTCGGAATGGCTGACGATGCAGGTGACCTTGGCCATGTCGCCCTGCTGCTCGACGGCGAAGCGGTAGGCGAGGCCGTGCGCGGCGAACACTGGATCGACGACCTTGGCGACATCGGCGAAATTTTCGTACTTGTACTTGGTGCGCCCGCCGCCTTCCTTCTTCGAAGGGTAGTCGACATCGCGGGTCTTGAGGACCGGCTGCAACTCGCCCTTGGCGACGCTCATCGCGAGGTTGAAGGCGCGCTCGGCGGCGCGGTCCTCTTCCTGGCGCCGCGCCAGCAGCAGCCGGTCGAACACTTCGATGTTGAGCTGCGGATTGGTGGCGAGCCGCTCGATCATGACGAGCAGGCCGCCGCCCCCGGTGGCGGCAGTAGGGGGTACTGGTTCCGGGGGCGGCGCAGCGACCGACTGGTAAGGGACCCCGGCCGCTGGCTGATTATCGCTCATCTGGTCCCTCATGCAAAGACCGAAGGTTGTCCCCATGGCAGCTAGCCGTCAACGTTTAACAGGGGGCTGTTAGACGTTTAACAACCCAATCATCCACAAGTATTCGCACTATATGTTAGACGTTTAACAGGTTGTTAGACGTTTAACAACGATGTTAAACGTTTTACTCACGGCGGTGCTTAGGTGATAGTGTTAAACGTCTAACGCGCGACTTCGCGTTGCTGTGGACAGCACAAGTTAACTCTTGACGAAGGATTGGGTAAAGCGGCATGTTGCCCCAATGCCGGAAAACCATAAACGCCCACCGCCGAGGCCTCCGCTCAAGGAGCTGATCGGCATACGGCTGACCAAATACCCCGACATGCAGCAGCATGACTTCGCCAAGCGCCTGGGGATCACCCGACTGCACATGACCGCAATCGAGATGGGCCGCCGCACGCCGTCGACGGAGCTGGCTCTGCGCTGGCTGTCGCTGCTCGCGCCTCAGGCGCGGCTCGACATGTTCGGCCCGCTGCCGGTGATCGAAGAGCGTCTCAGCCTGCTCAAACAACTTCAGAAGTTCGCCCCGAAAACCTACGCAGCCTGAGGCGTGCGATGGCGCGGAAACGTAAGATATTTGCGCCATCCGAGGACGCCATCACCGCCGCCGAGTGGCGCAGCGTCGAAGAGTTCCCTGCTTATGAAGTCTCCTCCGAAGGAGCCGTGCGCAATCGCCAGGGGGAGATACTCAAGCCAGAGGCGGGACCTCGCGACCACCTCCGCGTCACCCTTTACAACGGTTCGCGGGAGGTAAAACAACGGGTTTTCGTCCATCGTCTTGTGCTGCTGGCGTTTGTTGGGCCGCCGCCAGATGGACGAGGCGACTGCGCTCATTGGGACGGTAATCCAGTCAACAATTCCGTCGGCAATTTGCGGTGGGCGACGAAGAGCGAAAACGCCGAGGACGCGCGCCGCCATGGGACGCTCGCCCTCGGCGAGAAAAATCGCCGCGCCAAACTTACCAACGCTCAGGCAAACGAAATACGCACACGCGCCATCGCAGGGGCTCCCACTCGCGATTTGGCCAGCGAGTTCGGGATTGATCTCTCGCAGATAAATCGCATCGTCACCGGCGGCGCCTGGGCGCACCTTGGCGGCGTTGTTCGTCTGCCAATCCCACGCGCCCCCGTTGACGAAAATGCAGCCAGCGCGGCAGCCAAAGCCCTGCAAGAGGGAGCGTCGCTTACTCAAGCCTCCAGGCGCTTTGGAATTTCGCGGCAGACCGTCAAACGCCGGTTGGGCTCTGCGCCTGAAAAATTGATCCAGGCTGCGGTGCTCGACCATTGGCGCAATTTTGCCCTGCCGAATACGTTGGTCGCCGCAATCCCAAACCAGTTTTCGCATGGGATGGCGGGCTTAACTCCTGGCGTTGCCGATCTTCTCATCTTGGCGCCGGGCTTGCCCGTCGGGTTCATCGAATTGAAGCGCGACCTCTCAAGCCAAATAAGTGACGCGCAGCGCGAATTTGGAACCCTTTGTGGCGCGCTTGGTGTTCGGTTTGCCATCTGCGTCGGCCGCGATGAGCCGATTGCGCAGCTCGAAGCGTGGGGCGTCGTGCGAACGCAGGCGAGGGCCGCCGCATGAGCGACACGCGCGACAGCGACCGCGTCACCTTCAACGGCGATGGCAAGTTCGACTTCCAGCTCAACCGCGCGCTGGTCGACGAACACCGGCTCGCCCATCTCCTGCTCGACGGCAAATTCGAACATAAGTGCGAGCGCCGCCAGCCGTGGGACTACGGCAACATCTGCATCGAGACAGCCTGGAATGGGCGCCCGTCGGGCGTCATGGCGACCGAGGCGAGCGTTTGGGCGCATGAGCTGAGACATTGCGACGAGACTATCGCGACCCTGCTCTTTCCAGTCCCGGCGCTGCGGAGGCTCGCGCGCTATTTCGAGAACGACCCGGTCGCCCGCAATCGCTTTCGAGGCGGCGGCGACGGAGGCCTCTCCGACGGCGTCCTGTTGCCCATCGGGCCGCTGCGGCACTGGGGCAGGATCGTCCAAGAGATGGAGACGATGGAGTTCGCCAGGGAGGTGCTGAAGTAAGAACCTGGGCGGCGCATTTGGCCGAACACCGCCCAGGCCCAAGTTGGATGAGGGTTTCTAGGCTCCTCTCCCCGGCCTTTAGCAGAAGATCATCACAACTCCAAGACGCGAGTTGTGAACTTCCTGCGTGTGTTTGGTTTTCGCCCCCATGCACGGCGGGTCTTTTCGAGACGCGCTCATGTACTCGGCGAAGCCCAATAGAAAAGGGTCACGCATATGGCCGGTGTATTCCGGCTCGCCTAGCAGCGGCGTGGCGACGCGGGTGGGGCTACCAAGCCTATCTGGCACGGACTGCTAGATTTGACTGTCAGACGCCGGTGAACCGCGAGGCCCGGCGGCAAATGCAGGGATGCTTTTGCCAAGCTCCTCCTACCCTGTCCGTAGCCTTTGGGAAAAGGCCGTGGGGGGTAAGGGGGGGTCTGGCTTTAGCAGGGAGCTTGGGTGGCCGTTGGCCACCCAACCAGAGGCTACTGGTTCAGAATAAGGCACTGGAGGGAGCGGTGACGTCAAAACTCAAGGCGATGGCGGCTGCTGGCGACCCGTGGGCGGTCGCCACGTTGGCCAAGGCGCGAGCACAGGGCCGGGCCGCTGCGGCGAGGGGCCGCGCCATTCAGCGAGGTTTGGCGGCGCCCAGGGCTGTTGATCCGGCTTTTGAGCAGGCCATGCGCGACGCCACGGACATTCGCCGATGGACGGACGGGCCTAACGCGCCTGGATGGCGGATCTACCGGCTGGCTGAGGCGCTGAAGAATGCCTGACGACGCGCCCGACCCGTCGGTGATCGAGCTGCTGCGCCGCGATGCGTTCGACGAGCTGGGGCGCGTGGCGATGCTCGCGGAGGACTATGCGCTGAAATTGTTCGACGCCGCTGAGAGGCGCAACCTCATGGAGACTGCCGGGAGGCTGCAGCAGTTTCGGCTTTGCACGATGGCGATGATCCAGACCTTCAACCATTTTTTGAGGACGCAGCCGCATGGTCAAGGAGTGGCCGAAGCAGGAGGACCATCGGACGCCCATCGTGCGGATCAGCGATCCGGCGATGTCGTGGCATGACATCGACCTCAACGACCTCCTGGGCTGCTGCCGTCGCGAGCTGGAATTGCGGCAGCGCGTCTACCCGAAGTGGGTGGCCAAGGGCACGATGAGCGAGAAGAAGGCCGAGAAGGAGATCGCGCTGATGCGCTCGGTCGTGGACTTCCTCGTCCACTGCGTTTTCAAGGCGGTCACGCGGCGGGCGAAGGAGAGCGCCGACTAGCGCGAGCGCGGCGGCGTCTTTTGGCGCTGGGCCTCGGTCATGGCGCCCCGGCGGACGCCCTGCTTGGTCGCGGAGAGCGTGCCCTTCTTCAGGTTGCCCTTTTCTGCATCGCGGAGACGGCGACGGCGTAGGGGTTGTCGACGCCGCCGCGCGCTTTGATCTTGCTCACCGCCCGGTCGAGGATCTTCGGCATTGTCAGCCCTCTAAGCAAACCCGCTGCGCGCGGCGGCGAGCTGGATGGCGCGCTGACGGCGAAGGTCGTCAGGCATGGTGGGCGGCAAGGGCGCGTTGGCTATGCCGCCTTGGGCAAGCGGGCCGCTGACCGTCTGGGCGGCGGGCGCAGGCAGGTTGGCCGGGTTCACGCCTCTCGGAGCGCCAGGCGCTCCACCGCCGCCGAACAGGCCAGCGAGATTGAGCGCGGTCGCCTGCGGGCCGCCACGGGCGCCTCCCAGCATGCCGCCGCCAATGCCGGGGTCGGCGTTGGGCCGGTCGATGCCGCTGAAGCGCGGGTTCGAGGTTGCGCCAGCTCCGGTCGCGCCGCCGGGCCCGGCGGCTCCAGGTCCAGCGGCGGCCAGCGGGTTCGCGGCTCCAGGCGCAGCTGCAGCAGGGGCCATGGTCGTCGAGCCGGGCGCCATCGGCCCCGGCGGGACGGCTACGCCTCTCGCCTGCGGCAGGATCGAAGGCGGGAATACGGCACGAATGCTTGGTTGCGACCCTATAATGTTTGGAGGAACGGCGGCGCCTCTCGCCTGCGGCAGGATGGAAGGCCCGCTGGGCTGCGCGACGTTCGCCGCCGCCTGATAGGGGTTGTTACCGTCATTGCCGCCGCTCAGGGGGCTGCTGCCGCCCGCCCCAAGCTCGGCCGCGTTCGCGGGGCTGATGCCGAACATCTGCTGCAGGTACTGGAGCCAGGAGGCGCTATTGCCAGCGCCCATCGGCGCGGATCCAGGCCCTCCCGTCGGTCCAGGGCCTCCGCCATAGCCAACGCCCTGGCGGGCCCAGTAGGGCAGGCTGTCGGTCAGATCGGTCACCGCCATTGTTCGCCTCCGTTGGTTGCAGGGGTGGGACTTGAACCCACGACCTTCAGGTTATGAGCCTGACGAGCTACCGTGCTGCTCTACCCTGCTTCACGCCACCGCGATCACGTTCGAGTTCGCGACCGTCGATCCCGCGGGGTTGGTCGCCGTCACCTGACAACTGACGTTGTTCGTGCTGTCGGCCGCCACCAGCAGATAGGTCGAGGCGGTCGCGTTGAGGATGTTCGCGCCGTTGCGCAGCCACTGGTAGGCGTAGGATGTCGGAACATAGGTCCAGTTGCCGTTGGTCACGCTCAACGTGTTGCCGACCGCGCCGGTGCCGGTGACAGCGGGCGCGGTGGTGTTGACCGGCGGGATCTCGTTGGCCAACCCGGCGGTGATCGCGTTCGACATCTGCGTGTTGGTGAGATTGCCGCCCTTGCCCGCGTTGACCACCAGCAAGATGTCGTTGGTGAAATGCGAGTTGGCCGGATTGCCCGGCTGCAAGCCTGCGGGCGCGGTCGAGATCGTGGTGTCGTGGGTGGTGACGTCGCTGCTCAACGCGGTGGCGATGGCGTTCAGCTCCGCCACGCGGTTGGGGTAGAAGTGGTGGATCTTGGTGTTGAGCAGGACTTGACCCGCAAAGTCGGACACCTGGAAGGTCATCGCCGTCACTCCCGCTTGGTCGGCGGGACGACGCCGGGGACCTGCTTGTTGACGCGGTCCTCGACCGGACGCTCCTCGACAGCCTCGCGATAGGCCGCATCGCCGTGCTGCTCGATCCAGGCCGAGCGGGCGCGCTGCTCCTCGGCGCTGGTCATGCCGTCGGCATAGGCGCCCGCCGGCGGCTTTTCGGCGCGCGGATCGATGGCGGGCTTGGGGGTGAACTCGACCTTGGCGTGCGCCTCGACCTTGGCGGCCTGCGGGTCTGCGTCAGGCTTCGGGGGTGGCGGCGCTTGCGGCCTGGGCGGTTGCGGGGGAGGGCGCTGCGGGGTCGGCGGGTTGGTCATGGTCAGCTCCTGTGGGTTGGGGCTGACTGGCTCCTGTAGCACGTTCGGCCGGGGTCGACCACTCGCTGAGATGCTTGCGGAGCTTCTGCGCATCAGGCTGCTGGCGCGCGTTGAGCGCGATCTCGACCTTGAGCAATTCCTCGGCCAGGGCCTGCCACCGCTCGCCCTTCTGGCGTGTGGCTGCATACCTGAGCGTCGCTAGCAACGCCTCCGGCTCGTCTAGCTCGATCAGCGTCGCGACCGTCATCTGCAGGTCATCCATTTGCGTCTCCTTCGGTGGGCAGCGCCAATATAGGCGTGGGCTTGAACACTTGCTTGACCCAGCGCGCGTGGCCAGCCTCGGCCTCGTCCCAGGTGCAATAATGCTCGACGCCCGCTTCTGCTCCATTGACGAACAGCATCGTCTCGAACAGTTTCGGCCTGCCGCCGAAGCCATGATCGAGGCCGAGGAACACGGTCGATACGCGCACATCGTCGCGCGCGGTATCGCGCACGTGCCGGTCGGCCATCGCGAACCAATGGCCCCAGGCGATGATGTCGGGCTCAGGCGCCGGCTTGTGGCCGTTGAGGATGTACGTGTCGCTCACTGCGTCCTGGCCTTGATCTGTGGCTTGACGCTCATTTGGTAGTTGATGTCGATCAGCGCCTTGACGCCGACGATGTGCATCTCCAGCACCAGCTCGCGCATGCGCTTGGTCGCTTCAGGATCGCCGAGCTGCACATACCCGGCGATGTACATCGCCAGGAGATCGGCGAGGACCCCGCCCTGCACCTCAGGGCTCCTGCCAGCGAGCAGCGGGCGGATCTCTCCCACCAGCGCCAGGACCTCGTTGGCCTGTTCGCTCGGCATGTTTGGCGCGTGGAAGATTGGATCGCTCAATGCGGTTGCTCCCGTTTGGGGAAAATGCGGTGTAGAACCTTGATCGCGTCGACGACGCCTTCGCCCTCGGCGTCGTCGACCACCAAGGTGAAGGTGTGATCCGGCCGGGAGCGTTCGATATGGCGCATGAGGCTGGTGAATAGCTCAAGCTCCCAGTCGTGGAACGGGCCGGTGATGACCAGGGCGCGCACGCGCTCGCGCATCGTCGCGGCCCCCAAAACAGGATGAGAGGATCGCTCATGCGAGGTCGGTGACTTTCACCTTGAGGACTTTCGCCAGTTTCTCCAACTGTTCGTCGGTGGGAAAATTGTGGCCGCTGACCCACACTGAAATCCGGTCGCGGCCCTTGGCGACATCTATGCCTTCAGCATTGACATGACGGCCCCATATTTCCGCAGCGAGCGCGGACTGCGACAGATCGCGCTCCTCCATGAGCTGCTTGAGCTTGGCGCGGAAGGCTGCTTTTCGTGCGTCGTCCATTGTTGGTCCTCCTGTCGCATACGCGGCATAACGCTAAAGTTAGCCCCGTGGCAACGTTTAACAGGCTGTTAGATCTTCATCTGAGCGCACTGATGGTGGCGTCGTAAGTCATGCTTCACCGATGCTTTGGCTCGCCTCAAGCAATCGCTTGGTCAGCGTCTCGAACTCGGCCAGCTCGCGGATGGCCTCGTCCTCGCTGCAACCGCTGTGCTTCATCCTGTCCTCGATGATGGCCTGAAGAACCCAAGGCTGCGTGCGCCGAAGCTCGCGCAGGAGATCGCCCAAGGCTTTCTCGAAATCGCGCTTGGTGAGCTTCTTCGCCATCGCCGCGACGCATAACCCCAAAGGTTGGCCCCGCGCAATCCTTCACATCGCGCGCCCATTTGCTATCGTGCAAAACTATGGGCAAACGCCGCGCCGACGCCGACAGCCGCCGCTTTTTCGATGAGTTCGAGAAGGTCCGCGTGTCGCGCTTCCGCGCCATGGGCGTGATCGATCCGGCCAAGCGCGAGGCCTTGATCCCGTTCCCCAACGGTAAAACCAAGCTCATCGGCGTCGGCCATGTGCGCCTCAAGTACGGCGGCGGCTATTCGTATTTCGTCTGCCCGAAATGCGCCAAGCTCGCAGGCACGCTGTACCTGATCGACGATGCGCCACGCTGCCTTCGATGCTGCGACACCATGGGCATCAAATACCGCACCCGAATGGGCTTCGGCAGGGATGAGCGCCGACGGGCAAAAGACCGCATTCTCGACCAGCTCATCGCCAAGCTCGAAACCAAGACGCCGCTGAAGCTCAAGACGCCCAAGTCATGGGAAGGCAGGGCGCAGATCGTCTACAACAGCCGCGCGCTCGCGGAGACTATGCGCAGACGCATGGTCGAACTGAGGCTGCATCAACTCGCAAGCCAACACGCAAGCGAAAACGAAAGTGATACAATCAGGACATATCGGCCAGTCGAAGCCACAAGACAGCTCATCGACATCGCGCCAATCTGGCGGGCAAGATCAACCGAAACCCTCGAACAGGCGCTGGATGCAGCTCAAGTCACCATCATCGCTGCATTAAACAGCGATGATCCTCAACAGCGCCTAAACGCCGCAAAACTCATGCTCCGCACCAAGCAAGCCAGAGATCGTGGCCTGTAAACCAATATCAGGAAAGTGCACCGAGCTGTGGCGCCCGACTGTGATCACTTGTAACCCATTGAAATCATTGAGGTTTTCGTTTTGCATCACACTGTGCTGGCCCCAAGTATTCAGCGCGCGAATGCTTCGGTGGACCGCAATCTTCGGTCAATCCGAAATCTCGAGCATATGCGGCTAGGCGCAGGCTTGACCAGCTCAGGCCCGCGTGGCACGGTCGCGGCTGCGGATCGGACTGTTGCAACCGCACGCAACCGCAGCACAACTGCGCTATCCATGCGAGCTATGCATGTGGATCAGATCACAGCGAAATCCCGCACCGTGCGGGAATACAACCTAATGAAATCAATGCGCTAGCACGCACAGCGGATTTCAAAACAAAATCTTCAGCACATTCAATTGGTTACGTGCGTCGATCATAGATCGTTGCAACATAGTCGCGTGACGCAACCAGACCAAAGGGTGGTCGCCCTCCTTTCTGGAAACCCGAAAACACCCCCCTATAGCACCCATCGTTGGGGGGGCCCCGAGGGGGGGGACCCATCCTACCCCCCGCCTCATTTCCAGACTACAGCCCCGCCAAGTGATAGGTTAAACCTAGTCTAACCGTTACGTTACGTTACGCTGCGTTACGCCGTTACGCTGGGTTTCGTAACGGGCTTCGTAACGGGGAGATTTGGGGATGGTTGAATACGCCAAGGTGAGGCTGTGGGCGGATCGGGTTCGGCTGGTGAAGCGGTATTTGGCGTCACCGTCGTTATGGCCGGACGGGATCGATACGAAGTACGGGCGTTGGTATCAGGGGCGTGAGGACTATTGGAAGGGTTTGGCGGGGGGTTTGGACGCTACTTTGAAGTGGGATGGCGGGGTTGACGACGAAGCCGCGTACAAGCGGTTTGCGAAGCCTGTTGGGGAGGCCTTGCCAGGATCTGGGTCGGCTGATGGGCCTGTGAGTTCGGCAGAGCGGATGCGGCGGTATCGTGAGCGGCAGGCGGCGGCTCGGAAGGCGTTGGAGAAGGCTCCACCTACTTCTTGGTCTTGAGGCCTTCTTTGACCAGCTGTCGGATGGCTTCGGCGCGGGATGGGATGCGGTTTTGCCATCGGTAGTCGTCGATTTGCTGCAGGAGCCTGGGGGGTATGGGGATGATGATGCGGGGATCGGGCTCCTTGGGTTTGCGGGGCATTGGCCGATTGTGCCTTTGGGCCAACATGCCGTAAATATGCGAGAAATGCCTACGGCATAGCCAACATCACGAATAGTTGTTAGACGTTTAACCGAATACTTGGCGCGTCTGAGGCGTCCTCTGCCTACTTACCACGGTTTGGCGATGGGGGCTTTGATGGATGCGGCGCGGCTGAAATATGTGATTGAGCAATGTTTACGGCGCGGCCGGAAGGAGGACCGGCGGGTGTTTCATGCTGACATTGCGCGGTTTTTGGGCGTACAACCGATCACGTTGCGTCGGTGGCTGTCGGGTGAGCGGCCTGTGCCGCGCATGGCCGAGGTCATTTTCGAGATCCTCTTAAATTGGCCGGAGATTACCGCCGAGGCTGTGGATAAGTTGATTGAGAGGCGCGACAAGGGCTTAGAGGTCGAAAAGCAACATTGAGGTATTCGCATGCGGGTTTCTACCCAGGCGATAGAACGGTTTAAGTCCCGACCTCCACAGATTTGGGGGTTTACGTCTTAAGTTGTTAGACCTTTTACTTAGCCAGCAGGCCAACTTGTTAGACGTTTAACAGTAAAGGCGTAAAAGGGGAGACGACGGTGGGAAAAGACGCCGTGTGCAGGCATCAGGGCGACAAGCCGCCAGACGACGGGCCGCACAACGACAACACCCCCTTCGACCCCAAGGCGTGGCGGCGGAAATACATGCGCAAGTACATGGCGGAACGGCGCGAGCGGGAGAGGGCCGCCAAAGCGCCGAAGGATTAACCGGCTGGTAAGGGAGCCCAAAAATGAAACCCACCGAGATCGTGAAGGATCTCATTGACGCCGTGGCCGACCTGCCGACTGACGCGGCGCGGGTGAAGGCGTTTGAGACGCTGATTGTGCTGATGGCCACAAGAACGCGGGATCCGGCAAGGCTTCGCCGGGCCTTGAAGGCGATGTGCGCGATGAAGGCTGCGGGGCCAGCGGAGCTGCTCGCCTTCAAACGCAAGCTCGACGCCACGCTCGACGCGGCTCAGGATGACGCCTCGTTGAGCGCGGCGATCACCGGCGCGTTTCCGCAATGATCGACGACGATCCCGCCTTCAAGGTCCTGATGGCCAACGCCGAGGCGATCAAACGCGGCGCCCTCTCCCTGTGGACGATCTACGAAAAGCCGCTCGACCATCCCGATGGCTTCCTCGCGCGGAGGTTCGAGAGGCCGACGACCGTGTCCTCGGTCGGCATCGGAGCATATCCGCTTAATCTTCACCCGCGCGGGCCTCTACCGGCTCGGCCGTGAGCCCGACGACGAACCGCAGATCGTGGAGACATGGGTGTAATGATGAACGAACCCCGCGCTCGCGCCCAGGACGACAAGCAAAGCCTCGACGACCTGCATCAGATCGAGCGCGCGGTGATCGAGGCCCGGCACGCCCTCACCCGCGCCATGGTCGGCCACGGCCCGCGCGAGCGCGAGAGCTTCATCTTCAACATCGGCTTCGCCCGTGGGCGGCTGTCGCGCATCGCCGAGCGCATCTGTGCGGGCATGGAGCCGCCGCCGCCGGTCAACGACGACCGAGGCGGCCTATGATCGAGAGTAAATTGAAGCTCAAGCTCAAGCGCTACCTTGGCGACGGCGTTTATGCGCGGGTTTCGACGGCTATCAGATCTGGGTTTGGGCGGAACGCGACGGTCGCGAGCATGCAATCGCCTTTGACGCGGGGCCGCTGGCTTCGCTGGCTAAGTACGCGGCCGACCTCAAGCACATGGCCCATGACGCTGAGAGCCTGAACCGGGAGCAAATATGATGCGCCTTAGGCTCAAGCTCGACACGATGGCCATCAACTGGAGCGGCCCCAACGAGACGGCGCCGGACCGATGCTCGGTCTGCGAGGCCCCGTTCGGCGAGGTCGATGTGCCGACCTCGATGTGGTCGAGCGAAGGCTGGACCGCGAGCTTCTGCGACGACTGCGTCGAGAAATACATCGAGCTGGAGAGGACGCCATGACCGCCTGGGCGATGCTGTCGCCGCACCAGCAGGAGGCGGCCAAGGCGGCGGCCCGCCTGATCGAAGAGGCCAACCTGCAATTCATGATGATGCTGTTCAGCACGACCGGCGTCAGCGCGGTGATCGGCAACATCGAGCCCGTCGATGCGGTAAGATTGATCGAGGGCGCCCTGATGGCGGCCAAGAACACCACCAGTTACGCCGAAATAGACATGGGTCGACCAAACTGAACCAAACTGGGACCAAAGGAGGAGAGCATGTCGTTGATCGGAACCGCCATCGGCGCCCTGGTGGCGCTGCTGCCCAGGCCAAAGGCCGACAAGGCCGACCCGCTTTTCATCGCGGGCTATGACGCCGGGCTGAAAGACGGACGCCGCGAGGCCCAGGACGCGCATGTCGAGGTCGAGCGCCTGACCCGCTCGCACGCCCGCCTCGTCGACCACATCGAGACGCTGGAGCGCGAGATCCTGATCGAGCAGCATATCTGCGCCCACTGGAAGGAAGAGGCCGAGCGCCTCGCCAAGCACGCCATCGCGTCCCGCCTGCGCGGCGAGGCGCAGGAGCAACAGGCGCTGATGATGCGGCAGCACCAGGGCCTGCAGCCGCTGCCGACGCCCAGTTGGGCTGAAATGAACGGGCGCAGCGCGATGGCCTACGCGCAGATGCAGTCGGCGCAGCAGCATCAGCTCGCCAACCTGCAGGCGCAGTTCGCCCAGCACGCGGGCCAAGCCCAGGGCCTGCAGGGCGCGTTCGAAGGCTTCTGCAATTGCGTGCCCTCGCGCGCCCAGGTGTGGGGCGCGCCCCGCGAGGGCTGAGCATGATGGACGCGCGCATCCTTCGCAACGTCCCCGTCTGGGATAGCAAGACCAAGCAGTGGGTCGAGATCGACCTCGACGTGGAGGTCGACATCAACTGGATCGCCCATCAGTTGGCCCCCAAGGCCTACAACAACAAAGCCCGCAAGAGCCAAGCCCTGCACGGCCTCGTCGAGGTCCGCGTGCGCGGCACCAAGGCCACCCCGGTCAAGGGCGCCGCATGATCAAGGCGCTGCTCCGAGCCCGCGTGACCATGCCCGCATGGGTCGCGGCGCTGATCCTGGTCCTGGGCTCCTACTACTGGGCCGCCGGCCGTGTTCCGATGAGCGCGCTCATGCTCGCGATCGCGGCGATGCGCGCCTATCTGCGCCAGTGGATCGCGGGCTTCTTTGGCTCTGGCGCCGCCGATCTCGCAGGCCGCGTCGATAAGCTCACTTCGCGCGAGGCAATCGAGGAGTGGCTCGACGACGCGACCGAGATCGGGATCGGGATCGACCCGCTATGACCGACTTCGATCCCGACCGCTTGCGGCCGATGATCATCGCCAGGAACGGCGACATCACCGCCGTCGCCGACGAGATCGACGCCGACAGCGAGGAATTGCGCAACTACATCATGAACACCCCGGTCCTGCGCCGCGCCCTCGACGAGGTGATCGCGCGCGGCGTCGATAAGACGCTCACCGTCCTGTTCAAGGGCCTCGACGACGAGGACCATTTCATGAACCAGCTCGCCTCGGCCAAGGAGTTCCTCAAATCGCGCGCCGCGCAACGACGCGGCTTCCATCACGCAGGCGATCTGGAACTGAAAATGCCGACCAAGGGCGGCGCCCTCACCCTGACGTGGCTCCCGCCGGAGGATCATCGGCGCCCAGAACCGCCGATGATCGAAGGCACAGTCGAGGATGAGTGACATCGCGCTCGTCGCCATGCGGCTCAAGGACATGTGGAAGATGCATCCCGACCAGGACAACAGCCGTGTCTGTTCGAGGTGCGGCGAGACGGTCGGCGTCTACCCGACGGGCCAGCGGGCGCTGGAAGCCAACCCAGGCGCCAAGATCATCTGCGCGGTCTGCGCCAATCCTCAGCCCGGTGACAAGAGCCAGCCCGCCGGGTCGTGGGACGAGATCAAGCGCGAGATGCGCGACAGCATGAGACGCCAATGACCCGCCAATGCGGCGATTGCCAATTGTGTTGCCGTCTTTTGCCGGTGAAGAGCCTCGCCAAGCTCGCAGGCCAGCGATGCGAACACCAGCGGCACCACAAGGGCTGCGCCGTCCACAAGCAGCTCGGCCGCGTCTCGCCGGAATGCAAGCTCTGGAATTGCCGCTGGCTGGTCGAGGACGACACCGAAGGCCTGTCGCGGCCGGATCGGTCGCACTACGTCATCGACCTGATGCCCGACTTCGTCACCCTGCGCGACGACGCCACCGGCGAAGCGCAGCACGTCGAGGTGGTGCAGATCTGGGTCGATCCGAAATACCCCGACGCCCACCGCGATCCGGCGCTCCGCGCCTATCTCGAACGCCGCGCCAATGAGAACATCATCGGCCTCGTCCGCTGGGACAATGAGCAGGCGATGGCGATCTTCCCGCCCGCGCTCTCGGCCGACCATCAGTGGCATGAGCAGGGCAGCAAGTTCCGCCTGGAGGAACACACCGTCGAAGAGAAGATCAAAGCCCTCGGCGGCCCCATGGTGATGCATGTCGTGGAGAGAACCTGATGGTTGTAGCCCTGCCCCCAATGCCCGACCGCATGAAGCTCCTCAAGCGCGACGAGCGCGGCTTCCCGGTGCCCTGGTTCGTCCACTGGGAGGATGACAAGCCCGACTTCCGCGTCATCAGCCCCGGCAAGCTCACCATGGCGTTTCGCGCCGGGCGCTGCTGGATCTGCGGCGGACAAATGGGCGTGCATCGCGTCTGCGTGATTGGCCCGATGTGCGTCGTCAACCGGGTGACCAGCGAGCCCCCGTCGCACCGCGACTGCGCCGAGTTCGCGGCCCGCGCCTGCCCGTTCCTGACCAAGCCGCGCATGCGCCACAACGAAAAGGATCTGCCCGTCGAGCGCGCGACCGTCGGCATCCCCCTCGACCGCAATCCCGGCTGCGTCGCCCTCTACGAGACGCGCGCCATCTCGCCGTTCAAGGCGGGCGACGGCTACCTGTTCCGCCTCGGCGAGCCCACCCGCATCGATTGGTGGGCCGAAGGGCGGAGAGCGACGCGGGCCGAGATCGAGGCCTCCATCGACAGCGGCTACCCGATCCTGCTTGAAATGGCGCAGAAGGACGGGCCCGACGCCGTCGATGAGCTGATGGCCTTAGCCGACGCGGCGCTGAAACTCCTGCCCGCCGCATAGGTTGGCCCCGCGACATGCGTTCCGCCTGTCACATCAAGGTGATAAGCCGAAAAGGCCCCAACCAAGGAGGCTTTTCCCATGCCACGCGCTCAAATTGCTTTGATCATCCCGCTCGGCGATGCGCCGGGCCACATCCCCGGCTACCCCGACCAAGGCCTGCCCGGCTCGCCTGCCTATCCCGACCAGGGCCTCCCTGGTGGCGGTTACTACCCCGACCAAGGCTTGCCCGGCCGCCCGCCGCATGTCGGCAATCGCCCGCCCGGCTCTTGGGGCGGCAACTATCCCAGCACCGGCCCCGTGCGCCCAGGCCGCCCTGTCGATCCGAGCTGGGGCATCGAGGAAGGCCGCCCCGATCAGGGCCTCCCTCCTGGCCCAGCGCACCCGTGGGTGCCGCCGTCAGGCGAGGAGCTGCCCCCGCCGCCTGAGGAGATCGCCCATCAGGTCGTCCTGGCGATCTGGAACCCCACCTCGCAGATTTGGACGGTAAAGACCGCGCCCCCGGTGCAGCCCGCCCCGCACGGCTAACTTGTCCTTCGCCAGCGTCAACGAAGCCCCCAGCGGCGCCGACGCGCCGCTGGTCATCCCCTACCGGCCGCGCCGCCACTTCCTCAGCCTGCACGCCAGCGACAAGAGGTGGATCTTCACCTGCGCGCATCGACGCGCGGGCAAGACGGTGAGCTTGGCCAACCACCTGATCCGCGCCGCCTACCTCAACGGGAGGCAATGGCCGCCGCCGCGCTACGGCTACGTCGGCCCATCGTTCGAGCAGGCCAAGGATCTCGTCTGGTCGTATCTAAAGCAGTACACCTCGACCATCGACGGCGTCCGCTTCTTGGAAGGGGAGTTGGCCATCGTCCTCCCCCACAACGGCGCGATCATCAAACTCTACGGCGGCATGTCGGCGTATGAGAGAATGCGCGGCATGTACTTCGACGGCATCGTCCTCGACGAATATCCGCTGTTGCAAAAAACCGTGTTCTCGACCGTCGTCCGCCCGTGCTTGGCCGACTACCGGGGCTGGGCCATCGTCTCAGGAACCTCGAACGGCGACGACCACTTCAACACCCTGCGCCTGCGGGCGATGGAGGACGAACGCTGGGACGTGTTCATCATCCCGCTGTCGGAAACCGGCGAGGAGGCGCTCACCTACGCCGAGCAGCGCGAACTCACCCAGGACATGAGCCCCGACGAATACGCGCGCGAGATGGAATGCTCGTTCGACGCGCCGGTCGAAGGCGCCTATTTCGCCGAAAGCCTCAACGCCCTCGCCCTGCAGGGCCGCGTCTGCAAGGTCCCGGTCGATCTCGCCGCCCCGGTGATCACCTCATGGGACCTCGGCGTGCATGACTATTGCTCGATCTGGTCGTGGCAGAACGTCGGCCGCGAGGTCCACTTCGTCGACTACATCATGGGCGTCGGCAAGGGCCTCGACCACTGGGCCCAGCACCTCAGGACCAAGAAGGCCGAGGGCGGCTTCCACTACCAGTGCCACCTCTTGCCGCACGACATCGAGGCGCGCGAGATCTCGACCGCCAAGAGCCGCCGCGCCACGCTGGAGGAATTGATCCCGAAGAGCGAGCCGATCATCACCGTGCCCCGCATCCGCTCCAAGGAGGACGGCATCCACGCCTCGCGCGCCATGCTCGGCGCCGCCTACTTCGACGCCGAGGCGTGCAAGACGGGGTTGGCGATGTTGAGAGGCTACCACAAGAGCGCGATGGGCCTGCCGGTGCATGGACCAGGGCCGCACTCACACGGGGCCGACGCCTTCCAGACCGCCGCCGTCGGCTTTCATTTGGTCACCGGCTTGAGCGCCAGCACGCTCCGGCGCGGCGCGATCCGCCGCAAGATCCGGGGCCTCGTATGAGCGACGAACTGCGGGAAGCGCTCCAGGGCCTTGTCGACCGGCTCGACGCGATCCACGCCGACCCGGCCTACAAGAGCGTCTGGACCGTCAACCAGATCCATGTGGGCCCTTACACCGGCCCGACCTATGTCGAAGCCCTGGCCCGCGCCCGCGCCGCGCTCGCCACCGTGACAGCGCCCACGAAATCGGGATAAGCTCGACCACATTCGGTCAGCTCGGTAGCCCGTCTTAAGACGGGCGTCGAGGACGCCCTACGGGGACCGGCTTTCCGCCGGTTAGTCCTCCTCGGAGCGAGTTGGCCCATGGCCATCGAAGGTCCAGTCGAACGCATCTTCACCTTCAAGGGTGATGGCGGAACACCGAACACCTACGACCCCGGCGATCCCGACACCTACCGCCAATTCATCCACGCGATGATCACCGACAGCCGCGACTATGAAAACAGCGTGCTGGCCCCCAAGC
>Ga0210402_10002146_pt1 | contig 19462 bp, 20 predicted proteins | sample IncBWC7MmetaG_FD_161055 | JGI IMG/M metagenome (GOLD analysis project Ga0210402, IMG submission 161055) | Forest soil microbial communities from Barre Woods Harvard Forest LTER site, Petersham, Massachusetts, United States - Inc-BW-C-7-M | ecosystem: Environmental > Terrestrial > Soil >... | reverse complement strand
GCAGGCCAGGCGGGCCGGAGAGCTCGGTCGGATTGCCCATATTCTACTCCCAGGAAGCACCACGGCGGCGTACAGGGCGCGCCGTGACCAAGATGCCTGCCGGGCTCAACCCGACAGAGATAACAAGTTGCCTGGCGATGACGGCTATCGCCCTAATGTCTCGTATCGCCTATTGTCTCGCTGACATTCTACATCGGCGCGCACGATATCGTCGAGCGCCGGCAGCGTGACGCGGATCACGCATTCGGCGGCGTCGGCTGCCTTTCGGGCATCCCTGGACGCTGGAATGGTCTGCTGCGCGAGCATCTCGCCTCAAGCCCAGCTTTGTTCTGCCGTCGACGCAGCGGCCATGATGGCGCGCTCGTCGAGATCGGCCTCGGCATAGGCTTCCGCTAGTCGGTCTGCCTTACGCCGTTCCTGCTCAGCCAGGCGATCGAGCTTGGTCACCTTGCGCTGGCAAAGACGGTAGCGCTCGCGGGCAGCGTCGCGCACCAGCTCGGCATTGTGCAACGCCTTTCGGGCTTCCTCCTCGACCACGCGCAGGCGTAGGGTCTCTGCCGCCATGCTGTCGAGATCGGCCTGTAGACGGCCAATCTCCGTGGTCGAGACGGCTCGACCGCGGAGCGCTTGGCGTTGAGCCTGCTCGTGAGCACGGGCTTGCTCCAAATGGAAAGCGATTGCGTCCCCTGCCTCCTCCACCTGCTGTTCGGCACGGCGGCAGTCACCCTCGCACTTGGTCAGCTCGTTAAGCGCCGACCGCTCCCGCAGGCGTCGCAGGCCAACAAGACGAGCAAGTGCGGCGACGTGCGTCATAGCGGTTGCGGCTGGCTGCCAGGCTGGAGGACAATCTCGCGCATCTGCCGTCGCGTCTCTTCGATCGCCTCGAGCGCGTGCACCTTCTGGCGAAGGAACCCATTGATGGCGTCTATCTTGGCGATGGCCTCATCCGCCAACGGGTCGCTGCCCTTTTGGTATTCGCCGACACGCAGGAGGAGTTCGACGTCGGCGTAGCTTGCCATGAGCTGGCGCATGCGGGCGGCGTCGGCGCGGTGCTGCGGCGGCACTATGGAGTCCATCAATCTGCTGCGACTGCGCAAGACATCGATCGCGGGAAAATGGTTGCGCCGACCGAGTTCGGCCGAGAGGACCATATGGCCGTCAAGCAAGGAAACCACTTCCTCGGCGACCGGATCAAGGGAGATCTCGCCTTCGACCAGCACAGTGTAAAGGGCGGTGATCGACCCACCGCCGCTGTCAAGGCCGGCGCGCTCGACGAGGCGCGGGAGTGCGGCGAAGAGCGATGGTGGGAAGCCGCGCCGCGTCGGCGGTTCGCCTGCCGCCAGCCCGATCTCTCGCTGGGCACGGGCAAAGCGGGTAAGGCTGTCCATGAGCAGCAACACCTGCTTGCCATCATCGCGGAACGACTCTGCGATCGCTGTCGCCGCGTAGGCAGCCTTGACGCGCTCCATCGCCGGGCTGTCGGACGTCGCGACCACGATCACTGCGCGTTTGCGGCCTTCCGGTCCAAGCTGATGCTCGAGGAACTCCCGCACCTCACGTCCACGCTCGCCGATGAGCGCGACCACGACCACGTCCGCGTCGGTGCCGCGGACGATGTCGGCCAGCAGGGTGGACTTGCCGCCTCCGGCTTCGCCGAAAATCCCGACGCGTTGTCCGCGCGCGCAGGTGAGAAGACCATCGATGGCACGGACGCCAAGCTGAATTGGATCGCGAATGATGCCCCGACTGAGCGCCGCCGGTGGCATTGCGGTGACCGGACGCGTCGCAATGTCCTTCGGAAGAGGTTCGCCATCGACCGGATCCCCCATTGCATTGAGGACGCGGCCAAGCAGCTTGTCTCCCACCGGCGCCAACAACTCGCTGCCGGTGGGAATCACCTCAGTCACGCTGGAAAGGCCAAACAGATCGCCGATCGGGGTCAGCACCGCGACGTCGTCGAGGAGCCCGATCACCTCGGCCATGACGCGTCGGCCGGTTTCCGGGTCGACCAAATGGCACAGTTCGCCGATGCGCGCCTCGGTCACGGTAGCATGGATGATGACGCCCAGGAGGCGGCGGACACGCCCCTTGCGCGACCGTGGCGCGCTTTCGCGCACCTTCTCATACAAGCTGGGCAGGACGGAGGTGAGACGGTCGTCGATGCTGAAGCGGCCCGTCATGGAATCTTGCCTCGTCAAACAGCGCCGATCGCAGTGGCAATGGCGGTCAGTTGCGTTTTGATACCGGCGTCGATGACGGCAAGATCACTGGCTATGATACATGCGGTCGGGTCAAGGGACGGGTTGCCCTCGATCGTCACTTCCATGCGACCGCTGACGCCGAGGCGGGCGAATTCCTTGGAGACGCTATCGACGACGTCAGGGTGAACCGTGACCGTCAGACGCTTCTCGCGACGCAAATCAGCGATGGCATGGCCGGCAGCGGCGGCGACAAGGTCGCGCGTGTCGAAATTGCCGAGGACACGGTGAACGACGCTCATGGCAAGCTTGGCAACTTGCGGCTCGATCGACTGAAGATAGCGATCCACCTTCAGGGTCGTCTCGGCAATGAGGCTGGTCGCCTCCGCCTTGCCGTCCTCATAGCCCCTGGCACGCTCGGATGCATAAAGGCTGGCGGCGGCTTCCTCCGCCACCTTTTTTTGATCGGCGATCTGCTTTTCTGCTTCGTTCACGAACTCAAAGGCGTCCTGCCAGGCCTTCACGTCCCTGGCATTGAGAACCGAGCCGGTCGTCGCACCACCCGCCGACTGCTGTCTATTCAACGCTACCGGTTCCACTCTATCCACCATTGTGTTCAACCTCAGCCGACCGTTCGGCGCACGATCGCCGGACCGAGCTCATCGAAGGGGCGCTTCACGGCATCATCGAGAGCGGGATTGGGAGCAAGCTTGAGGCGAACGCGCGTGCCGACACCTGCCGTCTGCGCCTTGCACCATGCGCCAAGGCAGCGCAGGCCATCCTCCATCACGCGCGTACCGAGCCGATCGTAGGGTGTGAGGGGCTGCATCGGGCCGGAAAGATCGCGATTGGCCAACGCGACGACGCAAAGCGCCTCACCCAGCGCGGCATCGAACGCCGCCGCATCCGCGGCCCGCACGGTATTGGCGATGCTGTTCGCCCAGTAGATCGCGCCGGCGCGGCGCACGACCTCCGCCAGCTGTTCGGGCGAAGCGAGCGCGATCAAGCGGTCAGTGTCACTCACGTCCTCGACAGCAATTGCGCGCGCTAGCCCGTAGCGCGAATGGACGAGACCCGACAGCCGCTGCTCAAGGCGAAGCGAGGTCCTAAGTCGCGCGCACAATTCGGGAGCCACCATTCCGTCGAAGCACACGGCGAGCCGAGACGGCTCGATGTAGAGAGCCGGCTGCGTTACGAACGCATCCCAGCCGGGACCTGCTCCGATGCTTTCGTTCGCAGTGCTCACGAGATTTTCACCACGTTAGTCGAGCTCGCTTTCACCACGCCCGGCGAAGCCGCGGGCGACGAAGCCAATGCGTAAACGCGTCCACTCCGGCGATAGAGCACGAAGCCGAGCCCACCTGCGAGCAGCAGGACCAGCGCGATTAGCCCGAAGAACATCCACATCGCCTGCGCCAGGTTGTTGCGGTACATCCACAGACCGAAGAACGACACCATTTCGGCGTCCTGGCCCTGAGTTGCCTTCTGAGCGTCGACCGGAACGAGGATAACCGATACCTTGTCGTAGGACAGGCCGGCGACGCCGTTAGCCACCAGCATCTTAACCTGGGGCACCAGGTTTCCCACCGGCGCGTCGCTGCGATGGCGTATGAAGACCGACGCCGACGACGGGACGAGTTGCTGGCGCAGCGGGTCATTTTCCGGCAGCACGAGGTGAACCCGGGCGGACAGGACGCCGTCAATTTCCGAAACCGTACGCGAAAGCTCCTGGCTCAGCGCGAAAATCATCTGCGCTCGCTCCTGCATGGGCGAGGAGACGAGACCATCCTTCTTGAAGACTTGCCCCATGGTCTGGAACTCCTGCTTGGGGAGACCAGCCTCGTTGAGGATGGCGATAGAGTCGGCGAAGCGCGCCTTGTCGACCACGACGGTGTACTGACCGCCCTTGACGACCACGCGTTGCGCGGGGATCCCGTGCTGTTGCAAGGTCGCGACAATCTCGTTGGCCTGGCGCTGATCAAGATTGTTGTAGAGCTCCGTGTCGCAGGCCGAAAGCAGCAAAGCTGCAAGCAACGCCAGGGACCGCAGTACCCAGCGTGGCAATGAACAACGGAGCGAAGCCGCACTCACGGAATTCCCCTTCGTCACTGTCCCTTGACCAGGGTCATCACGCTCTTGGTGATCGAACTGGTCGCATGAGCCACCACCCGCGTCCACATTTGTTGGATCGCGGAATCCATGAGGTCGTTGGTCATCTTGTCGACCATGGCCTGGCCCAGGCCTTTCATCTGCAGGCCTGGGCCGGGCCCAAGCGATGCCGACGCCGGTCCTGGATGCAGAGCCGGAGAGCCAAACCCATTGAGCGCGGCAAGCTTACCGAATGAGCCGGACTGGCCGAGGGGGTTCAATTGGGCGAGGGAGCTAAGACCGCCGAGCGAGCCCAGCGTGTCGAGGCTGGCAAGGTCAGTCTCCGCATCGGCTGCGGCTACCCTCTGCCTTGCTCTGGTCGCCCGGTTCTGCGCATCAGCTTGGTGCGCCTTCTCGACGAACTCACGCAATTTGCCGAGCATCTCCCCGCTCGAAGCTACGGAATTGGTCGCCTCTTGTATCTGTACGTTGCCGGCGTCCACGCGGGCCTTGGCGAAAAAGTCGGCGAGCCCCTGGTCGCTGGTAGCGCCGGGGCCTTGGGTTGCTTGCGGTGAATCTGTCGCCGGCGAAGAGGCGGCGGCCGGGACTTGGGCGGTGATTGCCACGCTCATGATAGAGTTCCTTCCAGCTGTTTATATCGTGCTGACGACCCCATTTGACACGACCAAATCCGTCCTTCTGTGATGAGCTTCACACACTATGTCCGGGTGCTCCAGCCTCTTCCACCTTGCGGATCACGGCGGAAGACGGACGAACCTCAGTACCACCGGTTCATCTGTTCGTCTATTAAGGCCTGATCGGGCCTAAAGCGGGATGCCTGGAGCCCTTGAGCTCGTCCATTAAGGTGGCGAATGTCGTGTCTGGCGGATCATCGACGCCTTGCACTCGCCTTTGAATACGTCAACATGGCGGTTGCAGGCCGAACGATCGGCATGCAACCGCCATATTAGAATCACGCGGGCGAAGGGGATTAGCCCTGCCCCTTCGTGAGCTCCTGCAAGGCATGCTGGAACAGTTGGGCGGCGGGATCCTTCTGGCCACCCTGGCCGGTATCGTCGGTCTGCTGGGATTGCGTCTGCTGCTGAACCATCTGCATGATCTGGTTCAGCATGCCCATAGGGCCTCCGCCTCCCATTATTCCGCCTAAGCCTGACATCGTTCATCTCCTGGTTTAAGGGTTATTAAGTTGGAGGACAGATCCCCCTTGCACTGAAGCTCAGGGGCCCTGTCGCTGTGCTTCGCAACGGAAGATCCTGCCTTGACCGGGCGCTTTTGTCGGCGGCTCATTGCCCCACTTTCAGGCCCGATCAAAGATCAGGATCTCCGTGTCGTAGCATCTTCGACTCTCAGAGCCAGCCGTACTCCATGTCGGCGAAGCCTTCAGACTCGTCGCGGCGGGCTTCGGCCTCGTGGAAGCGGCCTTCAGACTGGTCCTGGCGGCCTGCAGCCTCATGACCACGCGCCGCGTTATCATAGCTCCTCGCCTCGGAAAGCTCGTGCAAGCCGCCGAAGAAGTTGCCGTGCGAGAAATCATCCGAAGCCCGATCACGATGATACTGGGCCTCAGAACGATCATGCGCGGCCTCATGAAATTCATGACGGGCCTCACGAAAGTCATGGCGGGCCTCATGATGTTCCTGCCGGGCATTGGCGAAGTCCTGGGCGGCGTCACCGCAGCCACCCTGGCCGCCCTGGCCGCACTGACCGCCACCACCCTCCAGGGCGCCTTCGACCGCTTCACCGATTTCCGAACCGATCATACCTCCGATGGGACCGCCGAACGCATCTCCGACGATACCTCCAACGAGACCTCCTAAATCGAAACCCATAGTACATCTCCATTGTCGCTAGGGATGCCCGCGCCTGCTCCATGCCGACGCCCGGGTGCCTGCAGACGGGGCGATTAAGCCAGAAGCAAATCCTTTCTTCTGTGACATGTCGCACTTCCGGTCCGCCACAACGCTGCCGCGCCGCGTGTCGCACAGAACACCAGCGCCATAGCTCTGCGATTGACGGGCGAGCGAACCAGCACGGCAGCTATGCCGTAAGCCCGCGCATTCGCAGACGGATCGAGCAGGCATTCGGCTGGATCAAGACAGTCGCGGAGCAAGCGAAGACCAGCTTCCGTGACCTGGATCACGTCGCACGGGCCCTCGCTCAAACCGCCGGCGGCTGGCCTATCGTCGCGATGGACTTTGTCGAAGAGAGGCGCCTCACCTTCCAGGGTAAGGCCGATGGCGAATCCTCTTTCGGGGCTCTCGAGGGCTCGCTGGACATGCGCTCCAGATCGGCCTGCGCCGAGTTCTCATTCTGTTGAGAGCCCGTTGAGCGGGAAGCTCCTCAATGCGACCGCTGCAGAATCGCCGAATCAGCAGAATGCGGCGCTGTCACGAGCTCGAGCCGCGAAAGACCCGTACCCTGTCATCCTCTCCCTGAGGCACCTGGCGAGCCATTGCGATGAGCGTCTGGCGCACGAGCGCGATATAGGGCGGCGGCCCGGATACCGAAATGACACTCGATTCCGGCGTGGTCCGAATGGGGTAGCGCGGATCGGCGATGCCGAGCTTGGTGAGCTTGGACACCACATCGGTCGGCAGGATCCGGCCGAGATCGACCACTTCCGTTCGCAGTTCGCTCGCGGCATTGACGTACAGCACGGAGCCATCGAAATACCAAACGAGTCCTTGGCTTGCCGTGAGCCGCTTGAAGAACTCCTCGGCCGACCCGCTCCCCATATCGCCGTGCAGCTTGCCCTTGACCGCGTCACTGACCTTGACCGGAACGTTGATGTTGCGGCCGAACTCGATCAGGGCATCCTTGAGGTCTTGCTCGATGACGACATACTTATAGGGGCCCGGCGGCCATTTCGGGTCCAGGGCTTCGGCGACCTTCGGCATTCCGATAAGGATTGCCGCCGCCGTGAGGGCTATAGAGACGATCTTCAGAGGCATGGTTCGTCTCCCGCGTGCACCATGGCCGGCCGTATCGCGAGCAGCGGAATGGTGCAATCCTGAAATGCGAAAAATTGTACCACGGCGAAATTGACGTGATCAATCGCACATTTGGAGCCGCGCGCCGGACCCGCGTCGTAGACCGTCAAATGGCCCGCCTCTTTTTTTGAGGGGGCATCGATCGAGCTGAAAGGTGAAAGACCGGCCAGAAATCGGCAAAACTCGTGCGACTATCGTGTACCGGTTGCGCATTTTGCCGGTTGCGTTGCGGCAGCCGCCGATTGACCGCGCCCGGTCGGTGTCGCCCCTACCAAAATCCCCTTTTCCCGGTGGCCACAAGCCTATGTGACATTGCTCACTTTTTTCCGGCGGCAACCAGACTAGCTTGCGGACGTCTGGCCCGGATGTGAGGCCGACGTACAGGACAAACTCGAACCCGAAGGAGAATGATCATGAGTGGTGTAGATGCTCAAGGCCAGAGCCAAGCGATGACGCAGCAGTCGACGCAGGACTCTCTGCAGCAGCAGCAATTGAACGCGGAAAACAAGAAAGAGGCCGACGCGATCAAGGGCTTCCAGCAGATGCTGCAGGAACTCCCGTAGAAGCTGAGGCACCGATCGAGCTGGCCGGAGAAACACCGGCCGCAAATCGGCGGAGCCAAGGCAGCACGCGCGGTTGTGGTAAGCCGGTTCGACCGGCACGAACACCGGCTTATCACCGTCTTGCGGGACGGCGGCGAAGCTGGTGTTCGTGCCGGTCGCGCATTTGTGGGTCCCATTAGCGCGCATGGCGTCCAGTAAGGACGTGCTTGCGCCGGGCGCGCGCCGATTGCGGCGGATGGCAGCATCACAGGATCTTGATGGCGACGCGAAGCTTGGTCGAACGGTGACATCACTCACACGAGCCGGAGCGGCGCCGTGGCTTTCCAGGTTAGTACGAGACCAGGCGCCTGCGAACAGGTCTTGACCGCGAACGCCACGATGTCAGTATCGTGTGGACGCTCGCACAGCCAGATCGACGACAGATACCAGCATGGCTAACGACGACTCGGAAGAAAAAACCCTCCCGGCATCGAAAAAGAAGCTCACCGACGCGCGCCGCAAGGGAAAAACCTCCAACAGCAAGGACCTCGTGTCCGGCTTCACAATGCTCGCCGCCGTGTTCTACCTGATTTACCGGTGGCCTATGATGCGCGATCGTCTGACGCAGTTCGTCGATGTCGTTTCCGCCTCCACAGAGCAGCCGTTCGCCGAAGCTTGGCAACGCGCGGTGTACGGCGGCATCGATGTGCTGCTGGCGACCACCGTGCCGCTCCTTGTCGTGGTTTTCGCCGTCGCCGTGGTGATGGGGATGGCGGCGACGGGCGGCCCGCTATTCTCGTTTGAGAACGTGAAACTGGATCTCGAGCACGTCAGCCCAATGGGGGGTGCGAAACGCATCTTCTCGTCACGCAACGTGATTGAGTTCGTCAAGAGTCTGGCCAAAGTCGTGGTCCTGACCACCGCCTTCTGGATGGTGCTGCGTGGCTTCATCCCGCCGCTGTTCCAGACACCTTCCTGCGGCGAAGCCTGTCTCGAGCGGATGGTGGTTTCCACCTTGCAGCCACTTGCCATCACCGCGGTCATCGCCTTTGTCATCATCGGCGTGCTCGACATGCCATTTCAGCGTTATCTCTTTCTAAAGCAAATGCGTATGAGCCTGACCGAGAAGAAGCGCGAAATGAAGGAGCAGGATGGTAGTCCGGAGATCAAAGCCCAGCGTCGGCGCCTCCAGTTCATGTTCGCGAAACAGAAGGTGCGCAAAGGCGTGCGCCATGCCGCTGTTGTCGTCGTACAGGAAGATCGTGTCGTCGGGCTCCACTACCACAAGGAACAAGCGCCGGTGCCGACGATCGTCAGCAAGGGTCGCGGCCAAGCCGGCGATGAGATGGTCGCCGAAGCGCGACGCCTCGGAATCCCGGTTGCCGAGGATGCGTCGCTGGTCGATCTGCTTATCAGCCTAGCAATCGGCAACAGGATCCCGCCAGAGGCCTACGCGGGTGTTGCCCGCCTCCTGGTCCGTTTCGGGATCTGACTCCCTTTCACGCCTGACGGAACGTGCCGTAGCTCTTCACTTAGTGCGCGGGCGCTCGCCGGCGGGAGCGCGAATTACGGCGGGAGCGGAGCGCGGGCGCTCATGCAGTGAATTGACCCTGACACCGGTGCGATTGCCGATCTGCATCAATGTGCCGTTGCCGATCCGCTGCCCGTCGACCACGATATCGACAGTATGGTCGTGCAGTGGCAGTGGCGGCAACGGCAAGAGGGCGTTTGGCGCGAGTTGCTTCACCTTGCTGGCCGGCATCTCGAAGCGTCCGATCTCGAACAGGACATGCAGCGGCCGGTTGTCGGTTTTTGCGCCCGCCTCCCACGCGGCGGCCATGGCATCGGTTGGCATGCCCCATGCCCACGATGAAGTGGCTCCAGGGATCGGATGCGCGGCGAGGCGGTGGCCCTCCGGCGTGAGCGCCACCGGCGCAACAAGCCGTTCGCCGATGACGGCGATCGCCGCATGGCCCGGCTGGCAGGAAGCGTCAACCAGCACGACGTCGTCGGGTGAGAGGCGTTCAATCTCGCCCGCCGCGAGGTTGGCGGCAGCCACACGCAGGCACACCGGGACTGGCAGATCGAGAACGGAGCGACTGATTCCGGCATGCCGATCAAGGCCTTCCGCAAGCCTGAGCGCGCAATCCGGGGAAACCCGTAAGTCGCAGCCGGTGGTCACGAGCCCCTCGATCACAAGGGTAAAAAACAGTGGCAGCTGTCCATCGCTCTCCAGCGGCTCGACCTGGCGCGAAAATGCGTCGACGGCTAGCCTGCAGCCGAGATTCATCTCGACTGCCGTGAGGACGCTGTCGAGGGCGTATTCGACAATGATGGCGGCTCGACCGGGCCCCAGGCGATCGAGCGACAGCGCCGGATCCACACTACCGACCAGGACATCGACCAGAGCTTGCGGCAACCACAGCTCGCCGGGCTCGCCATCGAGGCGCAGCGCCACCCGATAATTCAGATCCGCACGCCGCTCGGGCGGCGGCCAGGCGGCGATGATGCTTGTTTGTCGTCCGCCAATTGTAGCCGCCAGCGGCGAGCGTCGACGATACACGGCGTTGAGCGCTTGCACATGCGACGATGCGATCAGCGGGAAAGAAGGCTCGCGCACTGGAGGCTCGGCGATTTCGGCTTCGGGGGCGCTGGCGCGCAAAGTCGTGTCAAGGGCCTCACCCAGGCCGATGCCCAGCGGGGCATCGAGGATCGAGCGAAGAGCGGCCTCCATCGGCGGGGCCGTGGTCTCGGCTGGTGCAACGGGGCCGCCGGTGGGCTCGACAGCGGCGTCGATGGGAGCCTCGACCGTCTCGACTGTTGCGGCTGTGTCGGCTGGCTCCGTGACGACACTGGCTGACCCTGTCGGGGTGTCGGTCGGTGCTCCCACTATTTCGGTTGGCGCGGAAGCGGCGACGGCTGTCTCTTCGACAGTCTCGGTTGGTGCCAATGCGGTGCTGGTCGGCTCGACCGCGGCGTCGGTGGGAGCCGCGACCGTCTCGGCTGTTGCGTCAGCAGTGTCGGCCGGCTCCGCTGCGAGGCTGCCTGACGCGGTCGGGGTGTCGGTCGGTGCTTCCACTGTCTGGGCTGGCGGAGGGGCGGCCACGGCTGTCTCGTCAGTCTCGGCTGGCGTCGCGGTGCTGGTCGGTTCGACCGGGGTGTCGGCTGGCCCCACGGCAGACTGGGCTGGGGCCGCAGCGGCGTCGACTGGCAGACTGGCGGACACGGAAGGTGGTTCCGAGAGGCCTTGCAGCTGATGCCGGGCGCGCGCGGCGCTGTAGCGCTGCTTCAGATCGTGGAGCAAGGTCTTTAGATTGTTGAGTAACGGCTCTGACGCGGATCGAAGCGAGGCAAAGGCAACGGCGATGTTCCCGACGCCTTGCGCGCCATCCCGCGTTTCCGACCGTGGAAACAAGAACCAGGCCAGGGCAGCGAGTTGTAGTGCGACCGGCACCCTGAATGCCATTGCGTAGGCGGTCGCCGACGTTTGACCTGCCTCATGCGGCCATATCGCGACGACGGTACCAATGGCCGACTGGATGAAAAGGGTGGCAACATATTGCAATACGCCGACGCTCGCGCACGCTCGAGCCACGTAGGCTTGGGGAAAATGAGTCGACAGGACCACCAATGGCAGCATGGCTGCGGCGCCAGCCACCAAAGGGCCCCAGACGATAGATGTCGGCAATGCGATTCCGCCGACCGCGGCGACCTGGATGCAGATGCAGAGTGCGGCGGCCCCCACAAAGACGCTTACAGCCGATAAGCCCTTTCGGACAGCCCAGTCGGCCAGTGCCCCCCAGACGAGCGAACCGGCGGTCTGGCCAACCGCTATGAGGCTGATGCTGGCGACAATGTCAGTGAGATCGAGCTCAGTCCTGGCGGCAAGCCAACTTGCAAGCCAATCACCCTGGATCGCCCATACCGTCCCGACCACCACCGCAGCGAGGGGCGCAAATCGTCGAAAAGTCGGGTCGCGCAGGATGAATGACAGGCCGAGATCTTGACTCGGCACATCGCCAATGGCGGTTGTCGGTGCAGGAACCAGCAGCGCGGTCAGGATAGCGCAGATCGCCGCCAGAGCGGCCAACAAGATAAACAATGCCCTCCATCCGTATTCGCGCCCGAAGAGCGCCGCCGGATCGGCCGCCGCGAGAGCGGCAAGCCCTGCGACCGCTAGAAGGCCCCCCGTTGCCAGGCCGAGACGTTCACGCGGACACCATGTGACAACCGCCTTTATTGCGGCGAGGAGCGCCGAGGCCGTGCCCGCACCGAGCAGCGCGCGGCCAATCGTAAGGCCGAAGGGTCCAGTGGACAGGCCAAATATCAATGCGCCGAGGGCGGTCACACCCATCATCACCGACTGGACGATACGCGGCCCAAATCGATCGATTGCGATGCCGGACGGTAGCAGGCAGGCCGCGAAAGCCAGCAGAAATGCCGCAGTTAGTCTCCCGAGCGTGCCCTCACCGATAGCCAGATCGGTCATCAGATCATTGGCAACGAGCGAGTCTATTCCCTGAAACAGAACAGACAAAAAGTATCCGAAAACGAGTGGAAGAAATCCCACAACGATCCGGAGAAAAGAACTGCGATTGTCTTTGATTTCAGAGGCCATGTTACCATGCTATATTAGCTTCCAGGACGGTTGAACCTCACGATTGTGCGCAAGCCGTGACGACAAGCACGGATCCGGTCGATGGCGACCAGGGCGCATGAGCGAGACGATGCCATGGAATGCTGGTTCTTTTGCGAGAACCACTGCTCGGGATCATGGTTCTGGCGTGGGCTTGGCAGCGGGACGTGCGCGAAGGTCAACCCATGATCGTGCCGACTGCCTTGGCGCGCGCCTTGGCGTCACTGATGGCACGGATCGCAGTCGCCCGCGCGAGCAATTTCTTCACTTCGGCTGCCGATAATTCCTTGGGCGCTGCGGCACGCCCTTCGTCGGGCCGCCCCAGCAGGCCGAACACGATCATCAGGTTCCGCCGATGTCGCGCCTCCGCCCCCGGCGAGGTGACGACGGCGCGCGAGGCGTCTATCGCTTGGGTTTCGTCCCCCTCGAGCGCAGCGGCAAGGGCGAGATTGGTGCGGACATCGAGGTCGTCAGGGGCGAGTGCGCTCGCAGCCTCGAATGATTGGTGCGCTTGCGCGAATTGGCCCGCGAGCGTCTGCGCGACACCCAGCCGATTGTAGGCCGTCATCGTCTTGACGATCGGGGCAACTTTCGCCAGCGCCACCACCGCCCCGTCGGGGTCTCCAGCCTTGACCAGGGCCGAGCCGAGTCCGAGCAACGCATCGGGGTTGTCAGGCGCAAGGGCGAGCGCGGCTCGGTAGGCCTTGATCGCCTGATCGGTCTTGCCGGCGCGCGTATAGGCGTCGCCCAGACGCAACTGCGCCGTTGCATCGTTCGACGTGGCAGCCGCTCGCTCATAGATCGGCAGCGCGGCGGCGGGCTGTCCCTGAGACTCGATATCGGAGGCAACACGCATCAGCCCGTCCTGGTCCGGCTTCTCCGTGCTGGCCGCTGCGTCCAGCCAGGACTGGGACGCGCACCCGGCGAGCAACAAGCCCAGAAGGGCCGGCACGGCGCAGGATGCGACACGAAACCCGATGCTCATCGCCCTTTTCCTCAACCGGCAGCCAAGCCGGCGCAGCCACCTTCAGTGGGTCGCAGTGGCCTTCTCCGACTCGCTCTGAGGGCCAGGCGCCGTCGGCGCGGTGCCGGTCGTACGCGGAAGCCCGCCACCCAAGGGGCTGCCCTTGGGTGGGGCATAGCCATAAATGTATTCCTGCGCCGCTCGTGCCGTCGGAGCCGCGGGAGCAGCGCCAAGCGCGCGGCCGCGAACCAGGTCAGACTTGCGCTCGGCCATGTGCTGAAGATTGTATGCGTTGGCGCAGCCCGGTGGCAAATGCGGTCCCAGCATCGGCGGCTCTGTCGCGTCCGGTACAAGGCAAGCTTTCGGGACCATCACCCAGCGCGTTTTGCCATTCGGGCGGACCACGGGCACGCTGGTATAGTCCGGCGAATAATCCGGCGGCTGCTCCGGAAAGGAGCCAAAGTAGACCGAATAATGCGGCTCCGAGTCCCAAGAGGCTGTCTGGTAAAGCGGTGGCGCAGTACAGCCGGCGAGGGCCGAGGCCACTACAGCCAGACCAAGGTAGATGGCGGACATACGCTGCATCGTGCACCCTCGATGGATCATTTGAACACCAGGCCAGAATTTGGCTCGGGCAGCGGCATGGCTTTGACGAGAGCCGCGGGTGGCGGCGGTGGCGCGGGCCTGTCGATGGGGGTAGCGAGGCCGCGGTCGCGCACTGGCTTGACCAGGATTGGCGTGATGAGAATTACGAGCTCGGTCTCGTCGCGTTGATATCGGGCAGATCGAAACAATGGGCCAAGAATCGGAAGGTCGGCAATTCCGGGGGTCTGCTCGTAGTCCAACGACATCTGGCGCTGGAACAAACCAGCGATCGCAAACGTCTGCCCGCTCGCCACCTCCACCGTCGTATCGGCCCGCCGGACCGTCAGGCTCGGCAGCTCGACGCCATTGGCCTTGACGGAGCCGAACTTCGACAACGAACTCACTTCCGGCCGCACCCGCAGCGCGATTCGATTTGTTTTTATCAGTGTCGGCGTGAACTCAAGCGAGACACCGAACGGCTTGTACGAGACAGTGATCTGCCCTGCCTGGTTTCCCGGGGTTGGAATGGGAATCTCGCCTCCCGCCAGGAAGCTCGCGGCCCGCCCGGTCACCGCCGTCAAGTTCGGCTCGGCCAGGATGGTCAGCATCCCGTTGCGTTGCAGCGCTCCAACGAGGGCGTCCACCTCACCGCCACTGCCGCCAAACGCAATGCTGCCTGACGACCCGATGCCCAAGCGCTGCACGTCCTGGCGCGACACCTCGGCAAAACGTACCCGGATATTGACCTGTTGCGAGCCGGCAATTGTGGTGTCGTTGATCGGCGGCTGGTCCGGCGGAGAATAGGTGTCCGCACTGTTCTGCACGTCGACCGCTTCCTCGACGTTGCGCGTGGGGCCGACCGCGGCCACCCGATTGCCGAACAGCTTAAGCTTGGTGTGAGTCGTCGGCTGAAGTTCGTGGGTCGCACTATTGGCGAAGCCGGGGTCGCCGACCACGCGAAACGCGACACTGGCTTTAACTTTATGGTCCGCCGAGACCGCGATCAGATTCGTGCTGCCGATCTTCCTGCCGTAAACATAGACGACGTCCGGCGCGACGATACGCAGATCGGCGACCGCAGTGTCGGCCATAAAGACGGATTCGGCCGCCTCATCGAGTTGCAGGAGGCGACCTTGGCCAACCATCAGCTCGATCGATTGTCGCGACGAGGCACGGTCTGTCGCCGTCTGGGCTGCAACCGGTGGCGCGAGCAGGACGGCGAGCAGAAATGCGCCCGCCTTCAACTTCCATGCGGCACTAATGTACGATCTCACCAGGACCGCTCCCCTCAACCGCCCTAAGGGCATAATCAAACACGATTGATAGCAATCGAGCCGCTGAAACTGAGTCCGTTTTTACGGTAAGTTAATGCAATCTCAAACGTCGAACCGGCAACGTCGCGGCGAAAACCCGGTGTTGGTGCCATTCGGCCACAGTCGCCCGCGGCTGCGTCATCCCAACAGAGTACATAAGGGTGTGCCGGAAGGCCCGGATTGCGTTGCACCGGCCGAGGGGCAGGCGCTACCTGCGGAGCTTCATCTCGCCCCTGCCCCCAGCTTCAACCGTGCGGCAGATTGGCCGGGGCTATCAAGCCCCTCCTTTTCCGCCTGGTTGTCCTTGGTCAGGGAGCCGAGGGGCTGGACGTTGAATTCAGGCGCCAATTCCTGATAGGACATGACCGGCACGTGGATATTGCTGCGCGTGAGCAAGTGTCGTGTCACCCGCCGCACGTCCATCGAGGTGAGCACGACCGGATTCGCGTCCGGAGCCGCTTCCGCCAGGGCGCGAGCGATTTCATTGATTATCGGCTGGGTCGCCTCCTCCGTCAGGTTCATGTAGGTCCCGGCCGCGGTCTGGCGCTGGGCGGAGCGCAGCATATCTTCGACCGAGCGCTCGAGCATATAGGCCGCGATCACCCGGTCGCGGTCGGCAGCCCGGAAGCAGATCTGGCGGCCAAGTGCCACGCGCACGTATTCCACCAGCAGCACAACATTCTGTTCGCGCTGTCCCCATTCGACCACGGCCTCGAGAATGGCGCGCATGTTGCGGACGGGTACGTTTTCTTCGACCAGGCGCCTCAGGATTTCTGCCAGTTTCTGCAGAGGCGCGATCTTCTCGGCCTCCTTCACCAGGTCGGCATAGTTCGATTGGATCTTGGTGAGAAGCTTCCGCGTCTCCTGAATACCGACGAAACTGCCGGCCCGCCGGTACAACATCTGCGTCAGGCATCTGGCGAGAATCTGGGCCGGCAGCGCAAAGGCGACACCAGCATTCGACAAGGTTTCCGCGTGCGAGCGCTCGACCCACAGCGCGGGGCGATAGTTGATGAGCGGGCGTTCCTGACGGTAGGGGATCTCGAGCAGGTCGAGGTGAGCCGGATCGTCGTCGACGAGCAGGCCCTGCGGCGGAACCATTCCTTCAATGACCGGCGTGCCCTCGAGGTCGATCCTGAAGCGATCAGACGCGAGAGTCGGGTCGACATCAAGCGCGATCGTCGGGATCTCGATGCCGAGATCGCTCGACAGTCCTGCGCGCGCCTGGTTCGTCAACTCAGCGAAGTTTTCCGCCGGTACGGCCGATGAAAGCTCGCTGCTGATCCAGACGACGATGGCGGCGTCAGATGACGGCGTGCCAGCCAGCTTTGACGCATCCTGAGCGGTCACACCTGGTTGCGACGGTTGGGCGGCCGCTCCTGCCGCTCCTGCCGCTCGCTTCACCGGAGCCGCCGCCGCGCGAGCGGCCTTCCGGCGATCGGCGAAGTACCCGGTCGCGCCCAAGAGCGCCGAGAGAACCAGAAATGCCACCATCGGGAAGCCCGGAAGGAATGCCATTGCGGCCAGGATCACCGAGCCCATCATCAGCGCACGCGGCTCGACGAACAATTGTCCGGCCACTTCGGTGCCCAGGTCGTTTTCCCCCGACACCCGCGTCACCAGCGTTCCGGCCGCGACAGAAATGAAAAGCGAGGGGATCTGGGCCACCAGCCCGTCGCCGACCGAGAGCAGCGAATAGGTCTCGGCAGCGGTTCCTATCGTCATGCCGTGTTTCAGGCTGCCGACGACCATGCCGCCGATCAGATTGACCATGATGACGAGGATGCTGGCGATGGCGTCACCCTTGACGAATTTGAGCGCACCATCCATGGAGCCGAACAAATGGCTCTCGCGCTCGAGCCCCTTGCGAAGCCGACTGGCCTCGGCCTGATCGATGTCGCCGGAGCGCATGTCGTTGTCGATCGCCATCTGCTTGCCTGGCAAGGCGTCGAGGGTAAATCGGGCGGCGACCTCGGCGACGCGCTCGCCACCTTTGGTGATCACCACGAATTGCGCGATCGTGATGATCAGGAAGACCACCATGCCGACGGCAATATCGCCGCCGACCACGAAGTTGCCGAACGCGCTGACGATCTCACCGGCATCGGCCTGCAGCAGGATGAGCCGCGCCGTAGTGATGGTGATCGCGAGCCGAAACAGTGTGAGGATGAGGATGACCGACGGGAAGGACGAAAACTCGACCGGCTTCGCGATATAGAAGACGACCAGCAGCACGAGCATGCTGAGCATGATATTGACGGCAATGAGCACATCCACCAGCCAGGTCGGCAGCGGAATGATGATCATGGCGATCGCAATCAGCATCAGGATCGCCACGATAAGATCGGTGCGACCGGACAGGAAGATGAGCGCACGTTGCAGCTTGTCGACCATGATCAGGCCCGTTCCCGATACTCGAGGAATTTGCGAAAGGTGCGCTTCGCCTCGCTGTCATTGCCGGCGAGCCAGAGCGCGCGACTGCGCAGCAGATCGAGCATGGGCTGGTTCGCGCCACCAAGGGCTTGCAGCCGGTCGATGACCTCCCCGGCAGCCTGCGGTGAGCCGCTGCGCAGGAACGCTTCGGCAAGCGTGCGCAGCACGCCCTCGTCGTCGGGCGCAAGGCGAGCGGCGATCAGCAGCAGTACGAGCCCACGTTTCACCTGGCTGTGACGCGCATAGAGATGGCCGAGCGCGTGCAGCAATTCCACCGACTGGTCGCGTCCCGGCGTCATGTTGCGGTATCCTCAAGGCAGCGTGCGCGCAAATGCCGGCGCTGCTCGATCTCTTCACCCAGCACGGTGCTTGCCAGCCGATTGAATTCCTCGCTCTCCTTGAGCTGAGGCAGAACCGCGGTCAGCAACTGCTCGAGGATCGCAATCGCGCGGTCAGTGGACAGGATCTGGGGATCGGCGACGACCGGCTTGACGAACTCGGCGATAAGCTCATGAAGAACGGCCTCGCCGACCTTGCCGTGGCGCTCGTGCAGTGCCGCGGCGATCTGCCGCGCGAACTCCGGGGGTTCGACGGACCTGCCCCTGAGGGGGTCGAACAGACCCTGCGGTGCGCGCGGGTCAGTGCGGTCAAGCTGCGTGCGATCTATACGACGGTCGTTCATCCCAGACCATCTGTCCTTTCCGCGCGCACTTTACTGACGATAGACCAGCGCCAGGGTCTCGCCGTCCTTGCTAAGAAGGATGCGGCCATCAGCAATATCCTTGATCGTCCAGCCATTGTCGAGGGAGGCACCCTTGTAGTAGCGGTTGCCCTCGGCCGTAATGATATAGGGGTGCTCGCCGAACCACACCGCCTGCACATTTACCACCGGCATTGGCTTTTTGGCATCAGTGGGGGCCACATTTGCGACGAGGACCACCCCGCGATATGCCGCATCAAACCATTTTTGCGTTTCCGTCCAGGCGTCAGTCTGTTGCTTCGTGATGCTGCCAGTAACGACGACCTGTCCCGCCCCGGTGGTAATCCGAAGACCGGTCAGACCCGACGCATTAAGACGCTCGGTGAGCTTGCGCCCGGCATCTTCAGCGTTGAGTGCGGGTCCGGGGTTCGTTGGCGGCTGCCGATCGCAGCCATTGAGCTCTGAAATCGCCTCGCGCATCGAAATCCCGGGCCGGCTCGACAAGCAATGTTGAATAAACTGCCGATCGGACGCGGGGAGATCGGCCATGAGCCGCGATGAGGCTCTCACGGATAGAGTTTCCACGCCCGGTGCCTCGGCCTGATACAACCCGGCAATTCGTTCATGTCCATCTGCCACATTAAACGGAGCGACCAACGCAGCGACGCTGGTCAGGTCGTCCGCCTTCGGTGCGGCAGGGCGCATGGCGGCCAGCCCCAACGCCGGAACTGCGAACAAGAGCGCGCCGGCGATCAGAATGGCCGCGGAGATGCGTGGCCGGGCGGGGGTGTCACCAGGTTCGACGGGGGTCCGCGCCGGGGCCTGATTGCGCTCGATGGAGATCCGCAGCCGCGCCTCTCCGATCGTCAGATCGATGGGCGCTCGCAGTGCGCAGCCATAGCCATTCGCTATGATCTCCTCACCGACGCGGACGTCTCCGCCGACCGCGTGAATGTCGATGGACCGGCGTCCGACCCGCAGGATGGCATGCT
>Ga0210402_10002145_pt1 | contig 19472 bp, 23 predicted proteins | sample IncBWC7MmetaG_FD_161055 | JGI IMG/M metagenome (GOLD analysis project Ga0210402, IMG submission 161055) | Forest soil microbial communities from Barre Woods Harvard Forest LTER site, Petersham, Massachusetts, United States - Inc-BW-C-7-M | ecosystem: Environmental > Terrestrial > Soil >... | reverse complement strand
TTTGGTCCGCTGCCAGGTCAAAAGGTGGTATCACTGAGTAAAATCTTAGCATAGTTCACAAAAAGAATGATACAAAATTACGGGGATTATAGTCTTCTTGTGCCGTCGCCCAATTTAATGAGGTCAAAACGGGAGAGACGATGTCCGCGTTGAAATTCATATTCACCATGACTGGATACGCAGGAGGTGAGTCAGTGTCGCAAATCGTGATTAAACGACCTTCCCCTTAGATACGATTGGTGAGTGAATATTAAAAACAAGTTCAGTATGAGTATCCATACCTCCCATCCTCTCCAATATCCCCGATACAATCAAGCCCGATGCATCATCTACTGCAATGTATCTACCTCCTGGACGAATATTGGCAAGATTTAGAATTTGAGAAAGAGTGTCAGCGCGAACATCGCGTATTCGACTTTGGTCTTTATTAAACCAGTATTGACAAACATTGAACAAAGTTGGTTCTATCGTCGTGAATGATTTTGAGTATCTGAAATATAGTTCAGTACAGTTCCATAGATATAGCGGCAGCTACATACTTCGCCTCTTTACGTGACTTGTACTTCTCTTTGCTGTATTCCGTTTTGAGCGAATAGTTAGCATGTTGCTCTATTTGCTTCTTGACGATGTCCTACATGAAAATGTAGGAGCCTATGAAAGTCAAGTAAAAGTAAGGCCGTTCCGAACCCTACCGAGGCATGGACACCAGACTGCTTGAGAGCTTTTATTTCCTGAAGCGTCAAAGGTTGTACGAATTGACCGTCATTTATAAGTTCGTTGGTGGCATCGGTGTCCTCTGTTAAGACTACTGAGCATCCAATATCCAGAGCTTGGCAAAATGTTCCTACCGACTTCTTGCAAGGTGCGAGGCGGAACAACCTTTAGTCTCTTGTCAACCATTTCGTAAGTTAATCCATAAGGCTCATGGATCAACTCATTCGCATAAAATGACCCAAGTCGTCCAATAGTGATGGTCCTTTAATATCATTAGTATCTCTTAGGAAGATCATAAAACAGAGCTGTCGCACGAATCTTTATCTGTTTTAACTCCTCGAATGTCACCGTTGGGTAATCTCAAAAGAACGGTATGTCCTGGTTGGATTCTGCAGTCCCTGATTTCTACGTCAGGTTTCGGAGGTGCATCTCGACTGACGTCCATTCCAGAAAATGGGTTGGTGGGTGGGACGCGGGACGGGTCACACCTATTTATGATGTATTTTTCGGAACCACACCGTGACCCAGGCTGACCACTGACCACATCATCCAGCTGGCTCGACCCTCCACCTGGTCTGGTATATCTTCTGCAGCCTATAGCTCACAGCACTGGCATGTCTTCCACAACGAGGAATGATGGCGACACTCAAACACTCGATATATTACTAAAAAAAACGCAGGATCCGGTCTCGTCCAGTGCCCTCTTGCCAGACGAATTATCATATCTGATAACTGCCTTTCTCCCTTCCCAACCCATAACCCTGCGCTCCAAGGGTTATCTTGTTTTGTCTGCCTATTGCCAAGGAGTCAGGCACTCCTATTCTGTCAAAGGCAAACAGCCAGATCCAGCGACGGAATCCTTAGTGAATGTTTTCGCCCCGCTGATCATATCTCGACTTGCAGACAGCGACGACGTTCTTCTTGTTGGCATCTCATTCTTGACCGCCTTATTTCAAGTTGACTGGGAGTCAGCCTCCTCTATTTTCCTGCAGGATGGTGTCATTGACTTCGTGATGGATAGTGTTGACCTTACCCCATCCGCTCAGCTCTCCCTTCACGTTGCACACCTGCTTGGCCAAGCGAGTGGCAACAAGCCGTGTCGTGCAATCATCTCATCTCAATCTGTTCAATGGTTGGAATCCAATTCTCGTCAAACCAATGACTCAGCCCTACGTGCCGCTGCTGCAATTGCTCTTGTTAAACTCTCCAGAGGAAGTGCTGCCGACGACATCGACTCCACTGGGTCAGAGGGTCAGACTGGGAAGGGGAATGACGAGGAACTCGCAAAGGTCATGAAAGGGATGATCATCAGTGGAAGCAACCTGTCTTCAACGACTGACGCTATCGAAGGATTGGCGTATCTCAGTGTTGATCCTGTCGTGAAGGAAGCTTTATCGAAGGATTCCATGTTTTTGTCTCGCCTCTTTGCCCTCGTTCCTCGCCGTAAAGTCGTACCCTCACTCAATTCCGCAGAAGTCAACTCCGCTCTCTTGTATGGTATATTTGTCATCATCTCCAATATATGCGCCTATCGACCTCGCTTCACCGAAGAACAGGTACAGGTCGAAAAGCTAAGGCGTATGGCGAAGGCTGGAAAGAGTCCTGCGCAGGATTCATCGGCTTTGGAAAGTGACGAGGATGTCAAAGAAAGGGTGCGGAGATTAGTTTCATGTGGAGTTCTAGACGTATTCGCGGCGGTTCCTGGCATTGAAAGCCTTGGAATCAGAGTCAATGCTGGGAAGGCTTTACTGAGCATCATAGAGGACAACGGTAATCGAGGGAGAGTGCTCCAAAGCGGTGGTGCAAAAGTTCTTATGCTGATCATCAAACATGCTACGTCGGTCTCATCATCTGGGTCAGCCAAGCCGCCTGTATTGGACGTAACACACCTTCAGCCCATTCAAGCTTTAGCAAAGCTTGCAATAACGTCCTCGCCTGTACAAGTCTTCGGACCAAATGAAGGAGCTGCGTACGATGCGATTCGACCTCTTTCCATCATGCTCCTCCACCCTTCGTCCACCCTCCTGCAGCGTTTTGAGGCACTAATGGCTTTAACGAATCTTTCATCCCGAAGTCCCGAAACAGCTTCATGCGTTGCTAAAGCTGATGGGATGATGAACAAAGTCGAGCTTTTACTCCTGGAAGAACATCCTCTCATTCGCAGGGCATCTATGGAGCTTATTTGTAATCTTATCGCGGGATCCGACGAAGTATTCGAGAGGTATGGAGGGACAGAGAATCCCAGTGGGTCAAAATCAAAACTGCAGGTTCTTCTCGCGTTGTCCGATGTGGATGATTTGCCGACACGACTGGCAGCGTCTGGAGCACTTGCAACCCTCACGGCTGCACCTAGTGCTTGTCACGCTCTTATCAGCCTGCAGCTTGAACGACGCCGGGTATTGCCCATTCTAGCGCAACTCATCGATCCTTCCACTTCACACGTCGAAGGGGATACGGAGGAACGAGACAACGAGGGGGGTCATCATGGCCTCGTTCACCGAGGGATAGTCTGTGCTCGCAACTTCCTCATCAATATTGTGGACGAAGCGACTCAGAGGGGGATATCCAAAGATGCAGAGGAAGCAGGATTGGTCCGAGCACTCGTGAACGTTGTGAAGGCACAGCCTGAGAGTGGCAGAGTGGACGAGAGCATATTGAGGCCCGCTGCGGAAGCCCTGAAATTCTTGACAAATAAGAAAGATTGACTATGATTTGACTTATGTTTTTCGACGGACTCGGGAGAATCCTCCTCGAGCTCTTTGTCACGGTCTGCTTAATATATTAAGCAGCAACTTCAACTTGAAGTTGAAAGTTGAATCATGAGAAGCAATACTCGCCGCAAGTCATGCAGACGGAAGATGCCGGCTGCGTCATGTCTGCTTTAAGCCTGAGACTGTCACTGCCTAGAGTTATCGTTAAAACATTTTGTCTCCACTCACAGGCCACGACTAGAAGTTTAACACCAACATGGTTAGCAGATCTGCCATGTAACTTCCACCAGTCGCTTAACAGCAGCTTTCTAGGCGCCATCAAAGAAGGCGGGCAAGAAAGTGGTATCCGCTCCCAAGAAATCAGGAGTAGGCAAGGTCGCAAAGGTACGGTGTTCTTGGCATGTTTGAACACGACGGAACCGTGACCGTTCGTATGGGTAGGCGGATTGGAAGGAAGGTTTCAAGAAGAAGCAAGTTGGAGTCTCTGATATGACTCTACTCACAACTATAAGCAACGAGAGCATCAATGATAACCTTCAGAAACGATGGACCAACGCTGAAATCTACACATATATCGGAGCAGTCCTGATCTCCGTTAATCCATTCCGGGGTCAGAACAACATTCCGATTCATATTACAAGGTGGTTACTAACATCATCTATCGCAGACCTTGGTATCTACACAGAAGACACTCTGCAAAAATATCGGGGAAAGAACAGGCTTGAAGTCCCTCCACATGTCTTTAGCATCGCTGAAACTGCATACTACAATATGAACGCCTATCACGAAAACCAGTGTGTCATCATTTCGGGTGAATCTGGCGCAGGAAAGACAGAGGCTGCCAAGCGGATTATGCAATACATCGCTGCGGTCTCCGGCGGCCAGGATAGCAGCATCCAGGAAATCAAAGACATGGTGTTGGCTACGAACCCGCTACTAGAGAGTTTTGGATGCGCCAAAACTCTTCGCAACAACAATTCGAGTCGGCATGTACGTCAGGTATTTCATTTGGGTTTTCCCAGCTAACATCATCCCAGGGCAAATATCTTGAGATTATGTTCAACACTCACGGGGAGCCTGTTGGTGCTCAGATTACAAACTATCTTCTGGAAAAGGGGCGCGTCGTGGGCCAGATCGAGAATGAACGTGATTTCCACATATTTTATCAATTCACCAAGGGTGCCACGGACGAACAAAGGGGTGAGTCTCTCAGCTTCAATCAAGATCGTCTAAAATCAATATAATTCCACAGAAATGTTTGGTCTCCAAGGACCAGAAGCCTACGCGTACACAAGTCTAAGCAACTGTCTAGAGGTTCAAGACATAGACGATATACACGACTACCATGAGACCATCGTAAGGAGTCCCTTCTTGTTATCTTGGTTATAGCCCTCATGTTACTTCAGAAAGCCATGCAGATCATTGGTCTCAGCAAAGAAGAACAGAGCGAAATATTTCGTATGCTTGCGATCATCTTGTGGTTAGGGAACGTCCAGTTTGACGAAATGGACGACGGCAATTCGAAGATCGCGGACATAGGCGTGACAGACTTTGTCGGCTACCTCATGGATGTTGATTCAGCCCTCGTACAGAAGGTTCTGACATCAAAAGTTGTAGAGACACAGCGAGGTGGACGTCGAGGATCTGTCTATGACGTTCCGCTCAACCCTGCTCAAGCGACCTCTGGGAGAGATGCGCTGTCAAAGGCGATCTATAATAACCTCTTCGAGTGGATTGTGTCTAGAATAAATGTATCCATGAAACCAAGGTCTGCTAGTGCTCAAATCGTTGGCATCTTGGTGCATTTCGTTTTATTTCGCTCTTGTTGCGGCGTTGACTTCATTTGTTGCAGGACATCTTTGGTTTTGAAATCTTTGAAGTCAGTCTGGCACAGGAGGTAGAGAGGTATATTGTGCTAACACACTGTTTGTTCCCGCAGGACAACTCTTTCGAACAGCTCTGCATTAATTATGTCAACGAGAAACTACAGCAGATCTTCATTGAGTTAACCTTGAAGACAGAGCAAGAGGAGTACGTCAGAGAGCAGATTAAATGGACTCCGATCAAGTACTTCAACAACAAGATCGTATGCGATCTCATCGAGGAGCGTCGTCCGCCCGGGATATTCGCTGCTCTGAATGATGCTTGTGCAACTGCACATGCAGATCCCTCCGCGGCCGATAACAGTTTCATACAGCGAACGTCGACACTCGCATCGAATCCCCATTTCGAGTCTCGTGGATCCCAATTCTTGGTGCGACACTATGCCGGAGATGTTATGTATAACGTCGCTGGCATGACGGACAAGAACAAAGATTCCCTGATTAAAGACTTGTTGGACCTCGTAGCTGGCAGTGGAAACATGTTTCTGCAGACTCTGTTCCCTGATCGCCCAGATCCAAATAGTAAGAAGAGACCTCCCACTGGTGGTGATAGAATCAAAGTTAGTGTCAATCTTGTCTGTTTTTGAACTGTCAGCTAACTATTTGTTATTCTGAATCTTAGTCTTCCGCTGGCGCGCTCGTCGACAACTTAATGAAAGCTCAACCATCATACATCCGGACAATCAAACCAAACCAGAACCGGAGTTCATCAGAGTATGACGTGAAAGCGATCCTCCACCAGATTAAATACCTCGGTTTACAAGAAAACATCCGCGTCCGTCGAGCAGGGTTTGCCTACAGGAACACGTTCGAGAAAATGGTGGAAAGATTCTATCTCCTGTCCCCTCAGACATCATATGCAGGAGAGTATACCTGGCACGGGGATGCGAGATCAGGATGTCAACAGATCTTGAAGGACACAGGTATCGCTACGGACGAGTGGCAGATGGGGGTTACGAAAGCCTTCATTAAGAATCCAGAGACAGTAAGCTCCTGCCCGTTCCCTTGAACTTCTTCGTCCTGCTTAATATTTCATAGCTCTTCGCACTGGAAACGATGCGTGATCGGTATTGGCACAACATGGCTGCCCGCATTCAACGTGCGTTTCGCAACTACTTGCGATACAAGAACGAATGCGCGCGTCGCATCCAGAGGTTCTGGAAGAACAACAAGGAAGGCCTTGAATATGCGCAGATTCGGGATTATGGTCATAAAATACTTGCCGGTCGGAAAGAGCGACGACGATTCAGTCTTCTCAGCTATCGACGATTCATGGGTGATTATCTTGATGTCAATGGTAAAAGTGCGTTAGGAGAACAATTGGCATCTATTTGCGGCATTGGAGGTTGGTGTTCACGCCCGCCCATTTCTCTCGATCCTGACATCCCGCAGCGGATCCCGTCACTTTCAGCGCCAAAATTCAGCTCCTGGTTTCCAAACTGGGTCGATCCAGTAAACCAAGTCCACGTTACCTTGTAGTGGTGCGTTACCACTTGCTCAATCGCTTCATTCTAATTTATGTATGTTCAGACTCGCAAAGCCATTCACATCGTGATCAATGCTCAGAAAGATGGACGACCGCAGATAACTCTGGAAAGGAAAATTCCTTTAGTCACTATTAAAAGTATCGGGATATCAAATCTCAGAGATGATTGGATGGTAAGGAACATGCTCATTCCTCCGCATGTTACTTACTTACACCATGATTAGTGTTTGAATGGCAATACCGCAGAAGAAGGCGATCCCATTTTCAGTTGTTACTTTAAGACTGAGCTCGCCGCCAACCTTCTCCAGCTGACGCAAGCCAGCATTAATCTTCTCATTGGACCCACGTACGTGAATCTCCCACCTATATACCTGCAATGATTCGAACTGTCGACAGGCTCGAATATTCCAAGAAGAAAGACAAGAGGGCGCAAATCAAGTTTATCAAAGACGAAACAGTCAAAAAGGATGATGTTTATAAAAGCCACGTTGTACATGTTCCTTCCGGTGAACCACCAAGCAGTTTATCACGTCCTCCAGCGAAGAGAAAGCCTGGTGTTGTTCGTCCAATCACCCAAGGCAAACTTTTGAGGGCGGGCGGTCCATCAGATGTATGCAGTCAGCTTCCGCCGCTTTGAATGCAAGATACTTACACGATGCAATTGATTAGAAACCCAAGCCGGTCTCCAAGCCGAAACCCACAGCACGACCTCTTCCAGGAAAGACGACTGTATCGACTGCACCTACACCAGCAATCAGATCAACTCCAACGACCCAATCCGATGGCGGGAAGAGAATCCCTCCAGCACCTCCGCGCAATCAAGTACCACAGCCGCCTCCGCCTCCAGCTCAACCTGAAGTACCAATGTACCGAGCGAAGTTTGCATTTGAAGGACAGGAAGGCGAGATGTCATTGAAGAAGGACGATTTAGTTGAACTCATCGAGAAGGATGATAACGGGTGGTGGCTGGTGAAGATGAATGGAATCGAGGGTTGGGCACCAAGCAATTATCTTGAACTTGCTCCTCCAAAGGCTGCCGCTTCCGCCCCTCCACCTCCACCGAGGAACCGTCCTCAGCCTGCGCCTTCTATGCTTGCTGTCAAACAGACACCCACACCTGCTTCAACACCACAGTCATCCGTCAGGTCCTTGGCTGCTGACGCGTCAGCCAAACCAATCTCTGTCTTTCCTGGTATGGGGCCTTCCAATGGGTCAGCGACACCATGGAAGAAGGCGCCGTCTGCTTCAGAAGACTCTCCAGCAAGTTCAAGACCGTCCAGCTCTTTGGCCAGCAAACCACCTCCGCCAATCGCATCCAAACCGAAACCCTCAGCGCCACCTATTGCCGCGAAGCCTGGGGTTCCGAGACCTCCAAGTAAGCCACCTATACCAACTGCTCCGAGACCAAATGCAGGGTCGGGGCCCGCTATGCCTCCTCGACCTGCAGTGGTTAAACCTGCCGCAGGAGGCCAATTGGATTTGGCAGCGGCGGTGAGTTGGTTCAGGTCGTTCGTGATATTCCAATGCATTAAATTCCTTTCTTTACACAGATGGCGAAACGCGCACAGAAGATAGCTGACAATGAGTGACATGTTCCTTGACTTTTCGGGTTGCAGTATAAATCGTTGCCTCGTAGATACACACATATATTTGTACACCGGATGGATAAATAAATGGTATTAAATGCTTGCTGTGTGATATGGATGGCGGTCGTGCTGTGGATAGCATGAAGTGCTGGGGGGTATCAGAAATCTAACAGGCATGACAAGTATACAAAGCGAATAAGACGAATTGATAGTTCTATGGTGATTGGGTTTCCAGCAACGGCGGAGGTGAATGACTTAAGGTCCGGGTAAGCGCCATAGCTTCCACCTCGTCCTCGGACTTGAAATCGTCGTCGCTATCCGCCAATGGTAAATGTGAGCGTGAAATGGGTCTACCAGCCCCAGCGTCACCTTCTCTTGCCAAATGGGCATTCGAGTGGATTTCATGATCGTAGGCGCCGTCATTCAAACCTCTCCAGCTGCGTACCTCTTCCGCATTGAGTACCTTCGCAACACCCTTGACCCCTTCCAGAAAATCTTCCGGTCTCGCTTCCAAAGCTCTCTTGCCCGACTCCAACAGACCTTCCAATATCACCTTTATTCGCTTGTATACTTCATCTCTTGTGCCTTCCTTGGGTTCCACTTCAACGTCTTCGTCTTCCTCGTCATCCTCGTCCGCAGTGTCATCGTAGTCAAGGGACAACTTGACAGCCCGGTATGCTCGAGGTGGGAGAATGAGTCGCGATTCTCGGAGTTTGCGGCGTAGCTCACGGATTTCCTTCGCCTGCCTGTGCTTGGCAGTCTCAAGTGAAGTATTTATAGCGAGAAGGGAGCGGTTCGTAATCTCGAGGTCTGCAATCTAGATAGTGTAGTCAGACTCCGAAAAAAAACATGTTATCACCTATTAAGGTACCTTTCGGATGGATTTGGCTTCAGCTTTCACCTTGCGTTCCTCACTGTCAGCCTCGCCGTCGGTTTCCCGATCATGGCCACTGTCCCCTGAATGATTCTCCTCCCTCCCATTCATTCCGCCGTACTGAAGCAGATTATCCAGCAGATCCGAACCAAAATTTGACCCAACGCTATTCACCCCGTTCTGATGCTTTGGCACGCTCTTCCCGCTGTCTATCGAATTGGCAGAATATGACACCGAAGATCGTGACATAGATGATCGCGAAGAGAAAGAGACGGCAGAAGCGGGAGGGGAGTGCGGCGACACAGGAATTGTGGTAGGGTCAACATTTTCAATACTGTTGTGTTGGCTGTGGTTAATATGGCGGCCATTGAGTGGTGGGGAAAACGGTTGATAATGATGGCGACTGTGTGCTGGAGGGCTTGTGCGGGTCGTAGCGAAACGGTGAGGATTGGCGGCAGCGGTCGCGGTAGTTATGGGGAAGAACATATGCTGTGGGGCGGGTGACGAAGGGCTCGACGACTTGAGGGAAGTGTTGGATGATATCGACGGAGCGCGCGACCGAGAGGCTATTGGACGTGTTGAAGTGCTTACAGGTGGTGGGAATAGAGAATCGTTGGCCTGTTTAGCCAGGCCTGATACCTTGGCCTTGATTTTAGTCCCGACAATTCTTTGCGTCGAACCATTTCCGTCGTGATCTGCGAGTAATAGGTGGTCGGGCGAAGGCGTTCCAGGAGTCCCTGACACAGAATGTGTACCGGCACGACGGAGAGACGAAAACGAGACCGCATGATGCAGAGAAACGCTCCCGTGACGCGTTCGTGCTCCATTGGGGGGACCTATATCTGAGGCGGCCGCAGTTATGGAATGGGGGCGAAACTCCGGCGTGCCTGGGGTTGACCTAGCCGTGTGAGAGTGTAGAGCTGACTTTACAGCCGTGCGGGCTTTGGACTGGAACGTCGGCGAAGGCGCACCACTGAGTGCACGGCTCACCGGCCTAGCAGGAGAAAGGGAGCGAGGGGTTGTGTTAGCGGTTGTCCTGCATCCGTAATTCCTAGGTGATGGACTGCCGCTACTTGAGACCGCGCTGGGTGTCTTACGAGTAGTAGAAATGGGTGTAGCGCTGCTATTGACTTTAGCTTTCGGCCGCACGGTTAATGATGATGAAGACGACTGCGAGGATAATTGAGGCTTGAAGGGCGAGGTCGGTCGCGACGCGTATACATGAGTGGTTCTCGAGGGAGGTCCTGAGTTGCTGGAGGATGCTGTGTAATTGGGTTTGACAGTGACCTGCAACAAAGCTTGGTACTTTGGACAATGTCACTGGAACTTTGACCAACCTTTCTCTTCGACGGGTCCTCCATGAAATAGAGGTCAAGATATGGGTCGGTATTTCGTGGATCCAACTCCCTATAATCGGCGTTTTCCGGTTCTCAAGGCTCGGTTCAACGATACCGTGCAGATACAGACAAAGCCGGTTGAGCTAAGTTAGGGTCTAGTAAAGCTTTGCTCAAGTGCTGGATCTACAGGTGGTTGATTACAACGTGATTCATTGGATTCCCTTCTTGGCCAAAACGCGCTCGACGACCTTCTCCACCAAAGCCGTCAACCCCTCGCCACTCACACCATCGAGAGCAGCCACAACACTCTTCTCAACATACTTTCCAACCATATCGACCTCAATATTGACCTTTGCCCCGACTTGTTTTCTGGTAAGTGTAATTTTCTCTTGAGTGTGCTGGATAAGCATGACATCGAAGGTCCTATGAGCATCATCTACCGCTGTCAGTGTGAGAGAAGCCCCGTCAATTGTCACGTATCCTTTTGGGATGAGATAAGGGAGAAACGAGGGTCGCGAGGGTGTCGGTTCCGGCAGCTGGAAGCTAAGGCGCAAAGAATCCCCGTCGGGACTTCGCTCGATAACCGTTGCCGTGGTGTCTACATGGGCCTGTAGAATACCCATACGAATTCAAACCCTACCATCAGAAGAATTCAATGCCCAGTCACACCTGAACAAAGTGTCCTCCGAATCTAACATGCGCCCTCATGGCGCGTTCAAGGTTGAGCTGATCTCCAACTTTCCGTTCACCTAAAATCAACATCGTTAAAACCACCCTCAATTCCCGTCCCCACATGGAACACATATAAAAACCCGAACCCACCTAAATCAGTCCGTTCAAGTGTCTCATTGGCCAACCACACCTTGAACCAGCCCCCCAACCTTTCCTCGTCAAACTCGGTGACCGTCAGACATGCACCATTGACTGCTATGGAATCACCGATGTGGCAGTCTCCCAAGATTGGTGCAGAATGTGAGATGGTGAGAGTGCAGCCTCCAGAGTCAACAAGGATGGAGGATACGGTTCCGAGGTGTTCAATCTGGGAAAGTGTTAATGAGAATATATCTGCCTTGCTCGTAGGCGTACCAGACCTGTAAACATTGAAGTAATGAATGTTTATAGCAATAGGCAAATATTTTCAAGTATCACAAGCAGCCGTCACGTAAGCAAGTCACGGTGATAACTATGAACAAGGACCGTGCAAGTAACAAGGCAGAACCGGCTCAAATAGTGGCGAACAGGTCCCTCACGCAGTCCTATGCAGGTACGACTCAACGACAATTGCCCAGCCTCACCAAGATGTGACTTTCTTAATAGCCCTTCCTGCTCGGACACGCCTTGGAATATCACTCAGTCTATGTGTGATTGGCATAGCTGGAATATATGTTTCTGATTACCTGGAGAAGAAGATACCTGTACCCCAGGAGACCTTGGACCATAGGACGTCGTCGTCGTTACACTGATCAAATTGAAGTGTGTGGGCTAGGGATACATTAGGTATGGGTCTATGGCTGCTGATGCAAAATCGAGAGGTCCAGTGAATTAGAATATCGTGTGGTAGAGAAGTGTGGGATAGAGATCGTGGGATGTCGTGAAATGTATGGACACGAGAAAAATTTGTCGGACACGCAGATGACGTTGGGATTGTGGCTGGAGGGTGACGGTTAACATTGGTGCAGCCCTCCGCTAAATGTATTCATCGGCAATTTCGTACTGGGACGTCGCACAAGAGGCTCGAGAGGGTGCGGGTCGCACTCAGCCAAATAGGTTGCCTTCGGTAATGTAGGTGAAAAATATTGTTGGTGTGGGGATGAACACGCAGATAACGGATTCCCGGCATTATTTTCCGGGGCATTCACGTATTGCTCTTTCGTGATCGACTCCAACGAAGATAACGTTGGATACCGGTGCCCATCCTCATTTGCCAGCTTGAACTCCCAGGTCCTCTTTTCCCAATCCGGCACCATGTCCTCTACACCGCCGCCTTTTCTTTTCCCCATCACTGTGGCACGTAGGAAGCCCCACCACGAGTCAAAGAACGCAATGGCGAGAATAGCTGTCGCAACAAAACCGATGGCGATGACCGCCACTCCAATGACTTTCCACTCTGTAGCCTCGTCGGGAGGCGTTTTTGGCGCTTCTTTCGTGAATCCAACTGAAACTGTCGGGGAGACCGTGCTCGTGCTCGTACCGGTGGAACTGCTCGTAATGGTGATTTGTGCAGTCGTTGTATCCCGCATCTCGGGTGTGCTAATGATAGAGTTCGTGTGCATTGACGCAGCTGTGGTTGTCGGTCCCTCCGTCTTTGCTTCGCTCGTCGCAAGCCCGCCAAGTCCGTCAATGGAGAGGCTAGTGGTTTGGGAGTTGTGAAAGGGCTTCAAAGCCGTCTGGGTGCTGTAAGATGATATAAAGTCATCTTTGTCGCCATCCAGAAGACCAGTCAATTTGAAATCTCGACGCAATTGAAGCTGGACTGTGCTCTGTACAAGAGGGCGTGAAAACGCATTTCGTAGAAAGATGACAGCTAGGAAGAGTTGAATCCTCATGAGTAGCTGTCGACCGTGGTCGAAGGATATCGATATTAACTTGAAGATGTGTGAAATGTTATTTACAGAAGTCGCGTTGTTAATGTTTATTACTCCAGCTTCAAGTTGCGACTCGCGTCAAGTTCTGAGTCACGTGTGCTCAGAAGTCAAATCACTGGCATTTGTCGACTCTGTCGAAACTTACAAGCCTTGAAAGTCCCCAAATAGTCTCTTGTATCATATTGAGGTAATGGGACACTAATGCTACGATCTGTTCCCTTCTATGATAGACGCAAAGAACGGCCAATCTGGACTGTTACGACACAGTTCTCTAAACGCTCCACCTGTTGTCGCCAAGAGAGCTCTTGGCTGACCAAATTCTAGAATTTCCCCATTGTCGAGTACAAGAATGCGGTCATAATCAATGATCGTCTTGAGACGATGCGCTATTGTTATAACAATCGCATTTGATAGTTCCTGGCGAATAGTGTTTTGAATCTGTTTCGCCGAAATAAGAATGATATTTCAGCTCAAGAAAGTATACAATAAGTACTGGAAGAGGATGACTCGCCTGGTTATCTAGATGGGAGTCTATTTGTGACGTTGCTTCATCCATCACAATGATATTTGTTTTTCGCAAGACCGCTCGAGCCAACGCGACAAGCTGCCTTTCTCCCCCACTCAAGGATCCTTGGCTAATAGGCATATCAAGAGTATTTTCAGCCCTGTTGGCCGTGTCGCTCAGTAACGATGTCAGATGGCATCGCTCCAAAATGTCCAAGCACTCTTGAGTCGTATTCTCTCCCAGGGGGTCGAGGTTACTCCTGATTGTTCCAGAGAAGAGTGAGACATCTTGGCTGACAATTGTCTGCCAGAAAGGAAATTGTCAACCAGTGATGTGTCACTATCCCATATTGACCTACAAGTCGAGTTCTAAGGTCTTCAAGACCAATTGTTGATATATCTATGCCGTCCACACTAGCCAAGAATATCAGGCGTGCCATTTTATACTGATGATTTTACCCACATGATTTTGCCTCGGGTTGGCTCAACCATTCGGAGGAGTGACAGCGCCAAAGTTGACTTCCCTAATAAAAGAAAAATAGACCAATCTTGAATAGGCTTGTGCTCTTACAGAAGACCTACCTGATCCTGTCCTCCCAACCTGTGCAAAAGATATGTTCGTTTACGATGTATGACTGAAGGGATGATGTACATACCACACCAATCTTCTCAGATGGTCTTACGGTAAAGGACAAGCATCGTAGGGCGGGCGGTAGATCAGGGGCATACTGGACAACCAAGTCCTGTACCACCAATTCTCCTTGACTGGATGGCCAATACGCCGGCGGCCTGCTCTTTTCAATAATTGCAGGGGCTTCCTGTGGTACGTCAAGGTATTCAACTATACGCTCGACCGAATTAAAATCTAGTTCCAGCTGAGCAGCAACTCTGCAAACGCAGTGTCAGATGTGCGATTTACGATATAAAACAGCTGGAAACAAACTTGACCAATTGTCGCGAGGCCTCTGCAAAAATACCCGCTTGGACAATGACAATAGCTGTAGAACCGTTTGTGACTCCTTTCCACAGAGCAAATAAAGTTGTCGCAAACACAACAACGGATCCAAGGCCTAATAGGCAAGTATTCAATTAAGGGTAACACGGGATTTGTGAATGCAACCAACAGTCGTATCTCCACCTTAGCCATCCATTGACAAGCCACTTGAAAGAATATTGGATTAAATGTGTCCTTTCGAGCACAGATTCGACTCACATAAACATGATCGAAAGATTGGAACTTGTCAACCTTTAGAACTATGTTGGTTCAAACATATATGGAATGGCTCTTATGAGATCGGACCTTTGCATAAAAACCGTTCTGATATCGGTTTTCCATCCCAAAAGCTCTGATATGTGCTAACCCTCGCAACAGTTCATCGAAACCGGCAAAAGCAGGGGACAAAGAAACGGACTCGAGCCTGCGAAGATCGCGTGACGCATGCACATAAGGAGGTGCTAGTCGAATATATAGCCACGCAATGAAGAGGGCAAAGGGAGCGAACGTGGGAACGACCACAAGGATGACAGAAAAAGAGGCCAGAAAGTTCAACACTCCAGATAGGCATTGTCGGGCAGAGTTCTGTAAAGCTCCGTCAACAGTGTTGATGTCCGTTGTAAAACGATTCAGAATCCTTCCAATCGGTGTGACATCAAAAAAGCGAGCGGGTGCCCGGGTTAGTCTCCGCAGAAGTGAGATAAACAGTGAGCGTGACGCCTGTAGACTTGCATAATACCCCAGTGCGATGTAGAACAAAACAGAAAACGCCCCGGTAAGCGAGATATACAGATAGATCATCAGCCATGGTTTGACATCGATATCAGGTGGCGGAAGTCCATCCCAAGGGTATATTGTGATGACAGAAGATATGAATGCTGCGGTCGGGTCTTTCCGGTAAGCTTCGCCCCATTTTGCCAAGAATACCTGGAAGGCAATTTCTCAGACTGTAGGCCCAACAATCGAAGAGCATACCTGATTGCTGATGTTGATGCCCCGAATGAGCAACATGAGAAAAACAGTCAAAATCCAAGAAAAGAGCCCGGCTGCACGGAAATAAGTCAGGTATGTTCGCATAGAAACCCGTCCTTCGGCACGGGTCTCGGCTTCAATTAATTTTCCATTGCTGGTTCGACTCCGGGCTTTTGGCTCAACGTCTTTCGGAAGAACATCTGCCTCATTCCCGAGTGTTTGGGCAGTCGAACTATTCTCCGGAGGAAATGTCTCATCGTCTGCTTCAATGACCTTTTGAAGAACTCCCAAATCGGCGAAGTCTTGAATTGATCCCTGCCGTACCACACGTCCATGGCTCAGTTCCACAATATTGGATGCGGCGTGAAGGCAGAGGCTGATATGGTGTGTTACGAGAATTATCGACCGGTCCCGAGCCAAGACTCCTGAGAGACAATTGGCGACGAGATGCTGAGCAGTATGCATATCCACCGCGGCCAACCTGTAAATGTGTCAACCAGTAATTCCAAATAATACGTGACACTTACGGTTCATCGAGAAGGATCCACTGAAGGATCGTATAACTATCATCATACATCTGGACAGCTGGAAATCATCACGTACTTTAGCTTGGGAGTACATTGCTCGAGCAAGGGCAACACGAGCTCTTTGACCTCCCGATAATGTTATACCCTTTTCTCCGATCTCTACCGAACATGTGAGGCTTCTGTCAGACGAAGACCGGGACCAGTCTCACCAGTTAGATCACCAGCCTCGAAGACGTCAAGATCCCGGGCAAGCGCGCAAGCCTCGACGACCGCCTGATATCGTGCCTCGTCGTATCCATAGCTGGAGCCAAATATAATGTTGTTGCGGATAGTGGCATGTTCAAGCCCTGGGGTAGCATCAGTCAACCCAGATTGGGGCGAAGAACCGAACAACTCACAGGGATTTTGTGCGCAATATGCCACTTGATGGTGCGTCTTATCGAGGAGCACTCTCCCAGACACACAGTTCAACTCTTATATCCTGAACATCACTAATGGTTTCTCGCATCTGTATGGGACTGACTGACTGACCTCCCAACAATGCTGCTAAAAGTGCACTTTTCCCTGACCCAGTAGCGCCGCAAATTAGAGTTAGTTTTCCTCTAGGAAATGTAATATCCAAGGGCCCAAGTCGAAAACGAGCGGGTGACGGCGCCGAGTTCGGGACGACTTGCCATGCAAACGTTGCTGTCCTAAATCCAACTTCACCGTCAGAACTTGCAGGAGTAGACGCTGTCAATGTCGATGCCCAGTCTGGAACATCATCCTCGTTGAGAAAATCTTGAATGCGCTGCATAGAAACATAGGCTTTCCCCATATTCGAGTCTCGCCACGACAAAGGGCAACACAAAGACCGTACCGTGCAGCATAGCGAAGAATTGGCCCGGTAATGCAATCATTGGTTCTTGGAGTTGTGCGAAGAGAGCGATGGATGTGAACGCTTTGGAAACGGTTAGCCGTTCGCCCGCAATTACTGTGTAGCACAGGAAGGATGTAAGAGCGGTGGCAGAAGGCATCCATATCCTTGACCAATTGTGAATAGAAGTGCTGAAAGGAAAAGAGGTGATGCTAACCAGGTAAACGAGATTAGTGTATTGACGATATTCTCTTTGACACGCCACTTCAACTCCGTCTCTCGGGAGTCGCGAGCTTTCCTTTCCCAATGATATTCTTGGAGAAGACAGTTATCTTAGTTCATCCATACAACCACGAAAACAAAACTGCCCACCCCAACCGTAGAATTTCAGAAAGCGAATATTTTGAAGGAGCTCATTCACGATGTTCATTCTCAGGTCTTTCGCTTTCCAAGAAAACCTTGTGATCTGCAATGGTAAAGAATGGGTCCCAGAAATATTCATCGGTAGGCAGATGATTCACGCACCGAGATATTGTACTTTGCCAAAGGATAGTTGAGGACATACGCAAGTAGCACAACAACGACTCCTGATAACGCACTCCATCCAAGAATCCTGTAAACCAATATGAGCAGGATAGCACAAGTAAGGCTAAAGAAATGTATGCCATACTGATAGAGGAAAATGAGCGCTATGACGAGACGGACAGGAGACGCGATGATACCCGAGAACTCCCAAAATCGCTGAGATACGGCATACGTATCACCTCTACAAGATTCCAGTGAGCCATGTAAGCAATCAGATATAGTCATAGCACGGACTGCATGAGATTGACAATTTTCCCAAGATCAGCGCTATCATTATCGCCGCCTTCAGGAGAGACCTTGCCACTGATATCCTGCCGCTTCAGGGACTTGTAATGCAGAGTGCAAAAAAGCTGGCCGCGGGTCCGCTCATAACATCTACGTGTATGCCAGCTTTGGAATAGGTCAACTTGGGCGAAGGAGAGATGCGCTAAAAATGTGATTAGTGCCCAGTAGTATGCGTTGCTTTTTGATTCAGGAGTGTCGTCGGCAAGGGCGGATAAGATTTCCTTCAATGCGTAGGGGGGTACGAAACCTGCAAATGAATAAGCCAGATAAGGGAAAGGCCAGGATGTCATGATACACACCTACAATGGCACTCCACAGCTCTAAAACAATGTCCAAAATCAGATCAAGCGAGTTAGAAACCAACAAGAATCTGAGCAAGGAATGGGTAGGATGCCTAAAAGAAAACATGACAACAATACCATATAGGCTGAGAAGGGACATACAGGGTTCGGTATTCCAGGCACTTGTTAAACAAATTCTTGTGTCGGAAAAATGGTGACAAGCTCCAGACGTCCGTATCGTTGAGTGTTCTCTTTTTAGCCAGGTGGAAAATCGGCTCTACGAAAGAGAATGTACACCAAGACCAGAGGGTGACATCGTCTTCTGGGCAAGAGAGGGTAACAGATGGAATCTACAAAAGTTTAACCAAAGGTCTTAGATAGCAGTACAAAAAACACACATCTTTTGACTGGGCAATGTTCAATGCAGGTCGCTGAGCCTGTAAAGGAAGCGTACCTGCTACCCAAACGAAAAGCACAGGGATAAACATGCTGACGATATCGCGCGCCAATGTGCCTCGTCTCGCGTCAATTTCCACCGCATCGAATCCCAAATCAACCAATGAGACTAGGACATGAACAGATGAGAAAATGACTAAAAAATAAGGTGGTGTTGTAGGCGGTTTGAGTATCACGCTCAGAGTAACATAGCCCTATCAAAGTCGTGCATTTCAACACAAGTGGAGAAATATATACACCAACCAAGAACCGCACCCATGTAATACACGTAACCAACGACTGTGTTGCATACACGGAGTCTTTCAACACAGCAGCATAAGCGAAGCAACCTAGCCATCCAGCAGATTCAACAAGAGCCAGACCAGCCAATGTTCTACTCTTCCACAGAGAGCCTGAGACAGTGCAGTCAACCGGGCCTTCGAGGTCTTCCAAGTTCAGAAAGTTCTGGAAGGGGCGAGAGAGAGTATGGTGGAGTGTTTGGAGTGGTTTTGGAAGGCTAATGGCGGAGAAGCAGTCATAGATGAGCTTGACGAGCACAATGATCACTGGAAGTAGTGTGCCCAAGACTAACGCTCTGTAATGAGCGGATAACCATGGGTGTTCCTGTAGTAAATTGTAGTCCCTCCCAAGACCAAGAAAATCAGGAAGACAACTCACTTCTGTTGTGGTTTCGGACATCGCTGTGGCCACGTCAGAACCAGCCGAAGAAAAGTTCCGAAGTCGATGTATGTACGAGAGGGTAAATTTGATGCTGAGTCGAACTATTAGATGCGTCGAAGGTTTACTAGTAAGAAAAAAATGGATAACGCAAATGACGTTGTGTGCTTGATATAGTT
>Ga0210402_10002144_pt1 | contig 19476 bp, 16 predicted proteins | sample IncBWC7MmetaG_FD_161055 | JGI IMG/M metagenome (GOLD analysis project Ga0210402, IMG submission 161055) | Forest soil microbial communities from Barre Woods Harvard Forest LTER site, Petersham, Massachusetts, United States - Inc-BW-C-7-M | ecosystem: Environmental > Terrestrial > Soil >... | reverse complement strand
AACTGGACCTGCTGCGTGAAGAAGATTTGGTGGGGTAGGGAAGAGCAGTGGTCAGTTCCCAGTTCCCAGTTTCCAGTTCCCAGTTCCCAGTTCCCAGTTCCCAGTTCCCAGTTCCCAGTTCCCAGTTCCCAGTTCCCAGTTCCCAGTCAAAAACATTCCCGCTTCTTGGCGATTTTTCCGGCCTTTGTGCAAATAAGAAAACCGAGCATGCCGGCTCGGCTCCTTTCAGAGTGAGAGCTTTTGGGTTTAACTGAGAACCGGGAACTGAGAACTGCTTTATTGTCCGCTCGGACTCATCACCATCGGACGACTCAGTTCCATCACCAGTTCGCTACCCGCAGGTAGAGTTGCGGAGCGGTGCTTCGAGAGCCAATGCGTGACAGTGATTCCGGCGCCGATCGCGCCGCCAATGAGCAGGCCCTTGCCACCGCCCGCCAGACCGCCGATCAACATTCCACCGCCCGTACCCATGCCGATTTCGGTCAGGTCTTTGCCGTCGTGCCCGGCACCCTTGAACTGGCCTTCATTGTTGACATCTGTTCCGCGCCGGACGCTCGTATCCACCAGGGTCGCGTTCAGCACGATGCGGTCGCCATTGGGCATCACCAGGGCTTCAGGAAATAGCGCAATGGTGGGTTTGCCGGCGACACGACGTGGTTCGCTGGTGCTGGTGACGCGTCCCTGCACAGTGGTTCCGATGGGGATCACTGTCTTGCCGTCGACGACGACCGGTTCGGTCACGCGCGCCTGGAATGGATCGCCGGCGTGATTGCTAAACGTGGCCAGCGTGGTTTCCAGCTTCATTTTGAGTGCCGTGCCGGTTGGAAGGGAAGTTTGTCCCCAGGCCGCTCCCGCCAACAGGATAGAACCGGCGATCACCGTCATGATCATCTTCTTCTTCATAAACCCTCCTGAAACTTGGTGGAACACCGGCGTCATGCCGGCTTTTCGCGAGTGGCTGGCCCCGCGGATCCAACTCTGCTTTGACTCTAAGCCACCGCAATTTAACGAACAATGTCGGAAAGTGCCACGAACCACGAGAGGTAATGGCCGCGTCCGATATAATTCGTAGTCACCACCCGAAGCAGCTGGAGCGTAATCAGTGACAGCAAGGTGCGGCGGTTCGCGTGCCTTCAAGCGAAAAATTCAGGAATCTATCTCAGAACATCAAGGACGCAATCATGCCCGATACCAGCATTGTCCAAATTCGCGGACGCCAGGTGCTTGACTCCCGCGGAAATCCTACGGTGGAAGCAGAAGTCTCGCTCGGCAGCGGAGCGCGTGCACGCGCTATCGTGCCGAGTGGCGCCTCCACAGGTGAACACGAAGCCGTAGAACTCCGCGACGATGACCCTCAACAGTACAAAGGCAAGGGCGTGCTGAAGGCGGTCGAAAACGTCAATGGCGAAATTGCCGAGTATCTCGCTGGCATGGACGCCGCCGATCAGCGCACGCTCGACGCCGCGATGATCAAACTCGATGGCACACCCAACAAAGGCCGTCTGGGCGCCAATGCGATTCTCGCCGTTTCCATGGCAGCAGCGCGCGCATCGGCGAATGCCTTTGAACTTCCGCTCTACCGCTATCTCGGCGGAGCAGGTGCGAACACACTGCCGACCCCCATGATGAACATCCTGAACGGCGGGGCGCACGCCGACAACAACGTCGACTTCCAGGAATTCATGGTGATGCCGGTGGGCGCCGAGTCGTTCTCGGAAGCGCTGCGCTGGGGTGTCGAAGTATTTCATACGCTGAAGGGCGTTCTGAAAAAACGTGGCTACAACACGTCGGTGGGCGATGAAGGTGGTTTTGCGCCGTCAGTCAAGTCGAACGTGGAGGCCATCGAAGTCGTACTGGAAGCCATTCAGCAGGCGGGATACACGCCCGGCGAAGACATTTCGGTGGCGCTCGATCCGGCAGTGAGCGAGTTGTATCAGGATGGCAAATACGTCTTCAAGAAATCCGACAAGTCAGCGAAGACCTCCGAAGAAATGGTGAAGTATTGGGCGAAGTGGGTGAACGACTATCCTATCGTCTCGATCGAAGACGGATTGGCCGAAGACGACTGGAGCGGCTGGGCGCTCCTGACGAAAGAAGTGGGCGACAAGATTCAGCTCGTCGGCGACGACCTGTTCGTGACCAACGTCGAACGGCTGCAGCAGGGCATCGATCAGAATGTTGCGAACTCGATCCTGATCAAAGTTAACCAGATTGGATCAGTCAGCGAAACCCTCGACGCCATTGACCTGGCGCGCCGCAACGGCTACACCTCGGTCATCTCTCACCGCTCCGGCGAAAGCGAAGATACTTTCATCGCCGACCTGGCCGTCGCGACGGGTGCGGGACAGATCAAGACCGGGTCGGCCTCGCGCACCGATCGCGTTGCCAAGTACAACCAGTTGCTGCGGATTGAGGAAGAGTTGGGCAGCGCGGCTCGGTTTTTAGGGTTGAAGGCGCTGAACTGTGCGGGCAAGTAATTATCAAATCTCAAGGAGAGCATCATGCGACGTTTTCTTATGGCCACCTGCTTGGTTGCGGTCATGGCGTGCTCACTGTCGGCTCAACAAGCGGCTACGGCAGCGAATCAACCGCCCACGACCGAACAGGTAATGAAGTTCTTCGAAATCATGCACATTCGCGAGCAGATGCAGTCTTTGCTTCAAACCGAGCAGAAGCAGATCAACGTGATGTTGACCGAAATGTTCAATAAGAAGTTGCCGGGAGCAGCAACTGACGAGCGAAAAAAATTCGACAGCATCATGAATGACATGATGAGCGATTTGTTTTCGAACTACCCCGTCGAGGACATCCTTCGGGATATGGTGCCGGTGTTTCAGAAGCACCTCAGCGAATCCGATTTGAAGGAGATCATCGCTTTTTATTCGTCTCCGACCGGTAAGAAGGTGATCCAGGAGATGCCCGCAATGTCGGCCGAGGCGATGCGTGTCTCCTATACGCGCATGCAACCGAGGATCGAGGAAATGATGAAGAAGATGGAATCGCGACTCGACGCGATGGCAGCCAGCGAAAAGAACAATACGAAGACGAACGCTGTGGATCCGAAATCCTCAGATCCAAAAAATTAGCCCACTGTCGCCAGGAGCCAGGAGTCGAATTTGCCTCATCCCAAACCTCTCGTCCTCATCATCCTCGACGGCTGGGGATATCGCGCAGAAACCAAGGCTAACGCCATCGCGCTGGCCGGCAAGCCGGTGTATGACCGGATGCTGCGCGAATATCCCAACACGCTCATTCACACCAGCGGCCCATTTGTCGGACTACCTGAAGGCCAGATGGGCAACAGCGAAGTCGGACATCTGAATATCGGTGCCGGACGCATTGTGCACATGGACATCACGCGCGTCGATTCGATGATCCAGAACGGAGACTTCTTCTCGCATCCTGTGCTGCTGGAGGCGATGAAAAAAGCCCGCTCCGGGGGCCGCAAGTTGCATCTGTTCGGGCTGCTCTCCGACGGTGGCGTTCACTCGCAGCAGACGCACCTATATGCCCTCCTGAAGATGGCGAAGCAAAATGGCGTCGACCGCGTTTTTGTTCATGCCTTCATGGATGGCCGCGACACCCTGCCGACCAATGGCGCAGGCTACCTCGAACAGCTTCAGCAGAAAATGCGCGAATACAACTCTGGCAAAATCGCCACCGTCAGTGGGCGCTACTACGCCATGGATCGCGACCGCCGTTGGGACCGCATCGCCAAGGGTTACAACGCGATGGTATTTGGCCAGGGCGAGGGTGGTACCTACGTCGATCCCGTGCAGGGCGTGAAGGATTCTTACAACAAAGACGTTACCGATGAATTCGTCGTGCCGTTCGTGTGCGTTGACAGTCGTGGCGAACCGCTCGCTAAAATTGCCGATGACGACTCCTGCATCTGTTTCAACTATCGCGCCGACCGGGTGCGCGAGATCACCCGCGCGTTGTGCCGCAACAGCGGACTGAATGCGCAGGCCGGGAGCGATCTGCCCGGTGCAGCCGATCTCGACGCGACGATTCCTCGTGACCGTGTCCCCAAGGATCTGAAATATGTTTGCATGACGCAATACGACAAGAACTTCAGCCTGCCGGTGGTGATTCCGCCGGAATCCATGGCGAACATCTTGGCAAATGTCATGGGCGGACTGAACATGCGCAACCTGCGCGTCGCGGAAACGGAAAAGTATGCACACGTAACGTATTTCTTCAACGGCGGGGTCGAGCAGCCCTTTCCTGGCGAAGAGCGGATCGTAGTGCCATCGCAAAAAGTTGCAACCTATGATCTGAAGCCGGAAATGAGCGCTGCCGGAATTGCCGAAACGGTCGTCAAAGCCACGAATGACGGAACGTTCGATGTGATGATCGTAAATTTTGCCAACGCCGATATGGTCGGTCACTCGGGAAAAATTGAGCCGACCATCAAAGCCGTCGAAACGGTGGACGCGTGCCTGGGCGAAATTGAAAAAGCGGTACGAGCAAAAGGCGGAGCGATGCTCATCACGGCCGACCACGGCAACGCCGAGATGATGATCGATCCCGTGACGGGCGGCCCACATACAGCACACACGACGAATCCCGTGCCGTTCATCGTGATCGCCGAAGACGCCAAGAATTACACGTTAAAGCCAAACGGATCGCTGCGCGATATCTCGCCGACGATGCTTGGCATGCTCGGCATCACTGAGCCAAAGGACATGACAGGCGCCGACCTGCGGTTGCGGAAGGCCTGAATATCTAGGACAGGCCGGCCGACCCGTCCTAGCTGGGCAAGAACTCGACTCCCGTACTATTCCCTGTTTAGCTCTACGCCGCCCTTCTATTGCAAGGGCAAGCCCTCGCTCAGGCATGTCGCAGCTTTCCCGTCGGACGCGTAGCGAACGACTCCTGACTCATCGGAGCAGAAGGCGCGCATTTCGGTGTCAGGGTCGACCGGAACTGCTTCGACACGGTAGCGTGACGCCGGTGGAGTGCCACATCCCCTCAAAGAGAAGTAGTAACCGTCTCGCCTTCCGCTGGCCATGGTGTCATCGATCAGCATGGCGTGCTCCGGATCAGGCTCCTGACTCGTGGCACTCCCGCCCAATTTTGCGAGTTTGCAAGCGTAGCCACGTTCCGGAAAGGAGGCACTGTAGCTGATCTCGGCGGTGTTAATGGCTTGTACCGCGCCGATAGCGGAAGCTTCGAAGCCGGAATTCGTGATTTTCTGCAGGCCTTTGACGTAGTCGGGATCAGAAAGAGGCATATGGAGAGCTACCGTGATCTCATCCAGTTTCCAGATGTCTTTCTCCTGTTTTAAGAGTAGGACGAGGCGAGGAACGATCGGCATCGGCTCGGGCTGCCCCTGCCTGTAGACATGGAGCGAGAGTTCGATCTCATCGCCATCGCCCGCCAGATCGTCGCGCTCGACGATGATTTCGATCTCGCGTTGTGCTGGCTCGTCGGCAACCTTGAGCAGAACGGGCCCGGCATCGAACGTTTCCAACTTTCCGCCTTCCATGGCGATCCCCTGCCTGAACGATGCCAATTGCCGCAGAATTGGCAGCCTGGTGTCGCCATCTCCAAACAAAGTTTTCCGCGCTGCGTTGGGCACATGTTTCTGAACTGCATCTGGATTTTGCGCTAGCACGACCTCAAGAAGCGCCTGACGTGCTGTTTGTGCCGGGGGATCGGTCTGAGCACTGGCATTGTCGGGGACACAGAATGCTAACAAGAGCGCAAGTGAGGTCAACCGCAAGAATGTTCGCATAGGTTCATCCTTCGTAACGGCAACGGGTTCCCTATAATGTATGAGACGTTGGCGAGGCCCCTTTTGTTCCATCTGCAAAGTAGGAACGCCGCCACGCCTCATTCCTTGCGATCTCGTTCCGTTCGTGTATGAAGATTCTGATTTTTGTCCGGCATCCTTTTGAGTTGTGGAATGCTCCGCCATGGTTTTCGGCCCGTCTGCGGCAGGACTTCCCCCAGATCGAAGTGGTACATCTCCCGGACTACAAGCAAGTTGATGCCGAACTCCCCGACACGGAGATCGCCATCACCTGGTCGATCCGGCCTGAACAGGTCAAGGCGGCGACGAAACTTCGCTGGCTACACTCTCCGGCGGCCGCGGTTCATCAACTGATCTTCCCGGCAATGGTCGAGAGCGACATCGTGCTGACGAACGCCCGCGAAGTGCACGGGCCAGTGGTGGCGGAACATGTCATCGCGCTGATCTTCGCGCTGGCCAAGAAAATTCCCGACGCCGTACGCCTTCAGCACAAGCATGAATGGGGACAGCGGCGTTTGTGGGACGAAGTGCCGCGCGTACGCGAAGTCGCCGGCGCCACACTGGGCCTGATCGGCCTCGGCGCAATCGGTCGGGCCGTCGCGCAGAGTGTCAGGGCGCTGGGCATGCGCGTGATCGCCGCGCGTGCACATCCGGAAAAGGGAAGTGCAGGCGTGGATCAAATCTTCGGCGCCGGACAAGTGGACGAAATCTTCCGCCAGTCCGACTATGTCGTCCTAGCGGCGCCAGTCACGGAGAGCACGCATGCAATTGCCGATTCCGAGCGCATCGCCTTGATGAAACCCGATGCCTGCTTGATCAACGTCGGACGTGCCCAGTTGCTCGACGAGTTGGCCTTAGCCTCGGCGTTGCGAGAGAAGAAAATCGGCGGCGCAGCGCTGGACGTTTTTTCCACGGAACCGCTATCCGTAGATTCCCCACTCTGGGACGAGCCCAGGCTCCTCATCACACCTCACGCTGCCGGACTTACCGAGAAACTGTGGGAGCGCCACTACACGTTGTTCAGAGAAAATGTTCGTCGTTATCTCAACAACCAGCCCCTGCTTGGTGCGGTCGATAAACTCAATGGGTACTGACGGCGGGCAAAAATTAAACTTGCATAAGAAGAGCAGATTGTTCACCGCGTATCCACCCCAAATCCGATGATCGCAGTCACTTCAACCGGTTCGCTTCCCCGAAACGCGGGACGAAACTTCCAGGTCTGAAGCGCCGCCAATATTCTTGAAGTCATTTCCGGGTCCCCCGGGTCCATCACTCGTATGTCCTTCAGAACTCCGGCCCGGTCCAGCGTGCACCCGATAATCACACGGGTAGGGCGAATACCTGGAGGAAGGTCCTTGCGAATCGGTTCGGGCTCAGTGAGAGAACCTTTGGAGGGATGAGCCGCAGAAGCCGGGTCGGAGTACTGCATCACGGCCCTTCCCAAGGATGTTTCGATATTAATAACGTAGATGCTGTCACCCTTTAGAAGACCATAGTAGGGCAACGCACCACAGGACCGTGATGTACAGGACACCGTAAACCCGGCTCGTTTGTGATCATCGGCAGAAGATCGTCCCGGCCCCGACGCCACCGCGCCGCCCGCAGGCCCGAAACTGGGAAGAGTGATCGTGTTGCCACCCTTGACCGAGACTCCTGGCATCGCAGGCGTGCCGCTCGTCCCGCTGCCTGCGCCCCCCGTCCCTGGATATGGCGAAATTCCGGACTTTGCATTCGGATCCGATCCCGGCCCCGGACCTTCCTTGCTGGCGCCTTGACTGTTACCTTGCAGTCCGCTGCCGGGTCCACTGCCTTTGCCCAGGCCAGCGCCGCCGCCATTGCCGCCCAATCCGGCCTTCGCTGTACCCGTGGGTGACATCGCGATGGCTCCGCTGCTGGCCTTGGGCACTCCCAGGTTGGTTCCTGGTTGATTGGAGACGACGACAGCCGATCCCGCCGCGCCGCCGCTTGCTCCGGGAGGAGCGACGGCAGTGCCCGGATCGAGAGGACTACCCGTACCAGGGCCTTTGTTGCCGCGTCCACTGCCGGAGAGTGCGTTCCCTCCGCCGAGGCTGGGTGGCGGAGGCACTACGTCAGTTGCACCGAGGAGGGAACCACCGTTGCGGCTGCCACTACTGCCTCTCAGGCCGCCGCCGTCGGCGCTGACGGGAGGTGGCACGATTTGCGGAGAAATCCCACCAGCGGTCGCGCGTGAAAGCGATCCCCCGCCTACCACGCTGGGCGGAGGCGGCACAGGCGTCGGGTGGAGGTTCCCAGTCGCGGCCCCTCCCCAGCTATTGAGATCACGATTCACCTGCGACGGGGGCGGCGCGACCACGGTTGGCGCGGGAAGCGCCAGCTTCGGCGTGGTGGAAGTTTCACGTACTGGAGATGACACCGGCGGCGCAATCACGTTGGTCATCTGCGTCAGATTCGAACGTGAACTGGCCAAGTCGCGCTGTGCATCGTTCGGGGCAGGCGCGATGACGGAAGTTGTGAGCGAGTTTGTGCTCCGGAGTTGATCGCGCTTGACTTCAGGCGCCGGCGCAACTACCGGCGCGTTTACCGATGGCAGGGAGCGTGTGTTGCCATGCGACACATCCGGTGCCGGCGCGATCACGCTCGCCGTCAGGCTTTCCGGCTTCCGCGTCAATGTTGAATTGAGTTCCGGAGTTGGCGGAACCACGCTGGGCGTGGGCAATGCAGGCGCTGCCAAAGACGCCCGCAGCCCTTCCGTGGGCGGTGGCCCGGGAACCGGCTTAAACGCCAGCAAATTAGCTACCAAGGCATCCGAACGCGGCAGGTTCAGTTTGGGCGCGTCGACCACTTTCTCGATGGGCGTCGATCCGCGTGCAACCCGAATGGTTTGCGTGCGATGGTGCGCTTCTTTTCCGCCGGCGCGTCCTGACTTACCAGCCTGGGCCCCGCCTGCGTCTTCGGTCTTCGGAAGTTCATCACCGCTGTAGTAGACGATGTCCCATTTCTGAATCGGCGGAGGAGTGTAAGGACGAAGACTCTCAATCCGCGCGGTAACCGTAATCACCAGAAACAACACCAGCAATTCCAGAGCCCAGGTCAGCAGCATGCCGCGATAGGGAAACATGCCGATCGGAGCTTCTCCGGCAAGGTGTTTGGGAGATTTGCCGAGTGCCGGACGAACAGCGGTCTTGAATTCCTGCCAGGGCGAAGACCATTCCACAAGCAGCCGGGGCGGATCAGGCCACTGCTGTTGGTCAACACTCTCCGGAATGGTTTCGACGGTGTTCATGCAGCCTCGGTATCGAGCGGACGCTCCATTAGGATATCCACCTGGTCGCCGAGTGTGGTGCGGGAATCGCGAATCGTGCCAGTCGGGAGTTCCAGCACCGACGTAGCGAGGACCCGGATCGCGGCCATCCTCCAGGGCTTCAGTTCTTCTTCAATGTGAATGACGATGCGCTCGTGGTCAAGGTAGAGGACGTCAATAGGGAACCGCATGGCAAAGGTGTGGACGCCATGGCAGGGAGTGATCCAGAGTCCCTGCCCCGGACGGAAGCGCGAAGCGTCCTTTGCCATCAGGCCCCGAAAGCGGGTCCAATGCGTACGCGCGACCAGAAGTTCGGTCGCCAGGTACGTGCTGCGCGTGCGATTGAAAGCGTATCCCGATGGCCCGTGGGCGGGCATGACAACTCCTCAAATTCGAACCGGATTCACCGTTTCCCGCCCGAGATGGGGCCGAGCAAGTGCATCAGCTGAATAACAGCCGGGCCGACGGTGACGAAAATCAGGGAGGGCAGAATAAACAGGACCAGGGGAATAATCATTTTAACAGTGGTTTTAGCGGCCTGCTCTTCAGCACGCTGGCGGCGTTCAGTGCGCAGGGAATCGGAGTGGACCCGTAGGGCCTGCGCGACGCTGGTCCCGAAGCGGTCGGTCTGAATCAGCGTCCCCACCAGGCCGCGGACATCGTCCACGCCAGTGCGGGCAGCGAGATTTCGCAGCGCTTCAGCGCGGGGCTTGCCGGCCCGTGTTTCGAGATTGAAGAGATGAAACTCGCCACTGAGTTCAGGATGAGCGTGCTGCAAGTCATCGCCAACGCGCAACATGGCCTGGTCGAGAGCAAGGCCGGCCTCCACGCAGATTACCGTCAAATCCAGCGCATCGGGCAAGGCCAGTCGAATCCGGCGTTGACGCTCTTTCATCGCCCTTTTCAGAAGAAAGCGGGGAAGAAAGAAGCCGAGCGCGGGCACTCCGACAAGCAGCAGCATGGAATCGAAGCCCGAGAACACGACCACCGCTGCCAAGCCCAGAATGGCAAACACAATCCGCAGGCCAAAAAAATAGCGGACATGGCGAGCATCGCGGTATCCAGCCTGGATCAGCCATGCCTGCGTCTGGGAGGCATCGGTGGGCGTGACTGGAAGCGCGCGGCTGAGCGGATCGAGCGCCTGTTGAATCCTTTCGCGGATTGCGGGCTTCTCTTCGGATTTGGGCCGTTGCTGCCAGCCAATTTCGCGCAGACGGGAGCCGAGCACCGACGAGGGCGCCATGGTCGCGGCTCCGAACGCAAACACCACCACCGCGATGGTGACGAAGATCAGAATGGTGAGAGCCCAAATCATGAATCAGACCTGAATCCTGATAATCCGGCGAATGACAAAATAACCAAGCGTCTGGAGTGTGATGCCTCCGACGATGAGAGCGTGCCCGATCGGGTCAGTAAAGAGCGGCTGAATAAATCCAGGATTCATAACCAGCATGACCACAACAATCGTCGGCGGCAATGCCATCAACAAGACCATGGTCAGGCGTCCCTGGGCAGTGTGCACGCGAACCTGTCGCAGAATTTTGAACCGCTCACGGATTACGTACGACAAGTTATCGAGAATCTCCGCCAGGTTGCCGCCGGTTTCGCGCTGCAGCATGACAGCCGTCACGAAAAACTTCACGTCGACCAGTGGGATGCGTTCCGCCAGGTTGATGAGCGCGTCGCGTACCGGCAGGCCGAATTTTTGCTCTTCGAAAAGCTGGCGAAATTCTCCCGCGACCGGCTCCGATACTTCGCTGGCAATCAACTCCAGCGCGGTGGTAAATGCGTGTCCAGCGCGGACGGCGCGGGCCAGTGTGTCGATGGCCTCGGGGAATTTTTCTTCAAACATCTGAAACCGCTTGGCGCGACGGTGCGATGCGTAAGCGTACGGAATAAAGAATCCAAGAACCAAACCGGCCCACCCAAATGCCGCACTGCCTCCCGCCACCATTAGCAGCACGCCAAAAAATAACGCCGATGCGAGACAGAAGAGCAGGAAATTCCCCGCCCGGACGTTGACCTCGCCCTGGGTCAACATTTTTTGGAGGATCGTGACGCGTTCGGACCTGCGCAGCAGCGTGTCAATCGCCGGGATACGGCTCAGCATTTCATCGCGAAGAAGAGCGACGTCGACTGGCGCCTCGTCCGGTTTCTGCGTTGCAGAAAGCCGGTCACGAAGGGTTCGGGCCTGCGATTTGCGCTGGTCGAGCAGGCTCAGGACGGCAAAGACGCCCAGGCTCACTACAACAAATACGAGGAGGGCGATAGCGATCTGCATGACTAGACCTCCATCCGCGACTCAAATATCGAAGTGGGCAGGCGGCATCCTGCGGTCGCCAGTCGCTCGGCAAAACGTGGGCGGATGCCAGTGGCCCGGAACGAGCCTCGTACGCGGCCAGTCTCGTCGATTCCGGTGCGATCGAAAACAAAAATATCCTGCATCGAGATCACGTCCGACTCGAGGCCGGCAATTTCAGAAACGGTCAACACTTTGCGTGTGCCGTCCGAGAGGCGTGCGATCTGCACCACCGCGTGAATAGCGGACGCGACTTGCTGGCGTACTGCCTTCTCAGGAATATTCAGGTTCGCCATGGCGACCATGTTCTCGATGCGCGCCAGGGCGTCGCGCTGGGAGTTTGCGTGAACGGTGGTCAGCGAGCCCTCGTGGCCGGTGTTCATGGCCTGGAGCATGTCGAAGGCCTCCTCGCCGCGCACCTCGCCCACTACGATGCGGTCGGGGCGCATACGAAGACTGTTAATGACAAGCTGCCGTTGCCGCACCGCGCCCTTGCCTTCGATGTTTGGCGGACGCGTTTCCAGACGCACCACATGTTCCTGCTTGAGCTGCAATTCGGCGGCGTCTTCGATGGTGACGATGCGATCCGAATTCGGAATGTAACCCGACAGTACGTTCAGCAGAGTCGTCTTGCCAGCGCCGGTTCCTCCGGAGATGAGCAGGTTCAACCGGCCTTTCACCATGGCCGATAGCAATTCCAGCATGGGTTCGCTTAGCGTCTTGTTGTCGAGCATGTTGCGGGCCGTGATGGGATCGCGGCCGAAGCGGCGAATCGAAAGACAAGGCCCGTCGAGAGCGAGCGGCGGAATGATGGCATTGACACGCGAACCATCAGCCAGGCGGGCGTCGACCATGGGAGAAGATTCGTCGACGCGCCGTCCGATGCGCGAGACGATGCGGTCGATAATCTGCATCAGGTGCTGATTGTCTTTGAACGAGAAACTGGTGAGTTCCAGTTTGCCCGCGCGCTCCACGTAGACACGGTCAAAGCGGTTGACCAGAATGTCGGAGATCGTGTTGTCTTTGAGGAGCGGCTCGAGCGGGCCGAGGCCGAAGATTTCGTCCAGAATTTCGCGGCTGAGTCGTTCGCGCTCCGCAAAGCTGAGGGGAACAGCCTCGCTGTTTACAGAATTGCGAATCAGGATCAGGACTTCTTCGCGCGCGGCATCGCCCACGCTTCGGCCGAGTTTCTCCAGATCGAGGCGATCCAGAATCTTCCGGTGCAGGTCGGCCTTGACCTGCTGGTACTCGGTTCGCTCGAATGCCTGGAGATTGGCCATGTTGTCTAGACGGTCTTAAACAGCGACCACGCGTTCCGTTTCGTTTCCAGATCGTCTTTCGTGAGATATTCCGCTAATCCACTGATCGAGCGGGCGATCTCGCTGTTGCCCTGCTGGATCACCGGCACGCCCCGATCAATCGCGCTCGATACGGCAAAATACTGATTAGGAATCCGCCAAAGGACTGGAGCTCCAATGGCAGCCTCGGTTTCGGCTTCATTGAAGCCGGCAACTTTACGATAGCGATTCAGCACCAGCGAGTAGCGGTCGCGCGACCCGGCTTCTCCGAGATATTGTGCGACACGTCCGGCGCTCCACAATGAAGCAACATCGGCGTGTCCCACCAACAGAACTCGTTCCGATAAATTGCTCACCAGCCGGGTCGCGCTGTCGAGCCGCGACGAAGCATCCACCACGATATAGCGAAACTGCCCAGCCATGGTGTCGAACAGACGGGCGAAATCCGAGGCAGATGGCTCGATCGGCGCGGGTGTGCTGGCGCCCGCCAGTACTTGCAATCCGCCGGGATGACGCGCCATGAAACTGTCCAGCAGGGAAGAGTCCAGGCGGTGCAGATTCGTGACCGCGTCCGTGATCGTGAAGGGCGGCTTGAGATTCAGGTGCAATGCACAATGGCCGAGCGGCGCCAGATCGACCAGCGCAATGCTGTGCTGGAGCGACTGTAACGCAAGGGCGAGGTTTACGGCGACCGTAGTCCCGCCACTTCCGCCTTTCGCATTCACAATGGTGATGATTTTCCCGCGCGATGTCTCGCGGCCTGGTTTGCGGCGCGTCGAAGTCTGGCGTACAAACGCTTCCAGCAGGTCAGTCGTGGTGGTAGGCCGCTCGATATACTCGCGCGCTCCGGCGCGCATGGCACTCACGATCAACTGGGAGTTCGCCATGCTGCCAATGGCGAACACGGCTGCTTCGGGAAGTTCCTGGTGCAGAAGTTCAATGGCTCGCAAGGCAGCCGAGGTTCCGTCCTGGGCGATGTCAACCAGAATGACCTGAGGCGCGTAGGTTTGCGTTCGTCGAATGACGCTGTCGGAGCCTGCTACCGGTAAGTTGGCCTGGCTGCACACAGTGCGTGCCACGCTGGTTCCATCCACCAGAACCTGGAGCACCGCGCGCTGGTCATTGTCGGTGGCGAATACGGCAACAGACAACTCCGGCATGACTCAACCTTACCACCCTTCCCTCAAAGTATCGGCCCGAACTCCCATGCTGGTGGCCACGCCTATTTCTTAGCGCCTTCCGGCTTCTTGCTGTCGAAACTCTCTTTATCCAGGAGCGGCTGCGGATTTACCGGACCCGCAGGCGCCGCGGCGCTCGGTGCAACGCGCCGCGCGGTGCACAACACCATCAATTCCCCCCGGCTCTTTGTGAGGCTCTTGCTCTTGAAGAAATTCCCCAGTACCGGCAGGTCTCCGAGCCATGGCACCTTGCTGGTCACGTTCGTCACGCGGTTGTCGATCAACCCGGCTATGACAAAGCTCTGGCCGTCCTGCAATTCAAATTCGGTGTCTGCCTTGCGTGTGCTTATCGCCGGCACGGTTGTGCCTCCAACCGTCACCGCGTTGGTGAAATCCAGCGTGCTCACTTCCGGAACAACCCGGAGATGGATATTGCCGTTCGGTTGGATCACAGGCGTGAACTTGAGGCGTACACCGAATTCGCGAAACTGGATCGTAACCGTGGAAAGCCCCTGGCCGCTGGGTTGAGCCACCGGAAATGGAAACTCGCCGCCTGCCAAAAAACTGGCTTCCTTGCCATTCACCGCGATCAGGTTAGGCTCGGCCAGAATCTGAAGCAGGTTCTTCTGTTGCAGGGCGCGAATCACAGCTCCGATGTTGATATCGGATCGCGCAATAAACAAATTCAAGAAATCACTGATGTGTACAACTGGCGGAGTAGCCACCGTGGTGACAGTCTGGGTGTTGCCGTTCGTCACGGTCGTTTGCGCCGTGTTGGTGACGCTCAAACTGCCAAACTGTCCCGTCTGGCTTAGTGCAACGGTGTTGCCCAGTCCGGGCATGAACAGGTTCGCGCCAAGTTCGGTCACTGCTGAACGGTCGACTTCAGCAAATTTCACTTCCAGCAGAACTTCCTGCGCCCCGACTGGTCCGAAGCTCAGAACGTTGACCACATTTTTCGAATAGGCCGAGGCAATCGCGCCCGCGTGCTTGGAGACGTCTTCCGTGGTCACATGTCCGGAAAGCACGATCGCGGAGCGCGACGGCGTCACACTGATCTGTTCGTCCGGGAATAACCGGTGAACTTCCTCCGCCGCCGCGGTGACGTCGACGTCAACCCGCAGATCGAAACTCTGCGATCGTTCGGCCTCATCCCAGATCAAGAGTGAGATTTCACCCGGCGCCAGTCCGTTGACCAGTACTTGATTGGGCGTGACTACGAGAGCGTCTGCTACGGCGGGGTCGGTCACCGAAACGCGCCTCAATCGCTCGGTCGTGTTGATAAGAAGCGATTTTCCGACCATGACTCGTAGAGGCGCCGCTCCGGGCCCCTCCTGCGTGGACGCTCCAGCGGCAGGAATCGTCGTCTGAGGAGTCGTCGGACTCCCCTGTGTGGCCGCCGCCTGCGGAGCGGGTGAACCGGCAGGATCAGCTGGTCGAGCCGACACCGGTGCGATACACAGGACCACAGCGCCTGCGATCAGCGTAAACACTTTCATGAATTCGGACCTCTCTGGCGATCCAAGCGCTGGTCCTTCATAAGAATCTGAACGTCCAAACTCTATTAAAACGGAGTCTCTTCCTTCTTGCTGCCGCGAATCGTTTCCACCTTGTACACAGAAGACGGAACTACGGTTACGGGTATCGACGCCTTGCGAATCCTGGGCTTACCCTCGGTCGAGGGCGCTGGCGAACCTCCCGGGTACAGGGAACTTGCCCGCGTGCCGCCGATCTGCTCGCGCTTGGTATCAAGCGGGTTGCGCAAGGCCAACTGGATGCGGCCTTCCTGCGAGGCAAGGGTCAGGCGCTGTCCGTCATCGGGCGAAACCAGCAGAGTAATGACTGGCGCTGATTGCGTGTCTCCCGTCGCATTCCGCTCGAGGTTTTTACCCACCGCGATGACCGCGACATTTTCGAGAACCGTGGTGGTTTGGCGATCATTACCCTGACTGCCTGTGGCAAGCACATCAACTCGTGAGCCCGGCTGCACAAATCCTGCCACTGAAACCACATCATTCACCCGCACCGAAACCGCGCGCATCCCCGGCGGAATGAGAGAAGGCAATCCCGACCCCGCGTTTGCAGCCGCCAGTTTGCCGGGCAGAATGAATTCGCCCTTGCTCACCGGAAGGACTATGCCTCGGCCAACAACCTGAGTTTTTTTGGTGAAGGCCCCGGGTGGAACTACAGATTGTGGAAAGCGGGCAACCCGGATATCGCGGTCTTCCAGCTTGGCGCCCACCTGAATATCGTTGGCTGCCACCACCACGTCGACCCCTGGCTCGTTATTTGCGGCGGACGACGTGAGCAGCCGGTTGTAAACCGTGTAGCTGACCAGCAGGCCCAAGGCCAGTGCCAAGCCCGCGATCATGAAAAGACGGCTTCTGTTCATTCCTTAATCCCTAATCCCTCCGGGCCAACCCCGGATATAGCCGCACACGCAAAAGCGATCCGTGCCGCGCTTGCACCTGTGCGGCAAGCTGCGTTACTGCGAAATGCTGCTGGCAACCGATGAAAATACGTTGTTGGCATTGCCTCCGATAAGGCGGATAGTGCCAATCACAATCACCAGGATCACAGCCAGCATCACGGCGTATTCGGCAATGTCCTGCCCTTCCTCATTGCGCCACAAGAGTTTGGCTAGGCCAATCATCGTTCGTGTCCTCCCAAGATTCGGATCCGGAAACTGAACCGCCTTTGACGCTCCTACCCGCGGCACCCCTGCTGGGCGATCGGAAGGGGAAAACCCCGCTGGCCTGCGGTCGAGACTCCTTATCCTACTTGAATGTCGGGTCGAGACTCCCGCATAGTCGGGTGTAGTTTCGCAGATTCTGAAGGGTCTGGAACACATTTTTTCACATTTTGCCCTACTTAGGCGGGTTCCCTGTGAGACAGTCAGGCAGGAGCGTGCTTCCGAAGAAACAGGATTGCCTGCGAATCCTGGTATTCGGCGTGCCACCGGGAATCCAGGAGCAGGCCCTGGGCCAGAGCGCCGGACGGAGGAACAAGGACAACCTGGATCCCCCGCTGGTCGAGAACCTTTGCCCAGCCGTCATGGAGTTCGGCGACCTGCCGGAACTGGTGCAGCAAGTCGTCCCCGTAAAGGTCGGCCCGCCCGTCCACGAACACTCGATATTCCGGGTAGAGCTTCCAGATAGCGTAGCCTCCCCAATCGTAATAAGCGAATAGGCGGCCCGGCAGTGTATGGGAGGTCAAAAACTCCACGGCTCGGGCGGGAAACTGCTCGGTCTCGACGCGGGCCTGCTGACGAACGAGGTTATCCCAGCGAGCCACTGTAAATCCCGCCATTAGCAGCAGAACGGCGGCGCCGAAAGTGAACCGCGACCGATCGGGAGACGCTGTGGGTTCAACCCATGCAAGCCCTCGTATGGATGATCCGCCAGGGAAGGCAGCGGCGATCACTGGAGCGGCCAGCAAGACCATCAGGGGAATGTGACGCACAGCATCCAGGGAGGCGAGAAACGTCAGGAACAGAGGCACAAGCACTCGCGCCTTTGGCTTTGGCTGCGAACTAGACAGCGCCCACAGGAGAGCTATCCACATCAGGAATACCGGGAGGTAGCGGAGTTGATGGAAGTCAGGAGGGAGCCACTCGCCGATGAATGAGCGCATTTCTGCCGAGCGCAGAACGTCAATCGGATAGCGATATAACTGCGTGCCGCTGGGGTTGAGCGGCACCAGCGCGAGGCATGCCCCTACCACCACTGCGATGTGGCAAAAATAGGGTCGCGCCTCTTGCCAGAGTGTGTCCCCGACAGCGACCTCCCAGATCAAGCCCACCCCAAAAGCGGCCAGCAGTACGGGACCAAGCGCAAACCCGGCATGCAAATTAAGCCATAGAAGAAACAGAGGAGGTATCCAGAGCAAAAGGCGGGGCCTTTCCCGCCCCCCCTCGAGCAACCACAGCAAAAGGCTCGCGAGGGCGAAAGTGAACATCTGAGGTCGCACTCCCCACGTTGGCGCGGCGGCGAGTGCTCCGAGCGTAACCGCGGCCGTTGCCCACGGCGGTTTGCTTAGGCAACGCAGATAGAGCAGCATGAAACCGACCGTCGTGACGATCGCCGAGAAGATGATCAACCCGGCCTCACCGCTATGTTTCCAGATCTCATAGAACGCAATTTCTGACAGCCACTCATGCGAAACCCAAGGATTCCCGGCGCGTGTGAAAGAGAAGGGGTCCGAATGCGGGATATGTCCGGTCTGCATGATCCATTGACCTGTGCGGAGGTGCCACCAAAGGTCAGGATCTGTGGCTGGACGAGCTGTCATCCCCAACAGCCCCAGGAGCAAAACCAAGGGGAACAGGCTTGACAGGGAAACCTTGCTGGCTCTCACGCGAGCGATCATATCCCAAACAGGGAAGTGCTCCTGTCCTCCTACCGAATTGTGTCTTGTGCGTTTTTCACCTGACGATAGAATCCATGGACAAATGACGCGTGGCAAACTCATTTCTCGTGATCGGCTGGTGGCGGCGTTTCTGCTCGCTATGGCTATTGCGAACGGAATCGAATTCTGGCAGCAACGAGCCCGGATTCTAGCCGGGTATGGAGACTTTTCGGCCTTGTATACGGCCGGCTTGCTGGTGAGGAGAGGCGAGGGGGCATCTCTTTACGACCGGGGTGAGCAGTGGAAGGTCCAGCAGGAGTTTGCGCCGAACGTTGAAATTCGCAAAGGTCCGATGCCATTCATCCGGCCTCCCTTTGCGGCACTGGTGTTCGTTCCCCTGACGTACTTTTCCTATCCTGTGGCCTTCGCGATCTGGTCGTTCACCAAGGTCTGTCTGTTATGGCTGACAGCGACAGTATTGCCTCGTCAAACCCCCTTTTTGCGATCCTATCCTCCGTGGTTCGAGGCATTGCTTTGTCTCGGATTGTTTCCGATATTCCTGGATCTGCTGCAAGGACAGGACGCCATTCTCCTGCTGTTAGTCGTCACTGCCACACTGAATCGCCTGCAGTCCGGGAAAGACATGGCTGCGGGCGCAATCCTGGCGCTGGGGCTCTTCAAATTTCATTTGATAATCCCCATGGCGATCATCTTGTGGCTCGGCGGTCGAGCCCGCATCCTCACCGGATTCCTGCCCGTAGCTGCCGGACTGGTGGCCATTTCATGTGGAATCTCTGGGACGAGCGTGTTTTCTACCTATCCTGCTTACCTCCTCAGTTTGAATCGCGCGACCGGTGTAGGCGTCGTGACGGCGCAAAGCATGCCGAACATCCGTGGCCTGCTCACCGCATTTCTTGGACGCGCGCCTTATCCCGGACCGATCCACTGGATGCTCTTGCCTGTCGCCCTGGGGGCTATGGCGTTTACGGCCCGGTTTTGGAGGTCCCGGATAAACACCGGATTCTCGGGTTTGGCGCTGGGTTACTGCCTCAGCTTGCTGGTGGCGATTCTGACCAGCTATTACGTCTACAGCTACGACATGGCGTTGCTGATAGTCCCGCTGCTTTTGCTGGGCGGGAAATTTCTTGACCAACCTAAACTGCCGGGCCTCCCGCGCCAGGCCATCGGTATTGGATTGCTCCTGCTGATTTGCACTCCGCTGTATTGGGTCTTGATCTTTCGATTTGATTGCGCCTATCTTCCCGGTGTTCCCATGTTCTTCCTGGCGCTGGGCTTCATGTGCCTGATGCGAC
>Ga0210402_10002143_pt1 | contig 19477 bp, 18 predicted proteins | sample IncBWC7MmetaG_FD_161055 | JGI IMG/M metagenome (GOLD analysis project Ga0210402, IMG submission 161055) | Forest soil microbial communities from Barre Woods Harvard Forest LTER site, Petersham, Massachusetts, United States - Inc-BW-C-7-M | ecosystem: Environmental > Terrestrial > Soil >... | reverse complement strand
GCGGGTCCATACGGGAGAGGAACTTGGATCGTTCCGGCGGCGGTTCGTGGCAGACTGATAGGAGCACAGGTAGCGGAAGTAGGCCGATACTTCAGTGGTGCTGTTAAAACCAAACACAAGCGTGGTCCCAAGTTCCGTGCGCCAAACAGTGGTTACGGCCTGCGGCAGCACCCCAGGCTGATTCCAATTAGGAGATTACTTCCATGTGCGCGGCTTGGCCTCTACCTGAGCCGAAAGGATCACCGCCATGTCTAAGCCAAAGAAGCATTCCAAGAAGCTCGGCCAGGAGAAGACCGCTGCGGGCCAAAGCAAATTGGGTGGAAAACGGAAAGGGATGTGCCTGGGAGATCGACCCATACTAGAACCGAACGCAGCGGGAATTGATATCGGTGCGAGGGAAATCTTTGTAGCCGTGCCACCGGATCGCGATGAGCATCCGGTGCGGGTATTCTCAACCTTCACCGAAGATTTGGAGAAAATGGCGCAGTGGTTGGTGGATTGTGGGGTAACCACGGTGGCCATGGAATCCACCGGGGTGTACTGGATTCCGCTCTACGATGTGGTGGAGAAGCACGGGGTGAAACCTTGTTTAGTCGATGCCCGTGGAATGAAAAACGTGCCCGGCCGGCGCACCGACTGGCACGAATGCCAATGGATACAATTTCTGCATTCGGTGGGGCTGCTGCGGGCGGCATTTCGACCGGAGGGCAATGTCTGCGCCGTACGATCGTTGATGCGACACCGTAGCGATCTGGTGCAGATGACCAACCAACATATCCAGCACATGCATAAAGCTCTGACGCAGATGAATTTGCAGATTCATCACGTGATCAGCGACATCACGGGGGTGACCGGCCTGGCGGTTCTGGATGCCATTGGGGCCGGAGAGCGCGACCCGCAGAAGTTGGCGAAACTCCGCGACCCGCGCATCCAAGCCACTGAAGAGACGATTCTCAAATCGTTGGTGGGCAACTGGCGACCGGAGCACCTATTCACGCTGAAGCAGTCCCGGCAGATGTATGGACATTACCAAGAACAGATCAGCGCTTGTGATAAGGAGATCGAGAAGTTGTTGGTGGCGTTCCAGCCGCGAGTGGACCCCCAACAGAAGCCGCTGCCGCCGGACCGGAAGAAGAAACAGCGCGCACGCCAGAAGAAGGCGACCCCGAAAACGGGATTCGATCTTCGCACGGAATCCTACAAGCTGTTCGGCGTGGACCTGACACAGATTCCTGGGCTGATGACGATGGTGCTCACGTTGTTCAGCGAAGTGGGAAGGGATATGTCGCGATGGAAGACGGCGGGACAATTCGTGTCGTGGCTGGCATTGTGTCCGGACAACGACATTACCGGAGGGCGCGTGGCGTGGAGGGGGACGCGGAAAGTGCATAACCGGGCAGGGGAGCTATTTCGAATGGCGGCATATTCTCTGCATCACGAGCAAAGCCCATTGGGTCACTATCTGCGCCGGATGAAGAGCAAACTGGGACCGACCGGGGCCACCACCGCGACCGCCCACAAGATCGCGATTATCTTCTACACCATGGTGAAGAAGCAAGTCGAATACGACGAGACCCTCTGGGCGGAGCGTGACGCCCAACGGGAGAAACGGTTCGAAGCCAAACTCAAACGGCAGGCTCAGCAACTCGGCTACAAACTCGTACCCATTGAAGAAAAACCCAGCCGCGTAACCGGCTGAATCGAATCGCTCGCGGGGGGAGTTCCTTAGGAGGCATTTGCAAAATCTCAAGCCGTGGGCGTAAGATGGTCTGCTGGATAACGACAGATCAGGGATGCACCTGCGGATGCGAGGGACACGGTGAGGGGTAAGGCTCTTTCGGCAATTTTTTCGGCCACTCATTCTTAAGTTTTCGGGTTTGGTCTAACGTGAGCCTGGAACCCTGCCCGATCCGGAGCATTGCAGGTGGTTTTCTGCGTCGGTTATCGGTGTGTATTCAGACCGGTGTGTATTCAAAGGTCATGGGGACAAGATGGCGAATCCAACGTTAGAGCCCGGCGGGGCCAAGGGACAACCCGCGCCGCCGCCGCCCGCAAAGCCGTCACTGGCAAAGGCACTTCAGGCAATATTCTCCAGGAGCGAAGATCCCGACGAGTCCAGAACCATCGCCCGCCGCCGCAAGTTCGTGATGGCGGCCGTGCTGGGCACGCTGAGCCTGAACTTGTTGATGTTTCTGCGCTTCTTTTTTCCGCGCGCCCTATATGAGCCGAAGACGAAATTCCGCATCGGATATCCGTCGGATTTCGGTTTCGGCGTGGACACGAAATTTCAGAACCAGTACCGCATTTGGGTAGTGCGCAACACCGAGGGCATCTTCGTGATTTCGGCGATCTGCACTCATCTGGGCTGCACACCCGACTGGAAGGCCAGCGAAAACAAGTTCAAGTGCCCGTGCCACGGCAGCGGCTACGATCCCGAAGGAATCAACTTCGAAGGACCGGCGCCGCGGCCCATGGACCGCGCGCACGTGGAACTCGATCCCGAAGGCCAGATTATGGTCGACCTGAGCCACGTCTACCGTTGGCCCAAGGGCGAACCATCGCAATTCGGCGAAGATGGCGCCATTCTTCGGAACGTGTGAGGTGGGATCATGCCAGAAACTAACGGACACGACGACGGAAAACCAGTATCCCCAGGCGCTCCGGCCGGCGCCGGCAACGGCAATGGAACTAATGGCGGGGGGAAACTAGCTGCGGTGTTGGCCGGCGCCAAGGAAGTAAAAACGCGCGCCACCGAAGAGCTTGCCGGGACCATCAAAGCGCCGGAAAAAACCGACGTATGGAAATCGGTGCTGCGCGTCAAGCACGACGAAACTCCGCGCAGCCGGGCGCTGGGCGTGCTCAGCAACGTTTTTCTGCACCTGCATCCGGCCAAGATCAATCGCGACGCGGTGGCCTACAACTATACCTGGGGCATGGGCGGCATGACGTTTTACGTGTACATCACGCTGGTGTTCACGGGCACGCTGCTGATGTTTTATTACCACCCGTCGAAGGTGGTCGCCTTCCGCGACATTCTTTACCTGGAGAGCGACGTTCCCTTTGGCAAGCTGCTGCGCAACATGCACCGCTGGGGTGCGCACCTGATGGTGATCATGGTGGAACTGCATATGTTCCGCGTGTTCCTCACCGGGTCGTACAAAAAGCCGCGCGAATTCAACTGGGTGGTGGGCGTGCTGCTGCTGGTGCTGACGCTGCTGCTGAGTTTCACCGGATATCTGCTGCCCGACGATCAACTCGGCTTCTGGGCGGTCACGGTGGGCACGAACATGGCGCGCGCCACACCGCTGCTGGGGCATGACGGACCGTTCGGCGCGCAGTTTGGCATGACGCCGTTCAACGACGTGCGGTTCGGACTGTTGGGCGGGTCGATTGTGGATTCCAACGCGCTGCTGCGCGCCTATATCTGGCATTGCGTGGCGATTCCGATTATTGCGTCGCTGTTCATGATCGTGCACTTCTGGCGCGTAAGGAAGGACGGCGGCATTTCGGGGCCAGCGCCCATGATGCTGGAGAGCGAAATTAAGGAACCGAAGAAGTAGTGGCCGCTACCCTCTGGGTGGCGGGGAGGAACCCCCTATGGATTTCCATCAACTTTGGACCATCGTGAGCTTGCCGGACAACGTGCCGATCGTGCTGCTGCTGTTCGTGGTTCCTTTTTATGCGTGGTATGGAATGCGGCAGGCCTTCGCCAATGACCGGCTGATTGCGGAACTCGAAGCCAATCCCGAAATGGCCAAGACGCACCACCGCAAGACCCAGACCTGGAAGCCGCAATGGGCCCGCGAAGTCCACGTCTGGCCGTACCTGCTGCGCATCGAGTTTCTGGCGGCCATCATCGTCACCATCATCCTGATGGTCTGGTCCATCACGCTGAACGCGCCGCTCGAAGAGCCCTCGAACCCGACCCTGACGATGAACCCATCGAAGGCGCCCTGGTACTTCCTGGGCTTGCAGGAAATGCTGGTCTATTTCGACCCGTGGATCGCAGGCGTGATCATGCCCTCGCTGATCATTGTGGGGCTGATGGTGATTCCGTATATCGACACCAATCCGCTGGGCAACGGCTACTATACTTTCAAACAACGCAAGTTTTCGATTCTCACCTTCATCTTCGGCTTCATCGTGCTGTGGGTCAGCATGATCGTGATCGGCACGTTGATACGCGGGCCTGGCTGGATGTGGTTCTGGCCGGGGACTACGTGGGATCACAACCGGCTGATCTTTGAAGTCAACCAGGATTTGCCGGACCTGGTGGGAATCCATACGCGCGTGCCGAAGATCATTTTCGGCGCCATTGTGGTGGGTCTCTATTTCGTGGCTGCCGGGATCGGCATGCACAAACTGATCACCAGGACGGCGTTTAACCGCAAGGTTTACGCGCGCATGAGCGTGCTGCAGTATGCCACCATGCAGTTATTTCTGATCATCATGCTGGCCCTGCCGCTGAAGATCATGATCCGGCTGCTGTTCCGCATCAAGTACATTTGGGTCACGCCCTGGTTTAACGTTTAAGTGTTTAACGTTTGACGTTTGAAAGATATGAGCGATCAAGAGCAAGAGAAAGATCCGGTAGTCCATTCCAGTCTGAGTACGCCGCTGTTCATTTCGTCGGCCCTGTTGGTGCTGTCGATGGTGTGGGGCCTGTACGACGAAATGTACGGCATCCGCCCGTGGAAGGGCTACCAGGCGCGGTTCGTCAAGACGTACTCGCGATACCTGAAGAGCCTGACTGGCGGCGAAGGGGACGTGGAGCGGCAGATCAAGGCGTCGCCCGAGTACAAGCAACTCGACAGCGAGATTGCCGCGGCAACCAAAGAGGCGCAGCCGGGAGCCTCGGCCATCGACAAGAAGATCAACGAGGAGTTGGTGCCGAAGATCCTGGCGCTCAACGACCCGTTCCAGGAAGTCCGCAGCCACATCGGCGCGCTCACCTATCAGATTGAGGTCACCAGCAGTGAGAGCAGCAAGGACTCGCTGCGCAAGCAGATCGTAGAGATCAAGGCCGAGACTAAAAAGGTCAAACTGCCGGGCGAAGACCAGCCGCGCGAGATGAAATTCCAGGAGATGTCCGACCAGCTTCAGGCATGGAAAGACGAAAAGGCCAAGCTGCTGCAGCAGCGCGTCGACCTGATGAAAAAGGTGACCGATCTGCAGGCCAAGCAGAGCTTGTACATGACCGACCGCATCCCCGATGCCAGCACCGGAACCATTCTGGCGGTGCAGAACTCGCTGGAGAAGTTCGATATCAAGATCCGCCAGATCCACGTCAAGGATGTGGATTTGGTGGACCGCTGCGAATCCTGCCACCTGGGAACCCGCGAGCCGATCGTGTTGACCAAGGCCGCTATGGGCGGCGAGGAAGTGTTTGCCAGCCATCCGGACAAGGAACTGCTGAAGATTCACGACCCCGATCGATTCGCCTGCACGCCCTGCCACGGGGGCAACGGCGCCGCGCTGGCGAGCATCGAGAAATCGCACGGTTATAACAAATTCTGGCTTTGGCCGCTGCACCATAAGGAGAATATCGAGGCAGGCTGCCAGCAGTGCCACGTGAAAGAGATCGTCACCGAAATGTCGACCACGCTCAACCAGGGGCGCGAAATATTCCGGCTGCGCGGCTGCATGGCCTGCCATCGCTACGAAGGCTTTGACCGCGACGCCGATGAGATTTCGACGGTGAACCAGCAGATCCGGCAACTGGAACAGCAGAAGGCCGAGTGGAAGCGCGACATCGGTTTTGCGGAGCAGAAGGCCAACAATCCGCGGACCAGCGACACCGAAGCCAAGCTGCTCTTCCAGCACTCCAACGATCTGAAAGTGCGCAGCACGGGTCTGGACGCCAAGATCGAACAGTTCGACATGCGCTCCAGAGAACTGGTGCGCGAAGTCAAGAAAGTGGGGCCCAGCCTGAAGGAAGCGCGGGCCAAGCTGAAGAAGGAGTGGATTCCGGTCTGGTTGAAAGATCCGCACCAGTGGCGTGAGGGCACCAAGATGCCCACGTTCCGGCTGGACGATAACGAGATCCGCGCGATTTCGGCATTCATCTGGCAATCGGGCGTGCAGACCACGCTGCCGCAGCAGAAGCCGGGCGACGCGGCGAAGGGCCAGGAGTCGTTCGAAACCCGCGGGTGCATGGCCTGCCATTCCATGGGCGAGGGCGGCCAGAAGCAGGGCGGCACCTTCGCCGCCAACCTGAGCCGCGAAGGCGAAAAGGCTAATTACGATTACCTGGTGCGCTGGGTGCACAATCCGCGGCAGCGCTCGGCGCCGTACTGCTCATTCGAGAAAAAGGATCTCACTGAGGAAGACTACAAGCGCCACAACCTGCCCTACGTGTTCGACCTGGAGCATACCAAGTGCCCCAACGACGGTCATGAACTGCAGGTGCAGCAGATGACGCCGATGCCGAGCCTTCGGCTGACCGAAGACGAAGCCCGCGACATCGCCAGCTACCTGATGACCCGCAAACACGACAACGCCTCATACGCGAATACGGATTTCATGGACGACGCGAAGCTAAAGAACCAGGGACTCTCGCTGGTTCGATTTTACGGTTGCGCGGCCTGCCATGAAATCAGCGGGCTGGAAGAAGAGCAGCGCATCGGCACGGAACTGACCAAGGAAGGTTCCAAACCGGTGGAGCGTCTGGATTTCGCGCTCGAGGGCCACAAGGCCGAAGAGGATGGCTGGTTAACCCACAAGGGCTTTTTCGAGCACAAGCTGGAGAACCCAGCAGTCTTCGACACGGGCAAGGAGAAAGCCAAGCAGGACCGGCTGAAGATGCCCAACTTCAACTTCTCGAAGCCGGAGATTGACGCGGTGACCACGTTCCTGGAAGGCTCGGTGGATGCCAGCGTGCCGGCGCGGTACTTCTACAATCCCGTCGACCAGCGGCAGGACATTATCGACGGCTGGTGGGTGGTCCGGAAGTACAACTGCATGGGCTGCCACAAAGTGCACGTGGGCCAGAACTCCATCTTCGACACCATGACGAAGTATCAGGACCCGGATTGGAAAGACCAGAGGCCGCCCACGCTGATCGGCGAAGGCGCGCGCGTGAATCCGGAGTGGCTGATGCGATTCCTGAACAACCCGGCCCTGAGCGAGACTGATACCAATCGCGATGGCGTCCGGCAGTATCTTAAAGCGCGGATGCCCACGTTCAGCTTTTCCGATGGCGAATTACGCAAGATTGTGCGCTTCTTCGAAGCCATGTCTTCGCAGGCGCAGCCGTTCATCGCGGACAAACTCGACCCGCTGACGGATCAGGAGCGGACCATGGCGCGGCAGTTGTTCACCAGCGAGGGCGCCCCCTGCCTGAAGTGCCACATGACCGGCGACGCGAAGCACGATTCGCGGGCCACGGCGCCCAATTTCACGGTGGCCAAGGAAAGGCTGAAACCGGGCTGGACGCGCCGGTGGATGCTGGACCCGGCGATGATGAGTCCGGGAACGGCGATGCCTTCGGGCCTGTTTCGCAAGGAGGGCGACCGGATGGTGTTTTCGGGTCCGACGCCCGCCAGTTTCAACGGATATGAGAAGGACCACGCAGACTTGCTGGTGCGCTACATGTTCTCGTTCACTCCCGAGGAGTTGAGCAAGATGCGTGCCAGTGTGGTGCCGAATTAGGAAGCAACGCTTGCTTACGCGCGCGGCTCCGTTCCGAGCCGCGACCGGCTCCGTTCCGAGCCGCGACCGTGAGGGAGTGGATTTTGAGAGTTTTGACAAGGAGACTCATGAGCATGAAGAAGATCTGGATCGGAGTTGGGCTGGCAGCCACCCTGGCGCTGGTTGGCTGCGGCGGCGACAAACCGCCGGAGACGGCCAAGACGGATTCCGCGGCGCCGGCCGCGGGTGGGGCGGCGGCGATGCCCGATGAGGCCAATGGCGGCACGGTTACCGGCAAAGTCGCTTTCACCGGTGACAAGCCCAAGATGGCAACCATGGATATGTCGGCCAATCCGGCGTGCGAGCGGGCGCACAAGGACGCCCCGCAAAAGTCCGAAGAAGTCGTGGTGAACGGCAACGGCACGCTGAAGTACGCGTTCGTGTGGGTGAAATCCGGTTTGCCGGACAAGAACTGGGCGGTCGCCACCACGCCGGTCTTGCTCGACCAGAACGGCTGCATGTATAAGCCGCACATGATCGCAGTCATGGCCGGACAGAACATCGACATCAAGTCGAGCGATCCCACCAACCACAACATTCACCCGCAGCCCACTGTGAACCAGGAATGGAACGAGTCACAGTCGCCGGGCAGCGAAGACAAGTTGAAGGCCTTCGCGCGCCAGGAGATCATGATTCCGGTGAAGTGCAACGTGCATCCGTGGATGCGCGCCTACATCAACGTGGTCGGGCACCCGTTCTTCGCCGTTACGGGCGATGATGGAACATTTACGATAAAAGGATTGCCTCCCGGGACCTACACAATTGAACTCAGACATGAGAAGTACCCCGCCCAGGAACAGCAGGTCACGGTGGGCGCCAAGGAAAGCAAGACTTTAGATTTCACCGTGAAGGGGTAGCGCAGGGCAGCACAGGCATTCCTGCCTGTGGGGTTGGGGGGATTAATGGGGCAAAGTGTCTGGCTGCGCCGCTACTCGGTACTGGTGGCGTGTTGTACCCTGCTTCTGGTGATTGCCGGAGGCCTCGTCACCAGTAACGACGCTGCCCTTTCCGTGCCCGATTGGCCTCTGGCCTGGGGTAGATTTATTCCGCCGCTCGAAGGCGGCATCGTTTACGAATTCGGCCACCGCGTGGCGGCGCTCACGGTGGCCATTCTCACCACGATTCTGGCTTTCTGGTTGCAGAAGGCCGAACCGCGCGCGTGGGTGCGCCGGCTGGGTTGGATTGCGGTTGGCACCGTGCTGGCGCAGGCGGCGCTGGGCGGCGTGGTGGTGCTGTGGGTGACGCCGAAGCCCGCCAGCATCGCCCATGCCTGCCTGGGCCAGCTTTATTTCGGGTTGATGGTGGCGATTTGTGTGGGGCAGCGAAAGGCGGCCCAGGCAAAGGCCAAACTGAAAGGGATGTCCGCGCTACCCGCCATCGCGCTCTTTGCGCAAACAATTTTGGGTGCGGCCCTCCGCCACAACGCCGCGGGCCTGGTGCCACATATCATCGGCGCCGGCGTTGCCACGATTCTGGTCATGTGGGCCGGCCTGCAGGTTCTGATGGCCAATTCGGAAGACGCCAGCCTTCGGCGTCCGGCGCTGGCATTGCTCTGGCTCACTTTTTCGCAAGTCTTTTTGGGTATGGGCGCCTACCTGAGCCGAATGATGACAGCCGATGCCCCGCAACCCGTGCCCGCGATGGTATGGCTGACGGTGGCGCACGTAGCTGTCGGCTCGCTGGCTTTCGGGGCGGCGGTATCGATGGCTCTGGTTGGGACACCTATTGGAACACCTGTGATTGGAACACCTGGGGGGATGGCGGTCGCCTGAATGCGCGATTACATCGAATTGACTAAGCCGCGAATCACCTGGTTGATCCTGATGAGCACCGGAATCGGGTACTTCTTCGGGCTGCCCGCGGCCGCGAACTGGTGGGCGTTCCTGAAAGGCATCCAGTTTCTTCCGCTGCTCCACACCATTGCCGGGACCGCGCTCATCGCCTCCGGCACGGCCGCTCTGAACCAGTGGTACGAACGCGAGGCCGATCGCAAAATGCGCCGCACGGCCGGCCGCCCGCTGCCTTCCGGCAGGCTCTCCGCGCGCCGCGCCCTGGCGTTCGGCATGGTGCTGGCGGCCGCCGGGTTCATGGAATTGTGGCTGGGAGTGAACCTGCTCTCCGGGTTGATCGGCGCATTCACCCTGGCCAGTTATCTTTTTCTGTACACCCCGATGAAGCAGCGCACCTGGTGGTCCACCACCGTGGGCGCGATCCCGGGTGCCATGCCGCCCATGATCGGTTACGCCGCCGCGGCCGGCGCCATCACGCGCGAGAGCTGGGTGCTCTTCGCCATCCTGTTTCTCTGGCAGTTCCCGCATTTCTATTCCATCGCCTGGATGTACCGGGAAGACTACGCGCGGGCCGGCATTCTGATGCTGCCGGTGGTGGAACCCGACGGGCGGTCCACGGCGCGGCAGATCGTGCTGTACGGTTTGGCACTGATCCCGGTCAGCCTGATTCCAGGTATGCTAGGAATGTCGGGGCGCGTTTATCTGGTAGGGGCGTTGTTGCTGGGCCTTTGGTTCCTATACTCGGGTGTGCGTGTCGCGCTGGAGCGAAGCCTGGTACGTGCGCGGAGCGTTTTGATAACTTCGGTAATTTACCTGCCGCTCATCTACGGGCTTATGCTGCTCGATAGGCCTGGTTTGTGACGATAGGCCTGGTCTGTGATCCAAGTCCAAAACCTAACTCATCGATATGGTGACCGCGTCGCGCTTTCGAATGTCAGCTTCGAAGTGAAGACAGGCGAAATCTTCGGCCTGCTGGGGCCGAACGGCGGCGGCAAATCCACGCTGTTCCGCATTCTTGCCACGATGATGGCGCCTACCGAGGGCCACGCCATTCTGGACGGCCACGATGTGGAGCGCGAACCCGGGGCGGTGCGCCGCGAGATCGGCGTGGTGTTTCAAACCCAGAGCCTGGACAGGGCGCTGACGGTGGAAGAAAACCTGCGGGCGCAGGGCCACCTTCACGGGCTCAGCGGCCATCTGCTGCGCGACCGCATGAACCGCGCCATGGAGCGGCTGGGCCTGAAGGAGCGCCGCCAGGACCTGGTGGAAGCGCTCTCCGGCGGTTTGCGGCGCCGCGTCGAAATCGCCAAGGCCCTGCTTCACCAGCCGAAGGTCCTCTTGATGGACGAGGCATCCAGCGGACTCGACCCCGCCGCGCGGCGCGACCTTTCGCGCCACATTGAGAGCTTGCGCGAGCATGAAGGGGTGACCATCCTGCTGACCACCCACATCATGGAGGAAGCCGACCGCTGCGACCGCCTGGTGCTGCTGCATCAGGGCAACATTGTGGCGCAGGGCAATTCGGCCGAATTGCGGGCGCGCATCGGCGGCGACGTGGTGGTGCTGGAGACCACCGACTCAAAATCGCTGGCCGCCGGTATCGAACAGCGGTTCGGCCTGCACCCCGTGGTGAGGGACGGCCAGGTGCGCGTGGAGATTCAGAATGGCCACCGCTTCATCGCCGAAGTGGTGGAGGCCTTCCCGGGAGCGGTGGAATCCGTGGGCCTGCACAAGCCTACGCTGGAAGACGTGTTCGTGCGCGAGACAGGAGCATCGTTTGAATAGATTCAAAAACATGAGCAGGTTCCAAACATTGGGCAGGTTCAAAACATGACCGGCTTTTTCTTACCCGCCGCCACTCTATGGCAGCGCGAGATGATCCGCTTCTGGCGGCAGAAGAGCCGCGTGATGAGCGTGGTGGCCTCGCCGCTGGTTTTCTGGCTGTTGATCGGCTACGGTTCCAACGATCTGGCGCTCTACTATTCGGGCACCCTGGTGCTCACGGTGATGTTTTCCGCCATCTTTTCGACCATTTCGATCATCGAAGACCGCAGGGAGGGTTTTCTGCTTTCGATGCTGGTTTCCCCAGCGCCGCGCACCAGCCTGGTGCTGGGCAAGATTTTGGGCGCCGCCACCTTGGGGTGGATTCAGGGGCTGATGCTATTGGCCTTCGCGCCGCTGGCCGGCGTGAGCATCGGCCTGATGGAAGTGATTCAGGTGGTAGCGGCAATGTTCCTGATCTCGTTCGCGCTCACCGGCCTGGGATTCGCGATCGCCTGGAAAATGGATTCCACCGCGGCATTCCATGGCATCATGATGCTGCTGCTGGTGCCGATGTGGATGGCTTCGGGCGCCCTCTTCCCCATGGCGAAGGCTCACGGATGGGTGAAGGCCATCATGTGGATCAACCCGCTGACCTATTCGGTCTCACTGTTGAATTACACGCTTGGGCTGCCGAACACCGCACCGGGTCCGGCGGAAAGCCTGGCCATCACCGCGGCATTCGGATTGGTGCTTCTGCTCGCCTCCGGCATGCTGGCCGGACAAAAGGCTACGCGTAGTGCGGCATAAGAGGATGCCGGTGGCCGGTGGCCGGTGGCCGGTGGCCGGTGGTCGGGGGCCGGGGCTCGCGGCTTTGGCCATGCTGCTGGCTGGTTGCGCGGGGCCGAAGCCGCTGCCGATCCTCAGCGAGGTTCCCCAGTTCGACTTGATCCTTCAGACGGGCCAGCCCTTCGACAGCAAATCGCTGGATGGCCACATCTGGATCGCCGACTTCATTTACACCACTTGCGACGGACCTTGCCCGATGATGAGCCACCTGATGCGCGGCCTCGAAGGCTCCACCGAATCCACACCGGATGTGAAGCTGGTTTCGTTCAGCGTGGACCCGGCGCACGATACGCCCCCGGTCCTGGCCAAGTACGCTCAGCTCTTCAAAGCCGATACCGCACGCTGGTTCTTCCTGACCGGCGATATGGCACGGCTCAATGAGCTTGGTCTCAAGGGTTTCAAGCTCAACAGCGTGGATGGCAGCCTGAGCCACAGCACGCGATTCGCGCTGGTGGATGGCCGCCGGCGCATCCGCGGCTTCTACACCACCTCGGACGACGATTTCAAAACGCGCCTGCTGCACGATCTGCACCAACTGGAACGCGAAAAACCATGATCGGGCTTCTCCCCACCGTTAACGCAACCCTGAATGCTCTTTCCGCCGTGCTGCTGGTGTGGGGTTACGTGCTGATCCGCAACCGGCGCATCGACCAGCACCGCAGGGTCATGAAGACAGCGTTCGTCACCTCGTGCCTCTTCCTGGCCTGCTACTTGATCTATCATGCGCAGGTGGGCTCGGTGCCGTTCGGCCACGAAGGCACCACGCTGCGCACGGTGTACTTCGTCATTCTGATCACCCACACCGCGCTGGCAGCCACCGTCCCCGTGCTGGCCGTCGTCACTCTGCGCCGCGGCTTAGCCGCACGCTACGACAAGCATCGCAAGATCGCGCGCTGGACGCTGCCCATCTGGCTCTACGTGAGCGTGACCGGCGTGGTAGTCTACGTGATGCTGTATCATATGTAACGCGGCGGACTTCAATCGTACGTGCGATTATCCTGACACGTACGTACGTATTTGTGGTAAACTCGACGATGAGGAGCCTGTCCAAATGGAATCTACGCAAATCACTGTTTCGAAGCTGCGTGAGAATGTCTACCGGATTCTCGACGAGGTGATTGAGACCGGTGTGCCGGTGGAGGTTGTCCGCAAGGGCGTGGTGGTGAAAATTGCCGCCGAGAAGCCCGTCTCCAAGATGGCCAGGCTGAAAAAGCGGAACATCTTCGTGGGTGACCCGGAAGACATCATTGGGATGGACTGGTCCAAAGAGTGGACCGAATTGAAATGACGGTTTACCTGGACACGCACGTTCTGGTAATGCTCGCACAAGGCGATTCCCATAAGTTCAGCGTGGCTGCCAAACGGGCGATTGACCGCAACGACCTTCTGGCTTCGGCCGCCGCAGTTCTGGAATTGCAACTGCTCTACGAAATTGGCCGCATGCGCATTACGGCGTCCAAGATGGTGGCGGCGCTGGCCACCGGCGTCGGCCTGCGAGTCTGCGAACTGCCGTTTCGAACGGTGGTCGAACATGCACTGGCGGAGACCTGGGGGCGCGACCCGTTCGACCGCCTGATTGTGGCCAACGCCAAGGCTGCCAATGCGCCGTTGGTCACCAAAGACGCCCGCATCCTGGATAACTACTCCCGAGCCCTCTGGTAGCCGGCACTCTGGTAGCCGGCCGGGGCGCCGGGGCGCGCATTGCCGTTACGCTCCCCGCAGCCGCCTCGCCGCCTCCTCCGGCGTGATGTCCCGCTGCGGCGTCGCCAGCATCTCATAACCGACCAGAAACTTCCGCACCGTGGCCGATCGCAGCAGCGGCGGATAGAAGTGCAGATGCATGTGCCACTCGTCATGGGCCGTGCCGTCGGTGGGGCGCTGGTGGAAACCCGCCGAATAAGGGAACGATACCTGGAACAGGCGGTCGTAGCGCGCCGTGGTCCGCTTCAGAATGTCCGCCAGGCCGTCGCGTTCGCCATCGGAGAGCCGGTCTACGCCCGACAGATGACGGGTCGCAATCACCATCGTCTCGAAAGGCCAGACGGCCCAGAACGGGACCACGGTGACGAAGTGATCGTTGGCCTCCACGATGCGTTCGCCGGCGGCCTGCTCCAGCCGCGCATACTCGCACAGCAGACAGCCGCCGCGGGTTTCACGCCAGGCCAGTTGCGCCGCCTGCTCCTTGGCCACTTCGTTCGGCAGCCGGTGGCTCGCCCAGATCTGGCAATGCGGATGCGGATTGCTGGCCCCCATCATGGCACCGCGGTTCTCGAAGATCTGCACGTAGCCGATGTTCGGCCCGGCGCCCAGTTCGGTGTACTGGTCCACCCACGTGTCCACCACGCGCCGCAGTTCGGCGGGTTCCATGGCGGCGATGGTCAGGTTGTGGCGCGGCGAGAAGCAGATCACGCGGCAGATGCCAGGCTCGGACTGGGCGATCAGCAACCCATCGCGTTCGAAGCTGCCCAGCGGCGTGGTGGGTTTGAGGGTGGCGAAATCGTTGTCGAAGACGAACGTCGCCTGGTAGTCCGGATTCTTCACTCCGCCGACGCGCGTGTTGCCGGGGCAGAGGTAGCATTGCGGATCGTATTCCGGCAGCCGGCCGGCCGTTTTTTCTTCCGTCTGCCCCTGCCAGGGCCGCTGGCTGCGGTGTGGCGACACCAGCACCCATTCGCCGGTGAGCGGATTGAAGCGGCGGTGCGGGTCCTGGTTCCAATCGAGCATGAACCTACATGGTAGCGCCCGTTCTGAAGGCCGGCGCGGCTCCGGTCGACGCAATCCGGCAGTTCCAAAAAGGACTGTAGGCGGGCCACCGCGCTCTTCCAGCTTCAACTGCCCAAGCAGATCATCGCTCTGGTGCTAAATAGCGAGCGGCGAAATTCCAGGCGTGCTCGACGATGGTGCGAAGGTCCGTATATTGCGGAGCCCATGCCAGATTCTGGCGCAGTTTATCGGATGCGGCTACCAGGCTCGGCGGATCGCCATCACGGCGCGGACCCACGGTATAGGGTACCTTCTTCCCGGTCACTTCCTCCACCGTGCGGATCATCTCCCTGACGGTATGGCCGGTTCCGGTGCCCACGTTGAACCGGTCCGAAATGCCGCCGCCGATCAGATACTCCACAGCCAGGATGTGCGCCTGCGCCAAATCGTCGACATGAATATAATCGCGAATACAGGTGCCATCGGGCGTGGGGTAATCGTCGCCGAATACCGTGACGGGCTGGCCGGTCTGGACGGCCCGCAGCAGCAGCGGGATGAGGTGGGTCTCCGGTTCGTGCTCTTCGCCCAGCCTGCCTTCGGGGTCGGCGCCCGAGGCGTTAAAGTAGCGCAGGCAGACGCTGGTGAGGTGATGAATTTCGTCGAACCAGCGCAGCAGCGTTTCCACCATCACCTTCGATTCGCCGTAGGCGTTCACGGGCTGGATGGGGAAGCTTTCGAGGATCGGGGTGGTGTGCGGATTGCCATAGACGGCCGCGGTGGAGGAGAAGACGATGTGCTTCACGCCCGCCCGCACCATGGCGTCCAGCAGCGAAAGCGACCCGCCCACGTTGTTGGTGAAGTAGCGCGCCGGTTCGCGCATGGATTCGCCCACCGCGATGAAGGCGGCGAAGTGGATGACAGCCTCGCATTCGGTCCCGGCCATCAGTTGCGCCAGGGCTTTGGTGTCGGCCAGATCCATCTCGTGCAACCGCTCCGGCGGCACGTTGTGGCGGTAGCCTTTGGAAAGATTGTCCACCACGGTGACATCATGCCCCTGCCGCAGGAGCAAACGAACGGTATGTGAGCCGATGTACCCGGCCCCGCCAGTCACTAGAATTCTTCTTGGGTTCACAGACCTCGATTGTAATCGGCTTGCGCGGGAAAAACACAGCCGGGAATGGCGATGCTGCGCCAGGAATGGCCGTGCCGCTTGTAGTAGCATGACGGAGGAATGCCAAACGGAGCCGAGCTGTTTGTGCAGGCCGCGCTGGAATTGGGGATCGACACCATCTTCACCCTGGTGGGCGATCATCTCAACGAAGTGCTGGCCGCGGCCGCGCGCCGTGGGATGCGCATCGTCGATATGCGGCACGAATCGGGCGTTACCCACGCCGCCGATGCCTGGGCGCGGGTGCACCGCAAACCGGCGCTCTCGTTGGTGACGGGCGGGCCGGGCCATACCAATTCCCTCACCGGTATTGCGACGGCGATGCTGGCGGGCAGCCCGTTGATCGCGGTGAGCGGTTCGCGGCCCAGCACGTTGGCGGGCCGGCAGGCCTTCCAGGATATCGACCAGGTGGGGATGGCGCGGCCGGTGGTCAAGTGGGCGGCCGAACCGGCAAATGCGGCCGAGATCCCCGCATTTCTGCGGCGGGCGTATGAGGAGGCGGATGCGGGACGCAAGGGGGCGGTGCATCTGACCGTTCCGGTGGATTTGTTTGTCAGTGAGGTAGGTCCCCCGGCCTCCCCGGCGTGCCCGGACGGCCCTCAATGCCTTCCCCAGGCGGACTCCGTTACGCACGCCGTGACCCTGCTCCGCTCCGCCCGGCGGCCGGTGATCATCGCAGGCAGCGGCGTCTGGTGGGCGCACGCCGAAACCGCCCTTCGCGACTTCATTGCGCGCACCAACATTCCGCTCTACACCATCACCATGGGCCGCGGGACCGTCCCTGACGACCACCCGCTCGCCATGGGCTATGCCGACCCGGCTCTGAACTACACGGTCCACACGGTATTCCGCGAAGCCGACGTGTTTCTGGTGATCGGCAAACGCATCGACTACCGGCTGGCCTTTGGCGGCGCCCGCCTGTTTCCACCCGAAGCCAAATTCATCCAGGTGGATATTCACCCGCGGGAACTGGGCCTCAACCGACCGCTGGATGTGGCCATCTGCGCCGACGCGCGCCTCGCCCTGGAAGCGCTCACTGAGGCGGCGGGCCCGGAGACTTGGCCGGCGAGCCCGTGGCTGGACCGCGTGCGGGCGCTTCGCGGCGATTGGGAAGCCAGGCTGGCCGCCGCGGCCGCCGACCGCGCCCACGTGGGGTGCGAGGCATCGCCGCTGCATCCGGCCGCCCTCTTCGGCGAGTTGAAAGAGGCGCTGCCCCGGGAAGTGCTTTACTCCTGGGATGGCGGCGATTTCGCCCATTGGGGCCGCGCCATCCTGCCGGCACGCCACGCCGGCGGATGGCTGCGGCTGGGGCCGCTGGGCACCATCGGGTCGTCTCTGCCCAACGCCATCGCACTGCAGTTGGCCCATCCGCGGCGGCCGGTAGTTGCCATCACGGGCGATGGTGCGCTCGGCTTTTACCTGGCCGAGATGGACACGGCCGTCCGCCACAAGTTGCCGATCGTGTTGATTGTGGGCAACGACGCCGGCTGGGGTCTGGAGCGCGAACTGCAATCCGCCGCCACGTCCGGCGAGCCAACGGTGGCGTGTGAGTTGCAATCGTCGCGGTATGACCTGGTGATGCAGGCTTTCGGCGGCGATGGGGAGACCATCGAGCGGCTGGACCAGGTGCGCCCGGCGCTGGCGCGCGCTTTCGCAGGCGGCGTGCCCTATTGCCTGAACGTGAAGATCCGCGGTGTGCGGTCGCCGTTCACCGATTGGCAGATTGCGGGGAAGAAGCGCTGACGGTCTTCCACACCATCTTGAGGCCCGCCGGCAGATTCAGCCGGTCGCCGCGCACGAAGAAGGTTCCGACTCCGGGCAGGTTGGTTACAAAAATCTGCTCGCTGGTGGTAACCTCCCCCTTCAAGGACGCCCCGGTACGCCGCCGGGTCGTGGACTTTCGAAGCATCCACTCGATTCCGGGCGAGCGGTCGATGTCTTGCAGGTCCGCATAGAATCGTACTCTGGCGCCGTCCGATTCGATATCGGTGAACTCGAGCCCCACCACGAAGTAGCCGCCCTGGCCGTCGTAGTGCTCCAGACGGCGAATCCGTCCCCGAACCGTGGCACCCTCCGGGATCAGCACCTTGCCTCTGGAACGGACCGGGCCGAGAACTCGGGCCGAGATCAGGGAACCCACCAGATCCTTTTCGGTGATGGGCGTGGCCAGTGCCAGGGTAACGTCTAGTCCCTTCGGTAGAGCCTGCTGGGGCGCCGATGAGACCGCGAATCTGGGCCCACTGGCGGCCGCCGCGTCCTCCGGAGGCCCAAAAGTGAGGCTGCTTTCCGCCCGAAACTCGTGGCAATGCGTGAACTCCAGGTAATTCCGCTCCTCTTCGAAGGCGATAGACAAAAGGCGCATGACTGCGGTTTGGGGCAGCATCGCCACTGCGTTGCCGACGCGTTCCCTTGCATAGATCAGGGTAGTGTTCACTTCCATCACGGGCATCCCGAACGGAATATCGTCGGCATCCACGGACAGTTGCAGCGGGTCCAGCGATTCCGGATCGGCCCACACGCTTCCCTTGATTCCCGCGGCGCCCGAAACGCCGGCGACGGTGAGGGTGTACCCGCTCCACCTGACAGGAACCCGGAAATCCCACCGCACGGACCGATGGCCGGCCACGCGCTCTGGTCCGCGCCAGGCGAAGGTGGCCTGATTGTCGACGAACAGCGTCCGCAGCCAACTGGCAAACGTGCCGGTGCCGATCATGCCCGATCCGATGAAATTCACCGGATTGTCATCCAGGAAGCGACGGTCTCCGGGAGAAGCATACAGTTCCTTGCCGTCCGCGTAAAGTACCTCGAGGTGAACAGTGTCGAAGGCTTTCAGGGTTTCTTTGGGTCCCGCTGCTTTGCGGAATCGCTGCATGGTCTCCATACAGGTATAGTTGGGCAAGTGCGCCAGTTCTTCGCGAACGTGATCGCGGATGCGCGAGAGCAGCAGGACTTCGGGGGCGATATCCTGGGCCGACGCGAACCGGGGCGCAATCGCCGCCAACGCGAAGAGGGCGCCACGCCACTTCATGCGATCCATCATCGCTTCCGCAACTACCTCGCTTGAATGGACATGATTCGCTATTCTACGCGAACTTCGCGAGCCGGGCCGACCGGGAGCCGGGCCGACCGGGAGCCGGGCCGACGGAGCCGGGCCGACGGAGCCGGGCCGACGGAGCCGCGCCGACGGAGAGCCGCGCCGACGGAGTCCCAGGCCGACCGCGAGCCGGGCCAACCCGATTCCCTCGGCCTCCTGAAATTGCTTATAGGCCGGATTCCTGCATGTGTTAATGGTTTTGCCCGGTGCGGCCGATTAAGTTCGTAAGAGGACCAAATGATCCGGCTGACCCGTCTCAACCACTCGCCCATCGTGCTCAATTCGGACCTGATTGAGCATATTGACGTTACTCCCGACACGGTGGTCACTCTGACTACCGGCCAGATTCTACGAGTGCGCGAAACGGCCGATGAGGTAGTAGAACGAATCGTCGAGTTTCGCAGAAGGGTTTTTGGACCCGCG
>Ga0210402_10002142_pt1 | contig 19478 bp, 16 predicted proteins | sample IncBWC7MmetaG_FD_161055 | JGI IMG/M metagenome (GOLD analysis project Ga0210402, IMG submission 161055) | Forest soil microbial communities from Barre Woods Harvard Forest LTER site, Petersham, Massachusetts, United States - Inc-BW-C-7-M | ecosystem: Environmental > Terrestrial > Soil >... | reverse complement strand
GGTCAGGAACTCGGGGTCGCCGGCGGAAAAAAGCAGCCGGCCCTCGGCGTCGACCACCGCCACCGATCCGTAGTGCACGCTTTCGGTCGCCTCGCCGCGGCTGACGATCGCCAGCGGCGCGTGTGAGGCCGCCGACGGTGAGACCTTGGACACAGCCCGGATCGCAGCCCTACGAAGCCAGCGCCTGCCGGATCTGCTCCAGTGCGCCGGGATCTTCGATGGTCGTGATGTCCCCGGGAGCGCGTCCCTCGGCGATCGCCTGTATTGAGCGGCGCAGGAGTTTGCCGGAGCGCGTCTTAGGCAGCATCGAGACGAAGTGAACCTTGTTCGGACGCGCGATGGCGCCAAGCTGACGATCGACCGTGTCCATGACCTCCTTGCGCATGCGCGCAATGCTCTCGGGCGTGGCAATCGACGCCAGATCCCTGACCACCGCGAACGCGACCGGAACCTGACCCTTCACGGAATCGGCGACGCCGACCACCGCGACTTCGGCAATGCCGGGATGCGCCTGCACGGCTTCCTCGATCTCCCGCGTTCCCAGACGGTGGCCCGCGACGTTGATCACGTCGTCGGTGCGGCCGAGCACGAAGTAATAACCGTCTTCATCCCGCGTCGCCCAGTCGAACGTCGAATAGGCGAGGCGCTGCGGAAAGGTCGAGAAATAGGTTTCGACAAAACGCCGGTCGTCGCCCCAGACGGTGGTCATGCACCCGGGCGGCAGCGGAGGCAGGATCGCCAAGACGCCTTTTTCGTCGCCGCCAACCTCCGCGCCGGTCACTTCGTGCAGCAGCCTCACGTCGTAGCCGCAGGCGGGAAAGGACGGGCTTCCGAATTTACGCGGCGTGTCTTCGATTCCGGGTTGGGCGGACAGGATCGGCCAGCCGCTCTCGGTTTGCCAGTAGTTGTCGACGATGGGCACGCCCAATGCGTCCGCGGCCCAGTGCGCCGTCGGCTCGTCGAGCGGCTCGCCGGCGAGAAAGAGGTAGCGCAGCGACGACAGATCATGTTTTTTCATGAACGCCGTGTCCTGCTTTTTCAGCACGCGTATCGCCGTCGGCGATGTGAACATGGTCCGCACCCCATACTCGGCAACGATCTGCCACCAGATGCCTGGATCGGGGCGGATCGGAAGCCCCTCGTACATGACCGTGGTCGAGCCGTTGAGCAGCGGTGCGTAGACGATATACGAGTGCCCCACCACCCAGCCGATGTCGCTGGTGGTGAACATCGTCTCGCCGGGAGCGACGCAAAAAATGTCGCGCATCGACGCCGTCAACGCGACGGCATAGCCGCCGGTGTCGCGCTGGATGCCCTTGGGATTGCCGGTGGTTCCCGACGTGTACAGAATGTACGAAGGCTCCGAGGACTCCAGCCATTCGCACGCGACGCTCGCTCCGGCATGCTGCTTCGCCAGGATCGCGTAATCCAGGTGCCGGGCGCTTTCGGCTGTCGCGGGCTCGAGCTTGCGATCGACGACGATCACGGCTGCCGGCGGATGCCGCGCAAGATGCAGGGCTTCGTCGACCAGGTGGCGATAGGCTACCGTCTTTCCGCCGCGCATGCCCGCGTCGGCCGTGATCATGACTTTCGGTTTCGCGTCATCGATACGCGTAGCCAGGCTCGCTGCGGCAAAGCCGCCGAATACGACCGAATGGATGGCACCGATCCGAACGGTCGCCAGCATGGCGAACACCGCCTCGGCGATCATCGGCATATAGATCAGTACCCGATCACCCTTGCCGACGCCATGCGCTTTCAGGATCGCGGCGAAGGTGTTGACCTCGGCGTAAAGCTCGCCATAGGTATAGGTCTTGCGCACGCCGGTCTCGGTCGACACAAACACCAGCGCCGCCTGGCTCTCGCGCGTCGAGAGATGCCGGTCGAGAGCGTTGTGGCAGAGATTGGTGCGGCCGCCCACGAACCAGCGGGCGAACGGCGGGTTGCTATAGTCCAACACCTGCGAAAACGGCGTTTGCCAGTCGATCAGCGCGGCGCGCTCGCGCCAGAACGCATCGCGGTCGACAAGCGAGCGTCGATGGGTCTCCGCGTAAGACGAAGCCGTGGCCACCGCTGGAACCGCGTCACAAACCCGCGATGTCGGCGCCGACGCGGACCACGGTTCTGCCCCGCACCATACCCTTGAGAAACGCGTCGAAATGCGTCGGAAGGTCGGCGAAATCGATGGTCACGACCTTGGCCTGCACTCGCGTCGGCCTCCACTCGTTGGCCAGCCGGTCCCACAATTTTTGCCGCAGCGGCATCGGACACTCCGAGCTGTTCACGCCCAGGAGCTGTACGCCGCGAAGAATGAACGGCATCACGGTGGTGTTCAGTCTCGCGTCGGCGGCAAGGCCGACGCTGGCAACGGTTCCACTCTGCTTCATATTGGCCAGCATCCACGCGAGCACATCGCCGCCGAGGTTGTCGATCGCGCCAGCCCAGGTCGCTTTTTCGAGCGGTCGAATCTTGGAGAGGTCGAGACTCTGGCGCAATACGATTTCAGCCGCGCCGATCGAGCGCAGGTAGTCGCTTTCCTTTTCCTTGCCGGTCAGCGCAACGACGTGATAGCCCAACTTGGCCAGGATATCGATGGCGACGCTGCCCACGCCACCGGTCGCGCCGTTGACGATCACCGGTCCGCCACGCGGGGTCAGACCGTTGTGCTGCATGAGCTCGATGGCTTGCGCCGCGGTGAATCCCGCCGTCCCCAGCGTCATCGCCTCGAACGCCGTCATGTTGGACGAGCGCCTTACAACCCAGTCGCCCGGTACCCGCACGTACTCCGCAAAGCCGCCGTCGTGGGCGACACCCAGATCGTAGGCATGCACGATCACCTTGTCGCCATGCTTGAATCGGGGGTCGGAGGACGTTTCGACGGTTCCTGCCATGTCGATACCGGCAACGGTCGGATACTTGCGCATGATCTTGCCGGCGCCGTTGTAGGAAAGAGCATCCTTGTAATTGATCGTTGAATACTTGGTCTTGACGACCACATCGCCCGGGTCGAGCTCGTCGACCGTCATCTCGACGAAGCGGCTGGACACCTTGCTGTCGTCCTGAAAGGTACGGTACGCCTTGAACTTCTGCACTGGACACTCCTCCTCGGGTTCCCTAGGTTTTCCTCTGCTGGTCAGGACAGCATCTCGGCCACGGGCGCACCAACTCCGGCCTGGTGCGGCAATGCCATGTATTCCCGCGTGCGCATTTCAATCAAGCGACTGACGGTACGCGCAAAGTCCTGGCTGTTGGGCCCCTCGCGGTACAGCTCCGCCGCGGGAACCGCTGCCGAAAGCAGCAACTTTACCCGATGATCGTAGAGCACGTCGACGAGCCAGCTAAACCGCCTTGCCGCATTGCCCATGTCCGGGGACAGGCGTGGCACGTCCGACACAATGACGACCGCAAACCGGCGGGCGAGCTCGAGATAGTCGACCTGCGATCTCGGACCCTCGCAAAGCGTCGCGAAGCTGAACCACACGACGCCGCCGGCGCGCCGCTTGGCCTTCAGGCCGCGCGCCTCGATGGTCAGGCGCGGATCCTCGTCGGGGCCGGCTCGCATGCGCTCGAACAGCTTGGCAAGCTCCGCGTCCGCCGCGCCTGTCGCTGCAAGGTAGTAGCACGACACCTGCTCGAGCTCGCGCAGACGGTAGTCGGTTCCACCGTCGATCTCGACTATGTCGAGCCATTCCTTGAGCAGCGCGATCGTTGGCAACAGATTTTGCCGCTGCAGACCGTTCGGGTAGAGATCGTCGGGATAGTAGTTGGACGTCATCACGAACACCACGCCGCGTTTGAACAGCGCGGTGAGAAGGCGTCCGAGAATCATCGCGTCGGCGACGTCCGACACATGGAATTCGTCGAAGCAGACGAGGCGATGACGCCGCGCGATTCTGCCCGCGACGCTGTCCAGCGGATCGACGACATGCGTCAGCGTACGAAGCTCGTCGTGGACCCCTTTCATGAACGCGTGGAAGTGAACGCGAGTCTTGCGCCGCAAGGGGACCGCTGCATAGAACGCGTCCATCAGGAAGCTCTTGCCCCGGCCGACTCCTCCCCACAGATAAACGCCGCGCGGCGGAATCGGCGGATTGAACCAGCGCCTGAGAAGCGATCGCCGCGCCCGGACAAACGACGCGAACTCGTCGTACAGACGTTCCAGCCGCCCAAGCGCGGCAAGCTGCGATGAGTCGAGCACGATGCTGCGCTTTTCGAGAACCGGCGACAAATACGCGGAGAGCGCGCCCGATGTCGACGTAACGACATTCGAAACGGTCGAGTCGTTCATGCGGTCGGGGTGGCGGCCATGAACAACGCTGGTGAGTTGGATCAGAAGTTGACGGAACGCTTGTCGACCGCGAGCGCCGCTTCCTTGGTCGCTTCCGACAGCGACGGATGGGCGTGACAGATTCGGGCGATGTCCTCGCTCGACGCTCCGAACTCCATCGCCACCACGCCCTCCGCGATCAGCTCGGAGACGAGCGGGCCGATCGCATGCATGCCGAGCACGCGGTCGGTCTTGGCATCGGCCAGTATTTTGACAAAGCCGCTGGTATCACCAAGCGCGCGGGCGCGGCCGTTGGCCATGAACGGAAACGTTCCCGCGCGGTAGGGCGTGCCGGCATCCTTGAGCTGCTTTTCGGTTTTGCCCACCCACGCGATCTCGGGCGAGGTGTAGATCACCCACGGTACGGTGTTGAAATCGACGTGTCCATGCTGGCCGGCGATACGCTCCGCAACCGCGACCCCCTCCTCCTCGGCCTTGTGCGCGAGCATCGGCCCGCGCACGACATCACCGATAGCCCAGACATTGGCGAGGTTTGTCCGGCACTCATCGTCTACGGCGACGAAGCCGCGCTCGTCCTGGACCAAGCCGACCGCTTCGAGATTGAGTCCCGCGGTATGCGGCAAGCGGCCGATCGAGACGATCAGCTTGTCGAACCCCGCCGACTTCGCTTTTCCTTCGCCATCGGTGTATTCGACGGTGACGTTCTCTTTCGCGCTGACGGCGCCGATCTTGACGCCCAGCTCGATCGCGAGCCCCTGCTTGGCAAAATGTTTCCACGCTTCCCTGGCGACCTGCTCGTCCGCAGCGCCGAGAAACACCGGCAGCGCTTCGAGCACGGTCACGTTCGCCCCGAGCCGGCGCCAGACGCTGCCCAACTCAAGGCCGACGACCCCGGCGCCGATCACGCCCAGCGATTTTGGAACCTCGGTGAGGCCAAGCGCGCCGTCGTTATCGAGGACGAGTCGATTATCGAATGCGACGCCCGGCAGCGCGCGCGGCGACGATCCGGTGGCGACGATGACGTGCTTGGCCACCAGCGTCGGGTTGCCACTTCCAGCCACCTCGATCGTCCATCCTGCGGTACCCGAGCCACCCGCGAAGCGGGCGGCTCCGCTGTAAAAGCCGATTTTGTTCTTCTTGAAGAGATAAAGAATACCTTCGTTGTTCTGGCGGACGACCTTTTCCTTGCGCACCTGCATCTGCTTCAGATTCAGGCTGAGCCCCTTGATCTCGATACCGTGATCGGCATACGCGTGTCCCGCGTGATCGTAATTTTCGGACGACTGCAAGAGCGCCTTGGAGGGAATGCAGCCGACATTGGTGCAGGTGCCGCCGGGCGCGGGCTTGCCATCGCCGGTCTTCCAGTCGTCGACGCACGCGGTCTTGAAGCCGAGCTGTGCGGCACGGATCGCGGCGGTATATCCGCCGGGTCCTGCACCGATGACGACGACGTCGAACGCGTCGGACATACTAGCGAGCTCTCCTGTGCATGAATGCTTGGCCGATCAGAGGTCGAGCAACATCCGCGCCGGATCCTCGAGCGCATCCTTGATCGCCACCAGCGACAGCACGGCTTCGCGCCCGTCGATGATGCGATGGTCGTACGACTGCGCGAGGTAGTTCATCGGCCGTACGACGACCTGCCCATTCTCGACCACCGCACGGTCCTTGGTCGCGTGCACGCCGAGAATGGCCGATTGCGGCGGATTGATGATCGGCGTCGAGAGCATGGAGCCGAACACGCCGCCGTTCGAAATCGTGTAGGTCCCTCCGGTCAGCTCTTCTACGGTGAGCTTACCCTCCTGCGCACGCTTGCCGAAGTCGGCGATCGCCTTTTCGATTTCGGCGATCGACATCAGGTCCGCGTCGCGGAGGATGGGCACCACCAGGCCGCGCGGGCTTCCAACAGCGATGCCGATGTCGAAATAGCCGTGATAGATGATGTCGGTGCCGTCGATCGACGCGTTGACCGCCGGGAATTTCTTCAGCGCGTGGACCGCGGCCTTGACGAAAAACCCCATGAACCCGAGCTTGACGCCGTGCTCCTTTTCGAAGCGCTCCTTGTAACGGCCGCGCAGCTCGATCAGCGGGCCCATATTCACTTCGTTGAACGTCGTGAGAATGGCGGCCGTCGCCTGGGATTGCACCAGCCGCTCAGCGACGCGCTGCCGAAGGCGCGACATCGGAACGCGCTGCTCGGGACGCGCCCCCGGCGCCGGTTGAACCGCTGCCGGCTTGGCGCTAGCTTGAACAGGAGGAGACGAAGCGGGAACGGGTGCAGGCCTGGCGGCGTCGGCCCTGGATTCCACAGCAGCGATCACGTCGCCCTTGGTGATCCGTCCGCCGCGTCCTGTGCCGGTCACGTCGCCCGCGCCGATATTCTGCTCGGCCATTATTTTGCGTGCGGCGGGCAGCGCGGTGGCGGACGAAGGAGCCGTAGCAGTCGCCGGCGGGGAGGGTGAGGGTGAAGTGCGCGGCGGCGCGGCGGGCGCTTTGGCGGCGGCTTCGGCGGACGCATTTGCGGTCGGTGCCGCGGGTGCCGCTTCGGCGGCTTTGCCCTCGGTATCGATCACCGCGATCACTTCCTGCGCGATGACTGTCGCGCCGTCCGGTTTGCGAACCTCGACCAGCACGCCGGCAGCGGGCGCGGGAAGCTCGAGCACCACCTTGTCGGTTTCGATATCGATCAGATTCTCGTCGCGCTTGACCGGCTGCCCGGCTTGTCTGTGCCAGTTGACCAGCGTCGCCTCGGCGACGGACTCCGGAAGAACCGGGACCTTGACCTCAATTCTCATCCACTATCCTTTGTGCCTCGGGTCTCGCGACAGACCAACGCGATTCGCCCGCCTTGGTCGGTGCGCCGTTGGTGCGCTCTTTAGTTTTCAGTCACCATTTCGCCCGACGCAAGCCCGGCGGCAAACGCGTCCTCGACCAACTGCTTTTGCTGTTCGATGTGCTTGGACAGGTAGCCGACCGCGGGTGACGCCGAGATCGGACGCCCGGCATAGTGGAGCACCTGCGTGTCGGCGATATCGGCCCTCAAGTAGGCGCGAAGACGGTACCAGGCGCTCTGATTCTGTGGCTCCTCCTGGCACCATACGACATCCCTCGCATTCGGATACTTGGCCACTTCCGTCTCGAAATCCACGTGCGGAAACGGGTACTGCTGCTCGAGACGGATGATCGCGATATCGGCGATATTGTTCTCGCGCTGATACGCGAGCAGGTCGTAATACACCTTGCCGCTGCAGACAATAACCCGGCGGACGTTCTTCGCCACCAGCGCGGCGCCGTCGCCGATGACCGTCTGGAAGCGTCCCTGCGCGAGCTCGTCGAGCGTCGACACGGCTTCCTTGTGCCGCAACAGGCTCTTCGGGCTCATCACGATCAGCGGCTTTCGGAAATCGCGGACCATCTGCCGCCGCAGCAGATGGAAGATCTGTGCCGGCGTCGTCGGCACGCAAACCTGCATGTTGTGCTCGGCGCACAGTTGCAGATAGCGCTCCGGGCGCGCCGAGGAGTGCTCGGGCCCCTGCCCCTCGTAACCGTGCGGCAGCAAAAGGGTCAAGCCGCAGACGCGGCCCCATTTGACCTCGCCGGCGGCGATGAACTGGTCGATCACCACTTGTGCACCGTTGGCGAAATCGCCGAATTGCGCTTCCCACAGCACCAGCCGGTTCGGCTCCGATGTCGAGTAGCCATACTCGAATCCAAGCACCGCCTCCTCGGAGAGCACCGAGTCGATCACTTCAAAGTCCGGCTGGCCTTCCTTGACGTGCTGCAGCGGAATCCACGTTCCGGAATTCCACTTCTCGCGATTCTGGTCATGCAGCACCGCGTGGCGATGCGAAAAAGTGCCGCGACCCGAATCCTGACCGCACAAGCGCACGCCGTAGCCCTCGTTGAGCAGGCTCGCATAGGCCAGCGTCTCGGCCATGCCCCAATCGAGCGGCAGCTCACCCTCGCCCATCGCCCGCCGGTCGGCGATGACTTTTTCGACCCGCGGATGGAGCTTGAAGTCGGCGGGAACGTCGGTGACTTTTCTGGCAAGCGCCTGCAGTGGCTTCATGGGCACCGCGGTGGCGGCGGTGTCGGTCCAGTGCTTGCCGAGGAATTTGGACCAATCGACCGCGAACGGCGGCTTGTAGTTCGACAGGATGGTGGTGTTGGTGTGATAGCCCTTGTCCATCGCCGCGCGATAGGTGTTGATCATCGCTTCCGACTCTTCCGGAGTGACCACGTTCGCGGCCTGGAGCCGCTTTGCATACAGCGCCCGCGTGCCCGGATGCTCGCGAATGCGCTTGTACATCAGCGGCTGGGTGATCATCGGTTCGTCGGCCTCGTTGTGTCCCTGCCTGCGAAAGCAGACCAGGTCGATGAATACGTCCTTGTGAAATTTGTAGCGATATTCCATCGCCACTTCCACCGCCAGGAGGCACGCTTCCGGGTCGTCGCCGTTGACGTGAAAGATCGGCGCCTCGACCATTTTTGCGACGTCGGTGCAGTAGAGCGTGCCGCGCGTGTCGCGCGGGTCCGAGGTCGTGAAGCCGATCTGATTGTTGACCACGAGGTGGATGGTGCCGCCGGTCTTAAAGCCCCGGGTCTGCGACAGGTTGAGCGTCTCCTGCACCACGCCCTGCCCGGCGATGGCGGCGTCACCGTGGAGGAGCACCGGCAGAACCTGGTCACGCGTTGCGTCCTTGCGCCGGTGCTGGCGAGCGCGCACCGATCCCTCGACGACCGGATCGACGATTTCAAGGTGCGAGGGATTGAACGCCAGCGTCAGATGCATGGGTCCCCCGGGCGTCACGACATCGGACGAGAATCCCTGGTGATACTTGACGTCTCCCGCGGAAAGGTCGCCGGAATGCTTTCCTTCGAACTCGGCGAACAGGTCCTTGGGCATCTTGCCCAGGATATTGACCAGCACGTTGAGCCGTCCGCGATGCGCCATCCCGATGACGGTCTCCTGCACGCCGGCCGCGCCCGCCTTCTGGATCAGATGGTCGAGCATCGGGATCATCGACTCGCCGCCTTCAGCGGAAAATCGCTTCTGTCCGACGTACTTGGTGTGCAGATAGCGCTCCAGGGTCTCCGCGGCGGTGAGCCGTTCCAGGATGTGCTTGCGAAACTCGGGAGGGTAGTTCGGACAGGACCGCACCGGTTCGAGGCGCTCCTGGATGAAGCGTTTCTGCGGCGTATCGGCCATGTACATGTACTCGACGCCGAAGGTCCTGCAGTATGTTTCCTGCAGCGCGGCGATCAGGTCGCGCAAGCGCATGCGATCCGCGCCCGCGGGGGCCCCTCGGAATGAGCCGATGTCGTATTCGGTATCGAGGTCCGCCTCGGTGAAGCCGTAGGTGTTGATGTCGAGGTCGGCGATATACGGCCGCTCGGCGCGTTTGAGCGGATCGATATCGGCCTGAAACAAGCCCAGCGTGCGGAACTTGCTGATCAGCCGCAGCACCAGCACCTGCTTGTGCATTGCCGCGGCATCGACCATGCCCCCGGCCAGCCTGCGATGCTTTGCGAGCTGAATGAACGAGTCGATGACCGGCGCATGGGCGACGTCCGCCGCGCCGTCCCTCAACGTATCGAAATAGGCTCGCCAATCGGCGCCGACCGCGGCGGGGTCGGCAAGGTAGGTCTCGTACTGCTCCTCGATAAACGGCGCATTGCCGCCAAAAAGCGTGCTGCTGCTCTCGAACTCCTGCATGGTGCTCATGGTTTTGCCTCTTATCTTGGGGCCGGACGCCGAAGTTGCAAGCCGAAGAGCGCCTCTAGCGCTTCGCGAGCGGCTGCACGTCGCGGCGGACGGCGCCGGTATAGAGCTGACGCGGCCGACCGATCTTCTGGTCGGGGTCCGAGATCATCTCGTTCCACTGCGCGATCCAGCCCACGGTGCGTGCCAGTGCGAAGATCGCCGTGAACAGGCTGACCGGTATCCCGATCGCACGCTGAACGATGCCCGAATAGAAGTCGACGTTCGGATAGAGCTTGCGCTGGACGAAGTAATCGTCTTCGAGAGCGATCTTTTCCAGCGTCATGGCGAGCTTGAACAGGCGATCGTCGTGCAGCCCGAGCTCTTCCAGCACTTCGTAACAGGTCTCGCGCATGAGCTTGGCGCGGGGATCGTAGTTCTTGTAGACCCGATGACCGAAGCCCATCAGCTTCACACCCGAATTCTTGTCCTTGGCGCGCTTGATGAAGTCGCCGATCTTCGAAACGTCGCCGATCCCTTCGAGCATATTCAGTGCCGCTTCGTTGGCGCCGCCGTGCGCGGGGCCCCAGAGACAGGCGATGCCGGCAGCGATGCAGGCAAACGGGTTCGCGCCCGACGATCCGGCAAGTCGAACCGTGGAAGTCGAGGCGTTCTGCTCGTGGTCGGCGTGCAGGATGAAGATGCGGTCGAGCGCGCGCACCAGCACATCGTTGATCTTGTAATCCTCGCATGGCACCGAGAACATCATGCGCATGAAATTGGCCGTGTACGCGAGCTCGTTGCGAGGGTAAACGAACGGCTGCCCCATGGTGTACTTGTAGCACATGGCTACCAGCGTCGGCAGCTTGGCGATCAAACGGATCGCCGACACCTCGCGATGATGCGCATCGGTGATGTCGAGCGAGTCGTGGTAGAACGCCGACATCGAGCCCACCACGCCAACCAGCATCGCCATCGGGTGCGAATCGCGGCGGAAGCCGCGAAAAAACTGGTTCATCTGCTCGTGCACCATGGTGTGGTTGGTGACCATGGTCACGAACTCGAACTTCTGCGCCGCGTTCGGGAGCTCGCCCTTGAGCAGCAGGTAGCAGACCTCCAGAAAGTCGCAATTCACCGCGAGCTGTTCGATCGGATAACCGCGGTACAGAAGCTCGCCCTTGTCACCGTCTATAAAGGTGATGGACGAGGTGCAGGCGGCCGTGGACATGAACCCGGGGTCGTAGGTAAAGTGGCCTGTCTTGGCGAACAGCGGCCGGATGTCGACCACATCCGGGCCCATCGTTCCCGGCAGAATCGGAAAACTGATGGCAGGCGAGCTGTCACTGAAACTCAAGGTAGCGTTCTTGTCGGTCATGGCTTCAATCTCCGGCGGCACTCGTTGTCGGGATGCGCGATAACAGCCGCACCCCGCGGATCCTCACGCGGCTCTCAAACGCTCGAGTAGCGGCATCACCGCTTCGTCGGCTGGCTCTTGGCGGCCCGACAGCATTTCCCACAAATCATTGTCGTTCAACTGCAGGATCGATTCCAGCGCTGCAAGCTCGGCGTCGGTGATCCGGTCGCCGCGGCTGTCGAGAAAGCGCGTCAGGATCAGATCGTTCTCGAGCATGCCGCGGCGAGCGCGCCAGCGAAGCCGATTCAGTGCTGTCCGGTCCATGCCCGCGCGCGCGCCTGGTCACACCGCGCGCTTGACCATGATCTCCCGGATCTTGCCGATCGCCCGCGTCGGATTGAGCCCTTTGGGGCAGACATCGACGCAATTCATGATCGTGTGGCAGCGAAACAGCCGGTAGGGATCTTCGAGATTGTCGAGCCGTTCGTTGGCCGCCTGATCGCGCGAGTCGGCGATGAAGCGATATGCCTGCAGCAATCCGGCGGGACCCACGAACTTGTCGGGATTCCACCAGAACGACGGGCAAGCCGTCGAGCAGCATGCGCAGAGGATGCACTCGTACAGGCCGTCCAGCTCCTCGCGGTCGGCGGGCGACTGCAAGCGCTCCTTTTCCGGCGGCGGGGTGTCATTGACGAGGTAAGGCTTGATCGAATGGTACTGCTTGAAGAACTGACTCATGTCGACAATCAGATCGCGGATCACCGGAAGGCCCGGCAACGGGCGCAGCACGACCGGTTCCTTCACTTCCTTCAGATTGGTGATGCACGCGAGCCCGTTCTTGCCGTTGATGTTCATCGCATCGGAGCCGCACACGCCCTCGCGGCACGAACGGCGAAACGAGAACGTGTCGTCCTGCGCCTTCAGCCTGATGATCGCGTCGAGCAGCATTCGATCATGCGGATCGAGCTTGACCTCGTAATCCTGCATGCGCGGCGCGGCGTCCTTTTCCGGATCGTAGCGGTAGATTTTGAACTTCATCCGATGTGCTCAGTATGTGCGCGTCTTCGGCGGGAATGCGTCGACACTCAGGGGCTTCATATTGACTGGCTTGTAATCCAGCCGATTGCCGTCGCGATACCATAATGTGTGTTTCAGCCACGTGACATCGTCGCGGGCCGGATAATCGCTGCGCGCCTGCGCGCCGCGGCTCTCGCGTCGGGCTTCGGCGGAAACGATTGTCGCCTTGGCGGTCTCGATCAGATTGTCGAGCTCCAGCGCCTCGACCCGCGCGGTGTTGAACGTCTTGCTCTTGTCCTTGATCGCAACCCGCTTCACCCGCTCCTCGAGCGCCGCCACCTTCACCACACCCTCGCTCAATAACTGCTGATTGCGAAACACCGCGCAATGCGCCTGCATCGTCTGCCGCAGATCGTGCGCGACTTCCGCTACCTTTTCCCCGGAAGTCGATGCGTCGAGACGCGCCAGCCGCGCCAGCGCGCCCTCGGCCGCTTTCGGCGGCAGCGGCTTGTGCGCCTTGCTCGGCAGATTTTGATCGACGATGAAGTTCCCGGCGGCGCGACCGAAGACCAGCAAATCCAGAAGCGAATTCGTGCCGAGACGGTTGGCGCCGTGAACCGAAACGCAGGCGCACTCGCCTATCGCATAAAACCCGTCGATGACCGTGTTGGGATCGCCGTCGCGAGGAGCAACCACCTGCCCATGAATGTTGGTGGGGATGCCACCCATCTGATAATGAATCGTCGGAACCACCGGGATCGGCTCCTTGATCGGGTCGACGTTGGCGAACTTGATCGCGATCTCGCGTATCGACGGCAGCCGCTTCATGATCACCTCCGGGCCCAGGTGATCGAGCTTGAGCAGAACATAATCCTTGTGCGGACCGCAGCCCCGGCCCTCCTTGATTTCCTGGTCCATCGAGCGCGAGACGATGTCGCGCGATGCGAGGTCCTTGAGGTTGGGCGCGTAGCGCTCCATGAAGCGCTCGCCGTTGGCGTTGAGCAGAATGCCGCCCTCGCCGCGCACGCCCTCGGTGATCAGGACCCCCACGCCGGCGACCGCCGTCGGATGGAATTGCCAGAACTCCATGTCCTCCAGCGGAACGCCGGCGCGCGCGGCCATGCCGAGCCCGTCGCCGGTATTGATGAAGGCGTTGGTGCTGTGGGCAAATATGCGGCCCGCGCCGCCGGTCGCGAAGAGCGTCGCTTTCGCCTGCAGGATCATGACCTCGCCAGTTTCCATCTCGAGCGCGGAGACCCCGAGCACGTCGCCGTCGGCGTCCCGGATCAGGTCGAGCGCCATCCATTCGACGAAGAACTGGGTGCGCGCGCGCACGTTGCGCTGATAGAGCGTGTGCAGCATCGCGTGGCCCGTGCGGTCGGCCACGGCGCAGGCGCGCTGAACCGATTTCTCGCCGAAATTCGCCGAGTGCCCCCCGAAGGGTCGCTGATAGATCGTGCCGTCGGGATTGCGGTCGAACGGCATGCCGTAATGCTCGAGCTCGTAGACGACCCGCGGCGCCATCTTGCACATGTACTCGATCGCGTCCTGGTCGCCGAGCCAGTCGGAGCCTTTGATCGTGTCGTACATGTGCCACAGCCAGCTGTCTTCCGACATGTTGCCGAGTGCCGCGCCGATGCCTCCCTGCGCCGCCACGGTATGCGATCGGGTTGGAAATACTTTCGTCAAAACCGCTACCGAGAGTCCCGCCTCCGCGAGCTGCAGCGATGCGCGCATGCCCGCGCCGCCGGCGCCGACCACGATCGCGTCGAATTTTCGAACCGGGAGCGAGCTCACGTCGGTCTCGTGGCCCAGAGAATTTGCGCGAGCCAGGCGGCATACGCAACCAGAACCACGACCGTCACCACCTCCAGCGCGAGTCTCAATGCAGTCGGCTTGATGTAATCCATCCAGATGTCGCGCACGCCGATCCAGGCGTGCCACAGGAGTGCCAAGCCGAACAGAAAGCTTGCGATCCGGAACGCGCCATTGGCGAACAGCGCTTGCCACAGCGCATAGTCGAAGCCGCCGTTGTAAAGGGCGACGCCGAGCATCGCCAGCGTGTAGAGAACCATGACGACTGCAGTCACGCGCTGGACGAGCCAATCCTTCCAGCCGTAATGCGCGCCGATGGTTTGGCGCAGCGGCCGAGTCACCACAGCCGCACCGCGATGATCAGTGTCAGTGCGAGACCCGCAACCAGGACCGCGACGCTGGATTGACGCGCGGGCGCCAAGTCGTCGCCGACGTTCAGGTCTATCAGCAGGAAACGTATCCCGGCAAAGAAATGATGCAGATACGCCCATAGCAATCCGACCAGGACGAGCTTGCACAGCGGATTCGCGAACATCGATTTGAGGCTCGCAAATTCAGCCTCGGATTCAAGGCTCGCCTGCATGGCGAAGAGAACGAGCGGAATGGCAAACAGAAACAGCGCCGCGCCGCTGATGCGATGCAGGATCGAGACGATGCCGGGCAGCGGCAGCCGGATGCGTACCAGGTTGAGGTATACCGGTCGGCGTTTGATCACGGGAGGATCGCTAACGGACATCGCTCTAGGAACGACATGCTTATGCTTCCGTTCTCCGACCTGTGCCCGCGACGTGGGACACGGCGGGAACGCGTGGTCGCGCTGCACAAATTATACAGGCATTCCCCGCAGGCTCGCCAGCGCTCGGGCATCGAATGGGACGCGCCGACGTCAGCAGAGCTCGCGCCTTCGGTCGCTGATCGGGCGAGCAGGAAAGGAGCTAGCTGAGCTCATTGACATAGAAATGGTGCCGCGTGGTGCAGAGGCCGCGCCGCCACTCGACCGGCCGGTCGCCGTACGTCAAGGTCACGCGGTCGACCGCAAGCAGCGGCTCGCCTGCCCGTACGTCGAGAATTGCGGCGCTGATCGCATCGGCACCTACGGCTCGCAGCTTTTCCTGCGCCTTCAGCATCCGCACGCCGAACTGTGTTTCGAAAAAACTGTACATCGAGCCTCGGTATGCATCGAGCTTGGTCTTGGTGAGCCCCTTGAACAGCGCGGCAGGGAGGACGATTTCGTCGAGCACGACGGGTTGGCCCCCGTACTCGAGCACCCGGCGCAGGACGATCACGGCGTCGCCCATCTTGAGCTCGAGCGACCGCGCGACTTCCGTCGAGGCCTTGGCTCGGCGAACGTCGAGCAGGCGGCTTGCCGGGTATTCGTCGCGACCATCGTTGCGGCGAATGCGCAGAAACCGAAACAGCGACGTCTTTTCCTCGGTATGCGTCGAGACGAACGTCCCCTTGCCCTGGCGGCGAATGACGAGGCTTTGAGCGGCGAGCGCATCGATGGCTTTGCGCACCGTTCCCTGGGAGACTCGAAAGCGCTGCGCGAGCGCCATCTCACTGGGAATGGCCTCGCCCGGCGGCCACTCGCCGTTGTCGAGGCTGGCCACGAGGAGCGCCTTGATCTGCACGTACAGCGGCTGGAACGACGGCGATTTGTTGCTCGCGGCAGTGCGCATCGGGACCTCCTGCGGGCTTGGGCGGTGACCGGAAGGGCGGCGCCATCCCGCCCGGTTTTCTTATATCATATGTCTTATATAAGAGTCGATTGACACCCTCGGGCGAGCGCCCGTAAGATGGCGCTTCGATCGCCGCCGGCGCCGCTCATTCACCGCGGCCGTGGACGTCGCTCGTCGCCAGCACTGGAAACCCGAACCTTGCCGCCAAGGAGCCCCCGATGAAAAAACCCGTTCGAGTGGCGGTGACCGGCGCCGCCGGTCAAATCGGTTACAGCCTGCTGTTCCGCATCGCCAACGGCGAGATGCTCGGGAGCGACCAGCCGGTTTCGCTGCAACTGCTGGAACTGCCGATCGACAAGGCCCAGGCGGCACTCAAGGGCGTCATGATGGAGGTCGAGGATTGCGCGTTTCCGCTTCTTTCGGGCATGGCCGGCACTGCTGACGCCAAAGTCGCGTTCAAAGACGCCGATATCGCGCTACTGGTCGGCGCGCGACCGCGCGGCCCGGGCATGGAGCGGAAGGATCTTTTGCTCGAGAACGCGAAGATCTTCATCGAGCAAGGCAAGGCGCTCGATGCCGTGGCGAGCCGCGGCATCAAGGTGCTGGTGGTCGGAAACCCGGCCAATACCAACGCCTACATCGCCATGAAATCCGCGCCCTCGCTGCCGAAAAAGAACTTCACCGCGATGTTGAGGCTCGACCACAACCGTGCGCTGTCGCAGCTCGCGGCCAAATCGGGCAAGCCGGTCGGATCGATCGAAAAGCTGATCGTGTGGGGCAATCATTCCCCGACGATGTATCCGGACTATCGCTTCGCCACGGTCGACGGACAATCGCTGAAAGCGCTGATCAATGACGAAGCCTGGAACCGCAATGTGTTTCTGCCGGCGGTAGGTAAGCGCGGCGCAGCGATCATCGAGGCACGCGGTCTTTCCTCCGCCGCGTCGGCAGCCAACGCCGCGATCGGTCATGTCCACGACTGGATATTGGGCGGTGGTGGCAAGTGGGTCACGATGGGTGTGCCTTCCGACGGCAGCTACGGCATCCCGCAAGATGTGATGTACGGGGTGCCGGTCACGACCGCTGACGGCGAATACACGCGCGTCCAGGGCCTCGAGATCGATGCCTTTTCTCGCGAAAAAATGGATGCCACGCTCAAGGAGCTCGAGGAAGAGCGCGCCGGCGTCGGATCGCTCCTCGGCTGATCCTTCACCTGGCATGAGCCCCTCCTCCCCCGGCGCGAAGTTTCGCGCCGCGCTGGCCGCCGAGAAGCCGCTGCAGGTGCCGGGTGCGATTTGCGCCTATCACGCCATCCTCGCCGAGAAATCCGGTTATCGCGCCATCTACCTCTCCGGCGGCGGAGTCGCTGCGGGGTCCCTGGGCGTCCCCGACCTCGGCATTTCCGGCCTCGACGACGTGCTGACCGACGTGCGTCGCATTACCGATGCCTCTCCGTGCCCGCTGTTGGTCGACGTCGATACCGGCTTCGGCGCGTCCGCGTTCAACATTGCACGCACGGTCAAGTCGTTGATCAAGTTCGGCGCGGCCGCGATGCATATCGAGGACCAGGTCGGCGCCAAGCGTTGCGGCCATCGACCGAACAAGGAGCTCGTCACCAAGGACGAGATGGTCGACCGGATCAAGGCCGCGGTCGACGCCAGGACCGATCCCGATTTCATCGTCATGGCGCGAACCGACGCGTTGTCGGTCGAAGGCCTCGGCGCGGCGATCGACCGCGCGTCGGCTTACGTGGAAGCCGGCGCCGACATGATTTTTCCCGAGGCGATGACCGAGCTCTCGATGTACAGGCGTTTCGTCGACACGACCAAGGTTCCGGTGCTCGCGAACATCACCGAGTTCGGCTCGACGCCGCTTTTTACCGTCGACGAGCTGAAGATCGCCGGCGTGGCGATCGCGCTCTATCCACTGTCCGCGTTCCGGGCGATGAACAAGGCCGCGCTCGAGGTATACACGACGTTGCGCCGGACCGGCACGCAGAAACCGGTGCTCGACACCATGCAGACGCGCGACGAGCTCTACGACTATCTCGGCTACCACGCGTACGAGGCGAAGCTCGACGCGCTGTTCGCGGATCGGCCTCGTTGAGATTCCTTCGTTAGCTCAAGCGCTCGCAAACATCTCCGACACGCTTCCCAGGACGAGAACCCGATGGCCGAATCCGCGGCGCCGACCACAGGAGCACCGAAACCGAAAAAATCGGTGGCGCTTTCCGGCGTCGTCGCCGGCAACACCGCGCTGTGCACCGTGGGACGCACCGGCAACGACCTGCACTATCGCGGCTACGACATCCTCGATATCGCCGATGTCTGCGAATTCGAGGAGATCGCCCATCTTCTGGTCCACGAAAAGCTGCCCACCGCCGCCGAGCTGGCGGCCTACAAGGCCCGTCTCAGGACCTTGCGCGCAGTGCCCCAGCCGATCCGGGAAATCCTGGAGCGCATCCCCGCCGCGGCGCATCCCATGGATGTCATGCGTACCGCCGTTTCGGCACTGGGCACCGTCGAGCCGGAAAGCGGTAATCACGACGCCGACGGAGCGCGCGCCATCGCCGACCGGCTGATGGCGTCGCTCGGATCGATGTTGCTCTATTGGCACCACTGGAGCCGGCACGGCAAGCGCATCGAGGTCGAGACTGCCGACGCTTCGATCGGCGGCCATTTTCTGCATCTGCTGCATGGCTCGCCTCCGCAGCCGCTGTGGGTACGTGCGATGGATACCTCGCTCAACCTGTACGCCGAGCACGAGTTCAACGCCTCGACCTTCACCGCGAGGGTCATCGCCGGAACCGGCTCCGACCTCTACTCCGCGCTTACCGGCGCGATCGGCGCGCTGCGCGGCCCGAAACACGGGGGAGCCAACGAATTTTCCTTCGAGGTCCAGCGGCGATACGCCACGCCCGACGAGGCGGAGCGCGACATTCGCCGGCGGGTCGAAGCGAAGGAAGTCATTATCGGTTTTGGCCATCCGGTGTACACCACCGGCGATCCGCGCAACCGCGCGATCAAGGAGATCGCGCGCAAGTTGTCGCAGGAAGCCGGCGACATGAAAATGTTCGAGGTCGCCGAGCGCATCGAACAGGTCATGTGGGATGCCAAGCGCATGTTCGCCAACCTCGACTGGTACTCGGCGGTGAGCTATCACATGATGGGAGTTCCCACCGCCATGTTCACGCCGCTGTTCGTCATCTCCCGCACCTCGGGCTGGTCCGCGCATGCGATCGAGCAGAGGAGCGACGGCAAGATCATCCGTCCCTCCGCAAACTACATCGGGCCTGATGATCTCGCGTTTGTTCCCATCGCGGAGCGCACGTGAAATGAGCGCCTCCGCCCGCCCACTCGACTCGATCGTCTCCTTGGCGTTGTGCGTGCCGGCACGCGAGCGCTAGAAGGTTCGCATGTCTTCGCCCGTCTCCAATGTCCGCCCCGAACCCGACAAGGTGCTTGTCGACATCGCCGACTACGTGACCGGCTACAGGATCAGCAGCAAGGAAGCATACGACACGGCGCGATACTGCCTGCTCGACACCCTGGGATGCGGCCTGGAAGCGCTGTCGTATCCGGCGTGCACCAAGCTGCTGGGGCCGATCGTTCCGGGAACCATCGT